>Ga0307509_10010181_pt1 | contig 11566 bp, 5 predicted proteins | sample 10_EM_MG_FD_202245 | JGI IMG/M metagenome (GOLD analysis project Ga0307509, IMG submission 202245) | Populus trichocarpa ectomycorrhiza microbial communities from riparian zone in the Pacific Northwest, United States - 10_EM | ecosystem: Host-associated > Plants > Roots > Unclassified | place... | reverse complement strand
ATTTATAAACCTGCTCGGCCTGCAATGGAGCATGCCCAACACTATCCCAAAAGTATTGACCCGGTGGATTTATTTAACAAAAGGAAAATTTCAGCAAACATCATTCCTTTTTTTTTTTCAATTTGTTTTTCATGGAGTTATATATCTTGATATCATTGATTTGGTTTTTATTTTTTTCAATTTCAACCTTTAATATTTTAATTATTTTTATTTGTTTTTTATGAAATTATCTTAGTTTTATGACCCATGTTTCAGGTTCAACAAGTTAGCTTTGGTTGACTTGGATAATTTTTATTTATTTATTTTAATTTCATCCTTTAACATTAAGTTGAATTTTATTATGAGTTTTACTAAAGAGAATGAAGATGTTTCTATATGGATAGACTAACATTGTTAAGTACTTACACTTGTTGAGAAAATTGTTGGATACCTAGGAGAACTAGAGTCTTTATAGAAAGATCAGTTACTCTTCTATGTACTAGAGTCTCGTCAACCACATAATTTATTTTATAGAAGTTAAAAGGGAAATTTTTTGTTCACGTTCCCATAGACAGTACTGCCATGATAAAGTCATAGAAAAAATTCACACAAAAATAGATCTTCCCTAAGAGAGTTCCGGACCTAAGTTATGGTTGTAGAAAAACTTCATACAAAAATTGGATTTTTCCTCGTTGAGTTCTGGGCTTGAGTTATACTTGACAAACAAGTCTTTAGTGGAATGAAAGAAACTATATATGATGCTTAAATAAGTTTTTGAGTTTGGTTACTCTCGAGTGACAAACAAAGGTAAGAAATTAAGAAAATGAAAATCGTGTTTTATAGAGAAGAGATCTCTATGTGAAGAGATATGTTTATTTTGTAGTGGAGAGGTGATCCTGAGTATTGTTGAGATAAATCATCCTCCTTCTCTCTATTTAAACCTGAGAATATATAGCCTACATTCTTATAATAATATTTATAAAAGAATCTAAAATGATATTATTCAAGGATAATGAGCCCAAAACAATCCTATTCAAGGATGAATTTCACAGATAAGTCTGATAAAATACTATTTACTAATAGTTATAGCCTGAAACGGTTTTCTTGAAGTGTTATAAAACTGAGATTGTTGACATTAATCTGAAAGGACACAAGACGTCTTGCAGGGCAGTATGTGTCCATTTCGGTCCAGGCACTGGTCCATTCTATTTTGAGTAGAAAACGTGAGGCAAACAGCGTTAGAGTCGAGAGAGTGGTCCCTTTGTTCACCTCGAAGGATACAGATCTTCAAAGGTTTGGTAATGTTTATTGAATCTTAATAATTAAATTGAAAATGAATGTATCTTATTTTAATAATATAGTTAATGATAAACAATATTAATACATGATTGATAGTGTTCTGTTCCTAACATGTATAGGAGAACCGAACCGAACCTAACAAGAGTTCTCCTGTTAGTATTATTGACACAAACTTGAATTGTTACTCAACCTAAAAGCAGCTTAAGATGTTACACAAACTTGACTTTGGTGTTTTTCTTATTTTTTTTTTAAATTAATTTTTTTTTCAATTTTTTTTTAATATTTGATGTATTGAGAATTGATCTTCATGTTTTTTTTTTAATTTTCTTTTTATCCCAATCTTATATTCATGGTCACAAGATTAGCGAGTTAAGCCGGGTTGACTGAAATTTTTTTTTCTCCCTTCAATATTTTTTTTATATAAGTAAAATTAACATTAATACGCCACAAATATAGGTGGGAAAAACAAAGACCAGTTTGCAGTAAACCAATTTTTACAAATGAAACAAAACAAGACTAGGAGGTCGCATTGTCCTCATGCAGCCCTTATTCAGAGCAAAACTCAAGGGTGTTATGTTACTATTAGGGAAGTCGACACTTGAGGTATGTTTTTCTGATCAGCTTGAATTCCATGCTCTTCTGACTCAGGAATAAAACACCTAAAACCTAAAAGCATAATCCCTAAATTCAGCCATAATAAAAACAACATATATAGAGATAAGAATCCCCCAGCATCTTTATTTGAGCACCAAATCACTAGAAACTTATCTGAGTAAATCACAGCTATGCCATAAAATCACAAATCTTCTCTCTCGAAGATAATTCTAGAGCTTCAACTATAGCTAACAATTATGCTTCATAGTCAGGTTGCTTGTGATCAAGAAGGAACTCATTTCATAGAGAGAGAGAGAGAGAGAGAGAGAGAGAGTTCTGGAGACACTATAATTCCAAAACTCCTCCTTAAACAGAGATTACAACTGCCAACCAATTATTTTGCAATATCAAAAGAGGACCAAGAAAATGTTATTAAAAAGGCAAGACAGAATGAAATTGTGCTTCGATTTCCCATTAGTTACATCATCCTGGTACCATGTGTGGATCTTAGAACTGAAAAGGCTCTTTCAATTTTTACCTTTACATGCTCTTTCTCTTCTTCATCTACCTGCAAGACAAATATCGTAGTTAACTTTCATGATGATGACGACCAAATTTTACTAGGTGCATGGCTTTTTGGCAGCATTTTTTGAGCTCCAATTTTTTTCTTGAAACAAATTCTATCAATTTTCTTTTGTATGAATAGCTATTCCCTAGAGCAGTGGCCCCCCCTTTTACTTTCTAAGAAAAAGCTCCTTTATCATTTTATAATATCGGTAACCCTTGATAACTTTTCTACCTTTGTGGGGAAAAAATATTCTTTAAATCATGATTTTCAACTAAAATCCTTTACCTTAAAATATTGGAAACCCTTAAAACTGACAAAATTCTTTACCTTTATTATCAACTAAAATTTGTCACTATATAATGTTAAATCATGTAGCTATTCTAAAAAAACACTTCTGGCTCAAAAGTGTAAGCTGTTGCAATTTCATATCTGAACAGCTGTTTGGATTTGCATTTGTGTCACTTGGAATGGAATAATGGAAAGGAGGAACAAGAAAAGAGGCTGACCTCTATCAAGACTGTCTTCTTGACCAATTCTGAGAGAGTTGTGATATTTGCTGTGATAATTTTCAGCTTCAAAGATTCAAAAACCTCACAAATTCTACTCATAGCATCTGTTGTTCTATTACATGTCAAGCTCACGAACAGATTTTTCCCTCCCATCGAAGTAACACTAAACTGAAAAACACATCACAAAACATACCATAAGTAACATAATTAATTAATCATCTGATATATGTTGCGACAGGTACCCTTTTTTATTATAATTTTACTGGTAGTGAGACATCTCCACTACTTAAAAACTGACTATATCATACCAGACTAAAAGCAGAGATCGACTTACTTCATGAACTTGAATGGGACAAGTATTTCTGGCCATCCTGTGATCATAAATTTGGTCATATCTTGTTCTCTTGGATCTTAACAAGACTGGTAGCTCTTGATCAAAGTCATAACCAAGATCTTCCTTCAATCTATTCGATTCAAGTTCCATTATCTCAGCTTGGAGTCCCTTCTCTTGTTCTTGCAAATCTTGGATGTAATCAATAGCATCTTTGATTATAGAAGCCTTGTCCATCTAAATATGTTCAACCCAAAAATGAAAACAACATAAAAAAATTTCAAACCCGAAAACAAAATGATAAGCATTAGCATTGCTAATTAATAAATGTTGCTTAAAATTAATTTACAATGTGTATGACTTGTATTAATTAGTGGGGTTACTAGAAAGAATATTAAGAATTAAATTTTAAAATCCAACAAAAAAAATAAACTTTAATATTATTGATTAATAAATATTACATCGACGGGTTACCTTGCTGATTTTGGGGACAGCTTCTCTAAGTGCTAAGAGCTTGTCACTGAGATTCTTCCTCCTGCTCCTCTCTGAAACAATATTTTTAGAGAATATTGTTGAAGTGGTTCCATCCGTCGCGCTTGAATCATTGCTCCCGAGATTAAATTGCTGATTCGTTGCCCAACTGTGTCTAATTAAAATAATTTTTTCAGTTGAAAACTTTGGACATGGATGAACAATACAAATTATATAATAAAACAAAAGTTTTGTCATCGAATGCAAATATATAAGAAGGGGTACCTAAAATTAAGCTCTTCATTCCAAAACCAGTTAGTTTCCCAGGAATTTTCGCACTCTCCAATATGTTCAATAATTTCCATGGATTGGGGCTGTGTGACAGACGGGGAGAGAGAAAAATCGAAAGATTATTGTTTGAGATGAAGTGGGTTTTGCCTTCTGGATGATGCAGATGTTGTTGGATTTTATGCAGAAGAGTGAGGTGTCGCTGTCAATAATTGCTCTGTCGTTTCTCAGAAGGCCAACGACTTTTGAAATGGGCTATGAATAGTTCGTTTACTGTATTGTTGCCCGCGCTACTACTGTATATCTGTATTATTTTCTTAATAAAATATTGTGCGTTGAAAACATATTCTTTTTATAAAACAAATTCAATAATTTGAGTTACAATTCCAATTAATTAATTAAACTGATTTTATTTCAATCATATTTGAAAAAACAAAAAAGAACAATATATATATATATATATATAAATGATAGTGATAATAAGGTAAAAAACCTTTTATCATAAAGTAAAAAAAAATATTTCATCTATCTAGTTATGTTTAATGAGTTTTTTTTGTTTAAATTCAATTTATAATAGAAATTAATGCACACATAAAATCTATCAAATAAAATAAAAGGAAAAATAATATATAAGGCTACACATATTAAAAATATAAAAAATAAATATTTAATTTATATAAAATATATAAAACAAATTACAGATGAATCACACTAACCTTTTAAAAATTTAAACACACCTAATATAATTTAAAAAAAACTATTTAAAAAAATCCTAAGAAAAAAATAACAAAGAAGAAGTATTAATTAAAGCATAAATTTAAAAATTATTTAAAAAAAAACATAAAAAAGACATTAATAAAAAATGAAAATTTAAGAAAGAAAAAAGAAAGAAAGGAACCAAAATGAGAGAGAGAGAAAAACAATACACTATCAACATGGATTGAAGAGTGAAATAAAAAATAAAAAATTATAAGAATAAGGATTAAATTAAAAATACCAATACATGATAATATGTAGAATTTTTCAACGTGTTTTTTACATAAAAAAATTATAAAAGTAAATCGAAAAACTTATGTACCCACCTAATTAAATAAATTACAAACCATTATGTAAATAAATGAAAAAAAAGTCATTAACAATAAATAAAAACATAATTAAAAAAAGTAAAAGACAAACATAGATCAAGATATTTAATATCATAACACGAATTATTTACTTGGTTGTGTTTAATAAACTTATTTATTAAAATCAATTTGTAATGTAAATCAATACACACATAAAATTTATTGAATAAGATAAAATAAAAAAATATTATACAAGACTGCACACACTAGATATTATACAAAATAAATATTTAATCTATATAAAATATATATAAACAAATTAAAAATAAATCATTCTAACCTTGTAACAACCCCAAATTTCAAACAATATCATGTCTTGATTTACAAAAATACCATGGGAAATTTTATATATGGTATTTGACTATAAATATTTTTAATTTTAGTGTTGGTAAATATGAAGTAGCCCAAAAAGTATGATATTCTTGACTCTGATGCTAGTGAATAAATCTGTAAAATTTGGATTGAAAAAAAAACTATTATTATTTTTTTTCTTTTTTTAAAAAAAACAAACATGTATTGTATATCAGATTTGTATTTCATAGTAAAAGTCTATGAACCAAATATATAGTAAAGTCAACAAAAATAGTGCGAGGGACCCCAAATAAATCAAAAAGGGTTCCCCATTTTTTTTGAAATTTTGTTATATTTAAAAAGGCTCGGTTAGCTAAATTTCAACATAAAAAATGAAATAAATGGGAAATAGCATAAGGGTGTGTTTTGCCATGCACACCCTTAGCCCAAAGGAGATTGTGGGCTTAAGGCATAGACCCAGCCCGGTTTCAACCCCTTTTCTTCTTTTAAATTGAGCTGGATCTAATAAAGTTGTACAGACTGAGCTGGATCTATCAGGACCAACCCGATTTTAGGCCCAAGCTAGTAACCCTGCTGGTTCTTCCTTTTCTTTGCTCTGTAGGCATGTGTGAACTGTTCACGCACGCGTGCTACAGTCACCAGGTAATTAAATGTAAATGAGGGGGAAACAATGTCGACTTATCTGGTGCTGGCGTTCTGGACGAAGACCCTGCTGGTGCTCGTTACTGGAATTCTGGGAAGAAGCTGGGATTCCACTCTCTTCTTTTGGCTTCCCTTCTGCTCTGTCGTCTTTTCTTTTTTTTTCTATTTTATGGTTTTGGTTTTTTAGGTTAATTCTCTCTTTTTCTGGCTTTTGCTTCTTTTTTTCTGTCTTTTTAGAGGCTTTCTTGCGGGAATTTTGATCCTTATCTTCCCAGGATAATGATCTTCGTGTGGAGATAAGGTCTGGGACTTTGTGTTTTGGTTGGGTTGGGACACCAACAGTCCTGCCATTGCTGAACTGTTGGTGGCGGTTTCCTCGCATTGTTGGCACCTCATGGCGGTGGAGGAAGGTCGGTCGGACAGGGGACATATTTGGTCTAAAGGTGGTGAAAAAATAGGTTACTATTCACTGATTTTTATTGGTTTCATGTTAATGTTAGTTTTATTCTGTAAACCTATGCTTTAATCTTTTTATGTATTTATGTGTGTGTAAATTTTTATTTAAAAAAAAAAACAATGTTGACAAGTTTTCATCAAGTTAGTGTTATATTTTTTTTATATATAAAACTTGTATTTTAACAGTTAGGTTAACATGTATCTTATCTTTTAAAGATTGACATAGTCCTATCATATATTTTTAACTTTAAAAAAAATTCAATAATGAGTCAATGAATTAATTTTCATTAAGTTATCGTCATGTTTTGAGTAAACTTGAATTTTAATGATTAATCGACATATAGTATTCTACTCAACTTTTTATTTTTAAAATGATAAAAAAAAGGGTAAAAAAATACAAATAAATAAATAAATAAAATTATCAAGTGGCAGACTCGCTGTTTAGGTTCAAACACTAACTCTACGAATATCCATCAATAATAAATAACTTGTGAATAAACTAAAAAACAACTTGGATAGTTAATGACATGCATAAAATGAATTTAAAAGAAACATATAATGGTTTATAATTAAATAATAATACCAATTAATAATTAATTGTTATTGTTATTAATATTATTATAATAATAGTGTTATTTGTTCTTATGGAACACATGACCACAAGTTCAAGCCTCTCATCTTTTTTGTCACAAAAAAATAGTAATTTAAGAAATTATAGTTATAAATTATTTGATAATTAATAATATAAAAGTATAGCTAATTAAATATTTTTTTCATGATTTGCTATCACTATTACTTATTTTGCTTATTTGGTTACTAAATTTATTAATTTCATTGCATAATTTCTTTGATTTGATATCTAATTATTTGTTTATTGCATGGTAACAATATTTTACCAAGTATAATTTTTTATTTTTAATGACATAAATTTCTTGTTTTTTGATAAGTTTTTATACAACAATAAATACTCTTATTTTAGGATGTAACATAATCCATCAATTTTTATTTTATAGTATTTCACTCTTATAAATATCTTTATGATTTATTGATTTTGTCATGTGCTTCATTTCTTAGATAATTAAATATATCTTGTTACGTACTTGCTCGAGATTCTTGCTTGATAATTAAATATATCAACATAGATTATTTTGTCGCTAGTTTTAGAGAGAGTAGGACGTAGTTAATTGATTAATTGGATAGAAAATCTGACAACCTATCAACCCAATTAATTTTTATGATAAAGAACTGATAAACAAAATCTAGTTAAACTCATTCAAAGTACCAGTTTAAAAAATCTCAATCACTTTGAGAACATATTTTATGTTTTTTATAATAAATTTTTCAAATGAAAAGGAAATAAAATGATGAATAATACAATATTTTTATTTTATATGCAAGCATATTTATCATTATAAAACATTATTTTTTATGTTTTTTTTTTATTTTGTTAACTTTATATTTTTTTAAAGGATAAATTTAATATAAAACATTTCTTTTCTTGGAGTTAATAAGTACGTTTACTATACTATTTAATTAGAAAGATATAAAAATATATTTCACAGTGAAATTGTCACAAATATAAATAATATAACTATTATAAATTATTCTTTAGATCTTTTTTAATGAAAGATAATAATAATATTAATATATTTTCTTATTTTTTGATGAAGAACTTCTCTGTAAAAATATAACTACGTACCATGCACAACCATATCCATGACGACGGCCATCCGACCACATTTACTACCAATATTATAATCATTGTCATCAATATTTGTCTCTTTTAGTATTACCTATATTCTACATTTTTCAATGAAAAATAGCTATTTTATTTTTATAAAAACTGACTCATTTTACAAAAAAAATGTTTTGCGAGAAAATATATTTATATATATAAAAAACAAACCTCTAGCTAGTGTTTTAAAAAAATTAATTTTAATGAATTTTAATCAAGGATCCATTTTTAATTTAGCTACATGTTTTAAGAATATATTTTTAAAACAAACCTCTAGTTAGTATTTTAATTTAGCCACATGTTATTAATAAATTGATGGCTCACGGGCCGGCCACAGCGTCCATATTGTGAAATTTCTACAGTGTCTTCAGACGATGGATTGCTTGTCGTGTTCTCCGAAGCAGTTGCTATGACTACAGTGACAGTTTGTTCGAAACAGATATTTGTCGACATTTTTCTTCGAGGACAGAAAATTTCCAAGATGACAGATACTTGTCGACCGATATTTGTCAACAACATGCATCCCGAACGCCTGCTGTTTTTCCCTGTGAGCTCCGGCGGTATCATGTTAATTCTCAGTGTGTATTTAATGCTGCAATCTGTGTTTCTTCTACACTTTCAACCTAGGCTGCTGCTGGCTCTTCCTTCTTCGCATTGGGCAATCTTCAGTCAATGTTCTGATAGCCTTAGCATGTGCTGCTTGCTGCTGCGGTTTTGGTAGTTGATTATTTCCCTGTGAGCTCCGGCGGTATCATGTTAATTCTCAGTGTGTATTTAATGCTGCAATCTGTGTTTCTTCTACACTTTCAACCTGGGCTGCTGCCGGCTCTTCCTTCTTCGCATTGGGCAATCTTCAGTCAAAGTTTTGATAGCCTTAGCATGTGCTGCTTGCTGCTGCGGTTTTGGTAGTTGATTATTCATGGTTTGCCGCCGTCCTCTTTGATTTTATGTTTCAAATATATATATATATATATATATATATATATATATATATTATTTTTTTATTTGTTTCAAATTAATATTTTTTTTTTGTGTTTTTAGATAATTGTAATGTGTTTATGTTAAAAATAATTTTAAGAAAATAAAAATATATTATTTTAATACATGCAAGGCAGTAGGTGTTTTTTTTAGGGTTGTTTCTGGCTGTGGAATCCGTAGTTTTTTAATGTATTTTTTTTGTTTAAAAATAATATATTTTTTTTATTTTTTAAAATTTATTTTTGAAATCAAAATAATACAAAAACATAAAAAATAATCTTTTTTTTAAACCTTTATTTAAGCAACAAACAGACACTTACCGAGACTTAATTTATTGTCATCTCTATTCTTTTGCCTGTTTTGTTTAGTCTTTCTAATTTCATAACTCCAAGAAGTAGAATTGTTAATCAAGAAAGTATAATAATAGCGGAATTTATCATCTTTAAATGTACTAAATTAATATGAATAATGAGTTTTTAAGATCATATGAGAGAGAATATCAATTAATGTGTATAATCTGATATTTTTATCATCTAATTAAAAAATTATGAATATCTTGTTGCTTAAGATTTATGTTGCTCAAAAAATGCTTATCCAACACAAGCAATTGTATAATAGGTAGTTTCGGTTTGAATTTCAATCATTTTAGTTTATTTAATTAATAAATAATAAAATAGTACTATTTTATTATATAATTAAGTTTTATTGTACTTTTTCATGAACTGAAAATAATAATAAAATATACGTATTAATAGACTCTGTACTCATCCGATTTTGGTTACTAGAAGGGTGAATACAACTAGATTAGCGAGAGGGGTCTCATTTTATTGTGAAGACCATAATCAAGGATGATTTTTCATAGTGATTGTCGCGCACGTGTATGGGGTCGCGACAATCGAATCCATCTTCAAATCATAAATGTTGGTATCCTGGAAAAAATAGAGAAAAATAAAAAGACAAAGAATTCTTGTTTTTTATCTATGAAAAGCAGGAATGAGAGTCACCACCTAGTATTTTGGTCACTAGGAACCCTAACTAGTCTCAAAAATTGGGCACGGGGATTGATTGCGTAAAAAAAAGGTATTAGCATTCCAAATACGTCATACCTAAGGTAAGCTGCATTGTTTTATTGTTTGATAAAATCTAAAATCTTGTCGTGTTTTCTAGTTGTTGATCTGTTTATGGTTTAAGAAAAGTCCTCCTCGGTAAGGAGATTCTTATCTCATCGGGTAAAACCTAACCGTTCTATGTCAACCAAAGAAATTTTTTTTTAATATTGAGAATACGTCTTACGTATAAGCTCGTAATCCTTAATATTAAAAGAAAACAAAATAATTTTTTTTTTTAGAATTTTTGAAATATTCTCTAGTTCTCGTGGCTTTAATAAACTGGTTATTAAAGCTAAAATACATGCTAATACCTATTTTTTGATTTTTTGTTATATGAAAATATGATATATTTTTTTTGAGATACTTGGTCGTATGCTTGAAAACAAAAATAATTTTTTTTATATTTTTCAATGTTTTGACGAAAACTGGATATTTTAATATTAGATTTGTATCTTTACGGTATAACAATACAAACCAATACTAAGCAAAATTCAGTAGAAAAATACGCGGGGAAATCACAGATATTTTTTTTTTTGGGCTGGGTCCAGCTTGGCCCATGTGGATGGGCTGGACCCAGCAGGCTTAACCGGGTCACTGGCCCAAGCCAGTGACCCGGCTGGGAAGCTCACGCGTGCATGCTCAATGTTCAAGTGAATTATAATTCACTTGAACAGTAAAACACCAAATGAAAGAACAAATGTAACGTGAAGAGAATGTATTAAGCTTACCTGGTAACTGAGACAGACAGAGACGAATAATCGATTGCGTATTAAAGCTTCAATAGATATTGTTCGTTGGCTCACATTTCAAGCATGTGCTTTTAGAGGACATGATGAACGTCCAGAATCAAAAAATCGAGGTAATTTTCTTGAAATGTTGGAACTTTTAGCATCATATAATGAACAAGTAGGTGCTCTTGTTTTGGATAATGCTCCACAAAATGCTAAATACACCTCGCATCAAATTCAAAAGGAAATTTTGCATGTCTTTGCTAGAAATGTTCAGTCTTCAATTCGTCATGAGATTGGTGATGCAAGATTTTGCTTAATTGTTGATGAAGCTCGAGATGAATCCAGAAGAGAGCAAATGGCCCTTGTTATTAGGTTTGTTGATAGAAGTGGATTTATACGAGAACGATTTTTGGATATAGTTCATGTCAAAGATACAACTG
>Ga0307509_10010180_pt1 | contig 11567 bp, 7 predicted proteins | sample 10_EM_MG_FD_202245 | JGI IMG/M metagenome (GOLD analysis project Ga0307509, IMG submission 202245) | Populus trichocarpa ectomycorrhiza microbial communities from riparian zone in the Pacific Northwest, United States - 10_EM | ecosystem: Host-associated > Plants > Roots > Unclassified | place... | reverse complement strand
AGCAAATCGAAGAAACAAAAGCGATTTTATTTATTTGTTAATACCCCTTTGATCTTGGGTGGGTAATTCTAGTTACAGATCCAGATCCATTAACCAATGTCTCGGTGCTTCCCTTACCCGCCTCCGGGCTACTACCGGATCGAGTCGATTAAGGTTTGTTGGGCAAGTTTGATTTTTGCGTCTAATGCTCGACTTGCTTTCGTTGCAAAACTGCACTTGTAATTGTGTTCTAAATGCTTGCTAGCCTTCTTCGGCCTCAAGACTTGACCTATAGACTTTAGGGTTTTATCACTTAATTCAACTAATTAAGTTAAGTAATTAATCCATGTCTAGATATTGCAATCTTGATTCTTCCGCAATCCTATTCTTGATTGGGTTTTTTTGCATGTGTCATTAGGGGTTTGAATATAAAGAATCGTAAGAAAATTGGTAGAAATATTACTCCTGGAAAGTCAATTTTTAGGATGTGGGATGAATTCAAGAAAGCAAAGCAAAACAATTTAGTATGGAGTCGAATCTTGAGGATGAAGCCCATGAATTGACAAGTGATTTAACCTCTTGCAATGAATTTTAACGTATAATGTCTTAGCTTCCTGTTTCTTGACATAAATTTGGCAAGTGTTCATTTTGTGGGAAGATTTTGTAATTCGTGAGTTGGGTAATTCATACTACTTTGATCCTGGCCATCTATTCTAAAATTGTTCTTATGGTACATAAAAGATCCAAAAGGAAAAGGAGCTTTCTGTAACAGAAAGCTATAGAGAGGCAAAGAAGGAGAAGAAAGGAAGGAGGCAGAGGAAAGAAAACAGTAACCAAACTGGTTATTACGGGGTTAAGTCTCAGCAAGAGGGGAAAGGAAGGCTTCCAAAGGAAAAAAGGGAAGAAGCTGAAAAGAGTGGTCTTACTGAAGAACACAATGAGCCCGTATGCCTTCAAAATGTTTGCTATTTGTCTGATGATGGCATTCGGAGCAACAAGAGGAGGAAACTGGACTCCTCAACAACTACTGATGACAAACCTCGTGAGTTTTGCTCATTTCTTCGTTGATTGGTATATTTAATTGGTCTTGTTATTTCTCGCCGGCTTGTTTAATTTTCAAGTTGTTGTTATCATCATCAATCAGGCAATGTCTTTCGCATTCGGCTGCCCTTGACAAGGCATAAAGAGCCAGATGTGTCTCTCAATAGTAAAGGGTTGTGCTCTACTTCGGGTGGGGCAGATTCTGTTTCTGGGCAGAGTGAAATTGTCCGTTTATCTGATCAAGAAACTGTGAACTCAAAGGCTGGGGAACTTGCATCTCCACCAGAAAATATACCTTGCAGTTCAGTTTCAGATAAGTTGGAGAGCTCTGTTTCCGAAACTTCTTGGTTCAGATTTCATGATCGCAAGACGTTGAAAGCTGACTCACAATACAAAGGTTTAGTTGAGGATTGGGTTCCACCACCTCTTCAGTTTGAGCTTAAAGATTCTGACGATGAAGAGTGGCTTTTTGGGACCTTAAAGCAAGAAAGGCATGGAAACAAGAGACTAAACGCACGCCATGATATCTCGTGTCGTGAAAGTTCTACTCTGTGGCCACGAGCACGTTACTTGCCCGAGTCTGATGTTTACGCTTTACCGTATACAATTCCATTTTGATGTGAAGCATCCGTTAATGGAGCCAATTTTGAATTTGTAGTGCAGATTTTACTATTGACATGATAGACAGGTTTAGAGCAGCCAGCGTGTACAACTTGTAAATGAATGTAATTCTTTTTTGTTCTTTGTTATGTACAACAGGTTTAGAGCAGCCAAGTGGATGTTACCCGCTCAGAATGTAATTCTTTGTTATCCTGTCAGAAACATTCTGTCTTTGAACATTTTTTGATGCCCTGGATCTTTTTAATATTTTCGTTGATTGAATTATCCATTGATTAAATAAAGAAAACATTTTTCCTTCAATACCGAAAGATTGAATTTCAGTCACCGAGCATAGATCTGGGTTGATTATGCAATGTCACGGTGCTTCCAGTGCCTTTGGGCTGCCTGAACGAATCTTGAAGTTTTGAAAATTGACACTTCTTTTAGTCTTTGCCAAGTGATGTTCCTGTTCTAAATTTGTTATTTCGGCACACAAAAGCTCCAAAGGGAGAGTGTCGAAACGGAAAAGCGTAAAGGGAGAGAAGGACAGGAGAAAAAGCTGAAAAGAGCGATCTTACTGAGGAAGACAAGCAGCCTGTGTCTTCTCAGAGCCTTTGCTACTTGTCTGATGGTGGGAAATCTCATGGTGAGTTTGTGCAATTGATTGGAAGCGCGAGTCTTACCATTTCGTGCTGGCATTTTGTAATCTTTCAGCTGTTATGATGATCAATCAGGTACCATCATTCGTATACAGCTGGCATTGAGAAGGCATAGAGGGCCTGATGCGTCTGTTGATGGGGAAGGGGTAGGGTTGCTCTCTACTATGGGAAAGCGGATTCTTTCTCAGGAGCATCAAATTATTGAAACTTCTTCGGGGTCTAGAATGTATGATGATAAGAGGCGGAAAGCAGAATCACTTTACCAAGGTTTGATTGCGAATTTAAAGGAATTTTTTTTTTCATTTTGAGCTAAACAATCCTGATTTTGGGACACAACAAAGCAAGAAGCATGGGTGCCGAAGATTGAAAGTTTGCCGTGATGTCTCATGTCATGCTGAATCTACGTCAAGGCTGCGTTCACAGTACCTGCCCGAGGCTGATGTTTAGGAAAACACTTAGAGCATGGCCAAGAACTTGTAAGACGTTCATGGTGCCCAGTGCTTTTTTTGTTAAGGTGTCCATGAATGACCCTCTGTTGGGCACTGTTAGTGTCAATGCGGGAATTGCGATAAAAGGGGCTAGAAGCTGAGTGAGCCACTGTAATGTTTTTGTATTTCTTCTACATCTAATGCAATTTCCTTTCTATTCTTTTTACAATCTTGTGTTCATTTTCAACCATTGTATAAAATTCTTTCTTTTGCAAATCTAACACATGCCCATATACGGTCAATCTTATGGACAGTTTAAAGCCATATAAATCTTCAAATATAATCAAACCATTGGATCATTCCCAGAACATGTGCTGTTCCAGTTAAACCAAAATTCGGTTCTGCTTAGCTCCTTTTGGAACCAGTTTGAATTCTGCTGCCACCCGTTGGTGACTATCATCCTCCCAAACCATTCTTAAGCCTCGATAAACACTCCCTTACTCACTTCACATGAATCTTCCAAATGTTTTTCACAAGTTCTTTTTAATATAGGCCATTAAGTTCCACAGTGCAAACTGAGATTGGTAGTGAATGGGAATGGGATCTTTCTCATTGAAAAAATAGAAGAAAGAATGAAAAAAATGCTGTATGCAACAAAAGTCTCTTATTTTGGTGCAAACTGAGATCGGTAGTGAAATCCATTACGGCGAACTCACTGTGTATTTCAGTCGTCAACAACCAACCCTCTACTTCACATCCTATATGCCACCTTTTGGTTGCATCGGAACCAAGCAAGAAGGGAATGCAGCAAAATGATCAACCCTGCGATTCTTTCAGGTAGTCTCTCAACATAGAGCGGCTCTTTCGTCCTGCCCTACTTGGCGTAGTGACATCAACTCTACTTAATGATGCAGTATCAACACTACTATGTGATGCATCATCATCATTTAATTGCAGAAATGAAGTCTCCAGCCCTGGTTTGCAGCCAAAATCCAGGAAAAGGTCATCAAGTTCCTCATCACTTGACTTTTTTAAATCATTAGCATAGCTGTTCACCCATTCTCCTTCGTCTTTTTCACCTCTTAATAGCTCAAGTATCTGGAGCAGGGATGATTGAAATGAAAGTCCTTGTTAGCTTGAACTCAAATGTTATCAAAGAGAATTGAACCAAGTTAAGCTTCTAATATTTAATTGGCATGGCCAAACAATCTTTAAATTCAAATTTTTCTTGTCCACTGTTAGTCAAAACAAATTCTAGAGAAGCCTGTAGCAAGGTCTTGGCAATTTAGCTCGAAGCGTTGGTGATGTTTATGGATTCTTAAACCAAAACCGCATGTGATTTACAGGTTATTTTAACTAGGAAGAGATCGCAATTGTAACAGTCCTATATCGCTGTTTAGTACCTGGCTAATTTTAGGACGTAATCTAGCTGTTTGTCTGACACAGAGTGTTGCTGCAAGAACCATTCTTTGCATTTGAACAACGTCAAAGTTTCCTTTCGTCTTTGGATCCAGCAAAGCTTTTAGATTCCCACTCTCTAATAACGGTGTTGCCTGCATTAGGTTATTCATCAATTTTGTTAGGTCATCCATTGAAACAGTGGTTTTGGGGGACTAAGAAGCAAGAACATCACTAAGATCAGCAACCAGTGAAGAGAGAGTGGGAAAACTCTTACCCACTTAATCAGGCTCTCCTGTCCTTTCAGATCTTTGGAAATGATTGGTTTCTTTCCTGTTAACAATTCAAGGAGAACTATGCCAAAGGAGTACACATCAATTTTGTCACTGACCCTCCCATTCATGAAATATTCAGGAGCTATATAACCAAAAGTTCCAACAACATCACTATGTATTGCATATGCTGAATCAGCAGGTCCCCATATGGCAAGCCCAAAATCAGATAACTGCATAGATAGAATTAGAACAGCATCAAGATTACGGTGCTTGGAATAAATTTTGCCTTGAAAAGTTGTTTTGATGTGCAACAATTTGTTTGCAATAGTACCTGTGGCTGAAAATCTTTTGATAGGAGAATGTTCGAAGATTTAACATCTCTGTGAATAACAGGCCGAGAGCATTCGTTGTGAAGATGATTTAGAGCCTCGGCAATCGCAATAGCCACTTTGAACCTCACTTTCCATGGCAATACAGACTTCCTTCTCTTACCTGCATCACCATTGACACTCGAATAACTACACTTATTCCTGCATCATGTCTAAAGAAGCAACCTAGATGCTCAAAGATACTTGCCTTGTAGTCTCTCATCTAAGCTCCCCTGGGATAAGAAATCATAGACCAGAATTAAATGGTTATCCTCGACGCATATGCCAATTAGAGGTGTAATGTGCTTATGCTTTAACGAAGACATGATATCTATTTCCAAGGAGAAGTCACTCCATGCTTCCTTGTACTGTTTTAGAATCTTCACTGCCACTTGCTTACCTCCAGGGAGATATCCTTTATATACGTTGCTACACCCTCCCTCTCCGACGAAGTTCTCTGTTGTAGAAAACAAATTCATATCAACAAAACAATTTGTCAAATAAATGAATCTACAACTCCTTGCCTTATCTAGTTGTGCTATTAGAAAAGAGAATTGAACCTGAGGAGAATTGACGAGTTGCTCTCTTCAGCTCCTCATAACCAAACTGTTTGCAGCCAGACGTGCACACTTTAAAGAAACAGTCCATCTTCTTTGGCAGCTTCATTGGCGCTGCTAAGCAAGCCCCCATATTCTTATCCTTGTAACCACGCATCTTGTTTTCAACATAGCTCTCTACTTCTTTGGAAACAAAATCAATTTGAAATTTCGTAGTTGCTTCTTCAGATCGATCGGTTAGACTCGAAACCCATTGAACCACTGAAAATTTTTCAGCCTGAGATTCTTGAAAAGATTCTAAAGATGCAGAAGTTTTTACACGGAGAAGAGGCCAGCCAGGCCCTGATCGTGTGGAGTTTTTGGTAAGTACATAATCTGGATGTGAAGAAACTTCCTGCTTAAAGCCAAATCTCGCATCTTCTCCATTGCTGCTGCCATCTCTTGACCGATTTTCAGAGGTATGAAACAATTGGATAACAGTCCCTTCAATCTTGCATTCCTTGACAATAGAATAATCTGTTTTGAGATTAGAAGGAATCTTCATTTCATTTGAATTCCTTTCGACCAGTGACATATTCCCTACTTCCGAATTTCTCAACGTGTCCAGAGCTGAACGATTGGTTCTTGGAAGAAGAGGCCAACCAAGCTCTGACTCAGGCAGCGCTCTTCTGATTACAGAAATTGATCTAAAAGTAACTTTTGCCTTGTAACCATTGCTGTCTTTCAAGTAAGCACTGTCATCTCTTGATACCTCTTCAATTCTTCGAAATGTGCAAGATGTGATTTCATTAACATCAGGCACCCTTTCTTCTCTTAAACCGGCATGGTTTGTATCAAGACAAGGCTTAGGATTTAACTTGAAACCTGCAAAATATGATCGAAATCAGAGTCTCTTTTTTTACAACTTCTACTAAAAATTTTCCAGAATTAAATGTGATGAATTAATCAAACCTCCCATCAGTTTAATTAAATCCCCTTTGAGCATTATTTTCGCCTCTTGAGCAGCCCAGACAACGATAGTTGCAGGCAAGTGATTGGCAAAAAACTTATCCCATGAACGCCTGTTCCTGAAAGATATTTAAATACAAAATCAGAAAGAAACTCAAGAACTCAACCACTTTCTTTTGTAGAATTTCCATCTCAACTCACCCGGGAGAGTTTCCTGGGTTTAGTTCCACTGACAGAGCTGCACAACGCTTTACCGCTTTCTTCAAAACCTTCTGGATAGAGCATGAACTTGAAACAGGACTAACCCTTTTCACCAATCCCTTATAGCATCGTGAACAGTCTTTTGTGCCTAAGCTGTCTTGAAAATCATTATCTTGAGAAGAATACACGAGTAGCGAAGAAGAAAATCAGGAACAGTTCAAAGAGTTAAACCAGTTAGTATTCAAGATTGAAAAAACACATAGACTTTGCTTGTAATTAATACCTGAACTGGTGAGCACCTGATGCACAAATTTGGCACCTTCAGAGAGATCACAGTTGAGACACTCTGCACAAGAATTGCCTATCAGGTTTCCATAAAAAACCTGTTCCATTTTCTTCAAATCTTCTGCTAAAATTCCCTCAAGAACGCTTAATTCTCCTTTCATTGCGTTCAAGCCTCTCTGGTCCAACCTTAATCTCCAACCTCCGCTAGCATTCATTTTAAGCATGTTTCACATTTCTGCCATTTATGACCATCAGCAATAACACTAGTCCCATATACAGCCCGCCATTACTATTCGCCCCATAGATAGAATATTACATTCTTTTTTTATGAATTCAAACAACAACCAACAGAAAGATAACAATAAGGAAACAACAAGGTAAAAACCACAAACAATTCTAAAGAAACATCTTAGTCATTGATTATATGATTACGAACGCTAAAAAGTGTGACCATAAAGGTAGAGAAGTCCATATGATAAAATGGTTGAATCTTTAAAAACATGGACAAGTAGACACGGGACCTTTGCTTGATGTCGAAAATTTGACTATGTTCTTTGTTTTTATCAAAGCTTACCAAACATTCTTAAATTATATGGACATCAAGACAAAAGATTGCCCGTCACTAGAAGAAAGTTTAGCTTAGCTTCACCGAAATTAAAAGAGAAATAAAAGGTAAAGTCTGCACGTCTCATTCATTTTTTAATACAAGTCCAACAATCTTCAGTTTTTGACCAAAGTCTACCAAACAAGCAAACCAAAGTCTTTGTGTGTTTTGTCTATGAATATCCTCCTTTGACCTGGTCCCAGTTTGGATAATTTTCTTTTCTTTCTTTTTTTGGTTTTTTTTTTGGGATAATCTTATGATTGCATTTTATTTGTCAAAGGTTAAGAAGGTTAAGGATTAATTCCTTAGCTTTTAATTTCTTTTCAGTAAACTTGTTTTTTAAAGTGTTTTTGAAATATTTTTTTACTTAAAAAATATTAAATTAATATTTTAGGTGTTTTTTATATAATTTTAATGTGTTAATATAAAAAATAAAAATATAAAAAATATTATTTCTAGAATTTTCAATTAAAAAATAATTTATAAAAACACACATTAACAACACACAAGTTAGAAAAACTTTAGAGATATAGGTAATTTTTTTAAAGGGTGGGGGGTTTCTTGTACCTTGAGCCTTTTACTGTTTTATTCACATCATCATTCTTCTGTGATTTTTTTATAAAAAAATAATGCTTGCACTGATCATTGAGCCACACTAATATTCATTATTTATTTTTTAAAATTATATTTATTTTAAATTTTAAAAAATCTATTGAAATTGCCATTATACCTAATTTATTATATACAAATCAAACGTCATTAACATTTCACTCTTCAAGTAGTTTCTTACAGCTTTAACATTTAAACCTCGAATACTTAATTTAATTTAACTCTAACAAGAAAAAAAATCTAAATTGAACACGTGAATAAAACAAGCGACGCGTCGCTATATCTTAGATATCAACCATGACACGTCGTTTATTTAGGTAAAACTCAATTTTGTAGATCACATGTTCCCCAGTATCAAACGACAGGGTCGTTATCCGAGGTCCTAAAGCAGAGCGACATGTCACCCGTTAGCCTTAGATGGGTTGTTTGATTTAATGAGAAAAATCTCACATTTTCCCTTCTCAATTTAATTTGTAGGAATTGTTTAATAACTTCAATGTACTTTTTTAAAATATAAATAAATAAAAATTAAATATTTTAATTATCTTTCTATACTTATAATATTTTTTATTTTTAAAAATTTTAATTAGTAACGAATCTTTTTATTGTTCACTCTCATTTACATTAATATTCTATACATCATATATATGCTTGAAGTATATTGATTTTTTTAGCCCTGTCACAATATGCGGGCGCCCGCCTTATGCTAATTACCGAGTGAAGTGAATTGTTTCTCTTAGACCATGTTTGTTTCCCGGAAAATAGTTTTCGGGAAATCATTTTCCAAACTTTCCTGTGTTTGTTTGCCATCAGGAAAAGTGGTTAGCGGAAAACACTTTCCGGTCAAAGAAAAATTTGACTTAGTTTCCAGGAAAGTGTTTTTCCTTTTGATTGTGTTTGTTTTTCTGGAAAGTGGTTTCCGGAAAATCACTTTCCAAACTTTCATGTATTTGTTTGCCATTAGAAAAGTTGGTCAACGGAAAACACTTTCCAGTCAAAGGAAAATTTGGCTTGGTTTTCAGGAAAGTGTTTTCCTGAAAAATTTGGGCGGAAAACATTTTTCCGGAAGTTGTAAAAAATTTAGAAATGTCATTATTTGCTGATTATATCAAATTTGATCCTCAAACTTTTGATTGCTATATATATTTTGTTTTGAATATTTATTTTTTAATTTCATCTCTTAAAATTTATTTTTTATATTAACTTTGATCCTTATTTTTATAATTGCTATTTGCTTTTTCCTTATCATTTTTTTATTGAAATATTTTATCTATCAAATTTGGTCCTCATTCTTTTGATTGTTACTTATTTTATTTAAAATAATTTATGAAATATTAATTATTATTATTTTAATTTCTTCATCTTTTAATTTTTTAATTTTTTTATTTAATCTCTATTATTTTGATTATTATTTATTTTATCTGAGATAATTCATGAAATTATATTTTTTTTCAATTACATTCCCATTCAACTTTTTAATTTGTAAGATTTGTTCCTCATTATTTTAATAAACTTAAAAAAAATAAAACATTAATAAGTTATTTTCCAGCTCATTTTCCATAATATAACCAAACACTGGAAAATGTTTTCCAACTTATTTTCCATTACACTACCAAACATCGGAAAATACTTTCCCGTAATTCACTTTCTCGAAATTCACTTTTTCCGGAATTCATTTTTCAAAAAAAAAAAACTACTTTTCAACAAACAAACAGGGTCTTAATACCGTCTCTGAATATGAAAGAATATCATAGGCCAAACCCACATTTGTTTAAAGAGAAAAGTAGGCCTAAGCAATGAGGCTCATCCATAGCCTAACCCATTATCCCCCAGCATCTTTTCCTTAAAATTACGCTCGCAGCCCACCGAGCTCCATAAAAAAAAAAAAAAAACACATTATTATTATTAACAAGCCCTCCGAGCTCCATAAAAAAAAACACATTATTATTATTAACATTAATTCAACGTATACAAAAAAGCCTTCACATTTTACTATAAGCAATGAACAGTTCATTTTAATCCTCTATTTTTTTAAATATATATATTTTTTAATTTTAAACTTAGTTTTTTTTAAAAAAAATTATCCCTCAATATTAAATTTATTAGATATTGGACTTTGTAATCTATTTCAATTTACTTTTAATGAAGTTATTTCGGTTTCATAACCCGGGTTACAAGTTTTGTATGTTAGCTATGTTAACTCGGGTATTTTTTTGTCATTTTTTAAATTAAATATTTTTCTAAACTTCATCTTTCAACATTGAATTGATTGAGAATTATGTTTATTAAAAGGCCTTGACATTTCACTATAATAATGAATAGTGAAATGTCAAGATCTTTTTTCACTTTGGTCTTCAATTATTTTATTTTTTAAAAAAAAATTATCTTTTAATATTATATTTATTAGGTGTTGGACATCTTAATTTATTTTAATTTGACTTTTATAAAGTTATTCTTATCTCATGACCTGAGTCACGAGTTTTGCGAATTAGCCGTGTTGAATTGATATTTTTTAATTAATTTCTTTCTCAACTTCATCATTCAATATTGAGTTTGTTGTGAATTGAACTTCATGATTGTTTTATGATTTGCTTTATATGAGATCATCATGATTCGGAGTGCGAGTTTTATGGGTTAGCCAAGTTGGGTCAGTTTTTTTTTAAGAAAAAAATTAAATATTTTTATTCAATTTTATTATTCAACATTGGGTTGATTCGAAACTAGACTTTATATTTTTTTTTCTATGGAATTATCCCTGATTCGTGATTCAAGTTTGATAGGTTAGCTCGAGTGAACTCAAATCATTTTTTTTAATCTTTTTATTTTCAAATTGATCCCTCGATATTAGGTTTGATTGAAAAGTGAACTTCATAATTTTTGTGTATGATTTCTATGGGGTTATTATGGTCTTATGACTTGGATCACGAGTTAGGCTGGTTAACTCAGGTAATTATTTTTGTTTGTTTTTTTAGATAATTTTTTTTTAATTTTATCATTTAATATTATATTTATTGATAATTAAGTTTCATAATTTATTTTAATTTATGTTCCATGGAGTTATCTCGGACTCATAACTTAGGTTATGAGTTTGATCAGTTGACTTATATGTTTTTTGTTTTAATTTCATTACCCAATACTGAGTTGATTGAGAGTTAAACTTTATAATTTGTTTTGATTTGCTTTATATTAAGTTATTTTAGCCCAATGATCTGGGTTTGATATATTAACCCAGATTGACTCAAGTTATTTTATTAGTTTAATTTTGTTTTTAATTTTATCATTCATTGTGAATTAAATTTTATAATTTTATTTATTTATTTTTTAGAAAATTATAGAGTTTTATAATCTAAATAACAAATTTAATAATTTAAATTTATTCATGTTAATCTAATATGCTGTTCAATATTTATAAAAAATAGTTTAATTTTTTATAATCAATCTATTATCGGTTGTCCGAAATTTTTTACATTATTTAATATTTTTATGCTAAAAAAAAAAGTGTAATCTAGTTATTATTTTAATTACATTCACACCCTACGGCATTTTCTTTCCGTTGGCATTTCTATTTGTGACTTGCCAGCCAGGCATCGTCACTGTATTGATTCCTTCAAACTC
>Ga0307509_10010177_pt1 | contig 11570 bp, 15 predicted proteins | sample 10_EM_MG_FD_202245 | JGI IMG/M metagenome (GOLD analysis project Ga0307509, IMG submission 202245) | Populus trichocarpa ectomycorrhiza microbial communities from riparian zone in the Pacific Northwest, United States - 10_EM | ecosystem: Host-associated > Plants > Roots > Unclassified | place... | reverse complement strand
CCGAGGAGACAAGCGTGAGGGTTTTGAGAGGGAGTCCCGCCTTCCTCCGCGATTCCACAAACTTCTGTAGTCCGATTTCAACCTCGCCGTAAACGGCGCTCGCGAAAGGCCAAGAGGAGACAACGAGCGTGTCAACAGTGGTACACGGAGGCAGATAGCGAAGGGATTTGGTGACGTGGCATTCTCCGAGTATCAATGTTTTGAGGTTTCCGGATCTCCACAGCACCTGGGCAATGAACGTAGTGGCATCACCGGGCGCATTTTTGCGGGGGACTGGGTAGCGGTCGAAACACAGCGTTTCAACAGAGTCAATTTTAATGCTTTCAAGGATTTCAGGGAACCTTTCGCGCGAGAATTTGTAAGTGGGTTCAGGGAAATATGATATCCTGTCGAATGAGATTGACCCGTGTGTTGGGGTCATGAGCTCGATTTTTAATGTGACGTTTGGACCCCCACGGGCGCCCACGCTACGCGAGTGAGCTGCGATCTCGACAATCCTAATGTCCGAGAGGCGGGATGAGTCTCTGGGAGTGGGGAGGCCAGGAATCCATGGGTCATATTCATAGTCCGTTACGTCAATACCTAACACCACCTGGCAGGTAGATGGGAGGGAGAGTCGATCTAACAGGGATAGCTGATATTCTTCACGGGGTGATTCGTGAGTGAACGAGCGTAGGAGAGGGAGAGAAACGACCTCGTCGGAGCTGGGGTCCATGTCGCCACTAAGTGAAGCGACTTCCAACAGTGGGCAATTCCGGAGAAAGTTGAGGAGAACGCTGGCGCTCCATCCCATGGTACCGTTGTCGGGGTCGTGTGTGAGGTGGAGGGTGGTGAGAATGGGGGTGTGGAACTGGAGAGTGTAAAAACCGAACATAACGAGGGATGTTAAAGAAGGGAGATATGTAGGTTCCTCTGGCGGAAACTCTCCAACACAGGTAATCTCCAGGGCCTCTAGTTTGGGCATGGGGTGAGCCAGTAAACCGCCTAGGAGAGGACCGTCGTCTGCACATAGGGTGGTCACCCTGGCGGCAATCTCGTTCAACGATTTTCTGGCAATCTCCGAAGGATCATCGACATCCACGAGGTTAACGGCAAGTGGACCTGATTTTGACCTTTCTAGGAACGCCAGGGCACATTCTTCACTGTTGAAGTGGAGGGACGACCAAAGACGAGGATGAGAGGAGTTGTGCGCCAGAAGTGACAAACGTGCGTGGCAGTGATGAGAGATGCATCGCTCTTAAAGTGGAAAGCGGCCTCGACCAGCATTTCGGGTGGGAGGCGGTGAGTCCATGAATCGTGGTAATTGATCATTCGACGAAGCGGTGTGAGGGTGGAGGCTATATCGCCCACCAGGGACTTGACCTGGGGAAATGGTCAGATAGCCGATCCCGTCTACTGTGGGGTACGAACCAGCGGGAGCGGAAAGGAATGCCTAGAGTGGTGAGCTGAATCAGTTATTGAAAAGCGTTGGTCGAGCGGTTGCGTGTGCGTACCTCAAGTCACTTGTCTGAGAGAGTTTTATCTTCAAAGCATGGCAAAGCTCGGATATCGATAGGTCGGATCCAGGATACCGGTCCAAATCCATCCCACCGTCAAGGTTTCCCCCTGCGACCATGGCCTGGAATCCTTCCCGAAACGGAACCAGATCGTTCCCGCTCGAACGTCCCCAAAACGGTTCGTTGCAACTTCTCCTCAACACGGTTAGCCGTGGTTACCTCCTTATAACGGCAAAGATCCGGCCCAGTCCTGCCCTCGTCACTCTTGCTCATGACGCGACATACCTCTCCGTAACGCCGCCTTCATATTGACGGAGGCTAGTGGACCCGTACTGGACCTAGCAGTGAGTATCTTCGCCAGCCCTGCTCTCATCACCTTTTACACCCATACAAGTCTGTGACGGACCCGGTACAAAGTCTGCCAGAATCCCCTGCCCCGGGGCACGGGTTCCACATTTGTTAAATGTCCGCAAACGTCGCCCACCTGTAACAATAATCAAGGTTCTACCTCAAACCTGGCGAACACTCTGACGTTTGGGTGCATCGCGCCAACTTCAAACCGTCCACCCCTGGAATTGGACGTTGCAAGACACCAGTCACGGAGGATTCACCGAAGGTGTCTGTGCGTGTACGTCTTCCTATCGCATAAGAACCCAACAAAGACTTTTGAGCTACACAACATATGGCGGAGGGGCATTCGTTATATACCACGTCGATGGACCGTCCTTCCCCTTCGTTAACGCGTGGTTCGCGAACACCAGCCCATTCGCTGATGCCCTTCGATCGCTTGGTCAACCTAGACAACTACTGCGAACACCTCCCCTTCAGATAGCCCTCGGGTCCTCGGGTCACACGACCCAGCAGTAGATAGATGGATCTCATGTTTCACATCGCGTTATCGCTCTAGCAATCTCATCGTGATCCCGCAATTCACAAGCATTCCATTAATATGGTGTCATGAGTACTGAAAGACGAGCGAGATGGGTGTTAGGTTAGAATTGGATCAAAGCAGGGGGTTGGCTACTCTGGGCTCTAGAAAGGTCTTGGGTGACCGCCAGGACATACTTGTCGATGTCCCAATTCAATGCACCATGGCCTTTCACAACTTCTACCCTTCCGATACAACTCGTCAACCGCTCTAGTTCCGACGGTCCTGGTTCCTCCAACGGGCAGAGAAGCGTGAGGGCCTTGAGAGGAGATCCTGCCTTCTTCCGCGATTCCGCAAACTCTTGCAGTTCGGCATCGTAAAGGGCTCCCGTAGAATGCCAGGAGGAGACAACGAATGTGTCAACGTTAGGACACGGAGGTAGAACACGAAGGTGATCGGCGATATTGCATTCTGCGAGTATCAGCGTTTTGAGGTTTCTGGATTCGCACAGTGCCTTGGATATGAGTACGGGGGTGACCCAGGGTTGGCCGTCGTAAGGGAGTGGGTAGCAATCGAAACACAGCGTTTCGACAGAGTCCATTCCGATGTTCTTGAGCATATCCAGGAACCCTTCATATGAGAAAAGGGAGGGGTTTTCGGAGGGATACAACTTCCTGTTGAACGAGGTTGTCCCGTGTGTAGAGTTGGCAAGTTCGATTTTGAACACAGCGGTCGGAATGTCACGGTCGTCTGAGGCACGTGAATGGGCTGCGATCTTGACGGTCCTTATGTCCAAGAGGCGGGACGAGTCTCTGGGAGTGGGGAGGCCAGGAATCCATGGGTCATATTCGTAGTCCGTTACGTTAATACCTAACACCACCTGGCAGGTAGATGAGAGGGAGAGTCGATCGAACAGGCGTGGCTGATATTCAGCGCTGTATGATTCGTGGGTGAATGAGCGTAGGAGGGGGAGAGAAACGACCTCTTCGGAGTCGGTGTGTGCGTATAGGATATTACAACTGAGGAAGGCAACCTCCAATAGTGGGCAGTTCCGAAGAAAGTCAAGGAGACTCTCGGCAATCCACCCCCGTTCCGGGAAACTACTGACGGGATTGTGTGAGAGGTGGAAAGAGGTGAGAAGGGGGACGTTGAACTGGAGAGGGTCAAAGCCGTGAACGACGAGAGACGTTAAAGAAGGGAGATATTGAACAGGTTCCCTAGCCAGTATCGTATTGGATTTGGTAATCTCCAAAACCTCCAGCATGGGGATGGGCCAAGCCAAAAGTTCATCCAGGAAGAAGTCGTGTACTGCCAACAACGTGGTCGTTTTGGTAGTGATCTCTTTCCACGAGTTCCTGACAATATCCGAAGGACTCTCGACCCCCGTGATATCGACACTAAGCGAACCTGCCAATTTTGACCTTTCTAAGAATATCAGCGCACGTTCTTCGTTGGCGAAGTCAAGGTGGGACCAGAGGCGGGGGGATGAGAGGAGTGCCATACGCCAGAGGTGGCAGGTGTGCGTTGCGGCGACGAGAGATGCGTCGTCCTTAAGATGGGAAGCCACCGCGACCAACATTTCGGGCGGGAGGCGGTGGGGGGGTGAGTCGTGGTAATTGATCATTCGGCGGAGTGATATGACGACCGTGCCGAGGTCGGCCACAACAGACTTGACCTGGGGTAACGGTCAGATAGTTGATCCCGTCTACAGTGGGATACAAACCAGTGGGAGGGGGAAAGAATTCCTAGAGTAGTGAGCCGAATCAGTTACCGATAGCAAGCCTGCGTGCACAAGTACCTCGAATGTTTTGTCTGAGTGAGTTTGATCTTCAAAGCGTAACAAAGCTCGGATATCGACAAGTCGAATCCGGGATACTGATCCGAAATTGTGTTATCGCAAAGCTTTCCTTCCCCAGCCATGACGGGGTGGATGGGATTGATGATGACGGTGCAGGGGATCGACGGAGTCCTCCCCGAAAAGGAAGGCGTTACCTTCGTTGGCCCGATGCTCCCTCGGCCCGCTGTCTTCCAGAAAGCTTTCGCTACTTCTCTTCAACGCGACCAACCCGTGGCTACACTTCTCACATCGGCAAAGTGCCCTTCAGCTTCCGTCCCACTCGAACAGAATATGTACCTCACCCCAGCCGCAAACAGCGTCGTCGCGTTCTCCGTGATTGACGCGACCCAGAAGAAACAGCGAAGCATGTAGGTCTTAGGAGGACGTTAATTAACAACGTGGTCTTCGGAATGACCGGGGGATTCAGCCTGCTGCTGTACTTGGTTGGAGTCGGGAACCGCGCCGCATTGGAGGACGACCCGAGGGAAGAGGCTGGATATGAAACCGGGCTTCTCTTTCTCGGTTTTCGTGCTCATTCCGCCCCACATCAACAGAGGTTCTGACAGCGACGAAGGTTGTTCTGAGTCGTACGGACGGGCACTAGCTGGGCCAAAGTCAGGGAGTGGAGGCCACCGGAGCCATACAAGGCAAGGTATGTTTTCTTCACCTTGGACACGTCGTTTGATCTCATTTCCGTGCAGGGGATTTTTAGTGGAGGCGAGCAGATTCGAATCAAGGCCGTCAAAGAAGTAGTCTCCATAAGTTACCCCCTGTTTTACATCTATTAATCATCAGCAAAATGGATCTCAAATCCCTGCTTTACCCCGTACCGCACCGCATACAAGGATGGTCGAATACGACTCCACCCTCACTCTACGTCCATTGTTGCGTGCGTCTGAACCGCCAACCCCTCCAGCTGCTATTCCGCCGTCCCTGGAACTCACGGAACGACAGTTACTTTGCCTCACGGCCTGCACGTGGTTCGGAGGTGGAGGCTCGGGCAACTACAGCTCTGTAAAACGGATCGGCTCTCTTGAGGTGCCGCTGGACGTCGAGCAAGCTGAGGACAGAAATATGAAGCGCTTGCAACCCACAATACCCGCGGTCTGGAAGAGATAAACCAGCTACACTCACGCTGGTTCATTGGCGACGTGGGTGACTTCGTAGTTCGGTTGACATCCACAGAACAATGGGTTCCCCCGCAGTGGGGCCGGTCGGGCTCAAACCTCGGAGGGCTCGACATGGGTGTTGCTTATCTGCTCTAAGAAGAGATCGCAAGGCGCAAGGGCGAAAATCCCCCCGGATGGTTGATGTCGTTCGTTGCGATTTCAAGGAGGCCGCGGAGAAAAGGTCTGGGTCTCTATTCTACTGTGATCAAAGTTATATTGTACACAAGCTAAGAACGCATTATAGGTGGGGGAGACTCAGATCCTCCTGATGTGTGGTCTCCGGGTTGGGCGGAGATCCGCCCAGCCAAGGCTCGGCGCGCAAAGGATCGGAACTCGGAAGGTGACCTTGGGGGAACGGGACGGGTGGGTTGGATACCGAGCCACTGAACTTGAGCTTCCGTTTGGGGTTGTGGGTCGACAAAGGACTTGGATTCGTCTAGGCCAGGGACCGAGATTGATTTTGAGGGCGCGGTAGGAACGAACGGAAGAGATCAGAAAGCTCACGGCCCAGTGTTTAGAAAAGAACCGGAAGCTAACCTCACATGGTATCGAGGGTGACAAAGTGTTCAGGCGAAGGAGGTCACCTGAACATTAGGTCGAGAAACAAAACAAGGCACAAACGTAGTCTGGGATCTGAAGCTAGGAGATTTGGCAGGTGAGCAAATAAATAACGCAACGCTGGCGGGGACAGAGATATGGCGATGCCGAATCCCACGCCCCACCTGATGTTGATGGAATATCAACTCGGCCCTCGATGTTTCTTACTAAGCAGAGAACGAGTATAAAATCCTCCGTTTCTCGTGAGCTTTTCCTTCCCCCGTCCGGTCTTGTCGCGGAACGTCTCCTCACCCTCACACTAACAGTTCGCCTTCACAATGAGCACAGACTCTCAGGTTCTGGGCGTGATCGTCATGATGCGTCATGGTGATCGACGCGGGTTCTACCAAGATCCCAACACGTATACCCCCTCAAACACGGAGATAACGCCTCTGGGGAACCAACAGACCTTCCAGTTTGGAGAATACCTCCGCGCCAGATACTTGGCTCGATCATCTCCGCACTTCATCCAGGACATCTCACCGGACTTGGTGAACGAGAAACAGATTCTCATCAGGGCCGATGCAGGAGGAGAGGGAGGAGTGATCTACGACTCCTCCATGTCCACTATGCAGGGAATGTGGCCCGCGGATACCAGTTACAGTGAAACCCTCCCAAATGGGACCGTCGTGGTGGGGCCACTCAGCGGATATCAGGTTCGCAAGTCTTTTTTTGGTCTCCCCCATCTCCGCCATAGAACTCACCGCCGCCTCTGCACCATAGTACGTTCCGAGTAAGTCCGTTGGAAATTGCATCCGGCCCTGGATCTTAGATGGTGCATTTAGTCGAATCGGTCGAACCTGAGAATGACATCTCTTTGGAGGGTTGGACATCTTGCAATGTGAGTGTCTCCGTAGGTTTCCACTTTGGGGTTGCAAACACCTTACTTTGTGTCCAGGCATTCGCGAATGCGACGAAGCAGCTTTACGCCTCGTCGTTCTTCAAAGAAAAAGGGCAGGGATCCAGCGGGTTCCTCCAAGCACTCACTCCGTATCTTGACGGGAGGTCTGCGGTATTTGAGAACATGGTACGCCCCTCCTACTATACGCATGGAAGGGAACCTTGGTTAACACCCGCGACAGTGGAACGTGAGCCATATTCCCCGGCAACCCTGGTATTGTATGTCTCACGGGATGGCTTGATCCCAGATCTTTGACTACGTTTTGGTGCAATCGATTCACAATGCCACTTTCGCGAGGGGCCTTCCCCCTACGTTCCTCGAACAGGCTCGGGATCTGGCAAACTGGCACGAGTACCGCGTATTCAGCTCCCCGAATCCCAAGTCCATTGGCACCAGTACGTACAACCTGTTCTCGGTATGCCTCCGCCTCGGAATCTGATCGTTTATATAAGTTGCTGCTCGGACGTTCGTGCCTCCCCTCACGGAATATATTCATCGTATCCTAAATTCCTCCGACCCTTTGAAGTTTGCCTACACCGCATCCTCATACAAGCCTTTCGTCTCGTTGTTCAATGTTACTGGTGTGGCCCAGATGAATAATACCCTCGCTGGCGTTGGTAAGTGCCAATCCCGTCATCCATACTATCACCGAATGGGGTATCGGGGTACCAACCGGTTTATTTTTTCTAGTGGACTTCTCCGGATCGATCGCATTCGAAGTCCGCACGTCTCCAGCGACAGGTCCCTTCATCCGATTCAACTTCAAAAACGGCACGACCGATTCGTCCTACAATGCCTACGGAATCATGGGCTCACCTTCCGGAGACGTCCCTATCCAAACCTTTATCGACAACCTCGCTCCCCTCGGAGTGGAAACCCTACCGGAATGGTGCACACTATGCGGGAACAACAATTCCCGGGGTTGTCAGTTCTTGCAAGAGGGAAACGTGAATCTGGGTTCTCAGGGGCTGAGGTGGGGTGGAAGCGTGAGTCCGGTTGGTGCCGGGTTTCTGGGTGCGGGTCTGATGGTCATTGTGGTTGGACTCTTGGCGACGGTCGGGGTCGTATTGGGCCTTTTGAGGGTGGGGAAAAGGAAGCCGCTTGGAAGGACGTCTTCGAACGCATCGAGCGGAGAGTCCGCACTTGTGGTATGTGCATGCAAATGCTACAGTCCAACTCGCGTCCATGTAACTGATCTACCATTGTTCAACAGGATGGGCCCGGTGAAAAGGCGTAAAACAGACAACGGCGACAACGAAGCTTGCCTTGGTTTGTGGTTCTGTAATTTTAATCCGACGAAATCGAGTGGGTCAGTCTGACCGTGGCGGCGTTGGACGAATGTCACATTGGTGTTCGGCTCGAATAATTGATGGAGTGACAGAAATCCAAGGCCTGACCCCCTGTCACCTGAGCGTCTGAAGTTCTGAAGCTTGAAGCGTGAAGGGCGGTGTGCCCATAGGTTGCCGAATCATACATTCCATCACTGCGAAAACCAAGAGGGCGCGGGTACACGAGCCGACGGTTACGTACGTACATTGGCCATAACTTCTCGTCAACGATCCACTGTCGCGTGCGCACCTCTTACCAACCTCAAACTAGCCGCTGAACGGGGTTTAATCACGCACTTAAACGGGAGCGGGTACCTTCAAACGTGTGTCAGCCCATCTCTGAAGATAGCGCGGGAGTGGCCAGACTGGAGTCGGGAACCATTATCACCCACCTAATGAAATTTTCGTGATACTTCGGCTCAAGCTTTTCGTCGGCGGGTGCCGCGATGTCGAACACGGCGAGCGTGCAGGCAATGTTGAGGAACAAGGTTCGGAGTGCGAAGTGCTTTCCGGGACAAACCCTGTTCACCGGAATCGCGAGGAGGTGTTGGTACCGTGGGCATCGCCAGAGCATCTTGAGATTAGGAAACGCGCATACCTTCTCCCAGATCCGAATACCCTCTCTCCGAGACCGTTAGAGGGGTTATTGAGCTCCCCATCTTTCAGGAACCGCTCCGGATCATAGGTATGAGGTGCTTCAAAGTTGGCCTCGTTATAGCATACCGCCCTATGCCAAGGATAAGTAGATGATCCTGCCCGCCTATCCCCGACCGGTACACACCAGATATTTTCGAAGATCGTCGCACCCGCTGGGATAAAGTTCCCGTTATAGACGTCGTCCTCCATAACTCGCTTCGGGATCCCGAGGGGGGTGGGACAAGACCACCGTAGCAATTCTTTTATGACCGCGGAGATGTACGGCAGGTTTTCCCGATCGGAAAGCTCAGGTAGGCGTTCGCTGCCTACGACCCTATCTAGCTCCTCTTGCGCCTTTCTCGCTATGTTGGGGTGAAGGGCCATTACCAGGAAGAAGGCTTTCAATACGGCTAAAGTCTGCGCTCATGGAATATGAGTACGCTAATAATCAGCGAAAATGTTGCTTACGGTTTCTGTAGCAGCTGGCATGGTCCAGTTAGGGAAGGTGGCTCTATCCCATAAGAACGGGGCGCCTCACCGACGAATGCCGTAGCAGTCACTGCTCGGATATCACTTTCATCGAACCCTTGATCCCGGAGTCCGGCTACGCGGTCGAAACACGACGAAGCAATGGAAACGTTGTTTCTGTTGGACTTATCATCACAATCAGTCCAATATCTGGGGGCGGGTTTACGAGGACCGTGCGAACCGACCTTCAACGCCTCCTTCACGTACTCGAGTGGACCATCGACAGCCAACTCAGATAGTCTCCGGGTCTCTTTCGCGAAACGTTTGAAACCTGCGCCAGGGAACCATTCCGGAACATATTTGACTTCAAGGTAAATCGTCAATAGAGTGTAGGGGCCAAGAGATTGAGGACTGGACGAACGTATTGGGAACGTGTCAACGAGGAACGCGCCGGGAACCATAGCCTCTTGCGCGTGATCCATTGCACGCTCTGCGGCCTGTAGGTATTTGTCCTCGTGGGATCGGATGTCCAAACCATATGCGATCTCCATGATCAACGCGCCGGTCACACTAGGGAGAGTTAAAGTTAGCCTTGCCTGGGTTCTATGAAGATTCTGTTCCACGGGAGGCGTACAATTGTGCGTGGTCGAGGAAATCTTCGGGGGTCTCAGCGAGGCGCGAGAGGAAACGATAAGCGTGTTTACGTTGATAACCGTCGAAGTTCGTGACGGCGTTCACGTTGAGGAACTGGTGAAAGAGACGGCGGCCCCTCCTCCATCGGTTTCCATAACCAAAGCCGACAATGTCCCATGAGTAGAGACCCATGCTTGATGTTTTCGATCAGTAGGAGTAAGTTCGAAACTCTCGGGTGACGCACAGCTCGAGCATTGGTATCACGGGCTGCGGGCAGGTCGTAAGTCTCAGTGAGGGCGAATGAGTGATTCCATTGGACGGCTGACCCTATCGGAGTAGATGTTGGACCTCTTCTCCAGAAGATCGCATACGGCTTCGTTGCTATTCAGAACGATGAAATGCTGTGAGAAAAGTTTCAGGTGGAGCACATCCGTGTCTTGGAAGGGGAGCATCGTTAGTTCGTCGGTGTCTCCCTGCGGGGGTCAGACACCTACTGAGCTTCTCCGCCATCACAATGAATCCTTTCCACACTGGTACATCGCGTGGGATCTCGAGGACGCTCCCAATTAACGGATATCCCCTCGGTCCGGGGGGATACGGCGGCCGATTTCCGTTGCTTTTCCATCTCAAGACCAGACCCAAAGATGCGGCAGCACAAATTGAAGCGGCGTAGAGCATTGTGTTGTCACCCATATCGATGGATGGGCCGGTGGCAGGGGTAACGAATAGAGGGGCGTTTCCTCGATCTGACAGCTTTATATGTCGCTGCCGAGAGATAAAGGGTAATGCCGGGCACGGGTTTAGACGGCGGGCGCTCAGGAGGTAGGATGTTGATGAGTCCTCAGCCAACATACGCCAACCCCAATGGTCCTATCGAGGAAATGGAGATGTATAGAGGTGCTCCCAATGCGTAATCCCTGCTGGCCTACCAGTCTCTGGCGGCCTGCTCGAGGTTAGAGGCTGCCATTCCTGGCGATGGCGCGCACCCCTAATAACGTTTGAACAACAAGCGCTGGCTAGCGTGCGGACATCACAAATGTTAGGAACCTGTCCAAAGAGATCAGGTGAGGATGGAGCGGGAGGAATCACAGGGTAATCCGTAAAGGCACACCGCCAACGGGCGTCCCGCCTATGACGCGTGACGAACGGTGGTGACATGGAAGGATGTCAACTCCAGGACCCGCAGGATCTGTTGGGATCACATCCACATCATCAAAATGAAGCCAGTGTTCCTTTCGCTTCGCCTAGAATTCCGTCGTCGGTCCGGGACCCGAAGAACAACCGGGTCCAACCCACGTTCGAGTTGGCGCCGCGATGATATACATCGAAGTAGATTCACTGATATTGAATGTGCAGACCGTTCACAACCCTTAGCGACTCGTTGATGTGGGCACGGGGCGGCGGTAGCACAGTTTTTGGGCTTGGATCGCGGGGGCGAGATGAAGGGGGATCGAGGGAGGGGGCGTAACTCCGGCGACCTGGACTGGAGGACGGAATCTGGAGGGGAACGCGTTGCGATTTTACTGTGAAGTGAACGTGTGTGTGTGTGTGTGTGGTTTAATTATACACCCGCCCGACAATCCGTACATGCGTACATACGAAAAGTCTAGCTACTCAGCTCGGTGGCCATCGGTGTT
>Ga0307509_10010176_pt1 | contig 11570 bp, 18 predicted proteins | sample 10_EM_MG_FD_202245 | JGI IMG/M metagenome (GOLD analysis project Ga0307509, IMG submission 202245) | Populus trichocarpa ectomycorrhiza microbial communities from riparian zone in the Pacific Northwest, United States - 10_EM | ecosystem: Host-associated > Plants > Roots > Unclassified | place... | reverse complement strand
ACAGGGCGCAACCATGTTACACCGGGCGGCAACGGGTGCCTTCCGGTGCACTAACCCTAGCAACCGAACACCCAGAGAAATACTCTTCCTCCTGACCGCGCCCAATGGCCCTGGTAGAACAACTACCGCCCTCCAGTGCCGTTAAACTATGAATCCTCTCCTTCCAGTCACACCCGGTTCCTTCCCATGACACCCAATAGTGTCTGAAACCAATACTGAACCCTCCCATAGCCTTCCCAGTTCTCCCTAGTTCGCCTACTCCGGCTGTTTTCACCCAGGATGAAATCTTTACTGAAGCCTATATACTAAGAGAGCTATATTGGCTATTCTAGCACGAACAATCTCCCCTACACCTCCGGTGATTGAAATCTCAACACCAGGGAAATCATCGTGGGATTCCACCACCACCCCCTCTCCTCCCCCTTGATGGCTTCTGCCTAGGGGAGCGATGCTACAACCCCTCCTCTCCCTCTGGGGTCTACCCCCTCCTCCATGGGGTTCTTGTTCCTGTTCATCGTTGACTCCCGCTCATGAAGTTCAGTTCTCCCCTTTACCCCGCACTTCCTTTGCACCTCGCTTAGGTTTTGCACGGTCGGCATTCTGTCCTCTTGGCTCAAGGTCGGCGCTGAGCTTTCCAAGCCCTTTGCGAAGTACCTTTCTGTCTCGATTGTGTAGTCCTGTCGGGAACACTTCGGTTAGTAACTTCAGCACCTCGTCTTCGTTTCCCATTCGGAAAAGCATCGGCCGCGGTTACTCTAGTCGGTCGTCTCAAGTGTTCAGACTGTCCTTCCTCCTCACATTCCCCCTCCCTCTATCCTCTTGGTCTTCGTCCCGTTGCTCGGTGACAGCTACACCCACCCCCCCCTTCCAACCCCCCTCAGCTGGCACCTTACTGCTCCCCTCCCGCGGTCGATCTTCGGTCGCTATACAAAAACCCACCTCGGTTACGCCCGTCCTCCTGGCGGTCGCTAATGCCGCCTTGGCACATCCTCCGGCGACCCCTCACCAGAGTCACCTCCACACACCATCCTATCCTGCCATCGGGCACAGCTTCGTCCCCCGGCACCGCTCCGATGGGCAGGTCCATACTCTCACTTCCTAGCTCAGGCTGATACACGTCACTTATCAGACATAAATTTCCTTTGTCCGGGGTTCATTTATTTCCTTTGTTGTTATATTTTGAAGATGTCACTAAGGGTTCTCCTCTCCTTCCTGCTTGTTTCTTTCCTTTCTACTTCCTTCGGGTGTACGAGTATGTTCGTAGGATTTGGTTGGGCGATATGCGAGATGTGCGGTTGGTCTCATACCAGAGGGACTTGTGGGTTTGGATGTTTCTTCGGGTGAGGAGGGCAGGGTTTTTGTCGGCCATATCGTTAAAGATGCATGCTGTCTTTGTACCTTAATAAAACAAACGCACTTGATTTAAAAAAATAAAAAAATAAAAAAATATAATATTGGCTATTCTAGTGTTTTACCAAGAGAAGAGTAGTCAGATCAATGAGTATGGTTTATTTCTTAAAGCTATAAAAGTGTATGGATCACTACTAGTATATGGCACAGAGCGGGAGTATGCTTGTAGCCTATGGCAGAAAAGACTCTGGAGGTATATGCCGGGGAAACAGGAATACAAAGTAGAAGATAGCTCCTCGGCCAGGTGCCGGATCGAGTCGGCAAGCGGACCATATGAATCTGCCGGACGAGACGAATCAAATGGTATAAGGCTCGAGGTGGTGGCATGCCTGTAGCTGTCATCAGGTGAAAAGGAGTGATAGCTCATCGGCCAGAGGTCCGCAAGGGCCGGGGAGCGGACCATTACGATCCGCCGGACGAGGCGAATCGAATGGTATAAGGCTCGAGGTGGTGGCATGCCTGTAGCTCAGCGGCCAGGGGTCCGCAAGGGCCGGGGAGCGCACCATTAGAATCCGCCGGACGAGACAAATCGAATGGTATAAGGCTCGAGGCGGGGGCATGCCTGTAGCTGTCAGCAGACTTAAAGAGGGTGATAGCTCACCAGCCAGAGGTACGCCAGTCCCGGGAGATAGCTCATTAGATTCAGCTCGACAAGAGGGATTCAATGGTATAAGGCTCGAAGCTGTGGCATGCTTGTAGCACACTGCAGTAAATAATCTTTAGGTACTTGCCCGGTGAACAAAAGTACAAACTAGAGGGTAGCTCCACCACCAGCGGTCAGATCGAGTTGTGAAGCGCACCATGTGAATCCGCCGGACGGGACGAATCGAATGGTATAAGGCCCGAGGCGGGGGCATGCCTGTAGCTGTCAGCAGGGTTAAGAAGGGTGATAGCTCATCGGCCAGGGGTCCGCAAGGGCCAGGGAGCGGACCATTAGAGCCCGCCGGACGGGACGAATCGAATGGTATAAGGCTCGAGGCGGGGGCATGACCATAGCTGTCAGCAGGGTTAAAAGAGGTGATAGCTCACCGGCCAGAGGTGCGCCAGACCTGGGAGATAGCTCATTAGATTCAGCTCGGCGAGAGGAATTCAATGATGTAAGGCTCGAAGTGGTGGCATGCTTGTAGCACTCTGCAGCAAATAATCGGTACGGACTTGCCCGGAGAACAAATGTACAAAGTAGATGATAGCTCCACAGCCAGCGCTCGGATTGAGTTGGGAAGTGAACCATTTGAATCCGCCAGACTAGACGAATCAAATGGTGTATTGCCTGAAGCGGTCGTATACTAGCTGATTTTTCATAATATCCGGACACCTTGGCGCAGATTTGTATATGTCTTGGCGCCATGGTGTCCGGATACTTTTGAAATCGGCTTGTATCTGTAGCTGTCAGGAGGTTAAACGGGGTGATACTCTAGCGGCTGGAGATATGTAGAAACTTAGGTGATTTCATGCAGTGCTTGTGAACTTAAGTAAAATCAGGGGTTTATTATGTGTGGTTACCGGGACAATAGCTTCTTAGTAAGCTTCTCTTAATATGCTGTATCTTCTGGAGATCTTGGCCTGCAGAGTTGGGGATTGAGATGATGGTAGAGGATATCTGAAGAAGAGATACTAGTCGCCCAAGGGGCGCTCTCCCAGCAGGCGTAATTCATCAGGTCTCTTCCGGTGGACCTGGGGCCCAGCATATCCTCTGGGTGCACCGGTTGTATCCCACCCCGGTTGGGTTGCACCAGAGGCCTCCGGCGCAACCAGAGTATGAGAACCTTTGTTGGGCGCATGGGATGAGAAAAAAAGTCCGGCGGAGAGTCAGGGCGCACAGGATGCATAGGGCGGACGCAACCCGTCTGGATGCAAGTTGCGTCCGCCGGACGTAAATCCTTTTTTTGCTGATGTACTATGGGTAGAAACTACAGAAGAGCGTCCAGGCCTGAATACAACGAACCAAAAAACCTCCACAGACGTGCAGCCCATAAGAAAACTCCCCACCCCAACAGTGAACAACCAAGGAAAGTACAGAAAGCTCACACAACTCAAGGAAGAAAAATCCCAGCCTAACCCATGAGCAACCCACCCATAGCGCAACGACTGACCCCATAGCGCCCTAACAGGGGAGGGGCCAAGGAGCCAGCAGGACAATGCCGTAGGCCGACGATCACAATATTAAGAGGTAAATATATATGTACCTCGGGCTCTTATGTCCCAGACCGAAGGGCAGACAAGACCACCAAGACAAAGATCGGTAACCGAAACCAACACAAACGGAAGTGTGTGGCAGAGCGAAGTAGCGACCATAGACCCACCGGAAACAGAACCGGGAGGGAGTGCATCTCGCCCGGAGGCAACACAGGCGGCAGGCATGAAACCCCTACCCCAAACCCAGGTAAAAGCCACGCACGCAGCCATGACAATCACCCAGGTCCAGAGATCAGAAGGGAACAGAGGCCCAGGGTGTAGAAGCAGTAGGGTGCCAGCCGATCCGACCATGAGGAGAAGAGGAGAAGGAGGGGTAGACACAAACCGAGAAGTGCAAGGGAAGGCGACGGAAGCGAGATCACGACTTTTCGACGATGCCGACCGTACCGGACAGGACCCTCAGGAGATAGTGCAATACCAGAGAGCATAGCCACCGGGGCCACTACTTCACCGATAGCCCGAGACTGCGACCGACCCGTTGACGAGGTTAGAGAGTTGCCGACCGAGCAAATGCTCCAAGCGAGGCAGAGCAAGTGCGGGGTAGGGAGAGGAAACATCATCAAAAAAGACGAAATCGATCACCCCGAGTGATGAAAGCCCAAAGGGATAAGCCTAAGGGGAGGGAAGAGTAGAGGAGGTATGACTCCACCCCCTAGAGCGAGCTCATGGCGGGGGGTGGAGAAAGGAAAAGTAGTGGTAATCTCGTGGTGTTGAGATTTCAATCACCGGGTGTGTAGAGGAGACAGAGGATGGGGAGTTTGTACCATAAACAATACTAAAATCATACTAAGAAGAAAAAAGAGAAGAAAAAATAGAAAAAAAAAAGAAAAAAAAAAAACTAGGTGCAAACAATAGCATGCATCTTAACGATATAGCCACCAAAAGACGTATCCTCCTCACCCCTAGGAAACATCCAACCCCCCAAGACTCTTTGGTATAAGACCAACCACATATCTGGCCTATCGCCCAACTAAACCCTACCAACATACTTGTACATACGAAGGAAGTAGAAAGGAAAGTAGGAAGCACGAAGGAGAGGAGAACCCTTAGTGATGGCTACTACCAAAAGTATAAGAACAAAAGAAAGTATAGACCCCTGACACAGGCAATCTACTTCTGATAATTGATGAAGATCAGCCAAACCTTAGAAAAAGAAAGTATAGGTGGGCTCGACGGAACGGTGCTGAGGGACGAAGAGATGCCGAAGGGCAGGTTGAGAAGAGAGGACGGATAGAACATTAACCAAAAGTGGCCGTGGGAGTGCCAAATGGCCTCGGGGATGGCCGAGAGGACGGGCGTAAGCGAGGGGTGTTTTTCTATAGCGATTAAAGGTTGACCGCTCGCAGGGGGAATCAGTAGGGTGCCAGCCCGAAGTGTAAGGGGTAGTAGGGTGCCAGCTGGGGTGGGGGGTAGTGTAGCTGTAACAAAGCCACGGGACGAAAACGAAGGGAGGTAGATGTAGGAAGACCTTGTCCAGACACATGTCACCACCCACTAATGTGACCACGCCCGAAGCTTTTCTGAATGCGAAACGAAGACGAGATTGTAAAGTTACTAACTGAAGTTTTTCCGGAAAAAAACAGGACCAGGTAACCGAGATAGAAAGGTACTTCACAAAAACCATGGAAAGCTCAGCGCTGACAGTGAGCGAAGGGAACGGAATGCAGACCGTGCAAAACCTAAGCGAGGTGCAAAGGATGTGCGGGGTAATGGGGGAGAACCGAACTTCATGAGGGGGAGTCAACGATGAACGAGGACAAGAACCCCATGGAGGGAGTGGGGGAGAGCCCCTGGTGGAAGGGGGGGAGAGCACCTGGAGGGAGGGGGAGAGAGCCCCAGGAGGGAGGAGAGCGTGGATGGCATCAGTCCCCTAGGCAGAAGGCATCCAGGGGGAGGAGAGTGGGGGTGGGGGAGTTGACGATGATTTCTCTGGTCTTGATATTTTGATTGCCGGAAGTGTAGAGGAGATGGTTCATGTAGCTGGCGACAACCTTTTTTGTTCTTTTTTTTTCACCTTTTTTTTTTAATTTTTATTTTTCATCTTGTTTATTTATTGTTTCTATCGAAGCCAGCAGGCACAAATGTACACATCCCATTGTGGTAGGTACAATGGACTGTCGACCAAGCAAGGTTCATGTAGTCCAAAATCTCCAACTACAGTCTATTTTGCTATCCCCAAGCTAAAACCCTCTGACCCTGCCCGCCAAAGAAAACTCCGCCCAGTACTATGGGTACAAACTACAAGGTGGTGGAACCACAAGCCTGAAGACAACGAACCAAAAACCCCAGCAAGATCCTAGCCTAAAAGAAAAACATCCCCAACCGACAGTAGACACCACCAACAAAGGAAAAGCAAACACACTCTCCCTAATCAAACCACATATAAGCTAAACCGTAGTAAAACCCTAGCTGGCCCTTCCCCTGAACGAAAATGGACTCCTGGTTGTTTGGTCTCGGGGAAACCATGAGGGAAAAACGGTTACCGGAGACATAAAGCCCCGCCAGCTAAGGCTCAGGAGGAACAACTGAGTTCAAGAGACATGCTCCGCGTGAAGAGGGGGCTAGTGGTAGAAGGAAGAAGATTTGGTCGGCTATCTCTGGAAACCGGACCAGGATACCGAATGGTAACATGTTCTCTTACTCAAAGGACATCAGAAGGGAACAGAGGATAAGTGTGGGCGTAGAGCTCTAGGCAGTACGGTGCTAGCCGATCCAAACATCAGGGAGGTGCAGAGGGGGGGGCTAACCGACACCCGAAGTGCGGGGAGGGCAGACAGAGACGGGTCACAATGTTTCGAAATGTCAGACTGTACCACCAAAGCACAAAGAAGATAGTTCAAGACCAGATAGCAGTGCCACCTGGGACAACTACTTTCTCGATTGACCGTGACTAAAGACAGACCAGGAACGGGTGAGGGGTTACCAACCTTGGGGGGCTGTCTAACTGAACCAAGAGAGAGGGGGGAGAAGCCAGACTCAACCAACTCCTAGGAACAAGCTTGCCAGGCCTGACCATCATAAGGGAAAGGAAGAGGGGATAGAGATGGCTTCAATCACTCAGAGTCAATGTGGCGTGTCTGACGAGAGAGGGTTGGATAGAAGTGATGATGAATTCTGGTGGAGGTGAGATTTCAATCGCCGGAGGTGTAGCAGAGACGGAGGATGGTAGCTGGCAATGACTTTTTTTATTTTTATTTTTATTTTTATTTTTTAAATCATATGTTCATTGTTTCTACGGTACAAGAAATGACATGCATCTTTAACGATATGGCCAAAACAAAACAGAAAATCAAAATAACAATCAACAAAAGAAATAACCGTAACAATTTCCCCCAACGCGACCAATAATCGTCGCAAAGCAGCCATAGTTAAAATAAGTCAAAGTACAAAAACCGCTTAACTAGTCTCGAGGGCCAGGGGCGGGCAGGGGGTAGAGCGAAAGAGGGTCTTCGTAGGGGTGTGGAGGGAGGGACCAAGCGGGGGCATCTCAGGAGGGAAACCGGTGGCGGTGGTGCGGATGAACTCAGACAGGGCAATGAGCAGCTGCTGGTCGGACCAGACTGGGGCCTCAGGAGCCAAGTCTGAGACCCCTTGGAGGAGGCGGGATCTCTGACGGGCGGAGGAGGAGCAGGACAGGATGGCATGCTTGAAGGTCTGCGGTGCCTCAGAGCATAAGGGGCAGGACGTGTCGGCATCAGGATCCTCCCACGAGGGGTGCGCCGCGAGGTAGCTTTTCCCAGAACGCATCTGGTGTATCCTGCCCGCAACATACTTGCCCAAGCCCATAAAGGGATGTGGGCGCGTTGTGGGCCGATAGGGGTAGTATGGGGGGGGTGGGGTGGCGGACCAGTCAGAATGGAGGAGTTGTTTAGCCCTTAATTTGAGGCATGCGTACGATGGGACAACCCTGGGTACCGGGGGTAGATAGTCTGTGAAGTGGAGGGAGATGGGCGGCAGGGTGGCCACGGTGTGGACGAGGGGGGTGGCTGCATTGGCCAAGGCTGTGATGGCGTTGTATCGATATCTCAGATTCTTTAACTTCTCCGGGGCAGAACGCCAGTCGAGGTTAAAGATGAGGTAGGGTTGGGAGGAAATTTTCCCACGCGCTATCAAGGTAGCGCAGTGTGGCGAGAAGGTGGGGACGCACTTAGGAAGAAGTGCCGTGGCAGGGTTTATTTCTGGAGGGGAGCAGATGAGCCTTAGGCCGGCAAGGCGGCGTTGGTGGCGTACAAGCATAAGTAGCGGGGGAAGACAGGCTTCCCTGTGCAAACATGTTAGGTTGGTGGAGGAGAAGCAGTTGGTGATCCACCTACAGACCCGATGCCAGAAAACAGACATTGGGCCCATGACAGACGGGGGAGCGTTCCAGACACTGGACCCATACAGAAGGATTGAAGCAAGGAGCGAACGCGCCAAGGAGAGGCAAATGTAGGGGGGAAGGCCCATCCCAGGGGGGGAGAGGCGGCGGATCGTGGCCAGGGCGGCATTTGCTAGCGCGTACCTCCTGGAGAAGTGGGACCTTGGGTCAAAGGCGGGGGTGAAGATGAAGCCCAGCCACTTCAGGTGGGACTGTGGATAGAAAAGCTGATCTTCCAGCTGCACCGGGAGGGAGTACGGTGGCTCATTGCTCCTGGTGGTCCTCCAGTGGATCAGTTCAGTTTTTGGGACAGAGAAGGAGATGTTGATCGGCGAAGCCTTCCTCTTGAGTGCTGAGAAGGACTTCTGAAGGAGGCGAACATTGGTTCTGTAGGAGGGCGAGGCTACCGTGACAGCAAAGTCGTCGACGTAGGAGATGATAAGTGACCTGGGGAGTTCCAGGTGGAGGGAGGAGATGTATATGACGAATAGAAGAGGGGAGATGGGGGATCCTTGAGGGACCCCGACCGAGACGGGGGCGAAGGAGCGGGGGTACCCTTGGAAAGTCAGGCGACAAGTGCGGTCCCTGAGGAAAGAGCCGGTCCATTGGACCAGGTACGGGCTGACCCCTTTTCTGTGGAGGAGAGAGAGGAGAGAGGGGGACTCCACGTTATCGAAGCCTCCCTTAACATCAAGGAAGAGAGTGGAGACTCTGTACCGGAGGCGGTGAAAGGACTCAACGTTATGTTTTAGGACGAGGGCGGCATCGGCGGTGGACCTTCCAGGGAGGGATCTGCATTGAAGGGGATGGATGAGGGAGCATATGGTTGCCTGAGCCGAGAGGCGGGTGGCTACCACTCTCTCAAGGATTTTAGAGAGCGTCCGGAGGAGGACGATGACCCTAAAAGAGGAGGGTGAGTCGTATGAGGGTTTGCCCGGCTTGTCAAGGACTATACCGAGTGCTTTTTGGAGGGAGGGAGGGTGAAAACCGTGGGCTAGTAGGGGATCCAGGAGGGAGGGAGGAAGCGAAGGCTTGATGCGGTGTACAGACTTTCACACAGAGTACGGGATGTGGTTGGGGCCAGGGGCGGAGGTGTTCGAGGATTGGGAGAGCGCCCTGGATATCTCCTCTGAGGTGAGGGATGTGTAGTCCTCATAGCGGGTGAGGCGGAGGAGAGGCGGAGGAGGGGGTTTGGAGGGAAAAAAGTGGTCAAGAAGCGCTTCGGCTACCTCGGCCGGGTTGGAGGCCACTGGCAGGTTCGGGAACCTTTGTGGTGGTCTGCCGAACGCAAATCTGTTAGCTGTCCACACTGAGTGTGGAGTGGCCGAGGACAGGAAGTCCGACCAGTGTGCTTTCTTGGCCGAGGCAATGGCCTTGAAATAGGTTCTTCTCGAGCTCTTGACATTGCTCCAGTTGAGGGGGGAGGGGTCAAGGCGGGACAACCTTGTGAACCTGTGGTACTCCCTTCTAAGGGACGACAGGCGGGGGGACCACCCTGGCTTCGAGCGGGGGCACGGGCGCTTGCATGGGGCATGGGAGGTAACGAGGGAGGTAAGGCGTGTAGAGGAGATGTCAAACCATCTACTCAGGGAGTTGGGCGTGGGCCTCGCCGGGCAAGGTAGTGTGGTGACGGTATCCAGTGCCTTTCCTACCGCGCGTAGGTCAAGGAGAGGCCAGTGTGGAGTGGGGGGGGGGCAGCATATCCGCAGGTGGTCTTAGCATTACCACACATGGAAGGTGGTCCCAGCCAGTGGAGGGGAGGGGGGTGTCCCATGATGAGACAAGGGAGGAGAGGCCGGTATTCGTGAAAGCCAGATCCAAGACAGAGGGTCGCGAGGTGGTGTCAAAAGGGAATCGGGTGTAAACCGCGGGGGTGTTGAGAAGATGGTACGGGACGTCAAAAGTGGCGTCGAAGTAGCGTGTTGAGATGATAAACTCCCTTTCGGATAGGGAGCGGCCGGGATCTGAAAGAGGATGGTGGAGATTAAAGTCACCCAAAACCAGGTAAGGGTAGGAGAGAAAAGAAAAGATTCGCTCAGGCGGAACGGAGCGGTAGGGAGGGCTGTTAGTGCGAAGAAGGTACAGCGAAGTGACCCTGAGGGAGTGGTGGGGGGAACCAAAAAGGCCCTTCGGAGAAAAAACGTCAACCGAAAGCATGTCCGATGATTCGTGAAAAACGGTTGAGCAAGACAGGTGTTGATTCAAAGTGCGAGAAACATAGATGGCCACCCGTGGGCGGCCAGGTGGGGGTGGGGCGAAGGACATGAATCCTGGGAACGTTGGAAGGACTGATCGTCTGGAGGGGGGGTCTTGGATGGCTACAAGCAAAGGAGGGTGAGGCAGCATGGTAAAGCTGTGAAAGAGTGAGAGAAAAACATCCCAGCTCCCGAGGCAGTTATGTTGAACGATTGGGAAGGACGGGAAGACAGCGCCGCTGTCAGTGTAGCGAGTGAAGAAGTTCTCCATTACTGGGCAGAGCCCATGGAGAAGTCGGAATCTAAAGATTCATCACCGCTCTCTCTTGGGGCAAGATCGGTGACGGTGATGGTGCGCTGTGCTCTCTGCCTAGGTGGAGGAGCATCGCGGGGGAGTACAGGGGCACTCGGGGTTCAGGAAGCGGCACCTGATGTTGGGGGAAGAATCGTCGAAGGGCCAGCCTGGTCCTCAGCGAGGTCCATGCTGTCCTGCGTCTGTCGAGATAGCACCTTTGGTGGGTCTGGAGTGGTCTTCGGGCGGGAGGGGCAATCCCTGCTGCGCGCAAAGTGCGCCTCTTGGCAGTTAGGACAGCCTGCCACCGAGGATGGACAGCAGGCGAGGACAGGTCGGAGATTGCCACCCTTAGGGCAGGAAGGGTTAGGGCAGCATTGCTCCGCTTTGGTATGGGCGAGCGAGCAGAAGGGACAGACGGGCAGCGAGCTGGGACAGCGGGCAGGGATATGGCCGAACTTCCAGCATTTCTTGCACTGGGAGTTTTTAGAGGATGAGAACATCTGGTCGACTCTCCGGTTCCGGGAGAAGAGGTTGATGGAGGGAAGGATAGCGTAAGCGTCGGGCGGGGCCACTGTAACAACCACGGAGGTGGCGTTCTTCTGCTCACGAGACTCCGTGTCTGGGTTAAGGTAACGCGGCGACAGAATGGAAACTCCCCTGGCATTGCGGATGGACTCATGAAGAGAGGGCAAAAGTTGGTCATCGTCCGAAGGGAGGAAGGCAAGAGGGATTGAGTGAATCAACAGTTGTGTTTCGTTTGGGGTGGGAATGAAAATATCCCAAGGAGAGTTGCCTATCGGAAAGGCCTTGTTCAACCTTGAGGTGAGGGGAGCGAAATAGGGGGTATAAGCGGAGGCGGGGGTGTGAACGTCGGTACCAAGCAGTGACACCATGCCCTTGTCGTTGACCGTGCAAGTGAAGGAAAGAGGGAGGGAGCGGTTAGCTTCTCTAAGGACAGAGGCAGCGATGTCTGGGAAATGGGCTGCTATTTTGCATCAGCAAAAAAACTAGCTTGCGTCCTGTGCGCCCTGTGCGTCTGACGCACCTGACGCACAGAACGTCAATCGCGAATTAGGACGCCACGTCGATCCGACGTTGCGTCCTGATTTGCCTTTGT
>Ga0307509_10010173_pt1 | contig 11571 bp, 4 predicted proteins | sample 10_EM_MG_FD_202245 | JGI IMG/M metagenome (GOLD analysis project Ga0307509, IMG submission 202245) | Populus trichocarpa ectomycorrhiza microbial communities from riparian zone in the Pacific Northwest, United States - 10_EM | ecosystem: Host-associated > Plants > Roots > Unclassified | place... | reverse complement strand
ATGAAGCTTTCTTTTTCACCTTTTTATTTGTAAGAACGAAGTTTGTCTGTCTGTTCTCTCTCAGTTTCAGCGGGGCTCAAAACTAGCATCTATCCAAGGTTACGAGTGCAGAACTTTATGTACTATACTTTAATTGATAACTTTCTGTGATTATTTTTTAAAAATTATTTAATTTGAGTCTTATAAATTTTAATTTTATTAAAAACTTATAAAATCACTAATATCAAAACTTGTAAAATTAATTAAGATATATATAAATTAATCTAGACATTTACGATAATTAAAAAAAAAATTCTAGCGACGACTTTATTAATCACACAAATAAGTTTAAGAAAATAAAAATTACATATGATCCCTTACTATTTGCTAAACTGGAAGATAATGCATATTACCTAGAGCTTATTAATCACACAAATGAGTTCAAGAAAAATAACACACATGAATATCTTTATTATATATACACTTTCCATGCAAGATGCAAGATGAATATTGATAACTTGATGGAATAACAATTTATATTTTAATTTAAAATTTAATTTATTTTTTAATTTGTTATTTTGTTATTTTTATATTATTTTTAAACTCATCAAGTTATACCTATCATATAGACTAACCCCTATATATTTTATCCTTTTTTTTTCCTATTAAACAATATATTAGCAAAGTTTTTTTTATTAAAAAATAAATTCATCTCTCGCAATATATATCATGGGCCAATAATCTTTAGAAGGCTTATATTTATAACTTAATTCGGGCTTGTATCAAATTTTCTTTATGGCCCTTGTAGCTTAATTTTTGGGGCTATTTATTTTGCTTCCACCATGACAATATCGAGGTATCGTTCCCCATTATCCTTACAGAACAGCAAATCATAAATAAAACGAAGTACAAGTGAAGAACACAACACCAACAGAAACCATGACTCTTGCAAGTGCAAACACAAGCTTCACTAGATTCCCATAATTCTTCTGTTTGGTAACTGGAGAAATCACTTTCTTTGTCTCTTTGATTTGACAAAAAGAAAATAGAAAACGATGGATACTTCAAGGTACATGGATAAGCAAATCACCCAACTTTCCAAATCCCAGCCCTTCAATTTCTTGGACGATGATGATGAACAAGAAGAAGAAGAAGAAAATGGAGATCACGGCTTCGAATTCAACACTTTTCGCTCTCTTTCAAAATCCCACAACAAAGTTCTTGATGGAACCAACCTCAGGGTATCGTTTCTCTCTTTGTATCATTTGTTGTTACTATATTTGTTTTGTTTGGCTGCAGGGAATTGGGATAGGACTTTGTATTGAAATTATGAGATATAACATGATTATACATGTCGGGAGAGTTACAAAATATATGATTTATATTATTCTATGAGACTTGCACAAACTTACGCCTATTAATTAATTTTAATTAGAAAAAAAAAATGAGGCGGTGAGATTCTCATGATTTGATCATTAAGCTCTTCTACCATATCAAAAAACCATCCAAATAAAAAAACTTAAAGCTAGCGGGTTCCCAAATTCTATAACAATACAAAGACCCTTAATTGGTTTGTGTATGTCTTCTTGAACATTTGATGAATGTATGCCCCCAGTTGAATTGGTATTTTGGGTTTAGCTGAATATAGCTTAGTTTGTTCTAGTATTACACTACCTGTCCAAATTATTAGCTGGGCTGTGCAATGTTTATGGGAAGAAAACTGATGGTTTTGTGATTAAGCAATTAGTTTTTGTTGGTTCAATGGTACAAGTCTGACTTCCTATATTTTTTAGGAGATCATTTCCTGAAATATGTTCCTCTAGTGCAATGTATGCTGAATTGCTAATCTCAGATGGTTTCATTGCTGTTTGGGTTATAACCTACAGGGTTGGAGCTCAATGGATTGCATTGATTCTGCAAAATTCTCCACTGAGAAAGTTGGGATTTTCAGCAATGCAGCATTGATTTTTGAGATTGATGTAAAGATGAAGGAGCATGCTGACATATTGCTACACTCTGTGGAGTGTCTCAGCACTCGAGTGTCTCAATTGGAAAGTAGAACACACCAAATAGAAAATGTTGTTGATGATTTAAAGGAATCAATGGATTTTAATCAAGGGAAAACTGATGGAAAGCTAAGGGAAATAAAGAATATTCTTGTGGAGGTACTTTTAACTTCTTAAAAGTTTTAATTTACTTTGATGTTCATCCTCAAGGCATGATATTATACTTTAGGTTAAAATTAAATGAGATTGGGAGGCTTGGTAGGGGCATGAAAATGAAAAACAAAACAACTTTTATAGGCTTAAGAGTTGGGACAAATAGGTGGCTTCCAAACAAATTTTCCTATGAAAGCTTCAGTTATGATATTAGACACCTTAAAGTCATGGGTACACAAACTTATCTTTTATCAAGCCCTCATTAATGCTGTTGGAAATTCAAATGCATTAAACTTACTAAATGCAGTACTTGGTCTTAAAATTTTTGCTGCTTGAGGTTCATAAAGCAATGGTAGGAAGGATTTGGATGAATGAGTCCTTTCTTTGCATTTAATTATTTCTTGGGCTTGATTAGGGACTTGGTATTTTTCTGCAAAAACGTTTATTTGTAATTTGGTTGGTAGGAGTGGAAGAGTTTTACTTCGTCAGGGTTGTATGGGAATTGGTCATTCCTTTCAACTCTTTTGTTCTGCAGTTTCTTGGTTTTCCCTTTTGTTAATCCTAGCTATTACTGCAAGTTTTTGATGTACCTTGACCTTTCTCTTACTTAGATGTGCATTGTTATTCTTATTTGATCTGTTGGACTCCCAGCTCAACTAAATGTCCATCTTTCACGTTTAAGCACAGCACATCTGTCTATTGTCAAGACTTGTAGTTGTGTGTAGCTTTCTTCCTTGATTCGTTAAGGTTTGTAACACAACTTCCTTAGAATTTGCAGTCCCAAATTAACTTTTCTGTTGACTTATGATTGTATTGGGATTTGTTTTGCTCTGTTTTTGGGTCAGTTTTTCTATTTTGTTGCAGATACTTGCCATGTAGAAGCATCACAGATCCAAAAGATAACCATTGTGTAGGATTCCACTTGTGTAGGCCTTTTTAACTTTGGTAGATGTAGCACATATGTGGTCCTTCTGCCTGAAGAGATGGAAAATATACATTGGTGAGGGTTGAATCAGTCATTCATTTTTATCTCATAAATTAACAAACAGTTGGCAATTGATTCTCTGATTCCTTTCCAGCAAAATATATTGTTCATTATTCTTCCAAGGGAGAGGGAAGTTACCTCTGAAGTTAGTCTTGCATGTCAATATTATTTACAATTTTACTCTATATCTCTCTGCTGAAAGATGGTTATAACAGAGAGAAGTCCTTAGAAACAATGAAGAAATACTGATAATTCCTTTGAGGGAGACCTCTGATCCACAGTTACCCATGGGAGAGATTGTTCTCGCCATCTTTTGCTGTACAAAATGCATTATTGCAATACAGATCATTGGTAGCATTGTGAAATCAGCATGTGTCCCTGTTGAACAATGTGATCTTTGTTGGATCCGGGTCTTCAATGTTAGAAGATCGGAGCAATACCCAAATACTTGAAATCAATTTGAATAAAATTAATGTAGAGTTCTTCAAGTAAATGAATTTTTATTAAATAAAAATCTGCTACATTCAAAGAGTAGAAATGAGTCCTTGAAGAAAAATAATTAAGTCATAAATATTATGGCAGATATTTGACTTTCCTTTTTGCTTACTCCTTTTTTGTTTTGAAGTCAATGGAATGTGATTCAAATAATACTTTAATATACAGTATTTGTGGTTCTAGAATTAAAATCTTAATTTCATGTACTTTCAGGATCTATCAATCAGATTAGTTTTCCTTGTGCTGAGTTGTGTGCAGATACGATGCCACTGTATCCATTTGTCCACCATCTGAATCTTAGCTTGGTGCAATACTCATGGGGTCATTGAAATTTGCATTGCATGTTCTCACTTTGTACGCATGTCTCTCTTTTCTGTGTGTGCGGATTATATATCTTGCCTTTGATGTAAACTAAATTTGGCAATTTGTGGTGGCTGAGACCATATGTATTTTCATGTCAGGCATGTATTTTTCTTCAAATGTTTCACTCCCGACGAGTGATAAAACTTTGAATTTTTGGTGAAGACAGTGGTGGGTTGTGTTTGGCAGGCACTGATGGATACATGTGTAATGCTTTTTAACATGGTGACTTCTTGCAGGTTCAGGGTGGTGTCCAAGATTTGAGAGATAAACAAGATATAGCAGAGGCTCAGCTGCAACTGGCAAAGCTTCAAATGTCCAAAAATAACCAGCAAGTGGAAAAACTAAATGCTATTGTTAAAGCAGGTTGGAGTCAAGAAGCACTGTCATCAGTCTCTCAGCAATCCCACCAGCTGCTTCCCATTCCAGGTGCTTCTCCACAACTTCTTGCTCCCTCTTCTAGTGTTACGAACCTACCTCCTCAGATTCATCCTCCAGCAACATCTGTAGCAACAGCATCACAGCTTTCCACCCACCTGCTCCAGAACCAGACTGCTATCTCCTCTGTTCCACAGCAAGAACCTTACAATCCAGCGCTAGTTCCTACTCCAGAAAGAATATATCAGCAATACCAGGTCCCTCCAGCTCAGCAGTCGCAATTAATACCCTATTATCACCAACCTTATCAACCAATGCCTCATTTTCCCCAAAACTTGCAGTTACCCGAACTGCCTCAAGTGCACCCAGCTTCCACCATGGTTAATCCTCAAGTCCCAGGCCATCATTCTGAAGAAGTTCCTTACACACCTTCTCATAGCATCTTTCAGCCACCTGGCAGGTCTCCACCTCTCCAACAGTATAACACGGGCTCTACTCAGCAGATCTATCCTCAACTTTCAAACAGGAATTATGTAGAGTCTAATTCTGCAAGTTTGCTACCACAAGGACTGCCACTACATGGGAAAACAAATATTACGGACTCCTATCGTTACGGTGCTTCTCCAAGAAACTATGGCAGTTCATCTATAAAACCATCGCAGCCCTTTCCATCTCCTACAGTCCTGGGCGGTGAAAGCAATTACACACAATTGCCCACTGCCCGTATACTACCACATGCTATCCCAACTGCCTCTAATGTGGATGCTGGATCAGGATCAGGTTCTGGTGGGAGTGGAAACAGGCGACCAGTTGATGATGTTATTGACAATGTTGCTGCAATGGGATTTCATAGAGACTTGGTGAGAGAAACAGTGATAAAATTGATGGAGAATGGGCAGTCAGTTGACTTGAATGCAGTGCTGGATAAACTGATGAACAGTGGGTAACCTGGCCCCAATATGGTGGGTTCATACATTGAAGTTATATGTTGTTTTCAGATGATTGGTTTGATTTATATGGAATAGCGTAATGCCCTAGCCGTTTGTGTATGTGCTTTCCTTGAGTGATGGTTTTTTACACAATTTCGTATTTTCGTATAACTTGCTATGTAAATTAATGATGTAATTTGTAAATGGCTTTTACACCTGGTTCTGTTTTTTTTGCAAATGGAAAAGGTGACTTAAGTTGCTTTGTAAATCTGGTACTTTAAATGATACTGATATGTTCTGTTGTTTGTGGATGCAATACTGTCTACCATGCCTGGACTATGCGCATGCTGCTGCTGTGTTCTGGAATGTGTCATCTTAGTTTTCCTGAAACTCTGGTCTCTTCTACTAAAATATTTACTTTCCTTCCTGTTGTTTCTGAGCCATATGCATGCTTGATTATCAAAATCACGTCATCCCTTTTCTTCCCCCTTGGTCAACAATTTATCTTTCTTATTGAGCCACGGTAGTCGCAGAATTGAAGTATATGGAAGTATGTGCTGGCTGTATTCGTCTCTCGTTCTAATGTCAACACATTTAGAATGCTTCTTTAATGACAAATGACCGAATCATGTGGTGTTCTAGAGGTGTAAAGTTCTCTCCACCAAAGGCATGCAATGATGCATGCGCGGCAAGAATCGGAAAAACGTGACTAGAGAATGAGTCATCCTCGGAAAAGGTGGAGGAATAATACTCTGCTCTTTGGACACCATGTTTCCTTTTTAACGATCTGCTGTACAAATTATCTGAAAAGTTTGTCTTGAAACTGCTCAAGATTCGTGGGATTAGTGATTGTAATGGACTATGGAGCTTCGTTTCTAGAGGCCACTCTTATGCATTAAGATTATGAGGCCCCCTTGGTGAAAAACTTCAAGGAAGGTAGCTGCCTTGAGGTTCTTAACTGATTTTCTCACAGTTCAGCTGTGTCAAGGCTTTGATTCACTAGTAATTTCTGGAAGACAACGATTTCCAAGCTCGAATTCTCCACTTACAAGCTATATTGGTTTGAACAAAACAGGAATAATACCACTAATAAAAACAGTATTTTCCGCATGTCACTGATGATGTTTGCTTAGGCAATCAATTGGGGTAGTTCACTATCACGAAGACGAGTTAAAAAAGAAAGAAAGCAAAGCCCTTGATGAATTGCATGTGGCCCTTTTCCCTTCTTGACTAAAAGGGTCTAATCATCCAAATTCAACTTGAGATTTTTTAACATTGTTTTGTAAGCACACGATAAACCTTCGATCTGATTGGTTAACAGGCATTGATTTGTACTACATTCTGACAAATTAGCCGAAACCTACTGTTGGTTGTCTGTGTGCGTCTACTTCTTCTTCCACTGAAAACAGACATGTGTTCCAAATGTGATTTTAGCAGGAGTTAAAATGTGAAATTATGGTCTAACTCATAGCTGGCCTACTGAATTTATCATCACCAGGTAGGGGACAAAATGTTAACCTCAATTGAGAAGGGCCATCTCCATAAATGAGTGCAGCTTACAAGGCACGAATTCTTGCGTTCATCCTAGGAGGAGGACCATTTTTTTTCTTTTTTACTCACCATAAATCCTATACAAGAGATTGCCATGACTTGGCTCTCAAAAAATACAGTATCTGGTCCCGAGTCTTGAATGCCCTAGCAAGCTGCTCTTGTTTTTCCAGTTGCCTGATTTTGTGGACCCTAAATAAACTAGAGATCCAGCCTCTTTTCATACATTAAGAATTCAGTTGTTTGATTCCTTTCATCTTTATTTCGTCGCGGTGGATTTGGAGAAAGGAACAGCACATGGACGGGGCTTCCAGCCCCACCATCACTGACAGTCGTGCTTTGATATTGAGCTCCACACGAGAACTCATTGACTCTAATGAAGAATAACAAAAAGGGGCGTGGAATTATTGCAATGCTAGCTAAGGAAGTTTGTGGATTCTTTGTTTATATTAGGTTAATTGGAGTCAACTTTTGAACCCATTTGCCATGGAATCATTTGCCCTCGTGTTATACCTTCTTTGGCAGGCACAAAAATACTATAATACACATCCACATTAAATAAGTATAAAAAAATAATAAAACATAAAATAAAAATAATATTTATCAAACCTGGTTTGGCTCAATGGATTGACCTAGGGCCTAACCGAGCCTGAAAAAAAAATTAAGGTTGTAGTTGGCATGGAAAGACTCGGGACTCGTGTGACTCATTGTAACCCGACAAAGACCTACTTTTTTTAATAAACAAAAAATTATTTTTCAAATAAGGAGGTGGAAAAAATTATCGTGGGTGATTGTTTCCAAAAACAATGCAAATAATTTACAAATAACAACAGTAACCATATTTATCTTGGGTGATTGGTTCCGGTTTGGTTTGGTTTGGCTTGATTTTTTTGGTTTGGCTCGGTTTTCTTCCAGCCCGGTTCTGTTTTTTCAGTTTTAGGCTTATAAAACTAAATCGAACCGGTCAGTTTTTTAAAAATTCTAATTGGTTTAATCGGTTTTTTTTCACGGTTCAGTTTTTTTGGTTATTTTTTTTCTCTGTTTAATCGGTTTTTCAGTTTTTTTGTTCACCCCTACGCCAGTCTATTATTATTATTTTTATTAATTATTATTTCTTATATAAATACTAAAAAAAATTATTTTTTTAATGTGGAATTATATATATATATATATATATATATTCACAAGAAGAAAATTGTATTTTTTTAATGTGAGATAATAATTTTTTTAAAAAAATACTTTAAATTAAAAGTAAAAAATAATATATTTTTAATATAGGATAATTTTTTTGAAATAATTTTTGAAATTTTATTATTTATAATATATATAGCTTATATTTATATAAATTATTTCTTAATTTTTTCATATGAAATATTAAAATTTTAATTTTTTTAATTTCATGAGCTGATTTTAAAACCAAGACTCAGCTCCTTGACTGGTTATCCCTAACCAAGTTTAATAATTATAATTGCAAGACTTAAATGTCTTGAATATAACCTAAATTTTATTATTTAATTCAATAAACCCAATCTAAACTATTATATAGTTAATATCGAAGCCAAATAATTTTTAGAACAAAAAACACTTATAATAATACTAAAAGAAAAATTACATGTGAATAGAAGTATTAAAGTGAATATCTTTTCATTGAATAAGTGTAAAAGAAATATCTAACAATATATAAAGTTGAGATATGACCATAAACTTTAAGAATCGTAAGTTTATTAAATAAAATTCAATCTCACCTATCTAATAAAATAAAATAAAAATTGTACGAAGCCAGTTGTTGGAACATTTATCATAGTCGTGTATTTTCAAATGAACTTCAACTGATATTGACAGCAATAACATTTCAAATTAAAAAAAAAATGATTTTCCATTTAGTTGTATCTCAACTAGAATTAGTGTCTCTCCTCTCTCTCTCTCTCTCTCTCTCTCTCTCTCACACACACACACACACACACACACACACAGAAGAAAATAAGAACAGACAATTAAATAGAAAAAGAAGAAAAACAATAATTTCTTCATTAATTTACATGATTATTTTTTTGATTAATGAGTAATATAGTGGGAGTTTAAACAAATATTTGAGATAACATATATAATCTTTTCATTACAGTAAAATATAAGTTTTATTCCAAAAAATAAAAGTTTCGTTACAATACATGTGAAAGAACCGTTTCAACCCAATAGTTTAAACTGTTAAGTAAGGTCTCAAAATATGATTTATATTATTCTTTAAAATATCCCCTCAAGTAAAAGTTTTTTGAACTTGAAACTTGTATAAGCTCACATTACCTTATACTTAATTTTCATCAAATAATAAATATGGTGAGATTCGAACTCGTGAATATTTGGTCATCAAGGTTCTGATACCATATCAAAAAATCATTTCAATTCAATAATTTAAACTGTTAAGTGAGATCCCAAGATATAATTTATATTATTCTCTAACAGTATATAGTTATAGTTCATTAAGGCAATAATAGTATCACTTTGATTCAATTATACAAGAAAATACTTCATTTTAATAATTTGAAATAAACATATGAGATAATACATACAAATATTGTGATTATTATCTAAACGACAAATTAATAAAACCGATGGAGTATCAATAAGTCTAAATACATCCAAAATGTTCATTGCATTATATTTCCAAATATATCTATTGATGTAATAAACATATTGTTTAGGTTATTATAGTTAGTTAAGATAGTGATATGATTATTTGTGCTGTAGTTTTATTTGAAGTTAAGGTTGATCGACTATGTTTTTTTATATATACATTTAATATTGTATAAATATTAACATTTAATTGTAATTTCTTCAAAGTAAAATAAAATAATAAATAAATAATTTCTTGAATATTGAGGATAACACATAAAACATGATCATTATATTGTCATTAAGACCTGTTTGGGAGTGTGAGTATGGTTGCTTTTTAAAATGTTTTTCATGCTGAAATGTATTAAAATGATGTTTTTTTATTTTTTAAAAATTATTTTTTAGATCAGCGTATCAAAACGATCTAAAATATACAAAAAATTAATTTTTAACAAAAAAAAATTATATTTTTTAAAATACGGGTTGACCCACGTTTCCAAACGGTATCTAATCAAACATAAAATAGTTGTTAATTTGTATTGTTTCATAAGAAGTTTATATGACACTAATATAAAATAATACAAACTTAATGTTACATGTTCGCAATGATCTTGAGTCATTTTAAGCCATTATATAACGATTATATTTGGATGTCTTTTCTTTAATATTTAAAAACCAAGATACATTGGTATATAACCTTTATGTTTAGTTAAATATGATAGTTAAATACAGGGGTGATTATTTTCAGTTCAGTTCGGTTTCTATTAAAAAAAAGTAACCAAACTAAATTTTTTTTTGAAAAAAACCGAAACCGAACCGAAACCGGTTCAAACCGACCGGTCTCGGTTCGGTTTTTAGGACAAAAACCGGTTCAAACCGGTTTTGCTCGGTTTTTCCTGGTTTGGCTCGATTTTTTTCGGTTCGGTTTTTTCGATTTTATGCTTATAAAACCGAAACGAACCGTCCGGTTTTTTTAAAATTTTAATCGGTTTAATCGTTTTTTTTCACAGTTCGGTTTTTTCAGTTATTTTTTTTTTCCAGTTTTCTCAGTTTTCTCGATTATTTTACTCACCACTAATTAAACATATCCACATGTCGAATATATATGTTGTCAAGATCAATCGTTATAAGGTACGTAGTTCTTCTCAAAGTTAAGGTGAATCGATTCTATTTTATATGCTTCTTTAAGATTGTTTAAATATTATTGTCATATTACAGCCATTATGATTGTTGAATACATATTGGAACCCTAATATATCCAAGAAGTTTTCTTTTACATTTGTTACGAAACAATATAAATTAACAATTAATTTATATTTGGTAGTATAACAATTATATTTGGACGTATTATTTTAAATATTTATTTAACGTAATCAATCAATTTTATTAAAACAAAGAGATCTTAACGATTTATCTAAAACAATCGATCAATTTTCATTAGAACAATGGAATATCTTTATGCTTTACTTTAGTATTTCCTAAGTAACATTAATACTCACGAAAAAAAACAAGGAACAGTGAATCTATACTGTAATGAAAGTGGTCTATATTAATGTTTTTTCGAGATCTGCCATAAGAAAACAGGAGTGGGATTTCTTGATACCTGAGAAAAAAAATCTTCTTGTTGGAGCTCTTTTCAAGGGCAATCCTACGGTTTCTGAGACTACTCAGTGCATGAGAGCACTCATCCCCACGGGCCACAGAACACTACTGGGTTCTTTCCGTTCTTTCACTTTCTTTCTCTTCTGTCCAAAATCAAGAAATAACAGTGCTTCTTTTTAAAATCTTGAAAAGCAGGTGGTGGTTGATTAATCATTTTGTTTCCTTTTTAGTATTGATTTTACTTGCTCGTTTCAAGTTCATGTTTAAGTAACTTGAAGATTTCTATGCTAATTCTTTGACATCTTAGAGCCCTTTTTATTTCAAAACTCACAGATTTGATGCTGGAAAAAGGCTCTAGAAACCCTTGATTCTTCTTCTCTGGATACCAGTTTCATAAGGGTTTTTAGAGTCCTGCCAAAGGTGTCCAAACTGTCTTTCAAAATCTTCCTAAATAGTCGTCACCGATAATTACTAGCTTTTCCAGGATTACTTCACTAATGATTCTTGTGTTTATCTGAAGATTTTA
>Ga0307509_10010172_pt1 | contig 11571 bp, 8 predicted proteins | sample 10_EM_MG_FD_202245 | JGI IMG/M metagenome (GOLD analysis project Ga0307509, IMG submission 202245) | Populus trichocarpa ectomycorrhiza microbial communities from riparian zone in the Pacific Northwest, United States - 10_EM | ecosystem: Host-associated > Plants > Roots > Unclassified | place... | reverse complement strand
TTTCGGCTTTTTCAGTGGCCATAGGAAAACGCTATTCCTTAACGCCTGTACAGAAAAGTAACTTTTTAGAGTCTATTTGGTTTTGGGGCGTTTGCCTAGCCGTTTGAATACGGTGTTGATTCGACTACATAAATTGAGCCTGGCGCGCTCGATCGCGAACGCCGGACGCGCGCCGGCGCGTTCAGCTCGCGTCCGGCGGCGTCACAGTCGTTAACTTTTGGGGGGGGGCCGCCCGCCTGCGGCCGCTTGCCGTTGCCCTGAATCGGCGGCCTCAGGCGGACCCTAATCGGCCAGTTCGACCTTGACCGGGAACTTCTGCAGCAGACGCTTCACCTCCGCCGCCTTGTCGGCGGGCGCGTCTACACGCAGATAGAGACCACGCGAGGGATCGGTGACCGCCTCGACGCTGACGTCCGCCAACAATCCTTCCGTCTTGAGAAGCTCCCGCGCGGCGGCTCTGGCCGCGATTTCCCGCAGCTTCGGCTTGAAGATCTTGCCGACCGCGGTGACCGGCATATCGGCGATGATCGCGACCACACGCGGGCGCGCCGGCGGCTCCATGATCTTCTCCTGCACGAAGTCGGCCAGCGCCTGTTGATCGATGAGGACGCCCGGCTGCGGCGACACGAACAGCATCGGCACTTCGCCGGCATAGGCATCCGGCCGCCCGACGGCCGCGGCCAGGCCGACGCCGGGAAATCCGAGCGCGGCGTCCTCGATGGTGCGCGGATCGATATTGTGGCCGCCGCGGATGATGACGTCCTTGGCCCGGCCCATGATGGAGATGAAGCCATCAGCATCGATGCGGCAGATGTCGCCGGTGCGCAGCCAGCCCTGATAGAACGCCTCCTCGGTCTGCTTGGGTTCGACATAGCCCGAAAACACCTGCGGTCCCCGGGTCAGCAATTCGCCGACTGGCGAGGGCCAGGGCCCCGTGTGCAGTTGGCCCTGGCTCAGGATCGCAAGCTCCACCAGCGGATTCCGCGTGCCCACGGCCTCTGGCCGTGGCTGGACGCCTGCGACATCGTGGGCAATGCCGCCGGCGAGCTCGGTCATGCCGTAGACCTGCTGCACGCAGGGGCCGCCCCAGGTCGCCAGATAGCGCCGCTCGATTTCCGGCGGGCAGACGGCGGCGCCGGTCGGGGTGACGCGCAGGCTCGAAATGTCGCAATCGCCGACCGGGATGTCGGCGAGCGCGCCGAGCGTGGTCGGCACGCCACCCGAATGGGTGATGCGATGCGTCTCGATGAGCTTCCAGAACTGGGTGACGAAGGCCGGATCGCGCGCGCCGGCAGGTCCGCCGATGACGGTGGTCGCACCGGCCGACAGACTGGCGCCGACGCCGACGAACAGACCGCCGACATGGAACAGCGGCAGCGGAATCATGGCGCGGTCGCCCTTGCGATAATCCAGCGCCATGCGCGATGCGACGCAGGAGGCGATCATCGCGCGGTTGGAGAGGCGGGCCACCTTGGGATGGCCTGTCGTGCCGCCGGTCGGCAGCATCACCGCGACGCGATCGGATTCGGATGCGTCCTTGCACCTGCCGTAATCGTCGCGCCAGGCCGGATCTGGGCTGAGAACTTCGCCGTCGAACGCAATCCTCCCGTCCAGCGGTGCGATCACGATTCCCCGCAGCGATGGGACGTCGCTTTGCAGGCCCTGGACTTTTTCACAGAGCCCACCCGGCATGCCCGGTGGCGGCGCCAGCAGCAATTTGGCCTTGACGGCGTTGAGCTGGGCGACGATGGCCTCGCGCGTGAACAAGAGATTGAGCGGCTCGGCGATGCCGCAGGCGGTGGCGCCCCAGATCGCGGCGATCGCCGCGGGGCAGGACGGCAGCAGGATCGCGACCGCATCATCACGTCCGATGCCTTGTGCGCGGAAGAATGTCTCGGCGGCCTTGATCGCGCCCATCAGGTGATCGTTGGAGATGACCACCGGATCGGGATCGCGCGGCGAGCGCAGATAGATGATCGCCTGCGCATCCGGATCGGCCAGCGCTCCCCGCGCGATCAGATCGAGGATGCGCGGGCAGGCCGCGAGCGCCTCGCGCATCGTCGCGTCGCGCGCGGACTCCTCGGCCGGCGAGAGCTTGTCCTTCAGCATGTTTTCTCCCGATGATCCTGTTCGACTTTGGAGGACCGTAGCGAAGGCGGACCACGATGAAAAGCTGCGCGAGTCGCCGTCCGATTGAACGATGGCGATCGCCTTCTCTGACGTGTGTCTCTTTGTGGCCTCAATCCTTCGAGACGCATCGCGTTCCGCGACGCTCCTCGGAGTCTGACTCGAAATGTAGCCCATGAAATAGAGCTGTTTCCGCGTCATTGCGAGGAGCCCTTGCGACGAAGCAATCCATTTGGCCCCGTACGCGGAGCTGGATTGCTTCGCGGAGCTCGCAATGACGGGTACAAACACCTCATTTCACTAGCTGCTTTATCGGTCAGGCTCTCAAGACGAGGGGATAGATGAGGTTATGACGCAGTAGGTACCGCCGTCGTGCCCCGCGCATGCGGGGCATCCAGTACGCCGCGGCGTATCGTTTCGACCACTGATGTCTCCGGAATACTGGATCGTCCGCTCCAGTGCGCAATTGCGCACAAGGCGGACGATGACAGTTGAGAATGCGGCGCCGTCCCGCGCAATTTGCAGACATACGTTTGGTCTCCGCGGCGCGACGCGCCCGGGATTTTGCCTGAACCTTTCGCCCTCTCCAATCAGAGGGCGCGGGGAATGCCGGGTGCCCAATGCACCCGCAGCCTCGTGCGCGCTGGGGTAGTTTAAGTATGCGCACGAGTATTCACAGCGGAGGCACCGGAAAACATCCGGCATTCCCGCGCGCGAATGGTTTTTCAGCTTATTCCGCGCTCTTCCCGGGGACCACCGCTTTGTTGACCCCGTCATCCGCGCGACGCGTTGGCGTCTTGCGAACTTGACGCCTGCTTCGGGACGCCAGAACCACACGGCTTCACCGTCCGCAACGAGAAGCGCTCGTGCAGCTTGTGGCCGATTGCCCATTAGAACTCCTCGGCCTCTCCTTGTTGCGAAGCGAACGTGGGTTACGTTGGCAGGCAAGCGACAACGAGATTGATGAGTTGCTGAAACGGTTTTATCCTTCCGCCGGACGGCGATAATTGAACCGGTCGCTGGCCGTCAGAGATTTGTACCTATGGTTGCCCTCAAGCCGACGTTGCATATCGATGGGATCGAGTTTTCAACTTTGGAAGGATTTTTCGATCAGGTCAGCTCTCGCATGATCCCAGATGCCATATGGGGCCGGAACCTTGACGTGTTCAACGACATTCTGCGAGGGGGGCGGGACGCCAGACGGAGGTTTCGTTCTCTGTTGGAATAACCACGATGTCTCCAAGAGGCGTCTTGGATATGGAGAGACGGTGCGACAGTTGCGGAAACGGTTGGCGCGATGTCATCCAACTAACGTTCCTTCCGTGGAAAGCCAACTGGCCGCAGCGCTAAGTCACGAAGGCTCCACCGTCTTTGACTGGCTCGTAGAGATCATCCGGGTCCATTGTACTGGCGGCGAGGAACAAGAAGATGGAGGGCGGATTGGAGCCGAAGGCGTAATCCGCCGTTACGTTTGGCAAGATGGCGGGCTACGGCTTCGCCTCCAACCCGCCTTACGAACCACAATCCGGGTTACGCGTTGCCAATCAGAAGATCAAGCGACGAGCGCCAATTCGATTCGACGCCCTATTCAAAATAAGGACCAAATGACGATTCCTCATTCAAACTCGATCTCTGATCAGAGCGGCGATAAACGGGCCAAGGAACGACGGTTAGCAACGATCTGTTTATGCCTGTTGATTCAATCGTCGCTCTTATCGCAGCCGCGGCAGCACATGAACGGGGCTTGCGTTTGGCTTCCGATCCCAGGGTGACCGCGACGGTGAAGAACGTTCTGATCGGGCGTAACGGAAAGCCAGGTGAATACGCGCATTTGATCTATGATCGCAAGGACCAAAACGGCCAACTTGTCCACTGCGACGTACCAAGAGTGCGCATCGGAAATATCGCTCGTAGATTAACAACTGGCGATCCCGTTACGATAGCGCCGCGTGCGAACTCCTGTTCGGAACCAGATATTATTTGCGAAATTTGCGCGTCAAGCCAGGAGAGCGTTGCTGTCCTATCGCTGGTGTCGGCAGTCTCCGGTGTGTGGTTCGTGGTGCTTATTTGGAGAGGCCGGCGCATCAGTGAAGGTAAGATTGCCGAGGACCGCCATCCGACAGAAATCTAATGCATGTGGTCAAAACCAGGCTGCTGCTGGCGGGGACCGCGATTGGGACTTCAGAAGTCTGGCCTTTCTCACCTCCAAGTCATCGTTCGGCGACCACCCAACCGAATCGCCGTCATGGTGCTCCGCCCCATGCCTGGCGCCCGGCAAAAAAATGCCCTGCCGTGAGGCAGGGCGTCGAGGCTCTTGCAATCGATTGCCTTGCGTGGTCGATCGCCGATCCGAGTTTCGATCAGGGTTGCTGCGGCTCGTTGCCGTTGTTGAAGGTGAGCAGCGGCTGCCAGGTCGCACAGAAATGGTCGGTGCTGAAGCTGTCGAACGGATGCGGCCCTCGTGCTGCGAGCAGCGCTGGCGGCGTCAGCGACTGGATCTTCTGATCGCCGCGATCGCGATCATCGCCATCATCGTCATGATCGCCCCGCGCGTGGAAGCGCGGCCAGTGCGGCAGCTCGGTGCGCGGCGCCCTCAGGCTGACCAGGGTGGCGAAATCATCCCTGCGGTTCCTGTTGGGATCGCCGGTCTTCACGAAATTGGCCCAGTAGGTCTTCATGTCGGTCGCCAGCGTCGATTGCGCTGACGTGAACGCCGCGCCGAAGTTGAAGATATACTGGAGTTCGGCTGCGTGCTGAGACGCTGTCGTGAAGCCTGAGGCATTCGCCCCCGGACCCGGGACGCCGGGCCTGTTCGGGGCATTTGGATCGTTGAACTCGTAAGCGAAGACCCGGGTTCGCCTGGACAGGTCGCTGTTCGAATCAAGACCGTTACAAGCGAACACGAAATCGGTGAAGATCTGCGAGAGCGCCTCATCGACGTTGCCGCCGCCAAAGTTGTTGTTGAGGCCCGGGATCGACGAGGTCGTCTGCGGAACGAAGTTGTGGAAATTGGCGATCGGGTATTGGCTCGCCGCGGTCGCCGCGGTGGCGACGACGGCCTCGGTGAAGGGCGAGGTCGGCCCCTGGGTGGACGGTGTGGCCGTCACGAGGGTGGTCAGAAAGAACTGGATCTCCTGCAAGTAGGAGCAGAGCGCCGGCGTGCCGGTGAACTGCGGCGTCGCGCACAGAATGTTGGGGACCTGAAGGTCGAAGCTCGCCGGGCCGCCGGCGGCGACGATTGTCGCAGTGGTGCCCCTGGGAGCGGTGACTGCACCGGGAAAGAAGCTCGGCTCGAACAGCCGGCCCTCATTGGCGTTGGTACCCTGGAGCACCGGGACGCGGTTAAACTGGCCGGTCGAGAAGGCCGTATGCAGATCACGCGGCAGGATTTTCGTGCCGAAATTCGGCGCGATGCCGAAACCGCCGAAGTCCCTTTCATTCGCGAAGACTTGCGCTGGCGTCAGTCCCTGCAGGCAGGCCAGGGTCAAGGCGCCGCCGCAGAATGCGTTGGCGTCCTGCTGGGCGAAAGCGTTGCTCAGGGTCTGATAAGTGGCGAGCGATGGCACGTCATGATACATGTACGCGCCGCTCTCGATGATCGCACCGCCGAACAGATCCCGACCGGTGAGGTGCCTGAAGGTGTTCGTGGAGGCAAGATGCGTCGAGACGCTGAGACCGCCGGCTGATTCGCCGCCGATCGTCACCGCCTCCCGATCACCGCCGAAAGCCGCAATGTTGTCGTGAACCCAGGCCATCGCGAATTGTTGGTCCATGAGACCGTAGTTGCCGGCGTCGCCGACGTTCTGAAAGGCGTTGGGCTCGGTTGCCGCCAGTACGCTGGCTGCGAGGAAGCCGAAGCTCCCGAGGCGGTAGTTGATCGTGATGACGATGATGTCGTTGTCGGCCACCATCGCCGACGGGTCGTAGTCAGACCCGGCGCCGTTGACGAGCGCGCCGCCGTGAATCCATATGAAAACCGGCAGCCTGGACTGCGCGGTGGCGGTGGATGGAGCATAGACATTGAGGAACAAGCAATCCTCGGAATCGGTTGCCCGTCCCTGCGTGCAGGTGTGGCCGATGGTTGCCGCGACGATCGATCCCTGGCCGGGATTGGGCGCCTGGGGCGGCCTCCAGCGCAATGTGCCGACCGGCGCCTGGCCGTAGCGGATACCCAAGAAGACGTTGACTCCGCTGGTCGGATCTCCCGGGAGTTCCTGGAAGTTCTTCAGGCCCTGATAGGTGCCGGTCGTCGTGACGACAGGGGCCGTCAGCTCGACCGCATTCGCCACCGACGCGGTCACCAGGATGCAGGCGGCGCTCATCGCGCCGATGACGCCAAGCCGGACATGCCGTAGCTGCTCGATCATGGGCTTTCCTCCTTTTTTGTAAGGGCCGGCATGACCGGCCTATTTCCGACGTTGCGCCGGTCATCCATTGTCGGCAATCCTGCCGACAACGCAAGGCCCGCGCTGCCATGCAGGCCGCGTGAAAAAGGGCTGACGAAGGTGCGACGAAGACACCGTTGCTGCGATGCAAATGGATGATCGCTGATTGCTGTCCGTCAAGAGATGGACTTCGCTCGCCATCGCCGACGAGATGACCCAACGAACCGGTGACTTTCGTTGTTGGCACCTCAGGTCAGTGCAGTGCCGCTGGAGCCGGTCGCGGTCGGGGTGTAGCGGACATCGGTTGCACCGAGCGCTGGCCCGGACCGATCGCGAATGACCCACAGCAGACATCGGCGATCATCTCTGATCAAGACGAAGTTCTTTGTCGGTGCGACAGGCCGAGGCCTTGCCGATCCTCCTGGCGCGCCGTTTCCTGATCATCCGCAGTGAGATCTGAGCGATCAACAGTCAAATCGAGTTGCTTGAGATATTGCTGCACGGCCCCGATCCGCGTGTCAGCTGTCACCGAATCCGCCAACCCCACCAGCGCCGACCTCAGGCGGCGCATCACCTGCACTGAATCCGCACCGTAGTGACGAATCTCATCGAATGCCAACACCAGATAGTCCTCCCACGTAGGCATCGGGAAAATGAGACGCAAAACGCCATCCGCATCGCGGGCATAGCCGGCGTCCAAATCGTGCCCTCCAAGCCGACGCAACAAATCCTCGATCTGGTCGATAGCTTGGACCGCCGTAGTCGGATCGTTGATAGCCGGCGACAGCGCCTTGATGGCAATATCAACCAGCAGCCGAATGGGATACTTGGGGTCCTGCTCGGACGTCCGCTCAAACCCACAGTGGATGGTCCGCATGAGGTCGCTTTCGGGCAGCGCAGTTTTAGCCCCATGAACCTGCAACAGCAGTGTATTTTCGACAAGGGTATCGCCGACCCCGCATGCCATCACGATGACGGCTGCCGCCTTCTGAGCCTGGAGAACCAAGTCGTCGATATCGAACCTTACAATCGTGCGCGGCGCGGCGAAATACCTCAACGTTTGGACAACCGGACCCAAGTCAGAGACATTGTAGGTTTCTTGTCCGCGTTTCGATTGATTTTTCGTTTTCTCATCGAGGCGCTGAAACATCTCGCGTATGCCTTCGCGACCTTTGTCGCCGATTACGTGAAGCACGTTAGTGATCTGGAGGTCGCTCAAGCCCTTCATCAGCGCGGAAAACAGAAGCATGCTGAGCAAAAGCAACCCAGCGACCGCTAAGCCGGAGATCAGTGGCACGACCTCGGACCCATTGCGATCGACATGGAGCAGAACTGAAAGAGAATAAGTGAATGTGGCGATGAACACCCCTAGCGAATGAAATAGCCTTGGGTCGCGAGCTAAGAGGAGAACGAGTCTTGGTGAGTATGCAATGGCACTGAACTGCACCATGACCAAGCCGACGGTAAACACGATGCCTGTGAGCGTGATCATGCCGGAAGCGACAGCCGAAAGGAATGCCTGAGCTGAGGCAACGGAAATGCCAGAATTGTATGGAAAGTATGCCTGCTCAAGTCGCGGCAGCGTAATCCCAACGAAGAAACTCGCAGCAGAGTATATCATTGGGACCAACCAGAGGGGCATCAGGCCGCACACCTTCAATTTGCCTGCGGTTGGACCAATTTCGTTCCGCAGCCCCTCGGAAGCATAACGCGACATCGCTCACATTTTCAAGCTGGCCTATGCTAATTTGGGTCTTCTGCCTACTTACCAAGGTGGTGTTGGTCATGCTAATCCAATTTCTGACAGGCGGCATCGTTAGTGTTTGTAACATTACAATCCATGCGATGGTGATGACCGCGGTGGTGAGCGCAGCACGAGCATCGGCTACAAGAAGCCCCCATCCATCGCTGCTCCTAATCTTCACTATGATTGCAACTGTTTCGGTCTTAATGGCGGCTCATGTTCTCGAAGTGTTTGTTTGGTCACTGGCCTACTCGATTGTGGGCGCCGCGCCTGCCGGCACAAATCTCGTGTATTTCGCATTCGTAAATTACGCGACACTTGGCTATGGCGACGTGACACCGGTGGAGGATTGGAAGCTGCTTGGTCCCCTAACGGCGATGAATGGTGCTCTAATGTTTGGGTGGTCGACGGCTGTCATTTTTGAAGTGCTGCAAAAAACAATGAAGATTGGTTCCCACACTGCCGCCACCGAATAAGCTCCGACAGAAGTGACTGACGAACGGGCGAAACGGTGCTTCTGACCGAAGCCAACAAAGCCGGTTTTTCCCAACCATCATTGATGCAGGTCAACAAACTGCGCCCGGACTTAAAGACGCTCGGGTGAGCGGCATTCTTTCCGTGGCGGAGGGAAGCAAAATGTATGGAGACTTTTTGCGAATTATTTCTTTGGTTTTGGCGTGCGTCGCGGCGATTGTTTCATCAGCTTCGGCAGCCGACCGTCCCGCAGTGGAGCAGCTTCGGGAGGAAATGTGGGCTTTGATGACCCCTCTGCCCATGTTCGCCTACGTCGTGCGACCAGTCGGCGGAGGCCCATATCCTCTCCTCGTCATGAACCACGGCATTTCTGGCGACCCAGAGCAGCGGAGCTTCTTCCCCTTAGTGGAGTACCGAGGTGCGGCACACTGGTTTGCGCGGCGCGGTTATTTCGTGGTCTCCCCGGTGAGATACGGTGGCATATCAATCGATCGCCCGGAGGAAGGACTGTTTAGCCTCTACCTCGCAAGCGTTGGAAATTGTGATCAGCCCAATTTCCGCTGGCCAGGGCTGATGATTGCGACCCTGGATCAGTGGGTGATCGACTTCATGCAAAAGGAAGCGACCGTTGCGGCGGGGAAGGCCATCGTCGTTGGCCAATCAGGTGGCGGATGGGGAGCCATCGCCCTATCCAGCCTGAACCCGTCATCGGTCCGAGCGATCATCACCTTTGCAGCAGGCCGAGGCGGACGAGTCGCTGGTAAGCCAAACAACAATTGCGCGCCCGACAAGCTCGTCGAAGCAACGCGCAATTTTGGCAAAACATCCCGCATTCCAATGCTATGGATTTACTCGGAGCAGCGGGCGGGAATGCGGAGTTCCAAATGCTCCCGCCGTTTGGAAGCGACGGCCACTTCTTGATCGGTGCGGCTGAAGCCGTTCCAATTTGGTCACCTCTAGTAAGCCGATTCCTCGACGAGCATCAATGAAGCTCTCCTATGTCAGCTTATGACGCGTCGCGAAATCTTGCAGCACCACAAAGCTTGGTCGCTATCGGGGTAGGGCGGACCGAGAGCAAGCCGAATGCCACTCAATTTGGTTGAAGCCGGCGACTAGCCGTGCACCACCGATTTCGCGATCATGCAGTGAATGCCCTTGGAGCCATTGACGGTCTGGGTCACCCGCAGATCGGCGGCGAGGCTGCAGAGCGTATAGGCATCCTCGCGCGACAGATTGCGCGTCTCGCCGAGCAGAACGATCATGTCGCGCAGCGCCCGCACCGCGCATTGGTCAAGGTCGGGGTCCATCGCCATGGTGATGTAATGCGTTGCGGTTTCCGCGCGCGGGTAGGTGAACCGCAGATCCTTGCGCACGGTCAGGCGAAAGCGGCCCTGCAGCGCGGTTTCGATCGCGGTGACGCAGACCTCGCCGTCGCCCTGTACGCCGTGGCCGTCGCCGCAGGAAAACAATGCGCCCGGCACGAAGACCGGCAGATAGAGCCTGGCCCCAGTGCCGAGTTCCTTGTTGTCGAGATTGCCGCCCATCGCGCGCGGGATCAGCGAGGTGATGCGGCCCCAGGACGGTGGCGGCGCCACGCCCATGACGCCGAAGAACGGCGCCAGCGGCAGATCGAGGCCCCAGGGCAGGCGGCCGACCATCCGCTCCAGGTCGAGCGGAATGTTGAGCAGGCGGGTCTCGTGAAAATCGTCCGGCAGGGTGCCGGCAAGCGGGCGGATCAGGTTATAGCCCCAGTCCTGCCGCAGCTTGACGTCGAGAATTTCGACCTCCAGGACATCGCCGGTCTCGGCGCCGCTGATGGCAACCGGCCCGGTCAGGATATGGCCCGGCAGCATGCGTTCGCTTTTGGCGTGCACCTCGAACAGTTCGGGCGGGACGTGAAACCGGGTCCTGTCCGGCACCTGGTCGGGGCCGCCGCTGATGGTGTCGATGGTCACCTCGTCGCCACTCTCGATCGTTAGAACCGGCTTCAGCCTGGCTTCGAAAAAGCCCCAATGGCAGGTTTCGGGGCTCGCATGCAGATGATGATGGGTCATGGCGGGAGCACTGGCTGGAGGGTGAGGCCTGCGATTGTGCCCGCACCCGGGGCATAAGTCGATGTCCTCTTGAGGTTGCAACGGCCGGACTGTACCCGGCCATGCTTTCGTGAAGGATTTCTTTCAAGGAGCAGTGGATACGCGGCGCGCGCCCGCGTATGACGGTCTGGAAATGTTCGGAAAGGCATCCCTTGTTTTTCATATTGTCAAAGACAATCGGCGTGATGCTGTTGCCGATCAATTTCCTGATCGGGCTTGGCGTCCTTGGCGCGGTCTTGCTGGCCACGCGGGTGGCATGGCTCGGACCCAGGCTCCTTGTCGCGTCGATCCTGCTGCTGGCCGTTTTCGGGTTCTCACCACTCGGCAACCTCTTGCTCTATCCACTGGAGCAGCGCTTTCCGCCGTGGGATGCGACCGGCGGCGCGCCTGACGGCATCATCGTTCTGGGCGGACCTGTCGATCCCGATCTGTCGCTGGCGCATCACACGCCCGCGGTCACAAACTCGCCGGACCGGATGATTACCGCCGTGGCGCTCGCGCGTCGTTATCCCAACGCCCGCCTGGTTTACACCGGAGGCAGCGCCAGATTGATTTCCAACGATGCGAAGGAAGCCGACTACGCGGCGGACATCTTTGAAAGCCTCGGCATCGCGAAGTCGCGGCTGATCATGGAACGGCTCTCGCGCAATACGGCGGAGAACGCGGCGTTCACCAAGGATCTGGTCAAGCCCAGGGACGGCGAGCGCTGGCTGCTCGTGACGTCGGCCTTCCATATGCCGCGGTCGGT
>Ga0307509_10010171_pt1 | contig 11572 bp, 15 predicted proteins | sample 10_EM_MG_FD_202245 | JGI IMG/M metagenome (GOLD analysis project Ga0307509, IMG submission 202245) | Populus trichocarpa ectomycorrhiza microbial communities from riparian zone in the Pacific Northwest, United States - 10_EM | ecosystem: Host-associated > Plants > Roots > Unclassified | place... | reverse complement strand
GGCAATCAAGCGCAAGATTCTTCGGAGTCTAGGAGCTCTCGTGGAACAACCGGATATCGCAATCAACAACGTGGCCCCACAGGTAAGCTTCAATAGTTCAACGACTTCAGTGTATTGATTGTTCTGCCAGATTATGGCAACGTTTCAAACCATGGTCAGCATACCAGAGCTCTCTGAGGTTACTCTTGAAAGCTGGTACAAATTTCTAACTACTTTGGGAACGGCCGAGCTTGGACCCCACGTTGGACCTACCAGTGCTGCAATCGTAGCGTCATGGCCAATTTTCTCCGAACGTGCTCGGATTGCGGCGTTTCAGGCGCTGGAATACATTGTTTTCACGTTAGGCCCCGAGCTTCAACAACATTTAGAAGAAATCGTTGATCTATCCGTCATTGAGGAGCTTGAGCCGTTGTATTTTCGACTGAAGACCTTACGGGGTAGATCGTCATCGGAACAGGAACTCCAGAGGATTTTGAATCAATCTTCGAGCGATAACCCGACAGTCACAACGCAGGCTTTACGTGAATTGAAATCGTTCATGATGAAAGACCACAAGGACTACATTCGACAGATTACCTCAGGTGATATCTTCAATCCTCGAGTTGGGCAAATCTTGGCCTCCCTCTTTACTACGGCATGTCGTGACAATGGGGATGGTTCTGAAGGAATACGTCTCTTATCCTTCGAATGCATTGGCGTTTTAGGTGCTGTGGACCCCGATCGCTGTGAAATCGCCTATCGAAACACGAACATGGTTGTGATGAAGAACTTTATGGACGAGGGAGAGTCAATGGTCTTCGCTCTACACCTTATTCAAGACCTACTTGTTGGCGCATTTCGATCTACCAGCGACATCAAGTACCAGAGTCACCTAGCCTATAGCATCCAAGAGCTGCTAAAATTTTGCCAATTCACACCGGCTCTTGTTACAACCAGTGGGACCTCTGTTTCTATCAAAGCTCGCAATCGCTGGAGGTCTCTTCCAAAACATGTTCTGGAAACTGTAACACCTCTGTTAGAGGGCCGCTTCAAGCTAACCAACAGCTCGAATGCAAACATACACCATCCCATTTATCCGACGCAATCGACATACAGAGAATGGATACAGCTTTGGACAACGCACCTAATCACTCGAGCTTCCGGCGACACAGCTCAAAGGATATTTGGGGTCTTTCGATCTGCCGTTCGGAATAAAGACGTTGTCGTAGCCCATCACATTTTGCCACATCTCGTATTGAATATTCTCATTTCCGGAAATGACGATGACGCTGTTTCCGTCAGAACCGAAATCCTTACTGTGCTTGAAGATCAAGTGGATTTGGAGAGCAATTCGACATCGGACAAGAAACTCCTTAGTGCTCAGGTAAAGATCCAGTTTATCAGGGTGTTATTTTGTGCTGATCAGCCCTTTAGGCAGTTTTCATGCTTCTTGACCACTTAAATAAGTGGGTCAGGGTTGTGCGACAGGAACTCAGTTCCAAGAGAATCGACTCCAAAAGAGCGAGGCCTGATCGAGCCAACGTGCAAGTAGAAGAACAACTTCTGCGGTTGGATTCCATACTATCCAACATTGATCAAAGTCTCATGGCGAAAGCCGCGTTTCAATGCAAAGCTTTTGCACGGTCTCTCATGAACTTCGAGCAGCAAATTGTAACACTTCGAGAACGTGCAGTGGGTCAGAACGATTTGTCTGAATACTATGAGAAGTTGCACGAGATATATGCCCACCTTGATGAACCAGATGGCATGGAAGGAGTATCTACCCTCATTTTGGCCCCGTCTCTGGAACACCAGATCCGCCAGCATGAGAGTACAGGTCGTTGGACGTCTGCTCAAAGTTGCTGGGAGCTTCGTTTGCAAGAATCCCCTGATAGTGTCGATTTTCATCTTGGATTATTGCGCTGCCTTCGGAATCTCGGGCACTATGGTAGGCCACAATTTCCAATTTAAATTCGACTAGATGAACGCCTCCTCAGATACGTTGCGTACTCATGTTGCTGGTGTTCTGACACGCCATCCGGATTGGGAAACTACTCTGGCTCCTTTCCAAGCAGAGAGCGCATGGATGGTTGGAGCTTGGGATGATGTCCAGCGACTTGTGGAACGCATTGACAGTCAAAGTTCATCCATGATTATGGCTCGTATTCTTTTAGCTATGCGGACAGGAAATGCGACTTCAATCGCCGAGTCTGTATCTCAAGCCCGGTCCATCCTAGGTGCCCCGATTACAGCTGCAGGCGTTAAAGGATATCGTCGATCTTATGAAGCGGTTCTGGATTTGCACCTCATTCATGAACTCGAACTCATCTATTCCGCCACGTGCAGTCTACCACCAGGCTCTCAGGACAGCATGCGTCAAGAGCGACGAAGAGCTATTGCTGAATTGTCCAAAACCCTGTCTTCCCGGCTTAATATCACTCTTCCGACATTCCGAAGTCGTGAACCCTTGTTGAGTATGAGGAGGACCGCCTTTTCTCTTTCGTAAATTAAATTACCACTCTCGTGTCCAATTAAATGCTCATCCTTTCCGTTCGACCAGGAAAAACCCTCGCCTCGGTCTTGGTCGGGAAATCGGGAAATCTTGGCTTGCCAGCGCCAAAATCGCTAGAAAGGCGAAGCAATGGCAGACTGCATATAGTGCAGTGCTCCAAGCGCAGCAAAGCAAGGCGTCATACTCGTTCATCGAGAGTGCGAAGCTGCTCAAAACATCTGGTGAACCACTACGTGCATTGAACGAATTAGAGAATTCGATCAAACACCTTGGATTATTCGATAACCAAGTCCTGGATCTGACGGCTGAACCTGACTCGAATAGGATGAAGGCAAAGGTAAATGTTTAACTCTACTATCAAGGAGTAATTACTAAGAATCCTATTGCTCAGATTCAACTCCTACGTGCTCGTTGGATGAATGAATCTGATAGGTTCGATTTGACGGCCATCTTTAAAATATTCCAAGAAGCCACGAGCTTGCAAGATAGGTAAACAGGTATTCGCTCTTGTCTTTGCGTCCCTATTAACTATTTACAGCTGGGAATCTGCTCACTACTATGTCGGACAATTTCACGATGAATGCTTCAAAGCCCTGTCTTCATCAGAACAATCAAAAAGGGGACTGAAGATGAACATGTACACAATTCGTTCGTTTTCAAGAGCCATTTTGCATGGTTCAAAATTCGTATACCAAACTGTGCCACGGATGCTCACGATTTGGCTTGATTTGGGCGAAGATAAGAACTTGTGTTCGTCTGACCCTTTCAGAAAAATGACGGCAGATATCTCAAGAGCAATGAAAGATGCCCCAGTATACAAAGTTCGTATTTTATACATCTCTGATGATTCCAGTCTCGTTTTAATGGAATCCATAGTGGTTCACTGCATTTCCGCAGATTGTTTCCCGAGTTGCCCATGAGAATCCTGAAGTCTACAAAATTCTTTCTCGGCTCATCATTACGGTCATGGGGGCGTATCCGAATCAAGCTCTCTGGCTTTTTACCTCTGTCGTCGAGTCAACGAAATCTAATCGAAAAACACGAGGAAAGATTATTCTCGACCAGCTCGGTGTATGTCGTCCACATTCCTTATCTTGATGACTACTTATGACCTTATAGAGTAACCCCCATAACCTCCAGAGTCAAGTTGCTACGTTGATCAATCAGTCGCAGGACATGACCAAGGAACTCCTCGCCCTATGCGATCGTTTTGTTGATGAGAACAAGACCACTCTCAGCATGAGCAAAGATTTTCCGAGGCTAAAGGCCCTGGGCGTCTCGAGCTTGATCATCCCCCTTCAGGAGTCTTTGACCGCAAGTCTTCCGCCTGCTTCTTCTTCTGAGTCAACACACCAACCCTTCCCGCTCGATGTTCCGACATTTAACGGTCAATTCCCGTTTTCGTGAAATTAAGCCCAGGCGGTTGACAATCTTGTACAGGTTTTGCAGATGAAATCGATGTCATGCGCTCGTTGGCCAAACCTCGAAAAATTACGATACAAGGCAGTAATGGGCAAATTTACATGTTTTTGGGCAAGCCCAAGGATGACTTGCGCAAGGACGCCCGTTTGATGGATTTGAATGCCATTATCAACAAATTGCTGAAAGGAAACTCGGAGTCTCGAAGGAGGCAACTTCGTAAGTTATCTGTGCAAGGCAGCAGCTGAAAATTCGAAATTATGTTTGCACAGATATCAGGACGTACGGGGTCGTAGCACTGAACGAAGAATGCGGTTTCATTCAATGGGTTCCCAACACCATTCCCATCCGGCCGGTTCTTGTCAAGTATTACGAAGCAAGACGAGTTAAAAGCTGGGTAAGGTCATTCCATCTCCTAGCTTGTTCATCGTCTTAAATAGATTTACTAGTCAGGAGAGTTGGCGGATGTCTTCAAGAGGATCAAGGAGGCCAACGACCAGGACGCCGCAATGCTATTTCAGACCAAGGTTTTGTCGGTGTATGGATTGGTGCTTTTCACACTGCCTGGAGTTAATCTTGGCTTGTCAACAGATTTAAACCTGTTTTCCATGAATGGTTTATCGAAACCTTTCCGGAGCCAACGGCTTGGTTGGCAAGTCGTTTGACCTATGGCAGGACTGCTGCAGTTATGTCCATTGTTGGTTTCATCCTCGGGTATGCCTGGTTTAACCTACTCTTGAATCATGCGTTTTTTTAAACGACGGGGATAGACTTGGTGATCGGCATTGCGAAAACATCCTCCTGGATACCAATTCCGGCGATGTCGTTCATGTCGACTTCAATTGTCTATTTGAGAAGGTTGGTCTAAGTTGTCATCTTGTCACTCGTGATAGCAACTTAACTCCTGACGTAGGGAAAAACGCTGGATACGCCTGAACGTGTTCCTTTCAGGCTAACTCAGAACCTCATCGATGGCCTGGGAGTCAGTGGGGTGGAAGGTTCGTCTCATCTCAAGTCTTGATCTCTATTTGCGTATTAACGAAATACGCAGGCGTCTTCCGGATCTCTTGCGAAGTTACGCTGCAACTCCTTCGTGATAACAAAGACTCTTTGATGAGCGTGCTTGATGCATTTGTACATGACCCGCTGGTGGAATGGGAGGACGAGAAACGCAAATTGGTATGTTACCTTATATTTCCTTGCCATGGATACAGAATACCGGCCCCTCTAGGATCGGGACACGTCACGAAAGGGTCATGGTACAACCTCAAGTTCCTTAGGAACGAAGATGGACACCCGGGCGCTTGCGAAATCCGCGCTAAATCCAATCGAGAGAAAGCTCAAGGGGATATATTCCCCGAAGAATTCTCCCAATCATGCTAGAGAACGGCATGAGAAGGAGGTTTCAACGAGCAGTTTGGTCCAGATGCTCATCCAGGAGGCAACTGACTTTTCAAATTTGGTGCGTCTCCATCTAGAGATGGTATTTCTCACTTATGAACATTTTGCAGGCGAAGATGTATCCAGGATGGGCACCCTGGCACTAATTAACATCCCCAAGAAAATATGTACATGATTTCTAGAGCATATGGTTAGCTGATACCAAACCCCAAAGCATACTTTTACAATGTATTTCGATTATAAGGAATCTGGCAAGAGACGCATTAAGACAACTCATCAACTTCCCTCTGAAGCCTTTGTATCTCCTTCTCTCTTTCAATAAGAATCCCTCGCCAGTGGTCCTGCTCAGCAATGATCGTTTTCCGAGCCTCTTCCAACCTGTCCGATTCTTCTTTCTCCATACCAGCATGGAATTCCGGGACGCCACCCCTCGACGCCTCCACTTCCTTAAAATTCGCAGGGTGGAAGGGCACTGGCTTGCGCTTGAGCTTTGGGAGTGGGGTAGGTGGGTGTTGAGTGAGGAGGTTGAGGAAGTTTTGGTATGGGTCATTGAAAACGACTTCGTCGTACTGCCATGCATGAACGGGACCCATCTTCACTGCAATGTCCAAAGGAGGGATCTCGGGTTCACCGACTGCTGCCCATGGATGAAGTTTGAGGTGGTGATAGACTGTCACGGCTTTCTCGCCTGATTCTTGAACGAAAGTAATGCGAATTTGAATCTCGAATTCACCCCATCTGCAAGAAAGAGAATTAATAGAGAATAAAGGCAAATAAACAACAGAGACGTGCCCTGTTTCCGTCAGTTCAAACGGTGGTTTATCAACATCTGAGTGAGGGTTTAGAAATGGAAAGTTCGCAGACGGGAGCATGAACTCACTTCGCGAGGGATTCGGATAAGTATCATGTAATTTAAACGTTACGCGTTTAATAAAGTAGCTGATATCGTCTGCCCCTCCGACCTGGTCTGAATCTGGTGGAGACGCAGCGCTGCGAACAGCCACAGTCCATTTGTGGGTATGGTCGGGGTAGGGCGACGTTTCCCGTTCTTTTTGGGTTAGGACGGTCGCGGTGTTCCCATAGATGATTGGGCGAATTATGCTGACGCCCTAGAAAGAAAGAATGAGATCACTGAAGACAAGATATTGTGAACTCGCTTACTCTGACACGGACGCGCTCCGGATTGGCCATGGTCGAGAAGGCCTCGGCGGCAAACTCCGCTACCACCCGTAATTCCAACCACCACCACCACCACCACCACCACAATGGGCATCCTCACTCCTCTTTATAACCGTGCGCATTCTCTGGTTATTCCTTAATTCTCTCTAATTCACCCCGTTAGTACCCAACCATGTGCTCGAGAAGCAAAAAATGTACCAGGTTAGCCCAAATATAAATGCATGGCTTTAATGGTTAGCGGACCGACCCGTTACAGAACACAGCCAGGCCCATCATGCTGCGTGGGCCTCGTTCAAATCTCTACATAGGTCAGTGACAAATTTCTGACCCTTTTTCACCAATTCAATGTGTGTGTGTAGGTGTCTATGGCGCCCTTTTCGTCAGCGGGATAGTCGGAACATCGTACGCCTGCGTATCCCTAGTGAGGGTGTGTGTCATTCTACCCTTCTAAATATTTCATTTGTGACCTATCATGATTGTAGGGGAAAAAAGCGGAGTAAATGCCCAACGAGCGATGAGCTGCGTCAAACCCTCGCACTCATGTACTTTCTCAAAACATAATAATCCAAATCTAGAAATTTCATGTGGACAGCTTCCTTATCAAGGGTTGGAATTGGATGAGGATACCGGTTAAAATAGCATTTTGCTTCGGCTGGTAGGTCCTCAGGTGTGATCTCAAGAATGTTGGGCCCTTTTCCCGCCGTCTTTGAACCATAAATACAATCCAATCCAGACATGAACTCCATTCCAGACCTTGAAAGCGACTTGTTCACTGATCATGTGGTTCACTCGAAGAGTAAAACCATACTTGTAGCATGTTTTTCGCACGATTTCTACCATCAGCACAGGCTTTTCCATCATCATGGTCAATAAGAGTAAAGATCAATACATCGACAGGCTGCCGTCTTCAGTATCTACATGCGCGGCCTTTTATATTAGTGCCACATGAACCATGTCTTTCTCAAGACTCATTTCTGAGCGAACCGGACGTCTACCATCCGAAGACGAGGAATGCCCCAACTATGAGACGGCTGTAAGTAGAAGGTGAGCGCTTATCTTGTGTGTCTTTATCTCGACAGCTTCACTTCTCCTCTTGCTGACTGCATGGTAACAAGAGACTCAAATGACACAGGACGGAGCGTGCAGTTATCAAGCCCGTATGACGATCTCCACATACCTTCTCCGCTAAAGTAGGTGCTGTCCCAAGTCAAATTTAAAGTATACGCCTCACAGCAGATCCTCGCAGTGTCCCTCGACGAGTAGCACGACCACTTCCACGACATGAACGATATGTATACACCTACAGACTAGTAGCGAACAGCACGCCCATGCAATTCTTCATCTCGTATGTCAACCTCCATCTGCCTTTATGCTAGAATCTAATTACCTGCACCTTTTCAGCGTCGAGCCAGAATCAGGCAAGCCAGTAGCGGGAAAATACACATTTCGTCTATCCTTCAAAGCAAATGGAATCGAAAGATCACTAGCAGAACCTACCACCCGAACATTAACAATCGATCCACGAACGCTAGACTTTGTTGTCTTGTGAGCTTCCACCTCAATCCCGGATATGAATCTTATCTAACCGGTCCTTTCCGCTCACACGCAGCATATTCCCAGGCAAGTCGAGTGTGCCAACAGGATGTCTGTGGTCACTTCGAATATGGCTTCGCGCCAAATCCACCGACCACCGGTTATTCGGAGACGACGATTTGTGGGTAGCGAAGGATCCAGATTTCAGTTCGATTGGGGAGGCATCGTTTGCGAGGCTGAAAAATGCGATAAATGGAGAACAGGCCTACAATGCCTACGTTGGAAGAGCGCTGGTGACCTTTGTTGTCAGGCACGTTTGTGTTTCCTGCTGTTCTGAAGCTAGTATTGTTAACTTGGATTTTTTAGATGGCAGAGTGTATCCAATAATATATACAAGTATTCATTGGATTACGAAGCAGACGGAGTAGGAGACACCTTGTTTAAGGACTTCAAGATCAAGCTGGATTCTGATCCTCGGTCAATAACCTTCCTAATTTTGTGAGTCTCATCCATGGCCGTATGCGCGCACAACTCTGATTGATTTAATAGTTCAATGCCCTCTAATTCAATACCCTCCGGCGCTTCCCACAAACTCCGTGTCTGGCTCCGCTCCCTAGTGCCCTTACCCGCTTCGGACCCAACATCATCCTACGTTCTCCCATTCAATGACTCATACATCTACCAACGCATCTGGAAATGCGATTCGTTCAAAATTGGCCATCGCCTCGACTTTGAGTCGCTCGGCACGAAAATGATTCCCGCGTTCTCGTCTGTTCCACCAGAGACGATTATTATGCCTAGTGCGGCCCCGTCAGAGGACTTGCACAATCGGGCGACTTCAATATATACAGAGAAGAGGCAGCGGGGATATGATTTTTGATTGAGTCTGGATGTAGCAACATGGGCGGCTGGGTAGACTTTGGAGATAAAACTGGAGTTTATCTCCTCTTTACGAAAAGCATATGTGCTATGATATGGATGAGAGTCATTGGACCTAATATTGTATAAATATGATGTACAACACTGCTGTCATTATTTAAATAATTCGTGTGAAATGTAATATCATCGAGTACTCAGGCGACAATTTGTTTCGTAAAGAATTCCGACCACTCCTCTTCTGACCAAGCACTCCCAACCTGATGCTGGACGAGACCATCCCAGAGAGCAGTGGGAGAAACGTGAATACTGTTTTGCCTAGCGAATTTCACTGCAATATTCAGAGGATAAAAGTTGTCAGATGATTTTACTCTGATGAGGTATGAAGCATCAGACCATTATATTTGAGGTCGTCTGTGACCCCAGTGCCGCCATTGCCACTGCCTCTGATAGTGAGCAGCTCTTTGAATTGATCGATGGTATGGGCGGGCAGGACTTCCGATGCAAGCTGGGCGAGCTTCTCCCGGATTTGACGAATGGTTAAATCTACAGTTGGGCCATCGAAGTATTCTTCTTGATGTTTGAAAAGCTGTTCAAAACCACAAGATCAACACCTCTTCCAGATGATTCGGAATATTTGTGCCGCCTACCGCGAGGCTGAATGCCCAAAAGTTCTCTGGAGACACTCGCAGAGCCTAAGAGTGAAACTTCGGTAAGTACAAGGCGGTGACGTCATTCTCAGAAGAACGAATTACTGCGAGAGCGGCTTCATGAACAAGGGTCGACGTCGCATGCCACGACTGAACTTGGAGTCTGATTATGAGCTTGACCTTGCCTTCGTGTGGGCTGCCTGGACCAATAAGTGGTCGGATGATAGTGTCAATTTTGAATGCTATTTTGGCACTTGATGGGCCCAGGCAACAAAGGAAAGAAAGTTAGGAAAGAAAGGATTGCCTTTCGTATATGCCTTTACCTGTATGGGCAGACGTAGTCCACTAGTGAACAAAATCAGTTATGGTATTCGTGATTTGCAGTGTTTCTCCATCATGAATGACGCACAGAACAAGTCCAAAGTGTGTGGCGCATCAAGGGGGCCAAGAATGACTTGAGGGTGAAGAGAAGGTTGCAAAGCCATCGAATGTATCCACAAACTCTTTAATCGCTGGTCTTTATAAAGCGGGTGGCGATAACGAGAGGATCAATCTTGTGCGAATCTGATGTGATTTCTCGATGCACAGGGCGGCCCGGGCGAGCCATTGTGACTTGCCTCCCGCAACTCGAATGCTGGGCTAAACGAGAAGGCTTCCTGCCTCACATCCTTCAACATGACCAGAAGAAGGGGTTTGATAATGTTTGAGCCTCAAGGGTTTCTACGACGCCCTCGCAGCTTATTAATTACCTCTTTCTATTATTGACCCATCACCAACCAAAGCGGGTTTCTCTCTCAATTGCACACTCCGAACCACGAGCATGTCCAATAGATGGCTCAACGATGAGTTAACATGTCGCTCTGAAAACTTGCAAGGGATTTATGATGCATCCACCAAATTCATGGGTATTGCATTTCTGTGATATCGAACATGCAGCCCGAAGCTAGTGCTCAATCGCTCTTCCAGAACTGAATCTCATACCAATCAACATTTTCGACCGGTTCCGATACGTCATGTCTGAGAGAAAAATAAGGAATTTGGATTTGTGGATTATAAACTTGGGCTTACCTGTCCTTCAGGTGTGCTAATAGCGGCCGCATCTGCCACAAACGAGGCGATCGGTGACTAGGGCAGTTCTTACACCTATACGTCCTCGGAATGTCTGACCCAATGAAATACGGATTTCGCTGAGGCGGAACTTTCTGTCGCTGGTAGACAAAGTCAACCCTTTGAACGGGTTCCAAAATCGAGTGCCTAGAGCGTATTAATGCTACGGTTCCCAGAGAGCGAGGAAAGTACCGACATTTTCTGGATGTGGTGAATCACTGAATTTCGCGAGACATATGACTCAAACTGCGATGAGCAATGCCTGCAGCACCAAGAGAGTTCGCCTTCAGGACAAGAAGAGCTTTCATGGAATAGAATGCTTTCTGTAGCCTCCTTCGAGAGGAGCAAAAAAGAATCCGTGGGATGATCTGGTCGACCGACTGCATGAGAAACCTGATCTCGTATACTCGGTCAAAAATCGGGATATCGGGAAAGGTGAGGAAACGTACACATTCTTTGAACTTGAGGGCAAAACGTCCTTTCATCCTTCCTCGTCTGGCTTCGAGTGGGCAGCTCACACACATGAAGCGTGCTTCAAGTGCTTCAACATCGAGAGCTGGCGTGGAAGCTTCCAGTCCCAGGAGGCCGAGGAGGAAAAGAGCGGTCTTGCGGCCAATCATGCTGTACTCGAATAAGAACAACTCAGGAAAATTCTTTGTCAGCTGTTGGTGATTTTGTGTCATGTTGCATTCTAAGTGAACGGCAGCATCTTCCCATCCAAGTAACACGGAATAGCAGGTTGGATTCGGCGGATGCAAAGTGCAAATAAAAACGGAAGTGGCGAGGTCAAGGGCATCATCCTGGAAAAGAGTTAGGGGGTGGTGTTTCGACATAACTTCCAAAAGCCCTCGTTTCCCGCAGGCAAGCCACTGGTCGAAGAATAAGAGAATCATTTGGGCGGTATCATAGGGAACCG
>Ga0307509_10010170_pt1 | contig 11573 bp, 9 predicted proteins | sample 10_EM_MG_FD_202245 | JGI IMG/M metagenome (GOLD analysis project Ga0307509, IMG submission 202245) | Populus trichocarpa ectomycorrhiza microbial communities from riparian zone in the Pacific Northwest, United States - 10_EM | ecosystem: Host-associated > Plants > Roots > Unclassified | place... | reverse complement strand
TGGCCCGCACTGAGATGGCTCTCGCTGCCTGATCTAGCCCCGCGCTAGTCCAGCAGTAAAGCTTTCGCAGTGCCTTGTCGCTCCAGGATCGCCCCCGACCTGGCCGCGGCATCATTAAGGGGGCAAAACCTCGCGAGCAGGCCACGGGCGAGCGGGGTTACTTACGTGGCTGGGCTTGTCGCCGACCCGTCCCGGGGATCGGCGGAGCCGAGAAACTCGTTCGGGAATACGCCCGTAGAAGCCCTGCAGAGCCGCCGATGGACCCGGGTTCGATTCCCGGCACCTCCACTGGTTTGTTTATGTGTGTTGAGATGGCCGCATCGTCCCCACGGACGGTGCGGCCTTCGTCGTCCCCGGGGCAACCTTTCCGGCGGCCGAGCCCATTGAAGGGGCATGATTCCGCTACCGACCGGGGGAGGGGCGTATGGCTGGAGCCGACGTCGAGGGGGAGTTCACGGCGTACGCGGCGGCGCAGCTGCCGGGCCTTCGCAGGACCGCGTTCCTGCTCTGCCAGGACTGGCATCGCGCCGACGACCTGGCCCAGACCGCGCTCACCCGCCTTTTCATCCACTGGCGGCGCGCTTCGAGCGCCGGGAACACGGACGCGTATCTGCGCGCGATCCTGCTCAACGTGTTCCTCGGCGAGCAGCGCACCGGGTGGTGGAAGCGCACGAGGCCGCATGCCGAGCCCGCGCGTGCGGCGGCGTTCCCGCGGCCGAGCGCGCCGCCCGACCTGGATGCCCTGCTGGACCTGCGGGCGGCGCTCGAGCAGTTGCCGCCCCGGCGGCGTGCGGCCGTGGTGCTGCGCTACTACTGCGATCTGTCCATCGAGCAGACCGCGCGGCTGCTCGGCTGCAGCGAGGGCACGATCAAGAGCCAGACCTCGAAGGCACTCGCCCAGTTGCGCGGTGCCCTGGATCCGCTTGCCGATTCCCTTTCAGAACAGCCGTCGCCGGGGTCCGCCGAAGCCGCCCATGCGGCCGTCGTACGCCCGATGGACCCGAACGCACCGAGCAGCCCGAGCACGCCTGGGAGGACGCGATGAGCACCTCGGACGAGAGGAACGACGAGCGCACGACCGAGCAGCGGCTGTCCGGCGCCCTGGCGGTGCTGGCCGACTGGACCCAGCCGCCGAGCGGGGTGAGCATCGAGGCGGTGGTCGGGGCCGGGCGGCGCGGGATGCGCAGGCGGCGGCGCGTAGCGGCGCTGGGCGCGGCCCTCGTGTTCGCGGCCTCGGCCGTAGGCGTGTGGGGAGCGGTGGACCACCTGCCCGCGCGGACGACGGCGAGTGCGGGCCCTGACCTGTGGGGCCATGCCCTGCGCGGCAAGGACCCGATGGTCCCGCTGGCCTCGTTCGGCTGGCTCCCCGGACCCTCGACCGGCGGCTTCACCTGGACCCTCACCAAGGGCGGGGACTTCGACATCGCCGACGAGAACGGCACGGTCAACGTCTCGCTCACCCTGCAGGCCGTGGGCAAGCCCGAGCCGGGCGGGACGCACACGCCCGCCGGAACGGTCGACGGACAGCCGGCCGAATGGATGTCCGGCATGAGCGATCCGGAGCTCCTCTGGCAGTACGAGCCGGGCGCATGGGCCGTGCTCCTGGTCGAGGGCGCCACCCAGGATCAGGCGACCAGGGTCGCCGACAGTCTGCGGTTCGGCTCACAGGACCCTGTGGCGATGCCGTTCCAGCTGCCCGCGCTGCCGAAGGGATTCACCGTCGGGGGAGCGAGCGCGATGCGCAACACGCAGAATAAGACGGCGATGGGGAACGGCTCGCTCACGCTGTGCGCGAAAGCCGGCGGATGTTCGACGAAGAACGGACAGCCGCAGGACATCCTGTCCCTCTCCGCATCCAGCCCCGTCCAGTTCAATCAGTCCGAAGGCTCCGGCACCGTTACCGGCCTGGGCGGCAGTACGTCGGCCGGCGTTCCGACGAATTCGTCGACGGTGAAGGTGCACGGCGTGACCGTTCAGTACATCGCGAACAGCGACGGCAGTATCGGCCTGAACTTCAGCATCAATGGGCTGAACGTGCAGGTGGCGGTGAACGGAGCCGCCGTCAAGGCGATCGGCGGTCGCGACGGACTGTCGAGGTTCCTCGACTCGGTCACCTGGTACGGCACGAACCCCTCGGGGTGGACGACCGACGTCATCGGCTGACGGCCCGCCATTCGGCTCATTTACCGTGACTCGGACGCGTGGGGCCGCATTCTCCTCCTGGGGACGGTGCGGCCCCCTTGTTTTGCCCGCTGCTCGTCTATATAAATATCCAATGCCTGTCTTAATCAAGACTCGCATATAACACCCTCATCCGGACATTAAGTGCATCTCGTCCTCCGTGGAAGGGAACTGCGCACCATGAGTTCAGCCGTACAACGGCGCCACCGGCGAATCGCCTCGGCGACGGCCATCTCCGTCGTTCTGGCCGCCTTCACCACCGGCGTCGCGGCCGCCGGCCCGGCGAGTGCCGCCCAGGGTGCTGCCGCCCTGCCCGGCACCAGCCCGAGCTATGCGACCGCCGCCGCCGACCAGGGGCAGACCGCTGCCGCCACGCAGCTGTCCATCCGAGTCTTCCTCGCCGGCCGGAACCCGTCCGGCTTGGCCGCGTACGCCAAGAACGTCTCGGATCCGACCAGCCCGCAGTACCGCCACTTCCTGAGCGCCGATGCCGCCCGGCAGCTATTCGGGGCGACACCGCAGCAGACCGCGGCGGTGACGTCGTGGTTGACGGGTGCCGGGTTCAGCATCACGTCGACGAATCAGCACTGGGTCGACGTCAAGGGCCCGGCGGCCGACGTGTCGAAGGCGTTCTCGACGTCGCTGCACAACTACAAGACGCCGGAAGGCACACTGCACGCGCCCCAGCAGAACGTGCGGATTCCGCTCAGCGTCGCGAGCGCGGTCGCCGGCGTCGACGGACTGTCGCAGGCGACGACGCACGCCGTGACCATGTCGACGTCGACCAGCAGCACGGCTCCGAAGGCCTCCGACCCGTCGTGCTCGGCCTACTACGGCCAGAAGACGGCGCCGTCGGGGCTGCCCGCGGTCCCGGCCGGGTACTCCGACCCGTCCACGCTCGCGCAGTGCTCGTTCTACCCGTCCGAGCTGCGCAAGGCCTACGGCGTCACGCAGACCGGACTGACCGGCAAGGGCGCGACCATCGCGATCGTCAACTGGTACGGCTCCTCCACCATGGAGGCCGACGCGGATCAGTACTCGGTCAACCACGGTGACAAGCCGTTCGCGCCCGGCCAGTACTCCGAGGTGAGCACGCCGTCGCAGTGGACGAACGAGACCGCCTGCGGCTTCGGCGACAACTCCGAGGAGGCGCTGGACGTCGAGATGGCGCACGGCTTCGCGCCGAGCGCGAAGGTCGTGACCGTCGCGGCCAACTCGTGCTTCGACAGCGATCTGCTCGCCGCCGAGGCCGATATCGTGGACAACCACCTCGCGGACATCGTGTCGAACTCGTGGGGAGAGTCGATCTTCTCGACCGCGGGCAACCTGGACCCGGCGCTCATGGCCGCGTACGACCAGGTCTTCGAGATGGGCGCCGCCGAGGGCATCGCCTTCGACTTCTCGACCGGCGACTGCATGAACAACGACGCCTACTCGGTGTCCACCGGCCTGAACTGCGACCCGACCGTCAGCCGCGCGTCGGTCGACTGGCCGACCTCCTCCAGCTGGGTCACCGCGGTCGGCGGAACGGCACTGGCGATCAACAAGCAGGGCAACTACGCGTTCGAGACCACGATGGGCGACAACCGCAGCGGCCGTACCGCGGCCGGCGCGACCGCGTGGGCGGCGTCGGCAGGGACCTTCGGCGGTGGCGGCGGCGTCAGCGAGACCGAGGCTCAGCCGTGGTACCAGAGCTGGGTCGTGCCGAGAAAGGTGTCCACCACGCTGATGGACGGCACCAAGACGACCCCGAAGCGGACCATCCCGGACATCTCGCTCAACGGTGACCTGTACTTCAGCAGCACGCTGGTCGGTCAGACCACGAACGGCGTGTACTCGGAGGCGGGCTTCGGCGGCACGTCGGTCTCGGCTCCGTCCTGGGCCGGCATCCTCGCGGACGCCCAGCAGGCACAGGGCGGCGTCCCGGTCGGTTTCGCCAACCCGGCGATCTACTTCCGGGCAGAGCTGGCGACCGACGTCACCAGCCACCCCGCTCAGATCGGCACCACCCCCGTCGACTCGGTGATCTTCCAGTACCCGTCGGACAGCCCGTTCTCGGGCCAGTACCGCCTGGTGCAGTACAACGCCGACGAGGGCCTGCCGGCCACCCGGGGCTACGACCTGGCCACCGGCGTCGGTTCGCCGAACGCCTGGTTCCTGCGGTCGTTCGGCTGGGGCTTCTAGGAGCCGCCCGCTGATTGAGACGAGGCCGCACCGTCCATCAGGACGGTGCGGCCTCCGTCGTTCGCGGAGTCGGTCAGCGTCGGGGTTCGAAGCGTTCGTGCACCGGGCCGTAGACGAAGTCCCTAGCCGCGGCGATGAAGTCGTGGGGGAATCCGAGCTCGAAGGAACCGACCCCGTCCAGCCGCCGCACCGCGTCGGCGGGGAGTTCGAGGTCGAACGCGGCCAGGCTGTCCGAGAGCTGGTCGAGGGTCCGGGTGCCGAGGATCGGGTGGATCCAGCGGTGATGCGCACGGGTCCAGGCGAGGGCGACCTGCGAGGACGACGCGCCGAGTTCGTCGGCGATCGTGTCGACCTCGGCCGCTATGCGCAGGTCACGCTCGGAGAGGTCCGCGCGCTTCGTGCGGGAGCCTTCGACGGCGTCGCCGCGGGTGAATTTGCCGGAGAGCAGGCCGCGTGCCAGGGGCGCCCACGCGGCGACGGACAGGTCCAGTGCGTCGGACAGCGGCAGGAGTTCGCGTTCGATGCCGCGTTCGACGAGGCTGTAGTTGAGCTGGAGGCCGGCGAAGGGCGTCCAGCCGCGCAGCTCGGCCATGGTGTTCGCGCGGGCGGCGACCCAGGCCGGCGCGTCGGACAGGCCGAGGTAGAGCACCTTGCCGGACCGGACGAGATCGTCGAGCGCTCGCATCGTCTCCTCGATCGGGGTGTGCGGGTCCCAGATGTGGACCCACAGCAGGTCGAGGTAGTCGGTGCCGAGCCGGCGCAGGCTGTCCTCCACCGAGCGTCGCAGGTTCTTGCGATGGTTGCCGGCGGCGTTGGCGTCGCCGCCGTCCATGGTCAGCGTGTATTTGGTGGCGAGCACGAAGCGGTCGCGGTCGGTGCCGAGCCGTTCGCCGACGATCCGTTCGCTGGAGCCGTCCGTGTAGCGGTTCGCCGTGTCGATCACGTTCCCGCCGGCCTCGGCGTAGGCGTTGAAGATCTTCCGGCACTCGTCCGCGCCCGCTCCCCAGCCCCAGTCCTCGCCGAAACCCATCGTGCCGAGGAACGCCTCGGAGACGCGTAAGCCGGTCTTCCCGAAGGTCGTATGTCTCATAAGTCGACTATACATATCGTCTAGACAGTCTGTCTAGACGATATGTCCAGGCCCTGCGCTACGCTCACGGGCATGGCAGCCGGATCAGCTTCACCACGTCGCCGCGCCGCGCGGTCGACGGGCCGCGACGACCGCGACGTACGCGAGGCGATTCTGATCGCGACGCGGCGGCTTCTGGATGAGCGGCGCTTCGACGAGCTGAGCGTGGCCGACATCCTGACGGCGGCCGACGTGGCGCGTGGCAGCTTCTACTTCTACTTCGCGAGCAAGCAGGAGGTGCTGGCCGAGCTGACGCGGCGGGCGGTCGCGCTCGGCCACGAGGCCGCCGAACCCTGGCTCGGCGATCCGGCCGATCCGCGTGCAGCCGTGCGGCACGGCATTCGCGAGGGCGCGCGGCTCTGGCGTGCCGAAGCGCCGGTGCTGCGAGCGATCGTCGAGAACTGGCGAAGCGACCCGCAACTCACCGACCTCTGGCTCGAACTGATGGGCAGTTTCACCGCCGCCACCGCCGAGCGGATCGCCGCCGACCAGCCCGCCGATCCCTCGGTCGACACCGCCGCCTTGGCCGCGACGCTCACCTGGCTCGGTGAGCGCGTCTACTATCTGGCGGCGATCGGCGTCGAGCCGTTCACCGACGAGGAGCGGCTCGTCGACGTGCTCACCCATGTGTGGACGAGCACGCTGCCTCGCCCCTCCGCAGCGCAGTAGACGTGGACCGTTCGCCTGAACTGGCCGAAGTTCCGCGTGTAGTCCCGTGGGGCAGATCCCTCTCATGAGCGAATCCGGCACGGGCAGCGGCGTTCGGTACGGGCGGGCCGATGGTCGGCGGGTGCTGGTCGCGACGGTGCTCGGGTCGGGGATGGCGTTCCTCGACGCGACGGTGGTCAACATCGCGCTGCCGCATATCGGGGACGAGTTCCACGCGGGGGCGGCCTCGCTGCAGTGGATCGTGAACGGGTACACGCTCAGCTTGGCGTCGCTGATCCTGCTCGGCGGGTCGCTCGGGGACCGGTTCGGGCGGCGGCGGGTGTTCGTGCTCGGGGTCGCGTGGTTCGCGACGGCCTCGCTGCTGTGCGGGCTGGCGCCGAACGTGGACATGCTGATCGCGGCGCGGGTGCTGCAGGGCGTGGGCGGCGCGCTGCTGGCGCCCGGTTCGCTGGCGATCATCGAGGCGTCATTCCACCCGGACGACCGCGCTCGCGCGATCGGGGCGTGGTCGGGACTCGGCGGCGCCGCGGGGGCGATCGGGCCGTTCCTCGGCGGCTGGCTCGTGCAGGCGGCCACGTGGCGGCTGGTGTTCCTGATCAATGTGCCGGTGGCGGCGGTGGTCATCCTCCTCGCGCTGCGCGGCGTGCCGGAGACCCGCAATCCGGACGCGGCACGGAGCCTCGACCTGGTCGGCGTGGTGACCGCGGCGGCGGGGCTCGCCGGGCTGACCTACGGCTTCACGGCGTGGCCCGAGCGCGGCGGGTCCAGCCCGGTCGTGATCGGCGCGCTGGCGGTCGGGGTGGCCGGGATCGGCGGATTCCTGCTGGTCGAGATGCGCGCGCGGGAGCCGATGCTGCCGCTCGAGATATTCCGGTCACGCGCCTTCAGCGCGGCGAACCTGGTCACCTTCGCGGTCTACGCGGCACTGAGCGGCGTGCTCTTCCTCGTCGTGCTCAACCTCCAGGTGGTCGTGCACTTCACCGCGCTGGCCGCCGGTGTCGCGATGCTGCCGGTCACGCTCCTGATGCTGCTGCTGTCGGCGCGCGCCGGAGCGCTCTCGCAGCGCATCGGGCCACGGATTCCCATGTCGGTGGGCCCCGTCATCGCCGCGTGCGCGTTGCTGCTCTTCTCTCGGATCGGTGCGCACTCCACGTATGTACGCGACGTTCTTCCAGCGGTCGTCACCCTCGGCCTGGGCATGTCGCTCACGGTCGCGCCGCTGACCGCGACCGCACTCGGCTCGGTCGACGAGCGTCACGCCGGCATCGCGAGCGGGGTGAACAACGCCGTCGCACGGGCCGCTGGTCTGCTGGCCGTCGCGATCCTTCCGCTGGCCGCGGGGCTCGGCGGCGGCAGCCTGACCAATTCCGCGGACCTCGGGCCGGTGTACCACCGAGCCATGCTGATCTGCAGCGGAATGCTGCTCGTCGGCGCGGTGACGGCGTTCGTCGCCGTCCCGGCCAAGCGCCCCGCGCGAGAGGACGAGTCGGCTCGCCAAATGTGCTGCGCCATCGCGGGAACGCCGCTTACGCACTCCCATACAGCTCCCGAAGCACACCAGTGAAGACGTCGAGCGCGCGCGGAAAGCCGGACTCGGTGGGAGCTCCGTAGCCGACGACGAGACCTTTCGCACGGGCAGATGCATGCCAGTGCTCTGACAGGCCGCTCACGGCCAGCCCGCGGCGCGCCGCGGCGTCGATGACCTCTGATTCCGCGGGGCCGTCAGGCGGCAGCGTGACGAGGATGTGTTGGCCCGCGCTGATTCCAGCCGCGGAGAGGCTCGGGAACGCGGCGATGGCGTCGACGAGCAGATCACGGCGGTGACGGTGGCGGATGCGGCCGGCACGGATCTGGCGGTCGTAGCCGTGCGTGGCGATGAGGTCGGCGAGGGCGAGCTGGCCGAGGCTCTCGGTCGCCAGCGTGCTCAGCCGCAGCTCCGCGAGGACGGGATCGACGAGACGCGTCGGCAGTACCATCCAGCCGAGGCGCAGAGCCGGGGCCAGCGCCTTCGCGGCGGTGCCCGCGTAGACGACGTGGTCGGGCGACATCGCCTGCAACGCGCCGACCGGCTGGCGGTCGTAGCGGAACTCGCCGTCGTAGTCGTCCTCGATCACGACGCCGTTGGTCGAGCGTGCCCAGTCGATCAGGGCCCTGCGTCGTGACGGATGCAAGGTGACGCCGGTCGGATATTGGTGCGCCGGAGTCGTCACGGCCACGCGCACGCCGGTCGGCAGTTCGCTCGGGTCGGCGCCGAGTTCGTCCACAGGCAGTGGCCACGGCTCGGCGCCCGCGTGCCGGACCAGTTCGCGGTGATACGGCAGGCCGGGATCCTCCATCGCGAAGCGGCGGGAGCCGGGCGCGAGTACGCGGGCCAGCAACACGAGCGACTGCGTGTAGCCGCTGGTGATGACGATCCGTTCCGGCGTCGCCGCCACGCCCCGGGCGCGGCCCAGATAGTCGGCGAGCGCGGCACGGAGCTCCGGTCGGCCGCGCAGGTCATCCGCGTATCCGTACGCCGAAGAGGGCGCGGAGGTCAGCGCACGGCGCACCGAGCGCAACCAGGCCTGAACGGGGAACGCGTTCATGTCCCCGGTGCCCGGCCGCAGGTCATATCGGGGCTTGGCTACCGGGCGACTGATGTGGTGCGCCGGGGCGTGCGGCACGTGCGCCACGGTGGTCCCCGAACCATGCCGCGCCTGGAGGTAGCCTTCCGCGACGAGCTGGTCGTACGCGGCGCTCACCGTGCCGCGCGATATTCCCAGCTCCGTGGCCAGAACGCGAGTCGCCGGCAGCCTCTCACCCGCGGCGAGCCGCCCACCCCGGATCGCCTCGCGCAGCGCCCGCTCGAGGCCGTCACGTCGCTTCTCGCCCGGGAGCAGCTCCAGAAGCAGGTCGAGCCCGGTCGAAATGGCCCATTCTTTCGCCATGGAATTGGACCTTAGCACCGGTCCACTTTCGCCATAGAGTCAAAGACATGACAACGAACACGAACACCGCCGCATACGTCCCCGCCCCCGCCGTCCGCGTCGCCGCCGACAAGCTCGCACCCGCCGCCATGCGCGCGATGTCCGCGCTGGACAAGGCCACCGCCGACAGCGGCCTCGAATCCGGGCTCAAGGAGCTCGTGCGGGCCCGCGCCTCACAGATCAACGGCTGCGCCTACTGCGTCGAGACGCACACCAACGACGCGCTCGAGGGCGGCGATAGCCAGCGTCGCCTGTTCCTGCTCCCGGTCTGGCAGGAGACCGGGCTCTTCACCGCCAGGGAGCGCGCGGCCCTCGGCCTTACCGAAGCCGTGACCCGGCTGTCCGAGGGCACGGTCACCGACGAGGTGTGGGCCGAGGCCGCCGCCGAGTTCGACGAGACCGAGCTCGCCGAGCTGGTCTGGCTGATCACCACGATCAACGCCTGGAACCGGGTCAACGTCGCGGCCCACGTCTGGCCCGTCGACTAGCGCGGATACTCGCCGAAGACCTGGTGCAGGATGTCCACGTAGACGCCGTGACCGCTGGAGCTCGACCACGCCGTGGACGACTCGATCGCCGTGCCCTCGCCCCACTCGTTGTAGCTGACGATCAGCTGGAACGGGGACTTGGACTCGGCGACGGTCACGGCGTTCTGTCGGAACGACGTCGGGTTGCGGGCCACCTCGGGGCTCGCTTCGTTGTACTTCCAGAATCCGGGTGAGACGGTGGCCGAATAGCCGGCCTGGACGTCCACGGTATCCAGGTACTGATGCCAGCCCTGCGGCTGGTCGGCGCAGTTGCGGTAGCCGCCGAAGACCTTGAGGACGACGTAGTAGTGCGCCGTCTTGTTCGCCTCGGCCCAGCGCGTGGCCATGCCGCAGCCGTCCGTGCCGGACGACCACACGAAGATGACCGGCAGCCCGTTGACGTGCAGCCACGTCGGCTGGTCCGAGTACTTCCGCAGGTATATCAGGTCACTGCTGATCTGGGCCGGGGACGGGTCGCCGTACCCTTCCTGCTCGTAGTAGGCCGACCAGGAGAATCCCAGCTTCGCGGCCTCGGACATCAGCAGCGGCAGTCGCTTGTCCTCGCGGGTGCCCTGTCCCCACCACGACTCGATCCCCGCCTGCAGCCCGGCGTACTGCATGTCCTTGATCTGCCGGTCGACAGTCGACGGGTCGTCCACGCTGTAGTCGCCGGCCGAGGGCGTGTAGTGGCTGTCGCCCGGCTGCGAGAGGTTTTCGGGATACCAGGGGTAGTAGAACGCGGCGCGGATCGGGAACGCCGTATTCACGATCGTCAATGAGGGCTGAGGCGCCGCGTGAGTCGCCGTGGGCGACGGCTTGGCGGATGACGCGGCGTGCGTCGGCGATGCTGAGGTGGGAGTGGGGATCGGGGTCGTCGGGTCCGGCGTGGTCACGATGGCCGTGGCAACAGGCGCCGCGGCAGGATGCCGGTTGGCGGCGTACGTGATCCCCGTGGCCCCGGCCGCGAGCGTGACCACAGCGCTGACGGCGACGACCGCCTTCGCGCCCGTCGGCAGGGCGCTCCAGTGTGTGACCTTGGCGCGCGGCCTGGCGGCCCTATGCAGGCGGATGCCCTTTCTCAGCGTCGGCACGCTCGAAGGCATGGTGGCCGCGTGCAGCGCGATAGGCACCGGGACGAGCGCCAGCCCCGCCAAGAGATTCTCCGCGGGAACCATGTCGAGCTGCAGCGCGCTGCACGTCGGGCACTCGCGAACGTGGCGCGCGATTCGCTTGCGCCACAAGCCGTTCGGCCGACCGTCCCAACTCCTGCATGCCGCGTCCAACTCCACACAGCGCGGCCTGGCCACGATCGCGCGAACCACCATGCGTGCCGCGCCGAGTCGGGTTTTCATCCGGTGCACGACCACCGCGGCCTGCGCAGGGCTCGACTTCAGCGCCGCGCTCAATTCGGCCCGCGTCAGCTGCCCCGCGGCCTCCAGCCACCACAGCGCGAGAATCTGCCGGTCGTCCGCCTCGAGCCAGCGCGTGGCCTGCGCCACCTCCTTGCGCTGATCCGACAGGCCCAGTGCCGCAATGGTCAGGTCGACGAAGTCCGCGCCGGGATCCGCGATCGAGCCGTGATCCAGTTCCGTCGCCGCCGGCACCGAACGCCGCTGCCGCCAATGGCCGCGCACCTGTCGCATCGCGATCGCGACGAGCCACGAGCGGAACGACTCGGGATCGCGCAACTGCCGCAGATCGCGGACCATCTGCAGCATGACGTCCTGCACGACGTCATCCACGTCCGCCGGAGCGTCCAGCGCCCGGCCCACGATGTTGTACAGGAGCGGGAGGTAGGCGCCGACCAGCGCGTCCAACGCCTGCGCGTCACCCGCACGCGCCGCCACGACCAGCGCCGCATCCGGTGTGTGGCCTGCTGACATGCTCACGTCCTTAGTCCTTAGCCTCTGCGATCCG
>Ga0307509_10010169_pt1 | contig 11574 bp, 8 predicted proteins | sample 10_EM_MG_FD_202245 | JGI IMG/M metagenome (GOLD analysis project Ga0307509, IMG submission 202245) | Populus trichocarpa ectomycorrhiza microbial communities from riparian zone in the Pacific Northwest, United States - 10_EM | ecosystem: Host-associated > Plants > Roots > Unclassified | place... | reverse complement strand
CGCGATGCTGGCCGGGATGAGCACCGACTACTACACCCGCCTCGAACGCGGCAACCTCACCGGCGTCTCGCCGTCCATCCTCGAATCCCTCGCCCGCGCGCTGCGCCTCGACGAGGCCGAACGCGCCCACCTGCTCAACCTCGCCGACATCGCCAACCCCTCCGGCCACCCAGCGCGACGCTCGGCGAGCCGCCCGGCGAGCCGCCCGGGTGTCCGCCCGGGGGTGCAGCGAATCCTCGACACCATCAGCGCCCCCGCGTACGTCCGCAACGGACGGACCGACATCCTGGCCACCAACCGGCTCGGCCGGGCGCTGTACGCCGACGCCTACGCCGGCGGCTCCACCTTCAACCTTGCCCGCTACCTGTTCCTCGGCCCCGGGTCGCAAGACTTCTACCGCGAATGGGAAACCGTCGCCCGCGACTGCGCCGCGGCCCTGCGCACCGAGGCCGGCCGCAACCCGTACGACCGCGGCCTCACCGACCTGATCGGCGAGCTGAGCACCCGCAGCGACCAGTTCCGCACCTGGTGGGCCACCCACAACGTGAAACTGCACTACACCGCCACCAAAACGATGCACCACGCCGTCGCCGGCGACCTCGAACTCACCGGCGAAGCCCTGCACCTACCCGGCGATCCCGGCCTGACGATCGTCACCTACACCTTCGAACCCGCCAGCCCCACGGCCCAGGCCCTCGACTTCCTCGCCAGCTGGAGCGACCGCGAAACCGCCGGCGACATCGCCGACCGCCCGCCATCCACGCCGCGCAACTGACAGTCCTCGGGCACCTCGCAGCCGTCGTGGACATGGCGATCGACGACGCCGAGGAGTGCGTCATCCCTCGGGGCGGCGGCAAAGCGGTCGTGATCGTCTCGCTCGACCAGTGGAACTCCATGAACGACACACTGCACGTTCTCGGCTCAGCGTCGAACGCTCGCCGCCTGCTGGAGAGCATCGCGCAAGCCGACGCCGGCCTACTCGAGAAACACCCGCTGCTGGACCCAAACTCCGACGCTCTCGGCTCCGACAAGGACGCGGCGTGAGCCTTCGCATCGTCTTCACCCCCAACGCTTGGCGGGACTTCGACGGCTGGCTACGCCGCGACATGAAGATGGCCCGGCACGAAACTTCAGTCTTTGAAGCCAGAAGACTCGGCCGGTGGCCCTGGAGGGGGCGGCACCCGACCACCGGCACTACTCGGCGTCACCTGACCACCGTGCCGGGGCCGCAAGCGGGCCAGGGCCGGCGTGTCGATCGCGTCGAGGACTCGCCACGCGGTCGGATCCGAGGCCACCGGCCCGAACAAGCCGAACTGCTGCCGCAGCACCGCCAAATCAGCGATGGCCTCGCCACCGTCGGCACTCTGAAAGTGCCTTCCGTGCGGGACGATCTTGACTCTAGACAAGCCAGATCATCCCAGATCAGGAGGCACTTTCACGTTTCCCCGGCCACGCCACCCGCCGCCCTTACTGAAGGCGCGAGGCTAACGGCCACGATGCCGCTGAGGGCGCCTTCCTCTTCAGGAACGGCGCCCTCAGTGATCTTGCGGTGGAGGTGCTGCTGGCTTACTTGAACCCTCCCGCAGAGTGGGCCAGGCTCCGAGAAAGCACCGCTGAGCCCTGAGCATCACGGGATCGGGAGACTCGACGCATTCTTGACGTGCGATCGGAACCCACTGCTGAGCCCGTCGATTTCGGGAGAACTTCGCCATCCTCGGCTCCCACGAGGCATTTGGACCAAGCTCGATCCGTACGCAAACCGCCACTGCCTGTTGCCGCTCCTGGTGTTAACCACAGCGAGGGCGATCAAGGCCGCGGACATACGCCCATGGCGTGATCAACAGCAAAATGGGGCATAAGTCAATTTCGCTCGAGTTCGCAGAACGAGAAGGCCGGTGGCGTCAGTGACGACCTTGCTCCGCGGGCTGAGGTGCCGAACAGTCACGAATACCTGCACTTGGAAGGCCGGCGGCAGGCGTCGAAGCGAGCGCACCCTGATCGACACCCGCTCCTGGAACGGGAGCATCGGCCGATCTCCGTCTGGCAATCGAGGACGACGATATTGGAGCTTGCCAAGAATTCGGCGTTAACGTGCGGGAGACGACCGAAACAATGCCGGCCGCAACGACAAGTCCCTCGAAACGCGCATGTCAGACTACGATCGGCCTTTTCGCGAGAAGGGGATATCTGTTTAGGAAACAAGCCCTCATACTATTCGTCGTGGCGACGGCGATGCTGGTTCTCAGCATGATCGGCCGCCGGCCCGCGACCCTCCAGCCCGACGTCAGGTGGAAATCTGCTGATTGTCAGCCGGGTCGGCGCCTTCAGATGGATCTGTCAACCCTATTCTCGCGGTCGTCGGCGTCCGGCGACCGAGCCCATACGGCTCGGCATGCCCGGTCGTGCAGGCAAGGCTCCGAAGTCACGCGCTGTGACCCACAGCCGTAGGAGTTTCGGCGGAAAGGAATCGCCATGTCCACAACCGCTTCGACACGAGGCAACTCCATCACGGTTCGGATCGTCGTCATCATCGTCGCGCTGATCGCGACCTTCGCCGGAATCGGCCGCCCGGCTGCGGCGGCCACCGGCTCGTTCACCGGCAATCTCACCACGTCGGCATCGACGATCCGCGCCGGAACGCCGTTCACGGCGACCCAGACCGCCGCCAACCTCACATCGACCCAGCTCTACCCGATCATCGTCGGCATCCGGCGGCTGGGCTTCACGGTGACCGGCTCGGTGCCACCGCGCACCGGCATCTGCCGCATCGCCGGTTCCGCCACCTGCAACTTCCTGCAGCTCGCGCCCAACGAAACGCAGTCGTACACCCTTACCCTAGTCGCCGCCACGCCGGGCACCTACCAGATTCAAGGCTGGGCGAGATCGACGTCCGTGCCAGGAGGCTCCCTGACCACCATCACCATCACCGTCACCTAGACGGCACGAGCGGCCTACCGACGATCACCGCAACCACCGGACCGCGGGGCCGGCCCCGGAGCAGATATGACGGGAGGCCCCGGCCTGCGCTTTCCGCAGGCGGGGCCTCTGCCTCCCGTGGACCTGCTCGGCGCTTACTTGATCCTCGCGGGAACCCGCAGCGACTGCGCGGCTACTTCCCGGACGGCGCCAACTGTATGAACGAGGCGCATTGCAGCGGCGCGGCGGGCTTGCCCTCCTGAATCAGGAACTGATTGATCTCGGTAGTCGTGTGGAGCGAGGTGAGCCCCGGCCCGACCGTCAGGCTGATGACGTCGGCATCGCGCGACGGATCGAAGATCATCGCAACGGCACCCGGAAAGTACGCCCGTAGCAGCGTCGCGTCGCGGATCGCCGCGGGGCCGTACATGAGGGCGACGTCGCCGTTGAGCTCCCCGGCTTGCCAGGACGGGCCGGCCGTCACGCTGATCCGGCGATTGCACAGCTCGGTGAGCGCTTTGTCCGCCATCCCAGCACCCCCGCCGGCGATCACCCGGACCTTCGCCTCGGCCGGATCGTCCGGCAGCAAAGCTTGCAGGTCAGTTTCCTGTCCACGGGTTCCACCGCAAGCGGCATACACATAGAGCACGACTCGATGAGCCGCCGCGACATGGAAAGCGTCGAAATCCTCACTCCCGCTACCGGTCATGTCCCCCGCTCCCGCTCTCTCCCCACCTCCGAAACACCCCGCTGCGCCCATTCCGGTTGCATCGACTGCCATCGGGCGGGGCGGCATGGCATTCGACCGGGCGCGATCATTGTCACCTGCGACTGTGGACTTTGAGCGAGCACAGCTGTGGAAGCATTCCGGTAGTGAAATGGGGACGCACGTCACGGGACCGGAACTCCAACGACGCACGACGATCGCAGGCGGCTTTGCTGGAGGAACAGTCGCTCGGCCTGTTCCGGCAGGGCCGGATCGCCGAGGCCGTGCCGTTGCAGGAACAGGCCGCGGAGCTGGTCAGCGCGGTCATCGCCGCGCAGGGAGAGGTCACCTTCGACGACCTGGTCATGCTGGGCGCACTGAACTATGGGCTGGGATCGAGCCTGCAGGCGGTGAATCGTCCGGACGACGCCCTGGCCGCGCTCGATACCGCCGAAGAGGCCTACGGGGAGGCCCACGCGAACGGCCGGGCGGATGCGGCGCAGTGGATCACGGATGTGCGGGTGCGCCGGGCTCGGGCGCTCTACGCACTGGGCCGGCTGACCGATGCGATCCTGGCGATGGACCGAGTGGTCCGGGCGGCACTGTCCGCGGGACCGGACGGCGACGTGTTCAAGCACGAGTTGAGCCTCAGCCGGCTGCTTTACACCAACGCGCTGGTGATGGACAACTACGGCGACCCCGATCTGATCGTGGGCTCGGCGGACCAGGTGGTGCGGCTGATGATCGCGAACAGCTTGAAGATCAACACGCTCGAGGACGACAACGGCTACTACATCGACGTGCTGCGCTGCGCCGCCACGATCGCCATGCGCGAGCATGCCCACAAAGGGCGGGCCGAGCCAGCCGAGGCAGCCGGAAACGTAGCGGTCGGCACCTGGGCCGAGATCGACGCGTCGGAGATCCCGTCACTGATCAGCGAGACGACGAAGTTGCCGTCGATGTACCGCCTCTCCATCGTCCGGGCGTCGGCGTACTACGGCAAGCTCACCGAAGCGCTCGGCAAGCAGGAACTGGCGCGGCGTTATCGCGACTTCGCGCGCGGGGCGGACGGCGAGATGGCCGCTCGCGCTGAGCAGGATTGGGCCAGCCGCTCCTTCGTGTGGTTGTCCCTGGCCGAGGCGTTGTATCAGGCACGCCCGATACTTCGCGACGGAGAAGTGCCGGACGAGGTGCTGTTGCTCGCCGGCCCGGACAACTCCCGCAGCCTGTTCACTGTCGGCCAGCGCTGCCCGCAGTCCCAATGGACCGAGGCGGCCTGGAGGCTGGCACGGCTCGTGCCACCGCTGCTGAACAGTAGGCACGTGGCGGCCAGGATCGGCCTGGAGGCCCACCTGCTGTACGCCTCGTCGCTCTCCGTTGCCGAGGACAAGGGCTCCTGGCACGGCTCGAATGCCTTCCGCTGGCGGATCGTCCTCGAGTGCCTGATCAACCTCATCGAGCCGGCCGGCGAACAGTTCCTGGTAGCGGACCTGCGGCGCTGGCTAGACGTGACCGGCGAAATCGTCAACAACTACCACGACCCCTATCACGGTCGACCCACGGTGGGTTGGGCCCAGGCCCGGGTGGAGTGAACCGCTCTACCTTGCGGGCACTCATCGCCACGACGGCAACCGGCTTCATATAGCGCCATGAGTGCCACCGCGAGCAACTGAGCACAGGAGCCGCCGATGGCCGTTGCCGCAATCTGCTGGCTGCTGTACGCTTCAGACTTCAGCAGTCAGCAGATCGGGGAGACTCCGTGCCTACGGTCCACATCACCTTCGACTCCGATGTCATCGACAGCATCACCGCAGCCGGCCCGGACGGTTCCGTGTCGCTGACCATAAACGTCAGCGCCGCTCTGACCAAACCGCCGACTCCAAGCGCCTCCTCCGTCACGCCCCGAGGCCCGTTGGCCCCGTTGCTCCTAGCCGGTCGGCTTCATCCAGGCGATCGGCTGCGCTTCGAACAGAGCCGAGCTGGGCGTACGGCATATGCGACGGTTCGCGCCGACGGCAAACTCAAGGTCGACGGCAAGTCGAGCACGTATCCCTCGCCTTCCAGGGCCGCCTCGGCGGTGACAGGGTCACAGATCAACGGCTGGACGCTGTGGCGGCTAGAGAAGAACGGTCGAACGCTCGCCGAACTGCGCGACCTCCTGGACGAAGCGGTGGACGACTGATAGGGATCGCTTCCTCGTTGCCACGGGGCGACCCCGCCCTACAGGACCACCCCACACCGCGGGGCATGCGAGGGCTTGGCCCCATGAGCAGATATACCGGAACGGCCCCCGACTCGCGCTTTCCGTGAGCCGGGGGCCGCCACACCGTGGAAGTGACGAGGGCTTACTTGGACCTCGAGTACCAGGTGGAGCAACTACGCACAACTATCGCCGGTCTGCTTTCTCCTGGCGCGGTGCTTGGAGATGTCACTGATGTGCCCTCTGACCAGAGACGCCGGCGGGCATTGCCTTGGAGGGAGGCCGGTGGTCGGTCTGAAACTGGGTGACGAGCGCTTCCAGCTCGGTCGCCATAGCGGCCAGCGCCTGCGCGGAATCCGCGGACTCGGTGTTGACCCGCGTCGTCGCGTTGGCCGCGTGGACCACGGCGCCGGCACTGCGGGAGATCTCGGCCGTGGTGGCGGTCTGCTCCTCGACCGCGCCGCCGATCGCGGAGGCGATGTCGTTGATCCGCCCGACGATGTCGCCGATCTGGCCGATCGCTCGCGCGGCTGCGGCGGCGCCGGAGGCCATTCCCTGTACCCGTTCGGTGATCGTGCCGGTAGCCTGTGCCGTCTGTTGGGCAAGCTGCTTGACTTCCTCGGCGACCACGCCGAACCCCTTGCCGGCCTCGCCGGCTCGAGCTGCCTCGATGGTCGCGTTCAAGGCCAGAAGGTTGGTCTGTGAGGCGATCGCCTGGATCAGGTCCACCACCCCGCCGATGTCCTCGGTAGCAGCGGAGAGCCCTGCCACGGCCCGCCCAGCCTCCTCGGCAGCCGCCACGGCGTCCGCAGTTATCTGGACCGCTTCGTTCGTGCTGCGGGAGATGTCCGTGATGCTGGCGGTCATCTCGTCGCTGGCGGTGGCCACGCTGGTGGCCCGGGAGGTCGTGTCTTTTGCATTGCCGAGCAACGTGGTGTTCGCGGTCATCAGCTGGTCGGCAGCGTCGGACAGTTGCCGGCCAGAGTTCTGGATCTTCCCGACCAGATCGTTGAGGCGCGTCACCGTGTCGTACATGGCGTTTCCCAGCAGATCCCGCTCGTCGGCCGGGCGTACCCCAAGCGTCAGGTCACCGCGGGCGAGCGCGGCAGCGAGATCCGCGGACGCCCGCATGTAGACGCCGAGTTTGCGGAATGACTCGGCGAGTTGCCCGACCTCGTCGCGGGACCGGTAGGCCACCTCGCGCGACACGTCGCCAACCGCCATCTGCTCGGCGATGTCGGCCACCTGGCGCAGCGGACGGGTGATCGACAGCACCACCCGCACCGCGACGGTCAGGGTCAGGAGGAGGAGCCCGGCGGCGACGGTAAGCGCGAGCCAGGAACTAGTAGCCGCGCGGTGCTTCGCGGCTCGGGCGGTCGCAAGGATCGCGGCGGCCTGGCTGTCTTCGAGCTTCTTGTACAGATCAATCTTGGCGGTAGCGGCGTCGAACCAGGCTCCTGGGTCAACCCCGAACCGGCCCACGACGGCCTTGTCCAGGGCGACCTGCTCCAATGCCGCCACCTTGGCGACCGTAGTCGACTGCCGGACTTGTGCCCAATCCTTCAGCACATCGGCGTTCGCCGCCCGTTCGAAGACCGTGAGGTACGCCTGTTGCGCTGCGATGAGGGAAACGACCCTGACGAACTGCCCGGGCGCGAACGCATCCGCGGTGAACACGTTGGCCAGCTGTGCCCGCTCCAGGCCGGCCGTCTCTTTTGCCGACAGCAACGCGAGGTAGGCCTGCATCCGGCCCGCGATGCCCGGGTTGTGGCTCTGAGCGACCGCCGTCGCAATCGCGCCAAGAAGGGCTTGGTTCACCTCGGTGTACCCAGCAATGATCTGGGCCGGTTTGGTCTGCAACGCCGCCGCCTGGGAGCGCAACTCACCCAGGTTGTCCAATGCCTCTCCGGCGGCGTCGAGCGCGGATCCGAGCACGGCGGGATACCCGGTCCTGTTTCCGGAGGCCAATCGCCGGTATTCCGCGAGCCGCTGGTCGGTGGCATTCTGCTGGGCCTTGAGCTCAGAACCGAACTTGGCACCCTTGGCGCTGGTGAACTGCGCGGTCCGGCCCCGCTCACGCTGTGTCTCGTGCAGCAGGTTGCCAAGCTTGACCGAGAGGGTGGAAATGGCCACCACCTGCGCGGCATCGGCGGCCTCGGTCCGCTTGTCGGTCACCACCACCACGGCGAAGCTCGCCAGCCCTAGCAGCGCGAAAGCGAGGCCTAGACCGACCTTCACGCGTATCTTCGCGTCACGCCAAAACGCCACGTAAGCCATCCCTAGGGCTGCGTAAATTTCCCCCTATATCATCCGCAGCCGGACGGGCCGGCGACGGGAAAGCCCGGGATCAGCCCCGCCACCACCGCACCGCGGAGCGACGAGCGCCACCACCGCACCGCGGGGCGACAAGCGCCACACCGCACCGCGGGCGTCCGAGAGCTCGGCCCCCGGAGCAGACATGACGAGGTCCCGGTCCGCTCTTTCCGCGGAGAGGACGGCCCCAGGGACTCGTGGAGGTGATCTCGGCTCACGTGCCGCGGGCGACGACGTCAGGCAGCTCATAGCTGAGCTCGCCGACTCGTGATCAACGAACGCGGCGTCCGTTTCGCCGATGCCGAGACGGGCTTCAGGTGCTCGGCATGGGAAGCGATGACGCCTCTGCCGAAGCAGCGGCCGACAACCGCCACGGCTGCCCCGCCGTGACGGGAGGATGATGTGCTCCCTCTTCAACCGGTCGTAAGAGAGTCGAGGTTGTTCCGCCAAGCCAGCACGTCACCGGGACGTCCTCTGCGGGCGACAGCGCTACCACGGGACTCGCGAGATCAAGCACCTCAGCTGGCGAGCCTCCGAGGCGTCGTGGTGCCTGCTATCCAGCCTGCAAGCCTCGCCGGTCTACGGAACACGAGGCGGTGGCCCGCGCGGGCCACCGCCAGCGATCTTGCAGTGGAGGTGCCGGGAATCGAACCCGGGTCCTTCGTTGCTTCGTCAGGGCTTCTCCGAGCGCAGCTCACTATGCCTCTACTCGCCCCTACCGATCACGTGAGCAAGTCGGTATGACGGGACCAGTCGCAGATTAATCTCGCCGTGCGGTCCCCGCGACCGGGGCCGGTTGGCCAACCTCCTAGCTGATGCCGGAGATCTGGGACGGAGGTGCTCCCAGCCCGACAGACTTGCTACTCGCCTCAGGCGGCGAGAGCGAAGTCGCGCTGATTGGAATCGGCGCTTATTGGTTTCCGACGACCGATTCTCGAGACGACGTCGGCTTCCTCGGCTCGCTTCCCCTGTCTCCACGTACGAAGTCGAAACCAGTCACCCCCTGGATCAGAACAACCTCGAAATCTTAGCTCACTCCGCAGCTGCCGCCCACGACGGAGCAGCCGGACGGGCGGGCGTTGCCGCGGCCGCCCTTGCTGACCTGGTAGCCGAAGCCGGCCGAGCCGCCGCCGGCGAGCGGGCCGCCGGTGAAGACGACGTTGTCGCCACTCTGCCTGCCGGACGCGCCGCCCCAGGTGCCGACCAGCCGCAGGTTGCTCAGGTTGGCGTGGCTGACGGTCACCGTCCACGAGCCGGTGGCGTTGCCGGTGTTCTGTACGCGTACCGACGCCACGTACCCCTGGTCCCAGCTGGCGGTGACGCTCACCGTGACGGCATAGTCGGCGGCCGGCGCCGGGGTGGTCTTGGTGGGCGCCGGCTTCGACGTCGTGGTCTTCTCCGGCGCCGGCGAGTGGCTGGTGGCCGTCGGCCGGGACGTGGAGCGCGACGGGGACCGGGAGGGCGACGCCGAGGACGACGACGGCGACAGAGCGGGAGACAGAGAAGGCGAAACAGCGGCCGGCAGGGATGGCGCGTCGGACGGAGAGGGCGACACCGAGACCGGGAGCACGACCGTGGGCGGCCGAGCCGCCTCGGCCGGGCCGACGGCGCGCATGGCGATCCAGACGACCAGCATCACCAGGACGGCCGCGGCGGCGCTCAGGAAGATCCGGGCCGGACCAAGCGAACGCGCGGTGTGCATTGCGGGCAAACGGGGCCACCCTTCGGTGATCTAGGGCCGCCCGGCAATGTACCCGATCAGGAGACGCCCTTGTTGCGTCGGCCCAACGCCCGCGTGATCTCCCGCTGGGCGTCGCGCGTGGCCAGGTCCTGCCGCTTGTCGTAGCTCTTCTTGCCGCGGGCGAGCGCGAGCTCCACCTTGGCGTACCCGTTCTCGAAGTAGACCTGGAGCGGCACCAGGGTGATGCCCTCGTCGCGCAGCTTGCCCTGGATTTTCCGGATCTCGTCGCGGTGCAGCAGCAGCTTGCGGGTGCGCCGCGGCTCGTGATTGGTCCAGGTGCCCTGGGTGTACTCGGGGATGTGCAGGTGGTGCAGGAAGATCTCGCCGTCGGTCTCCTGGCCGAACGCGTCGGTCAGCGACGCGCGCCCGGCCCGCAGCGACTTCACCTCGGTGCCGGTGAGGGCCAGGCCGGCCTCGTACGTGTCGAGGATGGCGTAGTCGTGGCGGGCCTTGCGGTTGGAGGCGACCACCTTGCGCCCCTGTTCGCGTGGCATGCCGGCGACCCCCTGAAGATTGAGCGGAACGAACCCGCCCAAGTTAACAAAGGCAGTTCGGCAGATATTGCAGGGGATTCCTCGGTACGCCGTTGAAGCGGGTCTCGAAGTGCAAGTGATTGCCGGTGGACGCGCCGGTGGTGCCGACCCGGCCGATCACCTCTCCCCGACGCACGTACTCTCCGACGCCGACCAGGATCGCCGACTGATGACCGTAGCAGGTCTGGAAGGCGTCCCCGTCGATCCGCCCGTGGTCGATGCAGGTGTAGTTGCCGTACCCGTCGCTCCAGCCGGCCCGGATCACGTGCCCGGAGGCGGCCGCGTGGATCGGGGTGCCCCGGGGCGCGGCGAAGTCGGTGCCGGCGTGCAACTGCCAGACCCGGTAGTACGGGTCGTAGCGCTCACCGAAGTCGCTCGACTTCCAGCCGTGCACGGGCATGAGCAGCAGGCCGCCGGCGTACCGGCCGCTGCCGGACCTGACCGCCCAGCCGCGCAGCGCGGCCCGGATCCGCTGCTCCTCGGCGACCGCCTGCCGGTATCGGGCCAGCACGGCGGCCCGCTGGGCGTTGGCCAGCCGCAGCGCGGCCTGCCGCATGGCCACGAGTTGCGCGAGCGCGGCCTTGGCGCTCACCGCGGCGGTCTGCGCGTCCTTGGCCGCCATCAGTTTGGCCTGGGCCAGCGCCTCGGTGTCCTCGGCCTGCCGCTTGGCCAGCCCGGCCCGGTCCTGGGCGGTGCGCGCGACCCGGCGGGTCTGGATCAGCCGGTCGACCTCCTGCTGCTGGGTGCGCATGAGCTGGTCGATCAGGCTGAGCCGGTCCATCAGGTCGGCCGGGCCGGTGGCGTCGACGAGCACGTTGATCCGGGAGAACGTGCTGCCCATGTAGCTGGCCTGGGCGATCTGATCGACCCGGCCGCGAGCGTCCTCGAACTGGCCCTGCGCCTGCCGGTAGTCGCCGGCCACCTCGGCGTAGGCGACGCGGGCGGCGTTGGCCTGCCGGCCGGCGGTGTTGGCCGCGGTGATGGCGGCGGCGAGGGTGCCCCGGGAGGTGGCCACCTTCAGCTCGGCGGCGGGCATCGCATTCGTGGCGGCTTCCAGGCGGAGTGCCGCGACGCGCGCTTGTTCGGTGGCATTTTCGAGTACGGCGGAAGCACGGTCCACGGCTTTTGCGGCGCTGGCGGCATCGCCCGGGTCGGCGACGGCGGG
>Ga0307509_10010166_pt1 | contig 11576 bp, 12 predicted proteins | sample 10_EM_MG_FD_202245 | JGI IMG/M metagenome (GOLD analysis project Ga0307509, IMG submission 202245) | Populus trichocarpa ectomycorrhiza microbial communities from riparian zone in the Pacific Northwest, United States - 10_EM | ecosystem: Host-associated > Plants > Roots > Unclassified | place... | reverse complement strand
CCGTCATCGAGGCCTGAGCCACCACAGTCTCACCGCCTACGGCCGAGTGGCCCTGGCCGCCGCCGAACTCGCCCTCCCGGATGAACCGGGAGCGTTCTGGGACGGCGTACGCGCCCAGGCCGCGGTTCTGGGCCCGCGGCACAGCATCGTCCCGGTCGACCGCGAGGGCCTCGACGAAGCCCTCGCCGCCAGCCCGGTCGCGTTGTCCACCATGGGCCGCGGCCTCACGCGAGACCGTGCCAACTTCCTCGCCGCGGCCTGCGCCGGTCGGCTTGCCGTGACTCCGGCCGTGTGAGTGCCCGGTAGGCTGAATCGGTCAACGCGTCACGAGAGGATCACGGCAGCATGTCTTTTCAGCTTGAGAAGCCCGAGGTCGATTTCCCCGAGGGCAACCCCCCGGCGGACCTGGAGATCGTCGACATCTGGGAGGGCCAGGGCGAGGAGGCCAAGCCCGGCCAGCAGGTCTCGGTGCACTACGTCGGCGTCGCGTTCTCGACCGGCGAGGAGTTCGACGCCTCCTGGAACCGCAACCAGGCCTTCCAGTTCCCGCTCGGCGGCGGCCGCGTCATCCAGGGCTGGGACCTCGGCGTCGCGGGCATGAAGGTCGGCGGCCGTCGCCGCCTGACCATCCCCGCCCACCTCGCCTACGGCAACCAGAGCCCCACCCCGGCGATCAAGCCGGGCGAGACCCTGATCTTCGTGGTCGACCTGCTCGGTGTGAAGTAGTTCTCGAATCGCACGCTGCCCCGGCCCGATGGGGCCGAGGCAGCGGCGTTTCTGCTGGACATCGCGTAATATCTATATTACGGTGCCGGTATGGCGAAGACGCGATTGAGCATCAGCCTCGATGAAGAGCAGGCGGAACGGATCCGGGCGTACGCCGAGCGGGCCGGGATGGACATCTCCAGCTTCCTCGTGAGTGGCGCAGTCCTTCAGATGAGCACGCTTGATCAAGCCGAGGCGCAGTTCGCCCATATCGACGCGCTGACCGCGCAGGCAGCCGCTGAGCCCGACGCAGCACGCCTGATCGAGGACTCAGACTTGAGTGCTCAAGAGTGGGCTGAGGTGCAGGCAGCGCGTGAACTGCTACTCGGCGCGCAGGACCCCGATCACTCCGACCGCAGGCACGTCGCATGAGCAGTCGCATCCCGGTCTACGACACCGGCATGCTGATCGCGCTCGCCGATCGGAAGGCTAAGGCGGCGAAGCTACACGAGGTAGCCTGCGAAGCGGCCCACCGCCCGGTTGTGCCCGGTCCCGTTCTGGCCCAGGTATGGCGACCGGACCCCGGTACGGTCCACGCACTCGGCACCGCATTGCGCGATTGCACTATTCCGCAGGCTCGCGGTTCAGCTCAGCCGACACGACCCAACTCAGCCGGTCAGGCCGCGTGCATCGTTTGCTCAGTCGGCATCGAAGTAAAGGACTGGCAGCGCATCGGCACCGTCCTGGGCGCGGTAAGCCTTCCCGCGAAGAAGAGGCCCGACGCCGTCGATGCCCTTGTGGCGCTCCTCGCGGTGAAGCACATCAGTGCCGTCGTATTCACCAGCGACCCCCATGACATCACGGCCTACCTTTCAACCTTGGCAGCCCAGGACGTCAACGTAGTCACTGTCTGACCCGTCGCCACGGGAACGCGATTGCGGGCGCGATTTATCGCCACCGTCGCGGAGCGGCGATTTTTTTTTGACGCGAGGCGAGCGGTGACCTCAGCTCAGCGCGTCCACGATGTCGACCACGAATACCAGGGTGTCGCCGCCGCGGATTCCGGCTGCGGCGACGCCCTTGCCGCCGTAGGCCGCGGAGGCGGGGACGACGAGCAGGACCCTGTCACCGACGCGCCTGCCCGCCAGACCGGTATTCCAGCCCGAGATCACGGCGCTGCTGCCGAAGACGAAGCTGGCGATCTGCTTGTCGGCGAAGGACGAGTCGAAAAGCTTGCCGGTGTTCCAGTCGACGCCGACGTACTGGACCATCAGGCGCTGGCCGGTCTGGATCGGGGCGCCGCTGCCGGCGATGAGGACCTTGGCGGTGGCCGTGTTCGGGGCGGTGGCGCCGCTGGGCAGGGTGATGGTCGGGCTCGCGGTGCCGGGGTTGCCGGAGACCTTCGGGAAGCCCTGGTCGGCCTGGGCCACCATCGTGCCGGTGATATCGGCAGTGCCCGGGTAGGCGCTCACGACATCGAGCACGTAGATGAGGTCGTCCTTGCCGCTGATGCCGTACGCGGTGGCACCGCCGGCTCCGAAGGCTCCGCCGGGCGGGGTGACGATCTCGACGCGGCTGCCGATCGTGACGTGCGGGAGGACCTGGTTCCACGAGGCCAGCGACGTGCTGGATCCGAGCACGAACTCCTGCGTCTTGTTCGGCGACTTGTCGGTGCTGTACGTGCTGCCGATGAGCTTGCTGCCGGTCCAGTCCATCAGCGTGTAGTCGACGACGACGGCGTCGCCGGCGACGAGTTGCGCGCCGTTGCCCTGGACCAGGACGTCGGACTCGACCTTGGTCGGCGCGGTCATACCCTGGGGGATCGTTATCGCGGCCTGCTCCCCCACCGCGCCCGAAACCGTGGGCAGACTCTGCGGGGACGAGCCGCCGCAGCCCGCCAGCAACGCGCCCGCGACCGGAAGCGCGAGGGCCGCGGCGAGCGGGCGGGTCAGACGGCGTCGACGGCTCACTCCGGGTAGCTGCACGCGCACAGACTACCCGGACGCGCGCGACTACATGGACGCGATGAGCTTATCGACCCTTTCGTCCACCGAGCGGAACGGGTCCTTGCACAGCACGGTGCGCTGAGCCTGGTCGTTCAGCTTCAGATGCACCCAGTCCACCGTGAAGTCGCGGCGCTGCTCCTGCGCGCGCTTGATGAACTCGCCGCGCAGCCGGGCGCGGGTGTTCTGCGGCGGCACGGACTTGGCCGTGTAGATGTCCAGGTCGCGCGCCGTGCGTTCGACCAGGCCGCGCCGCTCCAGCAGGTAGTAGAGCCCGCGCTTGCGGCTGATGTCGTGGTACGCCAGGTCCAGCTGGGCGATGCGCGGGTGCGCTATCGGCAGGTCGTACTTCTCCTGGTAGCGCTGGATCAGCTTGTACTTGATCGCCCAGTCGATCTCGCGCTCCAGCTTGGACAGGTCCTGCTGCTCGATCGCGTCGAGGGTGCGCTCCCACAGGTCGAGCACCCGGGCCACGGTGCCGGTACGCAGGTCCCGGCGATCGGCGAAGTCCACCGCCTTGGCCAGGTACTCGCGCTGGATCTCCAGTGCGGTGGCCTCGCGGCCGTTGGCGAGCCGCAGCTTCTTCCGGCCGGTCAGGTCGTGGCTGACCTCGCGGATGGCCCGGATCGGGTTCTCCAGCGTCAGGTCCCGCATCACCAGGCCGACCTCGACCATCCGCAGCACCAGGTCGGTCGCGCCGACCTTGAGCAGCATCGTGGTCTCGCTCATGTTGGAGTCGCCGACGATCACGTGCAGGCGGCGGTAGCGCTCGGCGTCCGCGTGCGGCTCGTCCCTGGTGTTGATGATCGGGCGCGACCGCGTCGTGGCCGAGGAGACGCCCTCCCAGATGTGCTCGGCGCGCTGGCTGACGCAGTAGACCGCGCCGCGCGGGGTCGGCAGCACCTTGCCCGCGCCGCAGATCAGCTGCCGGGTCACCAGGAAGGGGATCAGCACGTCGGCCAGCCGGGAGAACTCGCCGTGCCGGGTGACCAGGTAGTTCTCGTGGCAGCCGTAGGAGTTGCCGGCCGAGTCCGTGTTGTTCTTGAACAGGTAGACGTCCCCGGCGATGCCCTCTTCGTGCAGCCGCCGCTCGGCGTCGTGCAGCAGGCCCTCGAGGATCCGCTCGCCGGCCTTGTCGTGCACGACGAGTTCCTCGATGGAGTCGCACTCCGGGGTGGCGTACTCCGGGTGCGAGCCGACGTCGAGGTAGAGCCGGGCGCCGTTGCGCAGGAAGACGTTCGAGGAGCGCCCCCAGGAGACGACCCGGCGGAACAGGTAGCGCGCCACCTCGTCCGGGCTCAGCCGACGCTGGCCGCGAAAGGTGCAGGTGACGCCGTATTCGTTCTCTAGTCCGAAGATCCTACGGTCCATCAGGCCCCTCCTGGGGTAGGGCTGCAATGGTGCGGGGGCAGCGGGCCGCGCTGCCGCGCCCGCTAGTTGTCGCCGGTGGAATCGTCTTCGTCGTGCTCGTCGAGGGCTTCGTCGATCAGGGTATTGGGGTCGAGCTCCTCGTCCGCGGATTCGGCGGACGCGGCCGGCTCGGCCTCGCCGTTCTCCTCCAGCGCGGCCGTGTCCGCGCCCGGCTCGTCCTCGAGCAGCGCGGTCAGGTGCGCGCCGAGGATCCGGCGGAACTTGCGCGGCTGCTTGCGGTCCCGGTCGAGGACCGCGACCTCGAGCTGGGAGGGGTTGATCTCCCGGGTCTCCCCGTTGCCGCTCTGCGCGAGCGCGGCCACCGCGGTGCGCAGCGCCGCGCCGAGGGTGGGGTTCTCCTGGTAGGTGCCCTCCAGCGCGCCGGAGACCGCGTCCGCCGCGCCGCCGACCACCACGAAGCCGTGCGCGTCGGTGACCGAGCCGTCGTAGGTGACCCGGTAGATCTCGTCCTGCTCGGCCCGGTCGCCGAGCTGCGCGATGATCAGCTCCGCCTCGTACGGCTTGCCGCCGGACTCGGAGAAGATGTTGCCGAGCAGCTGCGCGTAGGCGTTGGCCAGGCCGAGCGCGGACACGTCGCGCCGGTCGTAGAGGTAGCCGCGGGTGTCGGCGAGCCGGACCCCGGCCTGGCGCAGGTTCTCGAACTCGTTGTACCGTCCGGCCGCGGCGAAGCCGATCCGGTCGTAGATCTCTGACACCTTGTGCAGAACCCGGGAGCGGTTCTCCGCGACGAACAGCACGCCGCCCTCGTAGTTGAGCACCACCACCGAGCCCACGCGCGCCATGTTCTTGCGCACGAAGTCGGCCCGGTCCTTCATCAGCTGTTCGGGCGAGACGTAGAACGGCGTCGACACTGGTAAGAGTCCTCGTCACTCGTCGGAGTAGGGGGGAAAGCGCCTGAGACTACTGCAACGGTGCGTTGGGACCGTCGGGACGCCGGTACCGGGCGTCCACGATCTGCTGCACGAGCTCGGCGACCTCGGCCTCGGGCAGTCGGTGGTAGCCGTCCTCGGTGACCACGCCGATGACCGGGTAGATCCGCCGGGCCAGGTCGGGACCGCCGGTGGCCGAGTCGTCGTCGGCCGCGTCGTAGAGCGCCTGGATGGCCGCGGTGACCGCGCCGGTGGCGTCGAAGTCGGCGCGGTAGAGCTTCTTCAGCGCCCCGCGCGCGTAGACGGAGCCCGAGCCGACGGTGTGGAAGCCGTGCTCCTCGTACTGGCCGCCGATCGGGTCGTAGCTGAAGATCCGGCCCTCGGCGCTCTCCAGGTCGTAGCCGGCGAACAGCGGGACCACGGCCAGGCCCTGCATGGCCAGGCCCAGGTTGCCGCGGATCATCGTGGCGAGCCGGTTCGCCTTGCCGTCCAGCGAGAGCGTGGTGCCCTCGATCTTCTCGTAGTGCTCGAGCTCCACCTGGAACAGCCGGACCATCTCGACCGCGAGCCCGGCGACGCCCGCGATGCCCACACAGGAGTACTCGTCCGCCGGGAAGACCTTCTGGATCTCCCGGGAGGCGATCACGTTGCCCGCCGTGGCCCGCCGGTCGCCCGCCATCACCACGCCGCCGGGGAAGGTCAGCGCGACGATCGTGGTGCCGTGCGGCGGATCGAAGGGCAGCGGGCCGGCGGACGCGCCGAGCGCCGCGGCGCGCCGGCCCGGCAGGTATTCGGGGTTGTATTCGGCGAGGAACTCGGTGAACGAGGTGCCGGTTCCGCCGAAGGCCGCGCGCATCAGCCCGTAGTCGCCGGCGGCCGAACCAGTGCTTTGTGTTCCCACGAGCTCCCTCTCAAGGTAGGCCGCCGCGATGCGCGGGGTCGGCACAGGTACTGCTGGTGTGATCCGAGTCCAACGTTACCGTCGAGGCCCTGTACGGCCTCTACTGTCCGCCCTTTTGCACAAAGGACCTGACGAAGCTCTCGGCATCCGACTCGAGGACCTCGTCGATCTCGTCGAGGACGTCCTCGACGTCCTCGGACAGCCGGGCCTGACGCTCCTTCAGATCGCTGGACTGGTCGACGACCTCCTCGTCGACCTCCTCGCTCTGCCGGGAGGCGCGCTCCTGCCCGCCCGTGTCCTTGGCCGCCATCCGGACCACCCACCTCTCTCGCACCACGGATCAGTTCCGCACTCACTGGTCGTGGTACCGACCCTACGCCGGTCCACCGACAGCGGGAGCGGTTTTCCTTCCGCCGCTCTTGGATCATCCCTGCCCCTGAAGCGGGGCGTTCACACGTTCGGCCCCGCGACCGGCACCGACCGGACGGGCCCCGACCCGGCGCGCTCGCCGGACGGGGCCCTCGCTGCTGCCGCTCAGCTGCCTGCCGTCAGCTCGCGGACCAGGTCGCTGGCCGTTCTGCACCGCTCGATCAGCCCCTGCACGTGCTGTTTCGTGCCGCGCAGCGGGTCGAGCGTGGGGATCCGCTGCAGCGACTCGCGCTCCGGCAGGTCGAAGATCACCGAGTCCCAGGACGCGGCGGCCACCGAGTCGGCGTACTTGTCCAGGCAGCGGCCGCGGAAGTAGGCCCGGGTGTCCTCCGGCGGCAGGTCCACCGCGGCCAGGATCTCCTCGTCGGTCACGATCCGCTCGAAGCGGCCGCGCGCGGCGAGCCGCTGGTAGAGGCCCTTGGACGGGCGCACGTCGGAGTACTGCAGGTCCACCAGGTGCAGCCGGGCCTGCTCCCAGTCCAGGTTGTCCCGCTGCCGGTAGCCCTCGAGCAGCTCCAGCTTGGCCACCCAGTCCAGCTCGCGGCGCAGCAGCATCGGGTCGGCCTCGAGCCGGGTGAGCACCGACTCCCAGCGGTCCAGCACCTCCTGGGTGATGGGGTCCACGTCGGTGCCGAAGCGGTCCTCGACGTACTTGCGGGCCTGCTCGAAGTACTCCATCTGCAGCTGAACCGCCGTCAGCTTCCGCCCGGAGCGCAGCTTGACGAGGTGCTTGAGCGTCGGGTCGTGGGACACCTCGTGCAGCGTGCGCACCGGCTGGTCCACGGTGAAGTCGGCGCCGATGAACCGGTCCTCGATCATCGCCAGCACCAGCGAGGTGGTGCCCATCTTCAGGAAGATGGAGACCTCAGCGAGGTTCGCGTCCCCGATGATCACGTGCAGCCGGCGGTGCTTCTCCGGGTCGGCGTGCGGCTCGTCGCGGGTGTTGATGATCGGCCGCTTGAGCGTGGTCTCGAGGCCGACCTCCACCTCGAAGTAGTCGGCGCGCTGGGAGAGCTGGAAGCCGTGCCCGCGCCCGTCCTGCCCGATGCCGACCCGGCCGGACCCGGCGAACACCTGCCGGGTGACGAAGAAGGGGGTGAGGTGGCGGACGATGTCGGCGAACGGGGTGGAGCGGGAGACCAGGTAGTTCTCGTGCGAGCCGTACGAGGCGCCCTTGTTGTCGGTGTTGTTCTTGTACAGGTTGATCGGCAGCGAGCCGGGCACCAGCGCCGCGTAGCGGGCCGCCTCGGCCATGATCAGCTCGCCGGCCTTGTCCCAGATCACCGCGTCCCTCGGGTTGGTGACCTCGGGGGTGGAGTACTCCGGGTGCGCGTGGTCCACGTAGAGCCGCGCGCCGTTGGTCAGGATGACGTTGGCCAGGCCCGAGTCCTCGTCGGTCAACTGGCTGGAGTCGGCCAGCTCGCGGGCCAGGTCGAAGCCGCGCGCGTCGCGGAGCGGGTTCTCCTCCTCGAAGTCCCACCGGGCCCGCCGGGCCCGCTGCATGGCGGTGGCGTAGGCGTTGACGATCTGAGAGGAGGTGAGCATCGCGTTGGCGTTCGGATGCCCCGGCACCGAGATGCCGTATTCGGTTTCGCTGCCCATGACCCGTCGTGCGCTCATGGCGACCAGCTTAGGCGCGCGCGGCAGCGGAGGGGACCAGCTTCGACCACGGTTTCTCCCCGAGTGTGTACGAGGCGCGACCACGATGTCGCGCCTCGCAGACGGGTGTGACTAGAGGTACTGCCCGGTGTTGGTGACGGTGTCGATGGATCGACCCGTCTCGGCACCCTTCTTGCCGGACACCAGGGTGCGGATGAACACGATCCGCTCGCCCTTCTTTCCGGAGATCCGGGCCCAGTCGTCCGGGTTGGTGGTGTTGGGCAGGTCCTCGTTCTCCTTGAACTCGTCGATGCACGCCCCGAGCAGGTGCGAGATGCGCAGGCCCTTGGCGTCGTGGTCGAGGAAGTCCTTGATCGCGGCCTTCTTCGCCCGGTCCACGATGTTCTGGATCATCGCGCCCGAGTTGAAGTCCTTGAAGTAGAGGACCTCCTTGTCCCCGTTGGCGTAGGTGACCTCCAGGAAGCGGTTCTCCTCGGTCTCCGAGTACATCCGCTCGACGGTGGACTGGATCATCGCGCCGACCGTCGCCGCACGGTCGCCGCCGTTCTCCCGCAGGTCGTCCTCGTGCAGCGGGAGCGTGTTGGTGATGTACTTCGAGAAGATGTCCTTGGCCGCCTCGGCGTCCGGACGCTCGATCTTGATCTTGACGTCAAGGCGTCCCGGCCGCAGGATCGCCGGGTCGATCATGTCCTCGCGGTTGGAGGCGCCGATCACGATGACGTTCTCGAGGCCCTCGACGCCGTCGATCTCCGACAGCAGCTGGGGCACGATCGTGTTCTCCACGTCGGAGGACACGCCCGAGCCGCGGGTGCGGAACAGCGAGTCCATCTCGTCGAAGAACACGATGACCGGGGTGCCCTCGCTGGCCTTCTCACGAGCCCGCTGGAAGACCAGGCGGATGTGCCGCTCGGTCTCGCCGACGTACTTGTTGAGCAGCTCGGGGCCCTTGATGTTCAGGAAGTAGCTCTTGCCCTGCTCCTTGCCGGAAAGCTCGGCGACCTTCTTGGCCAGCGAGTTCGCCACCGCCTTGGCGATGAGCGTCTTGCCGCAGCCGGGCGGGCCGTAGAGCAGCACGCCTTTCGGCGGACGCAGCTCGTGCTCGAGGAAGAGCTCCTTGTGCAGGTAGGGCAGCTCGACCGCGTCGCGGATGAGCTCGATCTGGCCGGACAGCCCGCCGATGTCGGCGTAGTCGATGTCCGGGACCTCCTCGAGCACGAGTTCCTCGACCTCGGACTTCGGCACCCGCTCGTACACGTAGCCGGAGCGCGGCTCGAGCAGCAGCGCGTCGCCGGCCCGGATCACCGAGTCCAGCAGCGGCTCGGCGAGGCGCACGACGCGCTCCTCGTCCGTGTGCCCGACCACCAGCGCCCGCTCGCCGTCCTCGAGCAGCTCTTTGAAGGAGACGATCTCGCCGACCTTCTCGTAGCCGTGCACGGCGATGATGTTCAGCGCCTCGTTCAGCATGACCTCGCGGCCCGGCTGCAGGTCGTCGATCTCGACGCCGGGGGCCACCGCGACGCGGAGCTTGCGTCCGCCGGTGAAGATGTCGACGGTCCCGTCCTCCTGGGCTTCCAGGTAGACGCCGAAGCCGCTCGGCGGCTGCGCGAGCCGGTCGATCTCCTCCTTGAGCGCGAGGATCTGGTCCCGCGCGTCCCTGAGGGTCGCCACCAGGCGCTCGTTCTTGGCCGTCAGGCCGGAGACCGTCACCTGGAGCTCGCTGATGCGGTCCTCCAGAGCGCGGTTGCCGCGCGGTGTCTCCGCCAGGCGGCGGCGGAGCAGGGCGACCTCCTGTTCCAGGAAGGCCACCTGGCTGAGCGCGTCCTGGGCGGAACCCGGCTCGTTGCCGAGCGGGCCGCCACGACCCGCTCGGGAGCCGGGGCGCAGGGGCTTGTCGTCTTCGTGGGCTGGCACGGTCCTTCACCTCCTCGCGGAGTGCTGCTGCGACGTTAGAACGTGACTACCAGGCTCGGACCCCGTCCAAACCGGGATCCCGTCCGTCGTCCGCGAAGCCGCTGCTCGGGCTTCCGGTGTCGCCAACACTGCCATCATGTGGATTCCCCTTCGCCGCTCGTTCATGTAGACGGTGGGGCAACCCGTTCGGATCAACGCCGTTGTCGACTCCGTGCCGGGGCACGATCATTACTCGCCGCTCGTCTTGTTGTCGAGAGCATTCCGCGCGGCGCCGCCCTGGCGTCACCGTCACGGGTCGAGTTGTTAGGGTTCTAGGTAGACAGAGCGCGTGATTGGGGATGACGGCCCGAATGAGCGATGACCTAGAGGTCTGGATCGACCAGGACCTGTGCACCGGGGACGGCCTGTGCGTGCAATATGCCGCTGACGTGTTCGAACTCGACATCGACGGCCTGGCGTACGTGAAGGGCGAGGACGGCGGGCTACGGCTCCAGGCGGGGCAGCGCGTCCCGGTGCCGTCGAGCCTCGTGCTGAACGTCATCGACTCGGCCAAGGAGTGCCCGGGCGAGTGCATCCACGTCCACCGGCGCTCGGACGGCGCGGCCGTCGCCGGACCCCTTGCCGAGGACTGAAACCCGCGGGGTGCGTGACGTATCTGACAGGACTTCAGTCCGGTTTGTCGGCTACGGAAGCTCGCCGCGCTTGGCGATCCGGGCCTGGCGCGCCTCGGACTCGTCCGCCGGGAGGTCCTCCGGGGCGAGGCCGTCCCAGGCGTCGCCGAGTTCGGCCGCGGCCTTGGCCGGGCGACGGCGGCGGACCGGCAGCTCGACGCCGTCGGCGATCCGGCGCGCGGTGACCAGGAAGCCGGTGTGCCCGACCATCCGATGATCCGGGCGCACGGCGAGGCCCTCGACGTGCCACGAGCGGAACATCGTCTCGAAGGGCGCGGGCTCGGCGAAGCGGCCGTGCTCGCGGATCGTCTCGACGGTCCGGGACAGCTGGGTGGTGGTGGCCACGTAGCAGATCAGCACGCCGCCGGGCACCAGCACCTTGGACACGGCGTCCACGCACTCCCAGGGCGCGAGCATGTCCAGCACGACGCGGTCGACCTCGTCGGGGCGCAGCGCGGCCACCAGGTCGCCGACCGTCAGCGTCCAGGCCGGGTGCTTGCCGCCGAAGAAGGTCTCGACGTTCTTCGCGGCGATCGTGGCGAAGTCCTCGCGCCGCTCGTAGGAGTAGACCCGGCCGCCGTCGCCCACCGCGCGCAGCAGCGAGCAGGTCAGCGCCCCGGAGCCGACGCCCGCCTCGAGCACGCGGGCGCCCGGGTAGACGTCCGCCATGGCCACGATCTGCGCGGCGTCCTTCGGGTAGACCACGGCGGCGCCGCGCGGCATCGACAGGACGTAGTCGGCCAGCAGCGGGCGCAGGGCGAGGTACTCCATGCCGCCGGTGGAGCGCACCACGCTGCCCTCGGGCTCGCCGATCAGCGCGTCGTGGTCGAAGTAGCCCTTGTGCGTGTGGAACTGCTTGCCTGGCGTGAGCGGGAACGTGTGGTGCCGGCCCTTGGTATCGGTCAGCTGGACCAGGTCTCCGGGCTTGAACGGCCCCTGCCGATGGGTCTTGCCGGTCTCGTCGTACGTTTCGCTCACCGGCGAATTCTATCTGCCCAGAAAGGCGTGCTCGACGTCCGCGGCGGACAGCACCCCG
>Ga0307509_10010165_pt1 | contig 11578 bp, 17 predicted proteins | sample 10_EM_MG_FD_202245 | JGI IMG/M metagenome (GOLD analysis project Ga0307509, IMG submission 202245) | Populus trichocarpa ectomycorrhiza microbial communities from riparian zone in the Pacific Northwest, United States - 10_EM | ecosystem: Host-associated > Plants > Roots > Unclassified | place... | reverse complement strand
TCTGCTCCCACAGAGTTTGGGCCTCACCGGTCTCACCGGGGCACTCTGATTTACCGGAGACAATTTGCCAGTAGCCCTTCTCGGCGAGGATATCGATGACAGCGAGTCTCCACTCGCGATAGTTCGATGCCCGGGAGAGCGGTTTAATACCGAGCGAAGCCAGGACGTTAACCTCCTGGCCGATTTTCGACATTGCAGCGGATCGTAGAAGGATTTCCGACCGTGGGCAGAAATTCGACCGGGGGAAAATGTTCCTAGTGTGGACGACAGTGATCAACGAGCGGGGTTCTGTGTGACGGGGTGCACGGCGACAACAAAGTATCATGAACTTTGTTTCGATCGTGGAACGGCAACGCCAACGGTATTGTTCGATCGTATATCGTAGGATAGCGTCAATCCGGGCTCATAACCTTTTAGACTTGGGCTCGAAACGATATACTGCACGGTGAAACGAAACGGCGCCAAGGAATCACACACAACACGATCCCACACAGAATCGGGGGATAAACTCTTCTCTTCACAACGACAACTCCTCGACCAACGACACCTGTCCACTAACTCAACTAACTAGGGCAAAGACAAAAGTATATATCATCACAAACTCCTCCTATCCTCATCAGGAGGTACGTTCAAACAGTTTGCTCCTTGTCCCACCTTTCCCCCTTTTTCCCGAAAATTCATGCTAACAAAATGCAGAAACAATCATCACTTCATCACACCCTCCGTACTTTTTCCCTCCGGGTGTCCTCCGGGTGTAAAACCCTTTTACTACCTTTCCGCCTCCATTCCGATCGCTGCATTCCTACATAGGAAATGCTTTCCACAAACACACGCCCGGAGCCATATCCATATGCCCGACTCCTCTGCGCCTAACAGCACTTCCCCAGAAGCTAGCTAAAGAACAAAGAAGATACCGGGAAAGTCTGGCAAGCAGCATTTCCAATATGGAGCCTGCCCGTGGCCGAGTTAACGCTGTGCGGGGAACACACCACCCTGAGGGCTGCCAGCCTCTGGCACTGGGTGACGAGGAGGGAGACCGGGGGTAGGCAGGATTCCACTGAGAGGATCCCAAGAGGGGTAGCTGAGAACCAGTTTGTCGTCCATCTCTGGACCTTATGCCAGAAGGTGTTGAGGTGGGTGGTTGTGCCCACGCTTGGTGTGAAAAGGTCGCCCCCATAGATGAGGACTGGAGCAATCAGGGAAGTGGCCAGCCTGTGGCACAGGTAGGGGGCGAGGCCAGCCCCTGGAGGGCTCAACCGCCTTATAAGTGCGAAGGCACCCTGGGCGAGGGCCAGGGGGTGGGAGAAGTGGGTGGAGAAGTCAAGGGCCGGCGTGAACCAGTACCCGAGCTATCTTACTGAGTCGCGGGGGTGGAACAATTCTCCTTTGATTTGGATAGGTGAGAGGCACCTCGGATACCCCCTCTGGCTTGGTGTTCTCCAGTGTATGAGCTCTGTCTTGGGGACCGAGAAGGAAACCCCCAAGCGGGTGGCTTTGGCCTCGAGAATCATGAAGAGTTCTTGGAGTCGGCGAATGTTGCCCATATACGACAAGGAGGCGACTGTCTGGCAAAAATCGTACACATACGAAAGCATTAATCACCGGGAGATACTGAGGTGCAGCGGGGCGACGTAAAGTAGGAGACCTTGAGGCGGGTCCTTTGCACGATCTTGAGGTCGTTGGAGAGGGTGAGGCAGGTATCGTACTTGCCAAGACCAGGAATGGAGCCGCACTGGTTGGGGTGGAGGAGCCCCTTGGCCCGGGCCGCTTGCAAGATGCAGGCTGCAAAGATCCTCTGAACGATCTTAGAGAACGTGGGCATGAGGACTATTATCCTAAACAAGGAGGGGGATTCGTAGGAGGGTTTCCAGGGCTTATCTAGGACGATGGCGTTAGACCCCTTGAGTGAGGCCGGATGGTATCCCAGGCAGATAAACGGAGAGAGAAGGTTCAGGAGGATGACAGGGTTGATTTTGTCGACCGGTTTCCAGGTGGAGTAGGGGACCCCGTCTGGTCCTGGGGCTGAGGTGGGGGAGCATTTGGACAGGGGGGTCGATATTTCTTCCGCCGTCAGTGGCGGAGCCGCGCCGTGGGGCCTGAGCCGTGGAGGGGAGGAGAAAGCGGGTTTCGGGGGGAAGAAGTGATCTAGCCGGACCTTATTCATCGGCTGGTGGGTCTCTGCGCCGGGGAGGGAAGGGAAGCTTGGCGGCGCACGGCCGAAGGCGATCATCTTAGCCATCCATAGGATTTGGGGTGTGGCCCCCAGGAGAAAGGCTGACCAGTGTCGTGCTTTAGCGGTTTTAATGGCCTTGAATACCCCTTCTTTGAGGTGTTCGCAGCCTCCTGCGAGGCGGGCTTGTCGAGTTTCCTTGCAGTTCTCACCGCCTTGTGAGACTCCCGACGGAGGATGGTTAGGTGTGGAGACCACCAGGGTTTGGAGTAGGGAGAGGATTTCGAGACTGGGGTGTGTGCCTTGAGGAGTGCCACGAGACGGTCGAGTGAAGCCAACAGCCACTGATCCAGTTGGAGTGGGGAGGGGCAAGGGGGAGCGGCGGGTATCTTAAAGCTTTCGATTATCGGGGAGAGTATTTCCCAGTCGGTGTCGGCCCATCGGGGGCCAGGGGGAGTCTGATTCTGGGAGGGGGAGGCGAGGTTGATTGTTATCGGTATGTGGTCTGAGCAGGTCGAGGGGAGTCTAGACTCCCAGCTTTTAACTAATGGCAGGAGGAGGGGGTTGGCGAAGGCTAGGTCGAGCACCGAGGGGCGAGCATTGCCCACAAGAGGGAACGTTGTGTACTCTCCGGGAGGATTAAGAGGGCAAAGCCGAGGTCAGCCGCCCTTTCAAAGTAAGGGGCCGAGGAGGAGATCTCTCTCGACGAAAAGCAGCGTAGGGGGTCCGAGAGGGGGTTCTGGATGTTCAGGTCTCCTACCACCAGGAGAGGGATCTCAAGGTCCGAAAAAAGGGTCTCCGGGGGGACCGAGTGAATGTGGGAGTCGCGGGAAATGGTAGAATAGGCATTGACAATCCTGAAGGAGTCGAAGTTGGTGCCGAAAAGCGGCTCCTCGGATATATGTTGAGGGCAACAACACTATCGCTGTCCCCGAACTTGGGTAGCACCGAAAAGAAAGAAAGGAAAGACCTATGAACGTAGGCCACAACACGGGGCTTCCTAACAGAGGGAAAAAAAGGCGTGAAGTCATTGAACGAAGTGAGACGAGCCTTACTGACAGGCGGATCCTGCAGGAGGACTATCGGGGGGTATGGTGTCGCTTCTTTGAACGACTCAAATAAGGACAGAAAAACATTCCAGCTCCCAAGGTAGTTATGTTGAACGACGGAAAGAAGGGAAGAAACAGGGGCCGGCCCTTTCCCTCGGGCGGAGGGACAGTTAATCATCCCCGGGACGAACCCGTTGATTTCTGGGGGGAGGGGAAGGCCTTGGCTCCTCCATTGGGAGAGGGCGGCCAAGGCCTTGGATGGTACCAGGGCCCAAAGGCATTGTTGGCTGTGGTTGTCTGGGGGTTACGAGGTCCATCTCATGGGGACCCTGTCTGGCTGGGGGAGTAGTCGGTGCCGGGCCCCCATCGACTGCCATATCCATGGGTCTTGACGAGGCTGGACTGGGGTGGATGCTCGGGACGCGAGAGTAGGTGGAGGTCTAGCCGGACATTCCTTGAATGTGGCAGTGTGGTCGTTACTGCAGTTGCAGCAATGGGGGGGCGAGGTCGGGCAACAGGATACGACTAGCTTATTGTTTCCACCCCTAGGGCAGGTGGGATTCTAACATCTAGGAGCCGCGCGAGTATGATGAAGCGCACAGATGGGGCACGTTGGGTGGGAGGCGGTGCATCGTTGATGGGCGTGTCGGTATCTCCAGCAGTTCTTAGACTGGGAGGTTCGGTTGGCGGAGTAGGCAAGTTCGACCTTGCGTTTATGAGAGAGAATGAAGACCCCTGTAGTGAAGGTGGAAACATGCTGGGGGTCGACCGTGACAACCACCGAAGTGGCCTGCTTGGCCTCCCGAGAATCTCTGCTAGGGTTAAAGTACCTGGCTGAGAGAATCGGGCTCGCTTTGTGGTTCAGGATTGCTTGCCGGATATATGGGAACAGTTCCTCTTCATCTTGTGGGAGGAATCGTAGTGGGAGCCCGTGAATTGCTACTTGTACCGCGGTGGGAGCGAGGACCAAGGTGCACCCGGGGTTTTCACCAACCGGGAACAACTGGTTAAGAGCCCTTGTGAGAGAGTCAAAGTAGGGGGTGTAAGACGCAGCTGGTGTAGCCTTGTTTGTTACCTTCAGGGAGATTGCGCCTCGGGGGTTGACCATACCCGAGAAACCGAGTGGCAGGAGGCAGTTGGATTTGTGGAGAACACTAGCGGCGATGTCGGGGAAGGTAGCAGCGATTGTGGGGGCGTCTGGGTGAGGGGCAGGAGACTGGCGGGGAGCAATAAACCGTCGTTGGGCACCTGGGAGGTCTGGCGGTCTCTTTTTAACCGGAGGGGCCGTCGTGCTCGCAACTTGTTGAGGGGAGGGTGCTTTCGCAGACTTCTTTGTCTTACCGCTCGAGCCAGAACCAGAGGCAGCATGTGCATAGCTGGTGGGGGGGGTGGGGGCGTTGTCTGGGTGGAGGTGGCCAGGGGTGAAAGAGGCGATGTCATAAGCGCCCCTTCAGAACTCTCTGGCTTGGTATGAGTGGGGGTACAGCTTGACGTACTTCCTAGGATCACGGAAAGCCTTGCCAAGTCTGGTATCGTAGAATAGTCTGAGGTATTTAGTGTCCTCAGCCGCAGCGTGGGTGGGGGGTGCTTGGGCCTTTTCCTTCCCCTTCCTAGAGGGGGGGGGACCTGTTGGAGTGGGGGGAAGGAGGGGGGCTTGGCGGGTGGGGGCCGGCGCCTGGAGGGGCTGTGGGGTGGAAGCTGACACACGATGTGACATGTCGCGGATTGATGCTTGAAGATCTGCAAGCCCCTGGGTGGGGGGCAGTTCTCGTGCTGGGGGGAGGTTTGCAATTTGTAAGGAAAGGTCATGGAGCTCCTGTCTGACGACGTCGTACTCCTCGGAGATGGTTTCAAGCTTTTGGGTTATCTCGCTAAGTTCGTGTGAGACCGTTACCAGCCCTTTGACCAGCTGGGAGAGGAGGGTCATGGTGGTGTATTCGGGGGTACGAGACCGAACCGGGATTCTGATCCCATGTCCGGAAGGTGCAGAGAGTTGCGGTGGAGTGTGGACCTTGCGTGGGCAAGTTGCAATACCATGAAGGCGATAGGTTGCACGATCGAAGGGGTGGACGATCGCGTAGGGATTGGAGAGTTCAGGGCGGACAACCTCCCAAAGGCGGGGTTCGCCGGGGGGATGTGGTGGGAGGACGCCATAGGGGCAAAGACAAGAGGAAATGTGAGCGCGGGATTTGACTAGGAAGCAAAGCGGGGTATGGTGTTGAGAAGACGTAGAATGTAGGGGGGGGGAAGAAGAGTGCGAGAAGCTTGTCCTATCTCTTGGATGTTTTTTCTTATTTCTTCTTTTTTGTTTGTAATCATGCGTTATTTGTTTTAGGCACAAAAAGCCTTATGCAGCGCTAGCTATGAAGAGAAAAAAACCTATAAGCCCAATAACAACCGCCCGCTTCACCTCATCATAGGAAAAATCAAACCCCCCAAGACCATAGAAGAAACTTCCCGCCTAGCACCTAAGACTCACACCTCAGACAGGTAGGGAAACAACTTATAGAAACGTACAGGAGAGAGACCCAAACCCTTCAGCAGGCCCCCTGATAACACTAGGAAAAGAATCGAAGAAATAAGGAGGTGTAACTACTATTTCCAATATGCCTAACCAAAAGGCCCCGCGGCTAGTCGCCAGAAGGGGCAGGCCAGTTCACGGTCGGGACTGACAGGAACATGGCGACGCGTCGGCGTTTAGGAGAGACCAAGGAGGCAGTCCAATACCATGATCAACCGTAACCTAAGCGAGGTTTGCGACCGTAGAGTAAATCGCAGGACGGAGAGAGGTAGGTGGGTGAGCGGAGCCAGATGGCAGAGGGGATGCCAGCCAACAACAATGAGCAGTAGGGTGCCAGCCGGAGAGTAGCAGTAGGGTGCCAGCCGGTGAGGAGCAGTAGGGTGCCAGCCTGGTAGGAGTTTTTAGCAGTAAGGTGCCAGCTTATGGGGCAGTACGGTGCCAGCGGAGGGAACCGGGAGGGGGGTAGAGGAAGGATCGCGAACGGGCTAGCCACAACCGACTAACAGGCCATAGCAAGGGCGTTTGGGACGACAGCGAAACCAAACGGGACCTTGATGTTACTAACCGAAGCTTTCCCCATCAGAGGTACAAGGTCAGCAGAACCGAAGCCTTACTTCGACCGAGAGTCCGGACGCCATATCGCCGACCGTGAACGAAGCGAAAACCTTTCCGACCGCGCAAAATGCTAAGCTGGGTGCAACGCAAGTGTGGGGTAAGGGGGACAACCGAACTTCATGAGCGGGTGTCAACGATGAACAAGAACAAGAACCCCAAGGAGGGGTGGCAGGCGTGCCCCAGGAGAGGAGGGAAGATGGCTTAACGTCAACCCCTAGGCCGTAGCCATGACAGGGGAAGAGAGGTGGGTGGGAGAAAGTGACGATGATTTCCCGTGGTGTTGAAATTTCAATTGCCGGAGGTGGAGGAAAGATGGTTCATGCCTATCTCTTGGTCATTTTTTTTTTTTCTCATTCTTTTTTTTTTGTAATCATGCGTTCATTGTTTTTAGGTACAAAAAGCCTCATGCAGCGCTAGCTATGGAGAGAACAAAACCTATAAATCAAAAACAAATAACAAAAGAAAGTCACGACACCAATAAATATTCACTAATACACAGGTTTCTCCTCCGCCGGGCCATCGGCCACATATAGCAAGGAAAGCACAAACTAACAGCTTAGTCGTCGGTAAAGGAAAGCCAACATAAGATAAAGGAAAGAAAACCCAGCAGCCCTAAACCTCAGCCAACGAAAAAACACGAAACACTGGGGGGGGCACCCTGGGGGGTGAGAGAGAGAACGGGGGGGAAGAGGGGGGGGTGGTGGGTGGGAACATCGTGGGGGGAAATCCCGTGGAGGTGACGCCTATGAAGGTGGCGACTCGTTTTAGTACCGGGAGGGATGACCAAAGTGGGGCTTCGGGACCGACATCAGAGACGCCGTGGAGGGGGCGTAACCTGCTGTGTTGTCTTGAGGGTCAGGATAGGATGGTGTGCTCGAAGGTTTCCGGCTCCAGGCCACAACGGGGGCAGGAGGTATCGGCGTCGGGGGACCTTCAGGTTGGGTCGGCGGCCAGTTAACTCTTTCCGGCTATCTTTGATGGATTCTCCCAGCAATGAACTTGCCCAAGCCCATGAACAGCCTCCGGGACAGGGCGGGAGGCTGCAGGTAGTACCCCGGGGTTGGGAAATGGGAGGCCCACTCCTCGAAGAGTTTCTCCCTTACCTGCTTCTTTAGGGCGGAGTAAGTGTTGATTATCAGAGACTGGGGCGGGACGGTGAGGGGCGGGAAGACGAGGTGGGAATTGATCATGGGCATCCTAGATAGCCCGAGTGTGAAGGGTATTGTTCGGTGAGCCACCGCGTCCACCAGCAGGTGGTTCCTGATCGGGGGCAAAGGGCGGGGCGTTTTCCAATGTAGGGGGAAGTAGACAGACGACAGGCCTCTGGTTATGGCCCGCGAGGAATCAGGTGCCCGGTCCACCGAGAGCGAAGGGAAGGAGGTGTGAAGGCGGGCAGTTGCCGGGTTCACACTGGGAGGGCAGCAGACCACCCTGAGCACCGCCAACCTTTGCCGGTGGACGATCAGGAGGGAGACGGGCGGGAGGCATGATTCCACTCAGAGTATCCCTGTGGGCGTAGCCGAGAAGCAGTTTGTGGTCCACCTTTGGACCTTGCACCAGAATGTGTCAAGGTGGGCTGTCGTGCCGACTTTGGGTGTCACCAGGTCCGAGCCGTAGAGAAGGATGGGGGCAATCAACGCTGGTGCCAATCTGTGACATAGGTAGGGGGGGAGGCCCGCTCCAGGTGGGCTGAGTCGCCGAATGAGCGCGAACGCTCCCTGGGCGAGAGCCAAGCGGCGCGAGAAGTGTGCAGCGGGGTCAAGCCGGAGTGAACAAGTACCCGAGCCACGGAACGGAGTTGCTAGAGTGAAACAATTCCCCTTTGATTTGGATAGGTGAGACACACTTAGGTGAGTGCCTTTGACTGGGGGTCCTCCAGTGTAACAGCTCTGTTTTCGCGACTGAAAAGGAGACGCCCAGGCGGGACGCCTTTCTTTCCAGTTTTTCGAACAGCTCCTGGAGCCGGCGGATGTTGCCACGGTAGGAGAGGGAGGCTACTATAAGGGCGAAGTCGTCCACATACGAGATCATCTGCCCCCGTGGGATTCTGAAATGTAGTGGCGCCAGGTAGAGGAGAAACAGGAGCGGGGAGATCGGGGAGCCTTGGGGGGCACCGACGTTGACCGTGGATGGAGTCCCTGGGGCCCCTTGAAAAACCAGGGTGCAGCTTCGCTCCCCTAGGAAAGACGAAACCCAGGAGACCAGGTAGGTGTGGATGCCGCCTTCCCTGAGGATGCGGGCCAAAGTGGTGTTGTCGACATTGTCGAACCCTGCCTTTATGTCCAGAAACAGCGAGGAGACCTTGAGGCGGGGCCTCTGCCGGGTTTTGACGTCGTTGGTGAGGGTGAGGCACGCGTCGTAGGTGCTGAGCCCAGGGAGCGAACCGCATCGGTTGGGGTGCAGTAGCCCTCTGAGCCGGGCTGCAGCAAGAAGCCGGGCTGCCATAATCCTCTCGAGGATCTTTGAGAACGTGCGGATCAGGACTATTCTCCTGATAGAAGAGGGTGATTCGTCGGAGGGCTTCTCTGGCTTATCTAGTACCACGCCGTTCGAGCTTTTCAGCGAGGCGGGGTGATACCCCAGAAGGACCAGCGGGGCAAGTATTTGGAGGAGGATCGACGGGTTGATTTTGTTGACCTGTTTCCAGGTCGAGTAGGGTATCCCGTCCGGGCCCGGGGCCGATGTCGAGGAGCACTTGGAGAGAGCCGCAGCTATCTCGTCCGCCGTCACGGGGGGTGCCGACCTGTGTGGCCTAAGCCTAGGCGGCGGGGAGAAGGGCTCCTTACGGGGAAAGAAGTGGTCCTGAAGGACACTGTTCATTTGTAGTGGCGTCTCCGCCCCTGGCAGGGAAGGAAAGCGTGGCTGGGCACGCCCGTAGGCGAACCTCTTAGCCGTCCAAAGGCTTTGGGGGGTAGCGGCCAGCAAGAAGGAGGACCAGTGTTTGTTCTTCGCGGCCTTGATTGCCTTGAAATACCCCGCCTTCGAGGTGCCGGCAACTTCCCGCATGTGAGGGGTGCAATGCTTTCTGGCCGCCCTAGCGGCCTTGTGATATTCACGATGGAGGATGGTCAGGTGGGGGGTCCACCAAGGTTTGGAGTGGTGGGAGGGTCTAGATTGTGGCGTATGCTCTTTGAGGAGATCCACTAGGCGGTTTAGTGATTCTGACATCCATTCGTCCAGCTTCGGGGAGGTAGGGCACGACGGTGCGGCCGGGACCTTAAAACCCTTAATGATCGGGTCCAGGGTTTCCCAATCTGTGTCCGCCCATCGCGGGCGTGGGGGTTTCTGGCTCAGGGAGGGAGTGGCGAGAGTGATTGTTATTGGTATGTTGTCGGAACCCGTTGAGGGGAGGGAGGCTTCCCAGCTCTTAACCAGGGGGAGGAGGGTGGTGTTTGCGAAGGTGAGATCTATAACCGAGGGTCGGGCTTTGCCCACCAGGGGGAACCTTGTGTATTTACCTGGTGGATTGAGGAGGGTGAAACCGGATTCTGCCGCTTTCTCGAAATAGGGAGTCGAGGACAAGATCTCCCATGGTGAGAAATGCCGCAGAGGGTCCGAGAGGGGATTGTGGATGTTGAGGTCTCCCACGACTAAGAGGGCGAACCCGAGATCGGGGAAAAGAACTTCAGCTGGGACGGAGTGAATCGTGTGGTAAACAGTGTTGGTGGAGTAGGCGTTGATAACCCTAAAGGAGTAGAAGGCAGTGCCAAAAAGAGGCTCCTCAGAGGAGACGTCGAGGGCAAGAACATCGTCTACCCCCTTAAACCTGGGGAGCACCGTGTAGTTGGAAAGAAAAGACATATGAACGTAGGCAGCCACGCGTGGCTTCCTAACCGGGGGAAAGAAGGACTTAAAACCACGGAAGGAAGGAAGGTGAGCCTGGTTGACAGGTGGATCCTGCAACAGGACTGTCGAGGGGTAGGTGGTCGCTTCTCTGAACGACTCAAACAAGGAAAGAAAAACATTCCAGCTCCCAAGGCAGTTATGTTGAATGATGGAAAGAAGCGCAGGGGCAGGGGCTGGCCCTTGTCCCAGGGGAGGACGAACGGGTGGTTTATTCATTACCAGGACGAACCCGACGACCGAGAGGGGCAGGGGAAGGGCTTGGTTCCTCTAGGGGGAGGGGACCACCGAAGCCGTGAGTAGTGCCAGGACGCGTGGAGGGTCCAGCTGGGGGAGGTTGCCAAGTTGTTACAAGGTCCACCTCAGTGGAGCCCTTCCCGGACGGGGGAGTAGTGGGTGTCGGACCCCTATCGACCGCCAAATCCATCGGGTCTTGACCTGTTGGGGCGCGGGCTGGAGAGCCGTTTCGGGAGGGGACAGGCGGGGGAGGTCGAGCCGCACACTCTCTGAATGTGGCAGTGTGGTCGTCACCGCAGTTGCAGCAATGGGGGGGCGAGGTCGGACAACAGGATGGGACTGGCTTATTGTTCCCGCCCCTGGGGCAGGTGGGATTCTGACATCTGGGAGCCGCGCGAGTATGGTGAAGCGCACAAATGGGGTACGTGGGGTGGGTGGCGGGGCATCGTTGATGGGCGTGTCCATATCTCCAGCAGTTCTTACACTGGGGGGTTCTAGAGGAGGAGAAGGCAAGCTCAACCTTGCGTTTCTGCGAGAGGATGACGACCGCTGATGTAAGGGCCAAAACGTACTTGGGGTCGACCGTGATAACCACCGAAGTGGCCTGCTTGGTTGCGCTAGAATCTCGGCTAGGGTTAAGGTACCTGGCTGAGAGAAGCGGGGTCGCTTTGTCGTTGAGGATTGCTTGCCGGATATATGGGAAGAGTTCCTCTTCATCTTGAGGGAGGAAACGTAGTGGGAGACCGTGGATCGCTAGTTGGACGGCTGTAGGGGCGAGTACAAGGGTGCACCAGGGCATCAGCAAAAGTACACATTTGCCCCCTATACCTCATGAGGCATGTGAGGGATCGGGGGCAAAATTATCAAACTCCAGTTGATGTATGGGTCATCCATACCCTCATAAACCTCGGTTAAATCCTGCGTTACCGTGCCCCGTTCTTTCCCCCCCCACGTTCGTCCCATGCATATTCCCCGGGAAGCACTACGTCCCATTTGGGCCTTTCCACGGTGCTTTCAAGCTTTGACCATTCCTCTCGAGTTTATCCGTCCTTGCCACCAACCCCTGAAATTGTTCCGTTATGGACTTCTGCCCCACGACTCATTCATGACCTACAACGGCCCCAATGGGCCTTTGCTCTCACC
>Ga0307509_10010164_pt1 | contig 11580 bp, 11 predicted proteins | sample 10_EM_MG_FD_202245 | JGI IMG/M metagenome (GOLD analysis project Ga0307509, IMG submission 202245) | Populus trichocarpa ectomycorrhiza microbial communities from riparian zone in the Pacific Northwest, United States - 10_EM | ecosystem: Host-associated > Plants > Roots > Unclassified | place... | reverse complement strand
ATCTTAGGTCAACCCAAGTCACACATACATAAGAAACTTAGACCTATCTAGGAGACTTTGTGAAACATACTGTTATAGTATACCTCCCAACGAACAACTGGAATAGCCCGACTAATGTTACATCCAGCAAAACCCAGGAGAAATCATTTTCTCATCAACACCGCATCAAACATGCTCCTTGTCTGAGTCATCTAGTGAACAAACGCTGAGCATGCGGTCCGTGGCCTCCATCTCAGCCTCTTTGTCTGCGTTAAACAAATCTCCAAGGTCAATATTGTTGTCCAGTGTAGTGTGTTCAGGAGTGGGTGGGAAGAAACATGTGAAATGGAGCTGTTCCTTCTTGTAGATGAACTTCAAGACTTGAAGGGCCTCCATCAGTTGCAGTGAAAGTTGGTTCCATTTCTTTGTATCCATTTCACCAGCTGATAAGAAGACATGCTCGCATGGAACGGATGATGCCTGAATGGGGAGGTAGTCCAGTGCAATGGCATATAGTTGAGGATATTCCTTTTGATGTAGCTGTTGGAATCAAACAATGTAAATAGGACGTCACAATAATTTGATACACATACCTCCCAAAAATTAATGAGATCAGTGTCAGGCGCGGAAAGAGATCCAGTTTTATACCTGGAAAACTCTTCGTCTTCAGTGCTCTGGCTTTGACCAACGACAGGAGTTGGCTTTCCCTTCAGCTGATATTTGGACATGGCTTTCATATATGCTGGTACTGGTTTGACAGGGGAAGCAGGGACTTGTGCAACTGCGAGAGGAATTTGTTTGCCACGGTACTGTCTCATCTGTAAGAAGGGCATTGAATACCATATTCCAGGCATTTGTCTTTACTTACAACTTTCAAAATCATTTCTTTCGCCATATCTATATAGTGGTTGTCCCACTCTGCCTCAAACCATGAGAAGCATATACAAGGGTTGATGACTGCGTCAAAGATTCAGAAAAAAAAGTGAAATGTGTTATGGCACAAAAACTCACACATGGAGATCACATAAGCATCAGTATCATCCATGCATTTGTAGTATTTGGTGGCCCACTTGAGACCGATATCTGTCCAGGCCTTCAGATTAAGATGCTCGTCACCCAGTTTTTCCCACTGCGTTATGAAAAGCTCGAACGATGGGATAGCCCCACACAAAACGGGTGTCATATGTGCGGACATAATCTGTTGAACCTCATGAGGGGCCTGCAAAATTTGGTTGGAACATGGACATTAAATTGAACAAACTATATGCTCACCTCAAGAACGACCCGCAGACCATCCAGTACATCCCAATCATCAGGCGATAAGGCCAAGTGACTGACGTCCATTTTCAAATAATGTTCGATTGCCTGTCAATGTTGAGTTGACCATATTTTGCTATGAGTAAACAATAACTTACCAGCTGTAACTCCTTCATGCATTCAAGCATCATGAATAAGGAATCCCAACGATGCTTGACATCATGGAGAAGCTGGACCTCCTTTACTCGGATAATGTTGCCCTCTTCATCTTTGAAGGCCTTTGTTTGATTTCCAATCGTGATGGTCATCTGGAATCCTTCGCGCTTCTGAGTGGAGGCCCGCACGGTGAGAATGAATTTGCGAGCAATGTTGACAGGGTTTCGTTTGATGGCCTTGAACCAGTTAAGGAGTTCGTCTTCTTCCACATACTTGCCAACGATTGCTGTGTCAGTTTCACCTTCATCCTCATCCTCATCCTCATCCTCGTCATCGGTATTGCCATTGTAACCCCCCTCATCCTCATCATTGGTATCATCCACCTTGTCTTCCACACCTTCATCATTGACCTTTCCCAAAGACTTCACAATGTGAGAGACACAGATGTTGATTATATGGGGATAGCACCAAATTTGTTGCTGCTAAGCGTTGAACTTGATGTTCTTCTCTGCCAGAATCGCTTCAAGCTCGGTCATAGCTGCGTCATTATTGCTGGCATTGTCCATAGTGATATGTCCAACCTATAAATTTGTCAAAGAAATTGGCAAAGAAATTATTTACCACATACCTTTGTGAGAATACTAACACGCTCAAGAATTAGAACAAGGGCGTCAGCGATCGCTTTACCAGAATGCTTCCCAGTCATGTGGTGGAAACCAATCAAGGCAGCATGGAGACTAAGCTTGCCATTGTTGATTGACAGCCAATGCACAGTCACTGCAAGAAAAGCCAGCAATTTTTGATTGGACCAGATGTCGGTCATCAAACTAATTTTGCCCGCAGATTGCTGATACAATCAGCCGACATTTTGAAAGAAAGAAAGCAATCTTACTGATAGTTCCACCTTCAATTTAGCGAACTCCTGCTTGAACTGATTGATGATGCCTTCAAGCAACTTATGGTGATGGGGAATTTGTTTGTTGTCCAAGTCCTCCCTAGAACAGAAGCATACACAGGTCACAGAACTCAGGACAGTCAACCAGACGGATGGCCTACGGACCTGCATGAGAATATTGCCTGAATCTAATTCATCAATATACCTGATCATCAGCCGTTACGAAACGAACAAGGTAGTCAAGGAATGTTTCTGGCGAAAAGGCAGGAAGCTCTGACTTTCGATTTGCTCCAACAATGGCTGCCTTCACCTTGGGCTTATAATTCCATTTCTTTTCTTCACACATCCTGTCATAGAGCTTGGCGTGAACCCTCTGGAGGTGACCTCGAAGATTTCCAGTCGCAGTGGTCGTAGCATAGATGTAGTTATCAACCTTGTTTGGAACCTCGTCATATCCGTACTTTTCTCTAATTTCTCTATCAGTGAGAACCACCCGTACGAGATACTATTACTTACCCACACTCCTTGCAAATATGCTTCATTTCTCCATCCTCACGAGGAACGACAACAAAGAAATGCGCAATATCCAAAGCCTTTCCCTTGGATGTCTTCTGGGATCCGGTGTGTTTTGTCGCACTGTCTGAAGTTGATTGCTTTGGATCAACTGGTATCGGGGGAATTCTTCGCCAGAATTGTCGCTCTGATCAGCCACAGTCTGAGATGTCACATTAGAGTGGATTCATTGTAATGACGATCAATACTCACAGCTGAATGTTTTGTAGTCTTCACGATTGCTTCCTTGCAAGGTGCCATGATCGAAGGTGGGGGGCGTGTTGATCAAGAAACTGTCTGATCATTTTTATAAGAAGGAAGGATTTCCATAACAAGGTCTTCTTTCTGCAAATGCGAAGGTATTCATAGCATGTACCCTCCGTGCAAATGTATTAATAGAATGTACCCTTGGTGCAAAGGATGTGGTATTAATAGGATGTACCCTCAGTGCAAAGATACAGTATTAATAGCATGTACCCTTGGTGCAAATCATACCGTTTTGATAGCATGTACCCTTGGTGCAAATCATACCGTTTTGATAGCATGTACCCTCAGTGCAACAATACGCTATTTATAGTATGTACCCTTGGTGCAAATGATACGGAATTAGTATCTCCCCTTGGTGCAATGATGACTAGTTTAGCCTAATTTATTATTATGTTCCACCCTCATTTATTATTAGGTTTTACCCTGATTTCTGAATAGTGTTCCCCCACCGATTTCTTTCGCTACTGTTGCATATCTGCAACTGAACATTTGGCATGGGAAAGAAATGCCAGGGAGCCCGGGAATTTGGAATGGAAGTATGAGGAACGAGGCTGAGGTGATACGGGCTAAGTGTACAATATATGACATCACCGACCGACACGTCGGTCATTTGCTTATTAATCCATCATTGTACCTCGGCCTGTGCACATCAAACACATGACTGTGTTGACATGGGAATCCTGTTTTTTACTTTTTGGTTGATTCTGAGTGTTTCCTTTTCACCATGTCAGGCATCATGTCATCCCGTACGTTCCCCATTTCCCCATCTTACACCTTTCTGACCCTGCAACAGTCACTATGACGCCCAAGCGCATGATATCTTGCACTTTGGCTGCATTTCCCTGGTATTCAAATGCCATTTATGAAGAAGACTTTTCAGAAGCTATAGATCATGACAAGGATTTCCTCATAAGCTTATTCATTATATATATATATTCAATTAACATTCCTTTGTAGACTTTTGTACAGTCCCTCCGGAAATACGAATCTGTACTCTTCAATCAGTTCTGTGGCCAGGAACCCGTTCTGAAACTCCAATGTAGCTTGGGCATATTATTCAATGGACCATTCACTGGGTCATCAGCAATTGTTCTGGCCACCCCAAGAGCACCAAATGTGAATGAATTTTCAAAGCTCTGTTCTGTGGTATATGCTTATCGTTTGGTGGATGTACTGGGTTTGTTGGGTGGAGGCAGTCATGCTGGGGGCGTCGAAAGAGGCTCATATCATGTAGTAAATGCTAAGTTCCGAGTAAGTCCGTTTTCATCGTCATTTTTTGTTATCTGAATTTGGTGCAGGGGCTCGACAAGCTCAGCAACTGGCCCAATATGTTGCTCAATTTCCAGAAGATACTCAGTAAAGCCAAGCAACCAGTTGCACTTTCGGCACACTCTTACAATCATAGTCCAGCCTTCCGCCTTCTTCGCTTCATTGCGCGCAACAATAACACAAAAAGTTATGCTTCATCAGAAAACAGGAACCTAGCTTTGAGTGTCTTTGAATGTCTTTGGCTGTCTTTGGCTGGAGATAAAACATATGTATATTCTACAATTAACAACCTCTGCCACTTCCTCGTTTTTGTAGGCACCCCAAAACTCTCAGATTTGTGAAAACTAGCACCTGGATGTTTGTTTTGACAAATTCAAGCATCAAACATCAAGTCCACAGTAGTAGGGGGACAAGGATGAGGATTGGGGGGATGAGCCATTGTGCTATCCCTCAAGAATGTATGTTTTTCATTTTAAATTCTATGCTACATATAATTGACTAACCCACCAGTCTTCCAACCCTGAAAATGAGCAGAACATGCTTGTTTTTGGGATTCTGACATTCTTTGGCCACCCCCACCATCCCCCCCAGCCATGGATGCAGGCATAACTGTCCATTTCTGCCTGCCTGCCACCACCATCCCTGAAACGAGTGTTTCTGGAATTCTAACTACCCTCCTGCAGCTGTGACATAAGAACCCTGAAATCGAGCATAAATATGCTCAATTTTGGGTTCTGGCCACTACTACCATTCCTCCAACCCTGAAACAAGGATGCCACAACATGCCCCAGGACCTGACAATGTGAGCTGGAGGAGTGGAGACCAACAATAGTGAGGGTGAGGGATGGGCTCTCTTACCCATTCCCAACAAAGGTTCATTTTTTTCCATTTAATACATATATTCAACACACCCCTCCCTCTTCCCCAACACATTGAAAGCCCAAAGAAAGAGTTTTCAATGCATCAGAACCTGCCAAAATGCCTTGAAACACAAAAGACACATCCTTGTGGGCATGTTTTTTGTGTTTAAAGGGCATCCACTGCACGCATGACATGACAGGACAACAGTGAGGGCATGAGACATGACAACAGACTCAGGATGTGATGGTTCATTGTTTTTTTTTCATTTACTACATGTGTTTTACAACTAACAACCCTGCCCCCCTTGAAAGAGCTTTTGATGTGTCAGAATCTGCCAAAACACCTCAAAACATGAAAGAGTTATCAGGAAACAGAAACCTAGCTTTGAGTGTCTTTGGATGTTTTTGGCTGTCTTTGGCTGGAGATAAAAAAAAAACAGTGATAAATAGTAAAAATATTAAATGAAAAAAAAATGAACTGTTTTTGGGGATGGGCATGACAGCCCATCCATTCTTGCCATTGTGGGTCCCTGCTCCTGTAAGAATTTGGAAGTGCAATGACTAGGGGCATTGCTTGCAGTTATCGGCTAAGATGCGAAGATGGCACTAGAGATGTAGGAGCCAAAGACTGGTCCCAATCGATAGGGGTCCACCCTATTGATGCCCAGTATTTATACATAAAGACATACGTAATACAATAAAATCTAAAGGACAATAAGAACAATAGAGAGCTAAAAATATGAATGCTTATTGTCTCCTTATTAGCCAATCAACTCACTTCCCCTGAATTTTCAATAGCTCCTCCAGCTTGTGTTTTAGCATCCTTGTCTGAACCCCAAAATTGAGCACATTCATGCTTGATTTTGGGATTCAGAGGTGGCAGCTGCAGGCAGAGGCAGTGGTGGTGGTAGAAAGTGGTGATGTGGCAATGCCAGTGATGGACACACTGGAAATTCTGGCAGGTCATGGGAAAATGGACTTGGGCCTTTCAAGGATGTTATTTCAGACATCCAGATCTGATGCCTACACATTTAAGAATATTATGTATTTGATCTCAAAATTAATGTAAAATCAAGTAAAATGTATTTATATATTTTCCAAAATTTATCTTGAAATATTTAATCCTATAATTTATATAATTCACATTTTTTTCTGTATTTGCTAGAGCATTTTATTGTCTTAACACTCTCATAAAAATACATTATAAAAGTCTTCTTTAAATGAAAATATATTTATGTTTGTCCTTTTCTTCTTGAAACCTGAAACTAACACCATTTTATGTAATTGTGTAAGTAATAGATAGTTTGCTCTTTCATGACAAAGTGTCAGTTTGGTTGTGTCTAATTTACAAATCTTTAGCAAGTTTTTTACAATGGTCTGTTTGATTGCAAATATTTAGCAACATTTTACACAGGGTCTATCTAATTTATGATGATTTACAAAGATTTACTAGATTTACAGCTTTCAGACAGCTCTCTGTAAATGTAAGAAATTGGATTTTACTTTATGTGATCCTCTGGGGTTACACCTTTCTCATGGCCCTGATTATATCAGGTGTCACCTTTGATGGGCACTTTCTTTTAGCTTTACTTCACCTAGTGTCCTACATTTCTATGTTTGTATAGCCAGAACCTATATATCTGGTCATATGCACTTGGGAGTGACACAAGAAGTGAGTCTCACCCTGTAGAGGGGATAAAATTCTTACAGTAAATCAATGTAAATTGAGAGAGAATTATCATTCTACCTTTTTCCTGATGTATATACCCAGGGTACAACAGATATTGACCAGTATAAGGTCACAGGTATCATTTAATTTACATTGTTTAATTTACTACTCTAATATGTTTCCATGCAATGGAAGGGGCATGCCCTATTGTGTTGAATTATGACCACAAGTCCCAGAGTACGGACTCAACTCCTACAGTTGAAACTCCTATAATCCATACCCCAGGGTGAAGGCTATAGGGTATGGGTTATTAGAGAGTATGGGTTATAAAAAAGAGTCAACCTGAAAATGGCTATTTTAATTAGTGCCTGAAGGTCAGGTTAGAGTTTTTGATGGTTAATTTGAAAATTTGTGATGTAATTACTAATCTATAGACTAAACTGTAACAACTAATGCTGGCTTTCTAAAAATTTTAATATATGAAGTCAATATATAATGAAATAAATTTGGCTCTCATGTTTAATGAGCTTTATAGAATTAAATTTATTAAAAATAAGACATATTTTCCGGTCCGTACATCTCCAAGGTTTTTGAAAAAAGGTATGGACCAGAAAAGTTGTCTTATTTTTAATAAATTTAATTCTATAAAGCTCATTAAACATGAGAGCCAAATTTGTTTCATTATATATTGACTTCATATATTAAATTTTTTAGAAAGCCAGCATTAGTTGTTACAGTTTAGTATATAGATTACATCACAAATTTTCAAATAAACCATCAAAAACTCTAATCTGACCTTCAAGTACTATTTTTAATTCATAAAAAAATGTCTAAAATTCATAAAAATTATCTACAGCTAAAGTAAAGTAGAATACAGACAGAAAATGGTAAGATATGCCACATACAGAAAAAAAAATCTAGAATCTAGTTATTAAAATGAAAATAATCAGTAATTCATATAGTAACCATGCTTTGTGTGTGTTCAAAACATGTTTGGAGGCCAAAAGACATAAGAAGACCTTCAAGCCTTTGAGAATAAGGCTCCTCAAGCACAGTGATATACCTTTCAAGAGTTGCCACTGCCTCTAATGCTTCTTGTTGTGATGGATGTGGCAAATTTTCAGCATCATTGTCTTTATCATCAGCACTGTCAACCAAATCTATATTTTTCTCAGCCATACAGCTCACCACAACTGTGTGATAGATATCCTTATCAGTGGCATGTTCTACAACTTGCTTCTCTGGTTCCTGTAAGGGCTACGCAGGACACAGAGTGGAACATGGTACTAGCAGGGGATCCAAAGGTGTTTAGATTATTATTATGTAATACTAATCTAACCATGATACATACCTAGCAGGGGATCCGAAGAGGAAAGGATAAGGATCCTCCTGTGGGCATGAGCTAATATACAGGGTAACAGATATAATGAATAAAACCGAAATCAGTAAATACGTGTAGGTACATGTAAGGTACCAAGTCACATGGCACACCAGCGCAGTGATGAGTCCCTCACCAGTCTAGCTGTGTATTTTCGCAATTGGCATATGTTTCATGAGCATATGAATAATATAACTTGCTAGCATACAATAGCCGTATGGTACTAGTCTCGTTCCAATAGTCCAATGAAGCTAGCACCAGAGTTATCTAAGGAAACCACAATAGAGCTCACGCAGACTTGCCTCATTGCAGCTAGCTAACAAAGTAGCCGTGATGAATCATTTATATTGCAAAAGACTCTAAAGAACAATGCCTTATACCTAATAATATATGGTAGAGGTCTTAGAACTCAAATAAACACTAAGGATGAAGCATTATTGCATGTTCTAGAGTGAGCTAGTACAGCTAGCACAGTGTCAAAGCTGAATTTCCTTAAACAGATGGATATCTAAATTAGGACGCGCATCTAACGACATGAGCCTAAGCTAGGGAGCACATGTGATCAATTACACGTATCTTGGACTGATAGAGCTGAACTTGATTGGCATGATTGACGCAACATGTGAGATGTATCAGTGCCATTGCCAAAACTGGAAGGTAGAGTGATGTCACATGATGATAATATTGAGCGCACAAGGCTTGTAGTAAAGACACAAGCTATGTTGTCAAATGACGCTAGCAGACCATGAGGGCTAATTGGCACCATATGTTAAGATAAGGAGCCGAGCGTCCGACAAACCAATTATAAAACTAGCTCAGTCAGAAACAATTGAGCTTGATAGATAAAAATGCAAAAGGTGTGCGTACCATCGCAGCCGACGCAAAACCTGAAGCGCGAGGAATTGCCATGGAGAAATCCTCAGCGAGCTTGGTGTGATATTCATGTGGGTGTTGCATATGGGCTAGCATAAAGAATGCAGATGAAAACATGATCTAGATGAGGATTGGGTGTGAGCAGGTATAAAAGCCACTCGCTTTCAAGAAAGGAACCCAGACAAGCAGAAACCAATCAAGCGCATCGAGCAGAGCAGTGACCAAAGCTTTGTAGAGTGTGATCATCGCTTAGTCTCGAACAAAGCAATAGAGGAGTGGATAAACTGCGAGCATTATTGCCAATACATGTCTTAGCTCAGTGTTAGTGCCAATAACTTGGAACTAACATTAAAAAGCGAAAGTGCAATAATTGGGTGTTGTTCCGACCTAGCCGTTCTAAAGTTGCCAAGTTCACAAAAAGAAAGAACAAGTTGTAGTCATAGCTCGAGCCTTGGAGGTCTTTACTGTCTCCCACAAGATCTGAGCAGAATTTTTAGATTAAGTTTACTAGCCATTGCCAGCCAAACAGCTCAGAAATTTTCTGATCAGAACTGATCAGTTCTGTCAGATCCAAGTCCAACCAAATTCCAATCAGAATCTGAACAGATCCAACACAGCATCTTATTATATTGTCAATAAATTATATATACTGTAGTATTATATTTATTTAAAATTAAATCAGATGTTATACAAAGTTAATTAAATAGTATTACGTAGGGAGGTCAACAACAAAGTTTTGCATTTTGTTCAGCTCGCTGGGTGAGTCACGTAACACGATTACATGCCAACAACTTGAACAAGGCAATGTCACTGTCCATTTCCGCATTGTCACCATTCCCAACCATGAACGCAATGACGATGGGCGACACAGGGAGGCCAAGGGACACGGAAGGAGATGCATGGTGGGCGTACAAGGTACGCCTGCTATATTTCTTTTTCATTTGATTTTACTGACTTCATTTCGAACACACAGCTGCCAAACAGGTCGAAAACACGCTGTCCGCGCCTCCCCTCCTCCCTCCAACACCCACCTTCCTTCCCTCTTACCACTGTACCCGCCGAACACCCAAAAACACGCATCTTTTTGGGTGTTCAGTGGTAAACATCATGTCCTAAGCCGCTGAACACCTAGAACTCGCCCACATGGGCGAGTTTTAGGTGTTTGGCCTCCTCCGTCGTCTCCTCCATGTGCCAGACACCGAAAACATGCCACATTGGGCATGTTTTCAGTGTCTGGTACTTCCCCTTTGTCTCAAACACCAGAAACACGCCCCACAGAAGGGCATGTTTGTGGTGTCTGACGCGTCCCCTCCGTCTCGAACACCAGAACACAGCCCATAAGGCCCTGTTCTGGGTGCTTGGCACATCCCTCCCTTCCCTTTCATCTCAAACACCAGAAACATGCCCGTGTGGGTGTGTTTCTGGTGTCTGACGTCTTTCCTTCCCCTCCCCCTTGTCTCGAACACCCAAACAAATCCCACAGAGTGTGTATGGGTGATTGGCGCATCCTCGCCCCTTCCACTTCATCTCCAACACCCAAAATATCCCCCACAATGGCATATTTTGGGTGTCTGAGGCGTCTCTTCCCCCTTCCCCTCATCTCGAACACCTGAACACACCCACAGGGTGTGTTTTGGTATTCGGCACATCCCCTCCCCTTCCGCTTCATTGTGAACACCTGAAATATGCCCTTGTGGGCATGTTTGGGGTGTTCTGCACATCTGAACACGTCAAACACAAAAGACACACTGTCTTTTGTGTTTGATGCATTTCCTCTCTTCCTCTCTGTCTCGAACACCAGGAATGTGCCCCTGTGGGCATGTTTTTGGTGTTCGGCACCTACCTGAGCCGTTGAATTTATATTAAATTGAAATGAAATTCTGTTCAGATTCTGTTCAGATTCTGACCAGATCTGATCAGATCTGGTGGGAGACGGTAAAGTACTGGAGCCTTGAGTCTGTCTCGATTGTTTGATCTGTCCAAGAAAAGCAGATGCGCTCGTTCAGCTGTTCTAAAGATACAGACAGACAAGAGGACAACTCCAGTCCAGTGTTAAGGCGTTGCGGAACCCATTGAGATCTTGGGGGATTTATAAACCAAACAATACAATTTTGTTTCTGTCCGTAATCTAGCGTGACATACTCGATTAACTGCAAGAGCATAAGAACTGAGGAAACAGATAGCAGCAAGCTAGCTTGTTTTACTCAAAGATTTCAAGAGACTAGAGCTTTAGAGAAATAGCCAGCGAGGCTAAAGAGTTAAAAAGCTAGCCAATGAGGCTAAAGCACAGAGTCATCTCAAAGTAAAGCTAGAGTCCAGAGATCAGTGAGATCTACAAGAGAGTGTATTGTCACAATTGTTTCCAAAGACAAAGAGTCTTAGCTAGCGCAGTAGGGTTGAGGTGGAACATTAGACTTCAAGTCAG
>Ga0307509_10010163_pt1 | contig 11582 bp, 10 predicted proteins | sample 10_EM_MG_FD_202245 | JGI IMG/M metagenome (GOLD analysis project Ga0307509, IMG submission 202245) | Populus trichocarpa ectomycorrhiza microbial communities from riparian zone in the Pacific Northwest, United States - 10_EM | ecosystem: Host-associated > Plants > Roots > Unclassified | place... | reverse complement strand
CTCCACTAAGCTTGCTGGTTTGATTTCAACATTAACCCTCTTAAAGTGAACTATCTCCCGGTGAGTTACTATGACCAGGATTTCTAGCCACAGTGATGTGGTAACGACTCTCTAAAAAAAAGATAACACCCATGGATCCGGACAACTCCTACAGTGTATTCCATTTCACTTTCTGACTACTTTTTTGAGCAAATAATAAATACATAGGATATAGTGGTATATTCTATAGTAATATATATGTACATGTGGACGTCTCAAAGTCATTGATGGTATTATCTACTGTGGGTATGTAGTATAGAGAAATGTTTGGCGTCAGCCTTACACCCTCCAAGAATTAAATCATATCATATAACCGTGCCAGTATGGTGCGTGATGGTGCAACCCAACTCAGAGAAAGAATGAAGGCATCCAACAAGGCGGGGTCGCCCAGGTGGCAGTCCAGGAAGCGACCCACTGGCCAAACCCAGTCAAAGATGGGAGCCAAAACCAGCATGGAAGGTAGTGCAATACACCCGGGACAAATACTAGCAGTTGTCGGTTGGTCGGCGGAGGGGTTTGGTAGATATAATATTCATTATCGGGGGTAGTACCTGGTTCCGAGGCAGATGTACTTGGCGGGTCGTCGAGAGAACTGAATTTGATTTCCGCTATTAATTTATTAATTAAGAAGTCATCGTAATAAAAGGGGAGTTTACGCGTACTAGGCTGGTCATATGGAACATTTGCAATTGTATCAAACTCGTCATCCATGTCATCTTCATTTTCTACTCGCGAACGCATTGAAGGCGCGGCTTGCTCGCCGGTGTTGCTCGTTGTCTTGGTGGATTTCTTTGGGTTATAGCGTTGAAAATCCTTTCCGACCCCGCACAGAGGCTCATCAATACTATCCATCGGGCTGAGAGTTCCGAGGTTCGCTGGGCCGACTATTGGAGCAGATCGGTCATGGTTGCGATAGAATGTAGTATGGTCGATACCTTCATCCTGAGCGAACTCTGCAGCGGTTAAGGTTCGGTCAACTTCTCCCTGAAAACGTCTTGAAGGTGCGGCCTTTTCGTTGTTGTTATCTGAAGCTGACAACTTCTTTCTTCCCCTGATAAGGTCTTTTTATAAAATATAATGAAATGATTTTCAATTCAAATTGACCTTGCTAACGCCTTAGCTCGCAAATACTTGGAACGCGTTGTCGAGTATTTCATGATACATGTGTAGTTGTAGCAATCACGCCCAACATTGGTGAGCTTGCCACCTTGGATGGTAATTTCACTTCCTTGAATCATGGTACTGGTCGGCCCGGTGCAGCGGTGGTTGGTCTCCTTGCTGTAATCGCAGGGCATTAGCGGCGTGGAATCAGGTGCGAGAGTGGTAGAGGTATCATGCACGGGCGAAATTTCCTGTGGCCTTGATTCCGAGGCTTCGAACCTGTAAACAACGGACAAATTGCGATTGGCTCCATCAAAATCGTTCGAGGGATTGGGGTGAGCTGGTTCCGGCGTTTGAACGATCGTGTGCCGTGTGACATCTGTTTAGTTCGCAAATTAGATTCAGTCTCGAGTTAGAGAAGGAAGTTTACCTCGACTCGTACAAAGAGAGTCCCAAAAAGACGGGACGAGGTCGAAGTTATAAGGCCATCCAGATCGCTGCGTTGGCGAGGAGGTGTACCTCAAAGAAGCGACTCCCGAGTGGATGGGTGAAGTGGATCCTTCGGCGTAGAGGGATTCTGTGGTGCCGTAAAGGTAGGAGGGGATATTGGATTTGTTCTGAGAGATTGTGCCACTTGGGGGATTCAGGGTCGGAGAGAGTTGAATTGATTGCGGATGATTAGTGTTGGTGCTGACAAGCTGGATAGTTGGTGGGGGAGCGGGTCGTAAATCGCCCTGCAGCGGGATTTTGACATACGTATGCTCTTTTTCCACTGAGAAAAAGTCGGGCGGGGGTGATGGCGAGACTGGAGCACCGAGGCTACTCTCAGACTGAGAACTCGAACCGGCGTCGCCAATATTTCGATGAGAAAGAGGTTGAAGCTGAATGACTAGCAGGCCAACGTCAATTTAAATTTTCAATAAGTGACCGAAGCTGGGCATCTCACTCTTTTCTTCCACGCAAGTATACCAGAGTCGCCGAAGGTGATGAACAACTTGATGGCTGGTTCGTCTCTCTCCTGTCGTTTTATAGATGTACTCCGAAATGAACCGATTTCGCATGGGAGACCGTCCGAAACTTTGATCTGACTTGGACCCCACGACTTCGGTTGGGTACATTTCCAACGCTGTGCATAAGTTCGTCAACGATAACAACAGTCGCCTCGGAAATTAGATGACCTTTGAGGAGTGCTGCTTCCCTACAGAGTTGATCAAAAACCTACCCTTGAGGTTTAAAACGTGTGACTCACAACAGCGGAGGCCAGACAGCCTCTCCCCTTCCCTTGAGGGTATTCAAACTTCTCCAGCCAGTGTCAACAGATTGTATGGCATTTCGCAACCTCTTTTCTAGGTTAGAAAGATCATCGACTGTGGTGGATGTTATAAATGGCTGTTTGACGGGGGAGGCGGACCCCATTAATAGAAAATGATTCGTGGACAGTCTGGAAGATGGTGAGGAGAGTCAAAGGAGAGTATATATGATCCTTTTGGTTGCCATGTCAATTTCCATATGCGGACGAATTCAAATTTCCAATTCATCTGATAGATGAAAATAATTATATGCATAACTCTGGTAAACACGGCACAAACCAACTTCCACCAAGTTCGTCGACGCTGAAAACCAATCTCCTTATTTAATTCTCTTTCTTTTATTTCAAATCTTTCTGGGCGTCACATCGACTCAAGCCACCAGGCAGTTAGTCAAACTTAGAAAGTGAATTCCTGTGAATTCATCAGCATTGCAAACTCGGAGAGATACTTGAAGGAGAGTATTTATTTAAATTTCCAGCCCAATTCATGAAAAGTCGGGGATTAACGGTTTGACCATACCCCTTGTATTTTCATGCCCTTAGAATAAGTAGTAAGTAATGTCTCAATAGCAAGGCTCTTTCGACGGAGTCGAACTCTAGTGCACCAACTAGCCTTCCAATTTCTTTTATCAGCACTATCGGCCACTCACATGGATTTCAACTTTGTTATGCATCATTGAGCTTCCAGAGAGGATCCAATTCTTGACCATGAGGAGATGGTGGGTAGCAGTTCCCAGTTAGAGGCAGACCTATGTAGATATTCCTTCATACGACAGGTCATCAAAAACGAAGAATCCTCAAGTTTTTTCGTAACTGGGCCTCAAGAAATCAGCCATGCACCTGGACAACTTCGTTCAAGAAGAAAAAAAGTATGAGTGTAATATATGGTACATCGAGTAGAAGATTACGATTGATACGACAGGGTGATATGCGCCGAAGCAGTATGTGCTGCTCTAGCAAATGTGGGACAACAACAACATGGTGTAAAACAGCGGAGGCTCAAAACGAAAGGAAATGGCTTCAGTGCCGAACAACGTACTCTCTGAATGGCGGCAGTCAGAATTGGGGTCCCTCGAAGAAATTCTCAGCGACTCACCTAAGAAGATCTAAGAGTAAGGCAAGCTTCCGTGATCCCCTCCTTAACCCTTCGAAGTTTGCGTTTCGACAGGATCCACTAAACGAGAAAGGTCAGTGATCCCGCTCTGAAGATGGGGTTGATGGACGTACCATTGATTGTATCCATTTCAATATTTGCAACTCAGAAGACGCATCATTGGTGGTGGCGATGAGCTAGACGATGGATAAGCTGGTCAAAAATAAGACTGGACGTTGCGACCTACACCCGACGACCCGTTGCTGTATACAAAACTAGTTTCGTAACGAAGACTTTCTGATTTCTGGAACGAAAAAAGAAGTTAGACAACTGTAAGAGGGTCCATTGGGAGTAACGTACCTTGATGACCAGAGGAACCGAAGATTCCACCCAAGGGGTATGGATGGATCGAATGGGATATGAAAGTTCCGGTAAGGATGTCTTGCCCCTGTCCGCGGCCAGGTTTATATTAGGGAAAGGATTCTTCTTGCCTCCCGGCATATTTTAACGCGTGGCGGGTACCAGAGGATGTCAATCAAGGACCACGAAGTAATGATGATGGGAAAGCCTGGCAAAGAAGGGAGCGTCGACGCAGAATAGCAAAGGATATTGGAGCGGGGTAAAAAGGTGGAGAAGGAAACCGAACTGAATGGGAAAAACGGTGGGTAGAGGGCTTTTTCTCGCATAGCAAATTCGAATCACGCTCGGGAACGTTGGTCACAAATGGAGGTTCCTCGGCAGGGACCCTGCCGATCTGAGGAATGGTATGCTGTGTTCATATTGGTCCAACGTACAACATTAAGCCTCGAATACATCGACTTGGCCACAGGCGCAGAGGGAAGCAGCCGTCGTTATGACAAGGTGCGCCAATTTTGACTTTCAAGAATGTTCTTAGCTCGTTGATGTTGCAGTTTTACGGGATCCAGTTAGGGAGTCCAACGAAACCCAAATTGCAGTTGCAGATGTCAGCCTCGTCGGTTAACCTCTTGGAAAGTTCTTCTCTACGCAAAGGAGGTCAATCATTTCGCAAGGAGGCCAAGCAACTAGTAGACCTTACTCTAAATTCCCGTCCAGAAACTCCTTTGAACCAAGTGTCCCATTACGGATGGCAAATTCTCCAGCCTGCCCCACGTTAAACGCCGTCTAGACTCAACAGCAATCTATTCCCACTGCAACAGTAGATATCCAGCGGCCTCCCTTGGGTGTCCAGATCAACACGAAAGACGATTAGGCGTGCGTTCGGCGACGAATCTCTGGGAAAAACAGGCCACGAAACGGAATGCATAAACTGCAAAAATTTATACTGGAATTCCTCGCCTACACTCCGCTGCTTTTCGCCGTGACCAGTTTCTTCAATCGCGACCGCCTATTATCCAGTATGTTTCCTTCTGCAAGACCCCGGTTGTTAATGTTACATGTAACAGTCACGTATGGAATGTGGCATTCAAGAACTTGCGGTGATTCGTGGAGAGGAACGATGGCTGGAGAATGAGAATACAAAGAGGTAATCACTGTGGAGAGGGAAACGTGTTCCTCACCGCCTCTTGCTTTATTTTGTCCAGGAAAAAGAAAGTTGTTGCAACTTTTAGAGCCTGTCGTCAATCTGGCATGGATGAGACCTTTTGCTGTCATCCAAAACGAATCAGTCCTGGAGAGTGGTCGTCCACGATACGATGATCAACATACAGTGAATATTCGCAATGAGGTTTTTTCTCTCTAACCACTTGCTTGACTGAAGACGCAATCAACGGCTTGTGTCCCCAAGACGAACGCAAAATCCTTCGTGTCTTCCGGCCATTCTGGGTCTGGAGGACACTGTCCTTCAGAACGCCGAGAACTTATTTTGAATTATGTTTAAAAGAGCTGTCTGAGATCGGGCAATGTTAGAGGGGCAGTTGTGTTCCGCCCAACCTGCCTCATTCCGGCGTAATCCATCGGCAACAAGCTGGTCATCGTTCTATCAATCCAGAAATTAGGAATGCTGGCTGCACTTGTCGAGGAAGGAACCATACTCAACTTGTCGCGTGTCGGTCCAGCAATGTTCCTACTACATGTCTTTTCTCCAATTCTCCTCAACTGCATTTCGGCCTTTGGATACCAGTCGCCGTATCCTTGAAGCGCATGCATGGCTAGCGAACTGCCGACGCAATTTCAATTGAAAAGATGTTTATGGGGCCAACCGTGCTTCGCAGGCCCCTGACGGTATGGGAGGCTCGGGTGGGATAAAATACCCCTCAGAAAGTCTTGTTCTTGAGTTTACGTTCATAATATGGGTAACAGAGCTCCATCCCTTGCTGAGGATTTGTCGGACTGATTTCAAGGCGAACACGACGAATACTCGGGTCGGTTGGAAGAGAGGAAGACAAACAACGGGCTACAGCGGTGATTCAAATTCAATTGCCGGACCTCCTCGTCATAATCAACGTAAGACTATCCGTTGAGCGCAATTTTTCAGCAGCCAACAGCGAGAAATCTTTCTGTTCAAGTATATTTAGAATCCTTATTTCTGAACAACTTCAAGTACAACTGGCTTTGGAATGAAAACAGGATTTTTTCCAGAGTCCGTCTCCAATTATCAGATATCCAGCCTACGCCGAAAATTAGGGCAAGTCTTCCCAGTTACCGCAACAGTATTCTCGGTATTTCATACCTGATATCTTCTTTTCGTAGAGGTCGTTCAGTCCATGTTAGGCCTTAGTACTCAATGCTTGGCCAGTTTATTTTCGGAAATTCAGAACTCTTTAATTTATTTTGTGCCAGTCTCAAAAGTCCAAACAGATTAGATTAGATTTTAATAACAGGTTACAAGAAACTTTGAATGCGTATATTAACAAAGAAGACGATGCATTTCACCTCTTAGCTGGTTGAAGGATAGCACGTGTAACGCTCATCACGCGCTCCTTTCCATCCAACTAATATGAAAAACAAACACGTCAGATAACATTATGCAAAAATCAGAACTAAAAATCGAACTCACCACATCGCCAACAGTCGAGGATCTGGTCCGGGTCACTGTTCAAGCAAACTTTGTCAGGCATCTTTGGTTTTGAAAGTGGTCAAAAATGAAACGAACTATTTCCGTTTGATAGCCAACAACTGGGGATAATTGGATCCCCAGAAAGCGTTGGTATAATCGGGCTCATAGAGGTCAGCTTCGTTCTGTAGAGCAATTTGTCAAATATTAGTTTTTTTTCGGGATTGGCGGCTTCGATCAGTCGTATAGAAGGTAAACTCACGAAGTAAACTCCAGCACCAGGGGTACGTTCACGAACCGTGGCCCACAAACTAGTCAACTTCTGGTATGTGGCCACTCGCTGTTGGAGAGTCGAGTCGAAGTTCCAGTTGAAACTCAACAATGACTGGAATTGTTCGCAACATCATTAGCAACCACAAAATAAACAAGGCTTTACAATCTTACATGCCACACCGCATTGCGCCATGCAGGGTTAATCGAAGTTCCGTTCTTGTCAAAGTCTTTAAACGCGAATGGCGTCACGGCGAGGATCTGGCTGAAGTCAGATGCGAGCATCCCGTCGATCATGCTTTCGATGAGTGTGTCGTCTGTAAATTTGTCCGAGGGAAGAAGGCGACTGGCCAAGACTTGGGGGCGGCCGACTTGCTAAAATAAATGTCGAATCATCGAGGAGAAGGAGAGATGAAAGCACATACATCAGTATTCGGAGCAATGAAGGTATCAAAGAAATCGCTGTATGAATCCATGGTGAAAAATGTAACGTTTCCGCCAACAGATCCGAATGCTGAAACGAGAGCAGCGGCAGATTTCGGCGCATCATCACCGTTCAAGATAGGGTTGGCCCAAACCGCGCTAGAAGCGGATGGCTTGGGAAGAGAAAAAGCTTAGTCTCTATTATAGTGGCTGAAATTTGGAGCAAGACCAACCGTGATATAACCACCCCAACCATCAGTCGCGATTTGCACGGCGCTTTTCGCAAGTGCCTTCAGGAGTTTGACATGGTTGGCATGTGTGCCCTCATACAATCCAAGGACGCTGGTGGTTCAATAAGATGTTTTTAATTTTCGATAACTGAAAAAAGAAAAACGTACGCGTGCACCGTAACTTGCGGTGATGCAACAAAGGAAGTCTCGAGAACGACACCAAATGTACCTCCACCTCCTCCACGAAGTGCGAAAAACAAGTCCTGATTCTGACATTGGTTCACTGCGCGGTACTGGCCATCTGGAGTCACGATTTTGAATTGCAGCACTCGGTCAACGCCAAGTCCCAAAGCAGGCGACAGTGCACTGTGACCGCCGCCCTGTTTATGGGTTAATCAAAATTTCATCCAAAGATGCAAAAACATTACGCACCATCAGCCAGCCACCAGATACACCTACACTTGGATCAGCCCCCGCAACAACGGTAACATTATTTGCACGAGCTAGGTCGTACACTGCACGGAATTGTTGGCCGGCCTGAGGTAAGTATCAATGCGTTTGAGCTAATTTCATAACGTAAGAAGTGTAGATAACTAACCCCTGCTGTGATCACCGTCGTTGGATTCGTTGAGCATCCATCTGGCACGAAATTGTTGTCCAGGACGAGCTGAGACGGCTTTCTTAGAATATTTTGGTTTCATATTATTCAATTGGTGAACTATACCTTATTGAGGTTGTGTGTCTTGAAATGGGTCACGAGAGCAATTAGAATTTTGAAACGAAAATCTTGACAGCAATCTGACAATGACATACCCAGAGTGCCAGTGTACCCGGACCCGCACTTCGCCCGAAATAGTCATGCTACGGACCAGATCAGTCACGGAAGATATAGTCTAGAATTAGAATGAACATACTCCTGTGTTTTTAATAACCAGGGGTACTTTGGTCTTCCTGGTAAATGCGTACGCCGCCACCACGTCTTGAACACCGGTCACATCGATCTTCAAAAGGAAGCAGAGGCATTCAAATATGATCCAGAAGATGAAAGATGGTCGCTACACGCACGTAGAGGTTTGGCACGCTTCCCTGCCGGCATTGTTGGGGTGGCGAAAACGCAGCAGAGTTAAGAGGGTTCTTCCAGTCCAGGAGGCAATCATCCCCGTTCGTTTGGCAAGTCTCCCACTGCGTGATTTCATAGGCTCCAAAATGCTGAGAACGAAACACTATCACATAGGAAGGATTGAGTTCAATGTGGATACTGCTGAGTAATGGAGAGAACGTACAATGGTCTTCGTTCCTTGACTGAATTTCCGCACATTCAGTAGTGTTGGGTGTATTTGGCAGGCCACCTGTCAGAAGAGAGAAGCATGGCTGGGAAAACGGCACTCCATAGTGAAGACGTCCTCCCACAGTCTGATTGAGAGCTCGCCAATCTGCAATGGTCACTATCGGCGATGCGCTCACGAACTTGCTGAGGACACCTAAAAGGGCGAAAGGAGAGACGAACGCAACCATTGTACGTTCCACCACCCGTGCTGGCACCTTCGATTTATAGTTAGCCTCCCATCAGAGATTAATTACCCCGAGTGAATTTGAGAGCCGAGTTCCATTTTCCGCGCTTTTGGAAGCTGAACGATGGAAACCGAGCACTTTGTAATCGTGACGTTCATGCCATAAAATGTCGGTGCTTCAACATTATTCAATGCGGGCTAGTGTGTTAGCTATGGATTGTCCAGACCAACTTTCCAGCAAGAATTTGTTACCACAGCTTGTGTCATACCACTCCTCCCCGCATCACCCGAGAGCTCCGAGTCAGAGTAAAAGTCCTTTGCGGTGGCGGTGCACGAGGGCAGATAGGCTGTTCCTAGTGGGATCGTAAGGTTTCCTGAAACAAAATCAAAGATGTTGAAACGGTTTGGCACTACTCGTAATTCTTGTTTTTTTTTGGAGGATTGAATGGCGTAAAAGACTTGTAGTGGTTTCAAATGGCCGGACAGGACCTACGACCAGGTTGTGGGAACGGGTCCTCGTACTATATGTGCGACCATAAATTTCGTGTTGAAAGCCTCTAACTTTGGGGGATATAATTCCTTGAGTTGCTCCACGAACTGTTCCATGATGTGGCGTGTTAACGACTCGAAGGAAGAGATAAAACCAGAAAGAAGCAAACGGAAGCACCATATGCATGGGGAGGGGATATACTGAAATTTTGCAGTGAAATAAGGTACGTATTATAGCACAGAGCAAGGAAATATACTGATAGTGTCGTGATGGCGAGTGATACATAGGTCGTTGCGTCATGAGTGAGGCCGAAAGACGATCATCCAGCGCTTGGAGATGGAATCCAAACGGAGATTCAGATTGTCGCAAAACGTAAGATGGGATCATGGAAGGAATGGTCTTCTAAGCGCGATATGGGACATCGGATAGCATTGGAAAGAGTTCGCGGAATTGGCTGATATAGGGTGTCAATGGTGGACAAACGATGGCGAATATTGGTTATGAGTCTGAGAGTAGGATGGAAGCTACTAAAGCATAGGAAGAGGCTGTCAGTCCTTCCAGCTCATAGTAAGTGGGCCTGTATCCTGGAATTTGAAATTATAATCTTTTTGCTATAAAAAAAGTGTGAATGAGCCCCTGGATAAGCTTATGGATAAAAAGGCTCACAGGACGTTGAATTGCCGTTGGTGTTGCTTCGCCATCACCCAGAGGTGTACCGTCGAAGGTCCCTGAACTACCAATGCCTGGTGAAACAAGGCCCGTTGGATGAGGTCCTCGTTCCTTTGTTCTTCCTCTGGTGTTCGTGTCCGTATAACCGACCAACCGCACGTTTAGTATAGGCGCAGGTCTTGGTTGCTCGAGTGTAAGAGATTGCGTGCCAGATGAAGGTCCGGCCTCTGGGCCAGCAGAGCTCGACGAGCGGCTGGTGGGAGGGTAGTTGTAAAGGTAGTTGGCATGGTATGACGGCCGATTACGGTGGTGGTCATGAAAGTTGGGGTGAGGTTGCAGGTGATTGTCGTCAAAGGACCGCGACGGGGACCGAGATATAGATTCGGACTTCTCTTGTGGAATCACGCGATTGTGGATGTTAAACGGGATCCGTGACGCAACATTTACCATTTTGCTGAACCAAAGTAAAAGCTCTTATCAGCTGAGAGAAGATGAATGCCAAGAGGGCTCCGTACCCTTCCTTTGCTCGCACAATGCGGCTAAGTCGCTCATGGAGCCTCTGGTGATCCACAAGGTGGACAGCTGAACTAGATACGGTTACACAAAAAAAACTCGTGATCAATTCCCATCAAAACAGAGAGATTCGGAAAAACATACACGTCAGCTGCTGGTTCTTCGGGGATGAGGCGTGTGGTCTCATCGTATGCGGGATCGGTTTCGGTTTCGGTTTGCCAGCAGCAGCAGCAAATGCTCCTTAAAAGAGAGGAAGCCATGTTGCGAATGGGTATGTTTAAATTTTTGGGAGTTGACCAACACGGATTGATTCGTGTTTGGCTCTGATTGCCAGTCACTGATGTTACAAACACCGGCCATTAAAAATGCCCGTGTTATCTCCACCAATAGGATTCGAGATATTGAACCGCGCAACATAAGAATAACGCGGTAACGCCGACCATGCTCAGCATGTGAAGCTCGACTCATGTTATTAAGGGAGCTTATAGCATATGTATTGAGAATTCAATTTCGATGGTTCGCGGACAATTTACATGTGACAGGCCTTTTTGAGGGGGATCCGGGGCAGTGAAAGCAGAGGATGGGGCCTTGCGAGGGGGATGTCGAAGGACAGCGTTCTCGGTTTGAGTTTGCTGGGGCAGAGTGGGAATTTTGGGTTCCTCGATAGGCTCATCCGATTCATGCACTGGAATTTGGATTTAGCCCATTTGGACTTGGTAAACCTTCAGTAGGGTGGTGCAAGACTGATCAATGCAGACTTATTTGCATGTTCCGTTCATTGAAAAGTGACCACTAAATGGAATAGCTGGGGAATCAGTGTCCAGTCTTGGAACAGAAGAAACACACAGTATGTTTTCGACAGCCGAAAGATCATTCATCTGTATTATTCAATGTGGCACCAGAGCCAGAGTCAGGTGTAAGCAGACGATCAGAAACGTCAATCATTTTCTTATCTTGCAA
>Ga0307509_10010161_pt1 | contig 11584 bp, 5 predicted proteins | sample 10_EM_MG_FD_202245 | JGI IMG/M metagenome (GOLD analysis project Ga0307509, IMG submission 202245) | Populus trichocarpa ectomycorrhiza microbial communities from riparian zone in the Pacific Northwest, United States - 10_EM | ecosystem: Host-associated > Plants > Roots > Unclassified | place... | reverse complement strand
AAAGGTAGCGCCCGGACGAAACGAGCCCGGGCGGAAGCACCCAGAACTGGAGTTTACGTTATAAGCGCCTGGAACGTCCGGGGGATGGGGCGAACAGGATGCAACAGGGCGCAGGGCAGTTTTTTTGATGATGTAAGTGTACCCGAGTTGGTCCGACACTTCCGGCAGGATAAAATCCTGATGGAGGGTAGACCTCGGACAGACCCTGAGCAGGACAGGGTGCTCACACAAGGTCAGAAGTAGTGGTGAATGTCCAAGGCTTAAATCTGATATCTACTTAAGTTTAAGCGTTTGGCATTCTACTTCGACAACCAACTTTTCCTCGTGAGAACTAAATTGAGTGAAGCTTCGAGCTTAACTATCTTAAGTTTTACCGTTGATTCTTCTGAATTATTTTACCTCATCTTTATCTTCTACTTTGAGTGTTTGGTGCGGTCGCAACCTTAGAGTTCACCTCTCTATAAGGGGGCCCCGTTACAAGCTGGAAGAGTTTACATTCCTTGAAGTAATTCCCTGATTGGAAGGATAACATGTTTGAACTCTATCAGATATCTGGTACAGCTGCATATATATGCATGCTGCCTTGAAAGATGGCCATCAGAACTAATCACTCGGTATTCTATGAGAACTATTGGTATGTTTGCGTACAGGGTGCATATATTAAACCAAAGATCATTAGGACGCAGAGATCGAAAACTATCTACTGGTGGAGTGGAAACACCCCCAGATAAATTAGTAGTAAGGAGACTCTCTGAGTTCGAGCAGGGCAATTACTTTCCGGGTCAAACAGTGTTCACACTTTCCTGAACAAACTTGAAGGACATAAGTCCTTCAGAAAGGAAAGTAGTGTAAACATTAGTATAAATAGAAGGGCTCTCCCCGGGTAGTTGAGAAGGAATCAAGCAACGGAGAAGAGACCTTAACAATATAATAAGTGATTAAGAAATCTTCTAAGTTTGAGAAACTTTAACTTTCCAATTACTTTCCCGAGCCTGCGTGACATATCTCGGTACCCTCGAACCAGGGCCTAGTTAGCTTAATATCTCTTTGAGTTAGCTACCCTGTAACACATAGACAGCCTCTGGGGACATACTCTACCGTGATTAGACTCATACCTCTAGAGTCCATTAACAACCAATAGTAATGCTACAAATCAAGGGGAGAAGGTCCCAGCTAGTTACTAAGGTATTTGTCCCGAAAGCGCCCTGGCCTCCTTGGACTACATAAGTACCACTAGGAAGACTACCCTACTAGCTGTAAGCTAAGATAGACTCCTAGATGCTGGAGGGACCATATATGGGTGACCCCCATATTGGCGGTTACCTACACTCCATTTATATATCATGCGAACGACATTTGGTCGCACAGACAGCGACGACTTATACGGCGTTACGGCAGCTGCTCCAATGATCTCTTTTTACTAGCAAACAAGTAACTATGCAGCTGTCTGCCTATCACACGCCGTCCCAACGCTGGGGCCAGAGGGGGGTGTTGGCTCAACCCTACAAATTTCAATAGTATATTCGGGCCACTATTCCTAAGGCTGCTGGCCTTTCTACGCAGATGTGTGTGAGCTCATGAACATCTATGAGCCTGTAGAATATGAGGCAAATGACCTCTCTAAGTTCCAGAATAACTTTGCCGGTGAAGGTAGGGTAACTTGGGTACCTCAGTAGGGTAACTGGGTCTCATGGGCATAATGGCAAAATTCCCAAGGTAGGGTAACTTCGTCCTCTTATGCCTGTAACTGCTCCGGAAGTCCTCCAGTCGACCACAAAAGTTGTCTCGGAGATCTGTGTAACATTCCCATAATTCTCTTGACTTGATGCGAATGTTCTCCCGAAACGTTACCCCGCCTAATAGAGTACCTAAGGCTACTCTACTGTTTCCTAGGCCTTGCTCTTGGCGAACCAGAATTCTTGTATACCAAGTATACTAAACCATACCACCTTTGGTTACCACTTGGTATGCCATTTGTGCTAAGGTGGTAGTTATTGTAACTACCTATTGTATGGTCGTTACAGCAACACATATGCTATCACTAAGCAGATACCACTGTTAGATACCCCTCATTCGGGGCATTCTCCTTAGCCATTGAATATCCCATAGTACAATTTTCAAGGTGTGTTCTTCACACCTTTCCACTTAGGCAGAATTTTGAACTACTGACTATCTTACCTGGTATCTTACGCTACAAACCTGCTATTGCTAAGAGGATATTACCGTTAGATTCCCCTTATTGAGAGCTTCCTCTTGAGCCTTTAAACGTCCTATTTGCGCCTTTTCTAGGCTGTTTCTTTCTGTTTTATCTCTATTGTATAGAAGTAGCTAGTTTAGCAGAAGGTAATAATAAATTCGGAAATTTATGCAATCCGTGAAAAACTATTATACTACGCTGAATAGCATCTGGACTGAACTGAAACTTGAAATAGCCTATGACCTGTGGGAATCTTAAGACCTTAAGAAGCCTTTTTAACCCTTCCTGCAGTCACAATATATATTTCTAGTATTTTTCCGGTATTTTTCTGGTCTTGTTCTGTTCAGGACTTCATTTACCTGTGGTATATGACATGGTCTCAGCACTCCCGGTAGGCTCCCTGGAGTCCTAAATCAGACTCTGTGAGTCTTGCTTAGCTTGTATAACTATACCACTCCTAACTCTTCTACTATTACTAAAGACTCATGTAGTATACCTGGTATCGTCTATTGTGTTCTCTTGATACAACAACTTGAGTTTTATAAATTGGCCCCCAATACCCCCTCCCCGATACCCCATGAGGTAGAGGGATCAAAGGTGAACTTTTGCTGATGCTGGCTGTTGATTATGGAAGGTTTGATTAGTGAGGCTTGCTCTTCTAGGTGAAGGATAGGTGAAGGGTATTCAACATTTTTCTCTTTAGCCACACAGGGCTGTGTGTGAACAACTAGGCCCCATGGCAGGAATAGTTGACAGTGTAATGACTTTAGGATAGTTAGCTACAATAACTACCACCTTAGCCCAAATGGTATACCAAGTGGTAATCAAAGGAGCTATAGTTTAGTATACTTGGTATACAAGAATGCTGGTTAGCCCTGAGCTATTTGGTAAGGGTCACGTGAATTCTGTGGAAGGTCACGTGTTCAACTCTCCATGGTGGCAGGGTTATTTTATGCGTAACACAAATGTGTATTACGTGAAAGATTCAAGAGGAATCGAGTAGGTGCTAATCATCATTACACGGCATAATGGTACCTCAGTAGGCAGTACCCAATTTACCCTACCTTCGCCGGCAAAGTGATCGAGGAACTTAGAGAGGTCATTTGCCTCACATTCTACCGGCTGTAAGATATTCATTGGCACACGCACACCTGCATCGAAAGGCCAGCAGCCTGAGCAGTATTGGCCCGAACATACTATTGAACTTGGGAGGGTTGAGCTAACACCCCCCCTCTGGCCCCAGCGTTGGAACGGCGGGTCATAGGCAGACGGCTGCATAGTTACTCGTTTGCTGGTAAAACGAGGTCATTGGAGCAGCTGCCGTAACACCGTCTCCGTTGTCGTAGTCCTTCTGACTGAATGTCATTCGCAGGATATATAAGGAGAGTATGGGTAACCGCCAATATGTGGGTCACCCATATATGGTCTCTCCGGCACCTAGGAGTCTATCTTAGCCTACGGGTAGTAGGGTAGTCTTCCTAGTGGTACTTAGGTAGTCCGAGGAGGCCAGGGCACTTTTGGGGCAAATACCTCAGTAACCAGTAGGGACCTTCTCCCCTTGATTTGTAGCATTACTATGGGTTGTCAATGGACTCTAGAGGTTTGAATCTTATCACGGTGGGGTATGTTCCGAGAGGCTGGATATGTCTAGCGCCCATTTCGCCAACCATCGGCTACATATTACCGTGGGAGCTTGCATGTCAGATTATCACATTGGATAGTCTCGTAGATTAAATGATGGATGGCATAGCTTGTATAAACAAAACTAGGACTGGGCCAGTGAGTCCACCACCTACAGCCACTTGTCATAAGTGTTCGTAATGCCTTAGTCAGCTGCCTCACCAAAAATGCCAGATCATGGAATTCGTTGCGACCGGTGATTGTGTGCCAACCCATCCCTGGTAATTGTATTCCCACCCATCCCTGGTGATCGTGTACCCGCCTGTCGAACCTCATTCAACTATGGTTTACCGATCTGGATATGCAAAGCCTTCTCCAAAAAATTAACCTGCTCCTAAGACATCAAGGAGAGAAATGACCAGTGTTGAAAAGGGCAGGATTATTGCCTTTTTCCATTGCCTCTGGAATATTGCCCTTGTGGCTCAAATTGTTGGACGTCCTTAGTCTACAATTAAAAGCTTCCTTGCCTGAGCATGTGAACACCTATCTCTGGATAACCTTCCTCGTCCTGGTCACCCTTCCCTTCTCAGTAGTCAACAGTATCGCACAATTATCCGGGCAGCTAAGTCCAATCGCAACATGACCTGATGTGACTTCCGGGAATATGCACCTGGTGTATCACTTTCTACAGGTAATAATTAAAAATACAGCATTCTTGTACTATGCTGAGTGATAGCATATGACTTCAGTTAGTTAACATAATATGATATAGTGGAAAGAGTACTCAGAGAAGTGAATATCAAGAAATGGCTAGCAAAATCCAGGCCTAGACTCAAGGCTAAGCATATAGCTAAGAGATTGAAGTAGGCTACTATTCATAAGAATTGGACAGCTGAGGATTTTGAAGGAGTTATTTGGAGTGATGAATGCAGTGTGGAGAAATCCAAAGATCCAAGACAAGAATGGGTTTTCAGGGAACCTGGAGAAAAGTGGCTAGCTGAGTGCATTCATCCAAAAGAAAAGTATAAGGGAATATCTCTTATGATTTGGGGTTGCTTTTAGGGTAGGAGAAAAGGTCCTTTGGTTCACATTACTCAAAATATCAATCAGACCAGGTATGTTAGACTTTTAAGAAGGCATCTTTTTCCTGTTATTGATCAAATGTTTTCCTTTGGTATGCAAGATATTCTTTTTCAACAAGATAATGCTCCTGTTCACAAGGCTTATAGTGTTATGGCTTGGTTTGAGAGAAATTGTATTGAAATTGAGGAGCACCCCCCTTATTCCCCTGATTTGAATCCTACTGAACATGTATGGGTTGAGCTTAAAAAGCAATTACACCAGCAGTATCCAAGGATTGAAGATACCCCAGGAGGAAAAGAGGCAGTAAAGAAGAGACTTGCACATGTATTACCATTGGTTTGGGAGACAATTCCTAAGGAGTTTTTTGAGAAGTTGTGGAAATCAATACCTAATAGGGTAGCTGCAGTGTTGGAAGCAAGGAGAGGTTCTACAAAGTGCTAGTTGTTATTATTTCTATTTCTACTATTTAATTTATTTATTAGTATTATGGGATTGTTGATAATTATAATGATCGTTCACTTATTGACATCAGCAAGAAAAATCAGTTTACACCCTATGCACCCTATGCTTCTGAAGGCATCTGGAGACAGAAATGAGGGACGAAAATTGAAAAATGATAATTTGCCAAAACGCGTTAGCTGACTAAATAATATCCCATTCAAAGTGTCTATATTTAAAAAAGTGACCCCTATCGGATATAATTAACATGTCTATTTTTGTTGAAAAAGAATTGAACAAGTTAACAAGATGCGTGTGGATGCCATAGGAAGACTTCAGATGTCTTCCAATGTACCACAGGCTCTTCCCAACGTAAACTCTACCTCAGGATGCAGAATTGAGATTTTTTCCTGATGGACTTGGTTGTCCGTTTGTTTGTTTGTTTGTTGGTTTGTTTACTTACTCACATGCGCATGTAACTGACCATTGTTACGCTACCTACAACCCGGCACCCTACTACCCCCTGGCACCATACTACTCCTAGGGACCCTACAAACCGCCGGCAGCCTACTACCCCCCGGCAACCTACTACCCCTGGGCCGGCACCCCACCACCACACGGCACTGTATGGCACAACCACTCATTTAACAGGTCTCAGATCACGAACACTTATGACGAGTAGCCGTAGGTATTGACTCCGGTTGTTGGCATGACAGTTAGCCACTGGCATAACTTCGATAGGAAGCGTTTTGCCACCTGCGGTTGTATTAGAGATGCATTGCAGAAACTCATATCCTATTGACGGGGTTAAGCGTACCCTAGTTGTTTCGATACTTTGGGCAGGATAATTCCTGATTGAGGGTAAACCTTGAACAGCGCTGAGCAGGGCAGGGTGCTCGCATAAGGTCGGAGTAGTGGTGAGTGTCAAAGACTTAAATCTGATATTGTAACGACCCTACGATAGGTAGCTACATGTATAACTACCACCTTAGCCCAAATGGTATACCAAGAGGTAGCCAAAGGTGGTATAGTCGAGTATACTTTGTATACAAGAATCCTGGTTCGCCTAAAGGCAAGGCCTAGGAAACAGTAGAGTAGCCTTGGGCACTCTATTAGGCAGGGTAACCTTTCAGGAGAACATTCGCATGAGGTTAAGAGAATTATGAGAATGTTACACAGACCTCCGAGACGACTTGTGTAGTCAACTGGAGGACTTCCGGAGTGGTTAAGGACATAAGAGGACAAAGTTACCCTACCTTGGGAATTTGGCTATTATGCCCGTGGATCTCAGTTACCCTACTGAAGTATCTAAGTTACCCTACCTTCACCGGCAAAGTGATCCTAGAACTTAGAGGTTGATTGCCTCACATTCTATGGGCTCTTAGATGTTCGTAGGCGTACACGCATCAGCATGGGGAGGCCCCACGCCTGAGTAAAGATGGTCCACACATGCCATTGAACTTGGGCGGGTTTTGCTAACACGCCCCTCTGGCCCCAGCATTGGGACGGCGTGTCATAGGCAGAGGGCTCTATAGTTACTCGTTTGCTAGTAAAAAGAGGTCATAGGAGCGGCTGCCGTAACACTGTATACGTCGTCGCCGTCCGTTCGACTGAATGTCTTTCGCAGGATATATAAGGGGAGTATGGGTAACTGCCAATATGGAGGTTGCCCATATATGGTCTCTCCGGCACCTAGAAGTCTATCTTAGCCAACGGGTAGTAGGGTAGTCTTCCTAGTGGTACTTAGATAGTCCAAGGAGGCCAGTGAGCTTTCGGGCCAAATACCTCAGTAACTAGCTGGGACCTTCTCCCCTTGATTTTTAGCATTACGATGGGTTGTCAATGGACTCTAGAGGTATGAGTCTTATCACGGTAGAGTATGTCCCGAGAGGCTGGCTATGAGTAGCGCCCACTTAGCCAACTATCGGCTACATCTCACCGAGGGAGCTTGCATGTCAATTTATCACATTTGACAATCGTGTAGATTAATTGATGGACTGCATAGCTTGTATAGACGAAACTACCACTGTGCCAGTGAGTCCACCACCTAGGTATTGACTCTGGTTGTTGTCATAACAGTTAGCCACTGGTATGACTTCGATAGAAAGAGTTTTTCCACCTGTGGTTGTATTGGAGATGCATTGCAGAAATTCATATCTTGTTGACGGAGTTAAGTATACCCGAGTTGCTCCGATACTTCTGGCAGGATAATTCCTAATGGAGGATAGACCTCGGACAGGCCCTGGGCAGGCCAGGGTACTTGCACAAGGTCGGAGTAGTGGTGAATGTCAAAGGCTTAAATCTGATATCTACTTAAGTTTAAGCGTTTGGCATTCTACTTTGACAAACAACTTTTTCTCAAGATAACTAAATTGAGTAAATCTTCGAGCTTAACTATATTAAGTTTTACTGTTTGATTCTTTTGAAATATTTTACCTCATCTTTATCTTCTACTTTGAGTATTTGGTGCGGTCACAACCTTAGACTTGACCTCACTATAGGGTGCTCCAGTTACATTCGTACATGATGTCGAGATTAAGCTGGACTACTTCCGCGATTTCTTAGTAAAGGAAATCGCCAAAGTCAGCCTTGTCATACCCCTCTTGAGAGATACCGCCAAAGAATCGTATAATGCAATCCACCAGCACATTAACCAAGATGCGGCCAAACGACGTGGGCTCAAGTTCGACCCCAAAAATCAGTTGCGAACCTGGGAAGAATTTCGCAAGCGTTTGGAAGGTAGCTTTGGCGGTCACTCAGATAGAAATTGTGCTCTGAGGGAATGGAGCCAGTTGTATATGAAGGACGGAAAGGTTGATCGCTTTATCAATGAACTTATCCGCCTTGCAGCAGTCTTAGGGTATAGCGGGGAGTTTGTTAATGACAGGGCGCACATGGGCGTGACCGATGTCCTCAATGCCGCCTGGTCTATGAAAAGCCCCCATCCAGTAGCATATATGGATTACCTGAACCTGTTGCGCCTGACTAGGCACCAGCTTGAAGATGCCTCCAATTTTCGTACACAGGTACAAAAGGAGCCGCACCCTTCCAAGCGTACAAAGAGCGATAATAGGTATACCTCGGAAGGAAAAAAACAGAGGAAGGACAAGAAGGCCGTTGGGCCCCGACAGCAGAAGCCCCGTAAGCGAGCGCAAGGGTTTACAAAACCCGCAGAAACAGAGCATACGAAGATGCACTGGAGTGTGCCTCAGACTATGATTGACAAGTGCAAACGGCTGAATCAATGTTCTCGTTGTGGACAAGACAGTCACCACAGTGCGAAGTGTCCATCCGCAGCCCCAGTTGTTGCATCCTCACACCTTAGGCGGAAACAGGATGCTGGTGAGGCTGGACATGAAGCCACCCAAGTCCTAAATCGAGACGCATTGAGGCGGCTCCTAAACCTGCTGTGAAACAAGTTGTTGCCGAGCTCCGTGGATCACCTCCCCCAGATTTGGATATCTTGGAGGTTGATACCGACATAGATAACTAGGTAATCTTTATCCTATGATTAGAAATCATGAATGGAAAGATGCTAAAACTTCATGCTAGGCTGAATGATGGGCATGCTAGGTAAAGATAAAGGATGTCAGTTGTATATTCCCCAGCCCTAAGCGCTGCAAACTGAAATTAATATATCGCGCCAGAAAATGCACGATGAAGCGAGGTTTCTCTTGTGACGTGTTGGGATGGTTACAGCTCTTTCTCTTTAGCTTTTTGTTTATTTCTGTGTCATATTGTGCAATGTGTTGTTTGCTTATCTCATACTGTTTTCCACTTTTTTGGAAGGAATTTGGTTGGGTTTTGATTTTGATTTTGTCAGGCTAGACTTGACTTAGCAATTGAAGTTATTTTGCAAGTTGACCTGAGAAGGGTTGAATACCCGAAATCATGCTGGCGTGATAGTAAACACCCTCGTCATTGAAACCCCGTAAATTTATCAAGCGATAAAACTATTCACAACCCGTTGTGGCCGCTCTTGTGTCGAAAGGCAAGGGCTATTGACTAGTTATAGTAAACCATACCAAATCCTTCTGAGAAATACTAACTGCAATGATTAGGGACAAGAGACCCGAAAAGCGGTTGAGGCTTGCAGGCCCGCCGCCACATACAAGATCCATTCACGTGAGAGTGAGATTGGAATGGAGCCACAACCAAGAGAGGCAGAGTGGTAAAGCCCTGTTATTATTAGATAGGGGCACTACTGGTGCTGTTCTAAGCAGCGACTGGGTTAATGATACCCAAGTACATCAGCAAAAAAAGGATTTACGTCGGGCGGACACAACCCGGGTCCAGACGGGTTGCGTCCGCCATATGCTTCCGGTGCGCCCTGACCGTCCGCCGGACCTTTTTTCTCAACCCATGCGCCTGGTGCCTCACAACGCCTTACACCCCCTCCCATGCACCCAGCGCGCTGGTTGCAACCACCGACCGTCCCGACTGCGCCCTCATCCTTTTTCTGATCTACTGCTCTTATCTGAAGGCATCCGGCGTACCCCATCCCCAACTCCCAGCACCCGGACCCCCTGCCTTCTACCTTATCCCTCCCGCAACATCAGCAAAAAAGACCTTCTCGCCCAGTGCAAGGTTGTTGCTTCCTGATGATACCCCCTATTTGGAGAAGCTTACTAAGATTCTATTGTCCCAGTAACCGCCTCCAATACCACCTTGATTCTTCTTAAGTTCACATGCTCGGCAGGAAATCTGCTAAGTTGATTCCAACTGCAGGCACCTGGATCTATCAACTACTCGATGTGTTGTTGCCTGGTTATCCAGCGGGAACTTATTATCACCTACCGTGAGCTACACACATGCCACCGCTTCGAGCCTTATACCATTCGATATATCTCGTCTGGCGGATTCAAATGGTCCGCTTCCCAACTCGATCCGACCACTGGCTGTGGAGCTGTCATCTAGTTTGTACTCTTGTTCACCGGGCAGGTACCTACAGATTGTTTGATGCAGAGTGCTACAAGCATGCCACAGCTTTGGGCTTTATACCATTGAGTCCCTCTCGTCGAGCTGAATCAGATGAGCTATCTCCCGACCCTGGCGGACCTCGGGCTGGGGAACTATCACCTTTTTGAACCTGCTGACTGCTAGAGATATGCCACCGCTTTGGGCCTTATACCATTCAATTCGTCTCGTCCAGCGGATTCGAATGGTCCACCTCCCGACCCGATCCGACCACTGGCTCTGGAGCTATCATCGAGTTTGTACTTTTGTTCACCGGGCAGGTACCTACAGATTGTTTGATACAGAGTGCTACAAGCATGCCCCAGCTTCGAGCCTTATACCACTGAATTCCTCTCGTCGAGTTGAATCAGATGCGCTATCTCCCGACCCTGGTGGACCTCAGGCTGGGGAGCTATCACCTTTTTGAACCTGCTGACTGCTATAGATATGCCATCGCTTCGGGCCTTATACCATTCGATTCGTCTCGTCCGGCGGATTCAAATGGTCCGCCTCCCGACCAGATCCGACCGCTGGACGTGGAGCTATCATTGAGTTTGTACTTTTGTTCACCGGGCAGGTATTTACAGATTGTTTGATGCAGAGTGCTACAAGCATGCCACAGCTTCGAGCCTTATACTATTGAATTCCTCTCGTCGAGCTGAATCACATGGGCTATCTCCCCACCCTGGCCGACCTCTGGCTAGCAAGCTATCACCTTTTTGAACTTGCTGACAGCTACAGGAATGCCACCGGTTCGAGCCTTATACTATTCGATTCTTCTCGTCCGGCAGATTCAAATGGTCCGCTTGCGGACTCGATCCGGCACCTGGCTGAGTGTAACGGGGGCACCCTATAGAGAGGTGAACTCTAAGGTTGTGACTGCACCAAAACTCAAAGTAGAAGATAAAGATAGAATAAATAATTCACAAAGAATCAAAACGGTTAAACTTAATATCGTTAAGCTGAAAGCTTCACTCAATAAGTTCTCTCGAGGAAAAGTTGGTTATCGAAGTAGAATGCCAAACGCTTAAACTTAAGTAGATATCAGATTTAAGCCTTTGACATTCACCACTACTCCGACCATGTGCGAGCACTCTGTCCTGCTCAGGGCTTGTCCGAGGTCTACGCTCCATCAGGCATTATCCTGCTGGAAGTGTTGGACAAACTCGGGTACACTTAACTCCGTCAATGGGATATGAGTTTCTGCAATGCATCTCCAATACAACCGCAGGTGGAAAAACTCTTCCTATCGAAGTCATACCAGTGGCTAACTGTTATGACAACAACCGG
>Ga0307509_10010160_pt1 | contig 11585 bp, 8 predicted proteins | sample 10_EM_MG_FD_202245 | JGI IMG/M metagenome (GOLD analysis project Ga0307509, IMG submission 202245) | Populus trichocarpa ectomycorrhiza microbial communities from riparian zone in the Pacific Northwest, United States - 10_EM | ecosystem: Host-associated > Plants > Roots > Unclassified | place... | reverse complement strand
CTCGTCGCCGAGCTGGCCGGAGTAGGGGCTGAGCCGCTCGAAGTCCGGCGTGCTCAGCTCCACGATGAAGTCATTGGGTACGACGGTCCGGTCGCGGTTCCAGATCGTCGCGTTGTTGTCGCACTCGCGCTGGAGCGCGCCGGCGATCTCGACGGGCTGGACCTCGGACTTGAACACCTTGGCGAAGGTGCCGTTGACCAGACCTTCGAGGCGTTGCTCGAACTTCTTCAGGACTCCCATGGGGCACCTCCTCCGTCGTTGCCGCACTGGTTGCCGTGCCGGCTGCCTTGGTACTGCTTACTGATCGTATCCACGCGCCGGTAAATCGGCTGGTTCCCCCTTGTCGGCCCGTCGAACTCCTTCTGCACTACTCCTGCCCAGGATCGTAGAGGGGGCCGCAGACAAGTGTCCCGCACCTGACTGTGGACCTTGCCCGCCTCCTGGGGAGATGGCCGCTACCGGTACGAGGTTGATACGTGAACCGGCCCACGTTGATACGTAGCGAGGGGGCCGGGGTGTTCGGAAGGGGCCCCTGGTGGTCCCCGGGCCAGGTCACGGGGTGCGGATAAGGGATGTGAATCCACCCCGGGCACCGTGCTAATCTTCTGCATGTCGGAAGGCGCCAGCCCCTTGCGGGAACAGCCCGAAGACACACCCAATGCGCGGGTGGCGGAATAGGCAGACGCGCTGGATTCAGGTTCCAGTGCCCGAAAGGGCGTGGGGGTTCAACTCCCCCCTCGCGCACAACGAGAAACCGACGAAACGGGCTCTCACCAGTGACGAAAGTCATGGTGGGGGTCCGTTTCTCGTTGGTGTGCCGGGCTACGACCCGGACGGGGACGTGGCAGGGCCCCGGCCGTGAGATACCTCACCGCCGGGGCCCTGCTTCGTTGCTGCTGGTTGTTTTCCGGGTGGTGCTGGGGTGGTGCCGACTGGGGTCAGGAGGCCGGCGCCAGATGTCCGGTGGGTGTCCAGACCTTGCGCTCTTTGGTCTTCTGCCTGTGATGCGTACGACGGCGGGGGCGCTCACCGCCGAGTGCGAGCGTCTCGAGCCACTTCTTGATCTTGCGGCGGTTCGCGTGGGCGAGTTGGAAGGCCAGGAGGATCGTCTGGGCCGCGATGCCGCGGATGCGGCGTGAGCCTGCGGCTTCGATGCCTTCGGCGAGGGGATTCTTGGCGTAACCGTTGTAGCCCTCGACGCTGTTGCGAAGCCGGAAGTAGACCTTCTGCCATTCCGGGCCGCCGTACTCCAGGGCCTGCCACTGCTTGGCGCCGGCTTCCGGGCTGACGGTGATGGCGTTCTGGCGGCAGACCTTGACCGGGCCCGCTGGGCTGGGTTTCGGGTCGATGAGGGGAAGGTGGATGCCGCGCCCCAGGGTGTGGGGCTTGATGAGGCACTGGGCCTTGCCCGCTTCGGCGGGGCACATCATCCGCTGGTAGCCGTCGTCATCGGCGTTCTGTTTCGGCATGAGGCGGTAGCCCCGGCGGGCGGCGATCAGCCGGACCCAGGTCTCCTGGTCGATGCGTTCGGCGTACAGGTCGATGGTGGCGTTGATCAGGGGTTTTGGCATGGAAGGGCAGTACCAGCGGCCCTCGACGAGGATCGCGCCTTCCGTTCCTCCCTGCTTGCCGAGCTGGTCTCCCCGGTAGTCGTAGACGGGCTTGTAGCCCATGGCCCGGACAGGGATCTGCCACTCCGTGGGCTCGGAGTTGTTGTAGGCGCGGTCGCCGGCGAGGTAGCCGGGTTTGTATCCACGTTCCTGGAGCCGGTCGAGGATCTTCATGCCGTTGTAGGCGGGGCGTTGCCCGGGTTTGTCGAGGGCGACACCGAGGACGAGGGCCGGGAGGACGTCGGGGTTCGGGGTGCCGTCGTCGAGGAGCACGGCGTCGTGTTCGGTGTCACGGGTCACGATGAGGTGGGCGTCGTAGCCGTAGAGGTACTTCTTCTTGAGCGAGGTCTTCTTCTTGCGCTTGGAGGTCGGGGCTTTGCCCTTCTGGGCGGGCGGCGGAGACGGGCGCATGGAGTTGGAGACCGGTGCGTCGGGGTCCCGGTGGTCGCCGTCGCGTACGTACCAGCCGGCGTCGGGGTCGGTGGCGAGCTCGGGCCCGTTCGTGGCACGGCCGCGGGAGAACGTGCGGACAGGGGTGGCGTCGATACCCATGGAGACCTCCGCCAGCTCCGCCAGGAGGCTGTGGAGGGGGCGTACGGAGGCGTCCAGGACGAACTCGGTGAACAGCGCCAAGCGCCGCTCCCGCTCCGCCAGGCCGTCGATGTCGGCTGCCGCCATCAGCTCGTTGGCCTGTTCCCGCGAGAGGTGTCCGTTGGGCGGCAACGGGGAGGGGTTCATCGCGTCCTTCATGGAGTGGAAGAGACGCCGGACAACGGCGTACGCCGCCTCGAATCCCCGGTCGTGGTCTTCGTAGTCGGATATGCCGAGCCGGGCGCGCAGTTGCGGACCGATGCGGAAGTACAGGATGTCCGTGACCCGTTCCAGGACGATCTTGCCACCGGTGTCCTGGGTGCAGATGTGGAGGCCGATCAGGAGGTTTCTGAGGTGCAGGGTGCGGTGGCGGCCTCGCGGGAGGTGGACGAACTCCTCCAGCAGCGGGACGAGTTGGCTGTTGTCGACTTCCTCGATCGCGGCCTCGACGTCGGCGTCGTCGATGAACCGGCGCTCGGTGCGCATCGCCAGGAGGCGCTCGTGGCGGTCGCTCGGCTGACTGCGTGGCGCTGTCAATGGCTGCCTCGCAGCAGGCGGGCGGCTTCTTCGGCGGGGACGGGGCGCAGGAACGGCAGGATGCGGGAGAGGCCGTGGAGGGTGTCGACGCCGGCCGCCGCCACGATGACGGTGATGGGAAGCCGCTCTTCGAAGAGTTCGGCCAGCCACGTGGACCTGAGACGGCCCATGACCAGGCGCGGGACGTTCGGGCTGGGCTGGGCGCGGGCCAGGAAGTTCGTGACGGTGTTGGTGCCGCGGCTGTAGGAGTTGGGGCGAAACAGATACTGCGCGGCGCCTACGGTCTCGAGGCGGTCGGCAGCGGAGGCCAGGACCCCTTCCCAGGGGCGGCGGCAGAGGATCTCCCGTTTCCGGGGGCCGCGCGTGGCCACGACGACCGGGCCGCTACCTCCTGGGGCTCTGCGGACGTCGTGGACGCGCAGCGGGATGACTTCCGGTGAGTCGAGGCCGACTCCGAGCCCGAGTGCCATGAGTGTCTTGCAGCCCCACCGAAGCTCCTCCGTGGGCTGCCCGCTGACCCAGCCCCACAGGTCCGCGAGCTCGGTCCGGCTGTACGGGCTGTTGGGAACCGAGGCCGACAGCTTGGCGGGTTTCCCGGTCCTGCATGCGCCGCCCAGCACGATCTCGCTGAGCCGCAGGAGCCTGGTCCGGTAGTTGCCGCGGGTGCTCTCCCTCACGTTGGGGCAGCCGACCGCGATGAACCGCTCGATCACCTCCCGGGAGAGCCACACCTCGGCTGTTCCGGGAAGACCCTCGCCGTTGCAGAAGAGCGCCAACTGAGCCAGCGCGGACAGCAGTTCACGGGCTTGGTAGGGCAGCAGGGGATCGGCGAGGCGGACGACACGGCGCACTTCGTCGCCGACGCGGCTCCACCCCGCGGGTGAACCGGACGGGCCGTAGGCATCAATCCGCTGACTCATCACATGTCGCCAAACCAACACCCCAGCCGGAGGAGTGTTATTCGAATAACATGTAGTCGCGGCAGCAGCCGCGCGCGACCGGGGAGGACCGGATGGGTCAGACTTCACCTCATGCCCCAAGGAGATGCCCGTCGACTGCCGCCGCGCGCGTACTGCGCCGGCGGTGCGTGGCCTGAGGCTGTCATGGAGGAGCACCACGGGGCGCGGGTCGCCCAGGCTCTGGCTGCCAGGCTGGAAGCGGCGATTGGGAGGAAGGACTGGTCGGTGGCCGAGCTGTCCCGGCGCAGCGGGGTGGCCCGCTACACGATTGCCAAGGCGCTGGCCGGTGAATCCTGGCCCGACCTGCTCACTATCGCCAATCTCGAAAAGGCGCTGGGCGTGGATCTCTGGCCGGGGCGGGAAGTGTGACGAGAGCGGCCACGACGGCCGAAAGAAGGACTGTTCGAGACTGAACACGATGTGGTCATCCCTTCGAGGGAAGGGCGGGACCATATTTCGCAGCGCGCTACCGGAGGCATGAAGCCGTCCGTAAAATACAGCGTGGCACGAACTGATCCGGCACTGTGGAAGGTCCTCGGGAGGTTCGTCGCTGTGGGCCGCTACCGCGGAAGAGATTCCAGGTGGCGGCCCTCTCCATGCTGGATGGAAGGGGCTGTTCGAGGGGGTTCTACAAGGTCTGCCGGCCGCCGGCCGCGTACTGGTAATTCGAACCCGGGTGCTTTACGAGTTCCTCGGCGCGCACGAGTTCGTCCATTGATACACGGACGCTCTTCGTCTTGGTGGGCACGCCCAGAGCCGCGGCCATGGATCCTGCCTTCCAGAGACGCTGAGGGTCTTGGCGCATGAGTTCGCGGATGCGGTCCTTGCGGGTCTGACCATGCGCGTTGGGAGACTCCATCTCGTTCTCCTCATCGTCGTCGTCCGCTGTTGCCTGCCGCTGGTCAGGGATGCCGCTGCGCCTCCACTCCTCGGCGATGTCCTTGTGCTTCTTGAGCTGCCGCACGAGGCGCAGCTCCTGTCGCACCTTGTAGATGTCCTTCTGTAGACCCTCCTCTTTCTCCTCGAGCCTCTCGACATAGGTGTCGGGGTCACCGGCAAACTCTTCCCACGGAAGGTCCTCAATCATTGGTGAACCGTATCTATGACAGAGCATTGGCAACCCTCTCCGCAAGGGGTATGTCACTCGAAAAGGCGACGTGATCAATTACCTTTGCCGATTAAGTTCGAAGATGCTCGAAAAGGCCGAATTCTCCCCTGTCTCGCTCGTCCACCCGCAGTCGCCCGTGGTCCTTGTCTCGAACTTCCCTATTCCCTGTGTCTGTTTAGGGCGCGTGACATTTCCTTGCTTTCCTCAGTGGGTATTGCGTATGAGGGAATGTGCTGGATCCATGGGTAATCCTGCATAGGTGGATTCCTTTCCTTGCCTTCCTGGCTACCTGTCTTTAAGGGGTAGGTGGATAGGTGAAGTGTGTGGAATCCTCGTGGCATGCAAGCGTGCGTAGCGTTGTCCCCGATGGGTAGGAGCACAGGTAAGACGTGCCCTGCCCGATAGGGGAACGGGCAAGTCAAGGATCTGTGCGGCTACCCGTGGGAGTCGTGGGTTTCGAGTGCTGTGCGAGACACAGCCAAGGGGTAGGGACACAAAGACTTGCATGAACGTGCTTCCGGGCTGCCCTGCGATCGTCCGCCTGAGGCAATCGTTCGAAGACGAGTATCCGGAGGTAGCTCGGACCTGCCTTCCCTGTGCACAGGGAACTAGGAGAGGACAGGTAGGTCGACGGGCCAGGAGAGCTGTTGATACGGGTAAGCGGCACTGCACATGGCTAGGTATGGACGGCCGGACATCCTCTGAACAGGTCGGCCACAGGCAGGCGTTCCAGCAACCAGATCGAGCAGACACCCCGGTCTCCTGTCCGCGAGATTATGAACGCGGAACCCGATCAGTGATGAATGATCGAAGCCCGAATCGGTGAGCTCCGGCCCAAAGGAAAACGGCTAGTCGATGCATGCCCGGACAGCGGCCGCAGCCCGTCGATCCGGCGGACCTCCACGAACTGGAGCACCTAGACGAGGGCGAGCCGGTGGGCTACCGGGAGGCCTGACCGCGTCGCCGACACAGTTCCCCGAAGCCTCCATCACGGAACAGCCTCCCGAGCACCTCACGGTCCAGGTGCTCTGACACCTTGCCGGGGACACGGGGATGCAGCGACGGGGGACTCACCTGATAGCGACGTCCCCGTATCTGGCTCGATCCGCCTATCGACTTGCTCGACTTGTTCCGGGTGGCCAAACACCTTGAACGGTCACAGTCCATCGGCTAGCCCGACCTTTCGGCGGCGAGAGCGGCGACCACACCGACAAGTTCACCGACCCCCTGGGTGGCACCCGGGGTCGGGATGGTCTCCCAACCTCGACGAGGCCTGCCTGGTCCGTCGGTCACATGGAGGGCCAGATTGACGGCGGCGATCGCCTCGGATTCCTCCCTGCTGCGGAAGAGTCGGAGAGGCTCGCGGGCGACCGGACCACTCCCCCCTGTCGCTGAACACCACGCTTGAGCTTGGCATCATCCCCGGCCACCCGGTGAACCGACCGCCGGAACTCGCGATACGGACGGCGGTCCAGACACCGCACCCGTATGTTCCGGGTAGGACGTAGTCGACATCGAGCTGATCGCGGCCACGTCCACTGATGCGGTCGTGCGGCGAGGCCCGTCCCATGCTGCGAACAGCGTCGATGGTAGGCCGAGTCGTTGGCCCGCCTGCCGTCTGCAGAGGCAGAGGGCAGGCGGCAGATCTCCTGGAACACAGTGGCTTGGGAAGGCCAGATCGTCTATGACGACCTTGCCGGTGTACCGCGGTACCAGCGACCAGCGCTCATTGTGACCTCCGGGTCCACGGGTCGCGCCGTAGTCGCTCCTAGCCTCGAAAACAGTGACCCAGCGGATGCCGGGCCAGACAGAAGCGGGGAGCGACAGCGTGATCGAAGTGCGTGAACTGACCAAGCGCTACGGGGACAAGACAGCGGTGGACGACCTGAGTTTCACCGCCCCGCCCGGACAGGTCACCGGGTTCCTGGGGCCGAACGGGGCGGGCAAGTCCACCACCATGCGGATGATCGTGGGTCTGGACGCGCCGACCAGCGGCACGGCCTTGGTCAACGGCAGGCCCTACGCCCAACACCGGGCGCCCTTGCAGGAGTTGGGGGTGCTGCTGGAGGCGAGGGCCGTACATCCGGGGCGGTCCGCGTTCCACCACCTCATGGCGTTGGCGTACACCCATGGCGTGCCGCGTCGACGGGTGGAGGAGGTCATCGACCTCGCGGGTCTGCACGCGGTGGCGCACAAGCGGGTCGGGGCGTTCTCGCTGGGGATGGGGCAGCGGTTGGGCATCGCCGCCGCGCTCCTCGGTGACCCGGCAGTCGTCATGCTGGACGAGCCGGTCAACGGGCTCGACCCCGAAGGCGTGCGCTGGGTACGGGAGTTGCTGCGCGGGCTGGCCGCCGAGGGCCGCACGGTGATGCTGTCCTCGCATCTGATGAGCGAGATGGCGCAGACCGCCGACCGGCTGGTGGTCGTGGGGCGGGGGCGGCTGCTGGCCGAGACGACCGTCGACGCGCTGGTGGAGCGGAGCGAGGACAAGGGGGTGCGGGTGGCCACCGGCGAGCCCGCGCGGCTGCGCTCGCTGCTGGCCGCCCCCGGTGTCACCGTCACCTCGACGGGCGCCGAGCGCCTGGTCGTCTCCGGCCTGGACACGCGGCGCATTGGGCAGGTGGCCGCCGAGCACCGGGTGCCGCTGTACGAACTGGTCACCGAGTCGGTGTCCCTGGAGGAGGCGTTCATGCACTTGACCCAGGATGCCGTCGAATACCACAGCAGCGACGCGGGGAGGGCCGCCTGATGAGCGCCGACACCATCACATCCTCTACGACCGCCTCATCGCCGGCGTGTCCGGTCTACCGCGTGACGGGTGGGCGGGTGGTCCGTTCGGAGTGGTCCAAGTTCTGGTCGCTGCGCTCCAGTTGGATCACGCTGGGGGTAGCGGTGCTGTTCCTGGTGATGATCGGGGTGATCGCCGCCGCTCTCTACACTCCGGACGGTCCGTTGGGCGGCAAGGACGCGGCATCCGGTGCGGCACTGACGCTGGCGCTGGCCGGTACCAACCTCGCGGCGCTGGCTGTCGGTGCGTTGGGGGTCCTGCTGTCGGCGGGGGAGTACAGCACGGGGATGGTTCGTTCGACGTTCGCCGCGGTGCCGGGCCGGCTGCCCGTGCTGTGGGCGAAGTGCGCGGTCTACGGTCCGATCGCCTTCGTCACGTCCACGCTCGGCGCCCTCCTCTCGTTCCTGCTGGGGAGCGCCGCGCTGCACGGCGAGAAGATCGCCCTGTCCCTTGGGGATGCCGGGGTCTTCCGGTGTCTGCTGGGCGCGGGCGTGTATCTGGGCCTGGTGGGTGTGTACGGGGTGACGGTCGGCCTGCTGGTGCGCAACAACGCCGGGGGCATTGCGATCCTGGCCGGTGTGGTGCTCGTGCTGCCCGGTCTGACCGGGCTGCTGCCCAGCTCCCTGGGGGACACCGTCAGCCGGTATCTGCCCAGCAACGCGGGCCAGTCGGTGATGACCCTGCACGCGTCGAGTGACTCCCTGGTCAGTCCCGGCGCGGGTTTGACGGCGCTGCTGGTGTGGGCCGTACTGCTGCTGGCCGGTGCCGCCTGCCGGCTGCGCCGCAATGACGTCTGAGATCGCGTCCGCGAGGATGGAACCGATGGACGACAGAACGAGGGTGCGCTCGGCCCGGGCAGAGTCGACCGCACCTTTGCCCGGGTCGGACGCCGTCTGGGCGCACCCCGTCATGCGACTGCTGCTGCGGGTGCTGGGCCGGCTGCGGGCGGTCGACCGGCGCCGTCCGTGGCTCCTCGACACCGCCGTGGTGGTCCTGGTCGCCGCCGCCGCGCCGCCGGATCTGCTGGTGCACAGCCCCGGTCACCCCGTGTCGCGCCCGGTGGGGGCCGGGCTGCCCGTCGGGGTGGTGCTGGCCATCGCGGCCGTGCTCGTCGTCCCCCTGTGGTGGCGGCGCCGCGCTCCCGCCGCGGTCTTCGGCGTCTGCCTCGTGGTGTGCCCGGTCATGTGGTCGCTGGGCCTGGGGCCCGCGGCTGCCGCCGTGCTGCTGATCGCCTTGTTCGACCTGGCCCTGCACGCCGCGCCGCGAGAGATCTGCTGGGCCCTGCCGGTGACCGTGGCGGGGTGGGTGCTGCTCGTGGTCACCGTGATCCCGACGGACAGTCCCGTGGCTTTCCTGATCCTGTCCGTCGGCACCGGTATCGGGGCCGTGGCCCTGGGGCTGACCGTCCGCATCAGCAGGCTGTACCTGTCCGCGCTGCGGGACCGCGCCGTACGGCTGGAGGTCGAGCGCGACCAGCGCGTCCGGCTGACGGCGGCGGCGGAGCGTTCGCGGATCGCCCGCGAGATGCACGACATCGTCGGCCACAACCTGTCGGTCATGGTCAACCTCGCAGACGGCGCCGCCGTGCTCACCACCCGCGACCCCGTGCGGACCGAGCAGGCACTCCATCTCATCGGCGACACCGGTCGGCAGGCGATGGACGAACTCCGGCGCGTGCTGGGGGTGTTGCGCGAATCCCCGGAAGAGCAGGACACCTCACGGTCCCCGCAGCCGGGCGTCCGCGACCTGGAAATCCTGCTCGACCGGGTCCGCGCGGCCGGGCTGCCGGTGGCGTACCGCACCGTCGGCCCGGTCGACGCGCTGGGCCGCGGTGTGCAGCTCACGGTGTTCCGTGTGGTGCAGGAAGCCCTGACCAACACCCTCAAACACGTCGGCCCCGGTGCCACGGCCGACGTCACGGTCGCGGTCGAGGGCAGCGGGCTCCGCGTGCGGGTCACCGACACCGGTTCAGCACCACGGAAACCGGCTCCCCGCCCGGACAGCGGGCACGGCCTGGTCGGCATCCGCCAACGGGCCGCGCTCTACGACGGCACCGCGACCATCGGACCACGCGACGACGGCCGGGGCTGGATCGTCGACGTGCTGCTGGATCCGTCCGCCCCGGCCACCTCGGGAGAGCCCACGCCATGACCACGATCCTGATCGCCGACGACCAGCCGCTGCCCCGCATGGGCTTCCGGATGCTGCTCGACGGCTCCCCCGGCGTGAGCGTCGTCGGCGAGGCCGACAACGGCGCGCAGGCCGTGCGCATGGCGGCCGAACTGAGCCCCGACGTGGTCCTGATGGACGTACGGATGCCCGGTCTCGACGGCATCGAGGCGACCCGCCGCATCGTGGCGGCGGGCGGGCGCACCCGCGTGCTCATCCTGACCACCTTCGACCTCGACGAGTACGCCTACGCCGGCCTGCGCGCCGGGGCCAGCGGCTTCCTGCTCAAGGACGTCAAGCCGGCGGAACTCCTCGCCGGGATCCAGGCGGTCGCGACCGGCGACGCCGTCGTGTCGTCCCGTCTCACCCGCCGCCTGCTCGACGCCCACGCCCATGACGTCCTGGCGCCCGATGCCGGACCTCGTACGGACCCGCGGCTGGCGACGCTCACCGAACGCGAGCACGAGGTGCTCGTGGCCATCGGTACGGGCTGGACGAACGCGGAGATCGCCGAACGCTTCGTGCTGACCGAGTCCACGGTGAAGAAGCACGTGGGCCGGGTGCTGGCCAAGCTCGGTGCCCGTGACCGTATCCAGGCGGTGATCATCGCCTACGACGCGGGGCTGGTCACGCCCCGGCAGTGAGCACCGCGCCCATTGGTATCGGATGATGTCGGAGACATGACAGTGTGCCGCCGAGGTGAGTCGGCGGCACACTGCCGTGCGTCAGGCTTCTTGTCTCAGTTGGTCGGCGTCGAGGCGGTGTGCTTCTTGTACAGCTTCAGCGGCACCCGGCTGATGACCGAGTCGAGGGAGGAGTTGTTCCGCCCGTCGGCCCAGGTGACGTACGCGTATCCGCCGGCGAGGGTGATGCCCGACCAGCGGTCACCGGGAGGGCCCATCTCCCCGACCGGTTCGGTCACGTGGTTGACCCGCACCGGGGCGCTGAACGAGCGTCCGTGGTCGAAGGAGACGGCCGAGAACGCGTCGCCCGTCGTGGTCCGCCACATGACACCCAGGTCGCCGTTGGCGCCGAAGTCGATCGCCGGCCGTTGGGCGTTCGGGGTGGCGATCGTCGCCGGGCCGGTCCAGGTCCGGCCGGCGTCCGGGGTGACGTAGACGTCCAGGGTGTCGGAGTCGCGGGGCACCATGACGGCGAACCGGCCGCGGTGGGAGGGATCGGCCGCCACCCACGGGACGGGGTCGGCCGCCGCGCCCAGCCCCGGTGTCGGCACCAGGGACCCGGTGCCCGCCGCGACAGGGGCTCCCTGGCCGTCTTTGAGGGTGGTGTTCGTCCACGTCTTGCCGTCGTCGCGGCTGACGTGGAAGTTCACCGGCTTGCCCGCCTCCTGGGAGGCGGACACGAGGATCCCGCCGTACACGGCGATCTCGCGCCCGGGGTAGCCGCACACGAGCGGGATGCCCGGTGCCACCTCGATGCAGGGCATCGGGCCTGGGATCACCCGCGAGTCGGCGCTGAAGGTCCTGCCGCCGTCCGCGCTGACGGAGACCGCGCTCGGGTACTCCCAGGCCGCCCCGGCGACCGCGTAGACCTTGCCCGTCGCCGCGTCCACCCGCATCTTCGGGGCACCGCCGAGGAGCAGCGGTGTGGAGACCGGGTCGGTCCAGGTCCGGCCGCCGTCGGTCGACTTGGCGACCTGGTTGTGGTTCACCAGGTTCGCGGCCAGTCCGGAGCTGACCTGGTTGTTGTCGACGTAGACGGTGCCCTTCGCGTCGAACTGCACGCTCGGCTCACCGCACTTGGGCGCCGCCGTGCCCAACGGCCAGGCGACCTGGGTCCAGGTGTCGCCCCTGTCGTTGGAG
>Ga0307509_10010159_pt1 | contig 11586 bp, 10 predicted proteins | sample 10_EM_MG_FD_202245 | JGI IMG/M metagenome (GOLD analysis project Ga0307509, IMG submission 202245) | Populus trichocarpa ectomycorrhiza microbial communities from riparian zone in the Pacific Northwest, United States - 10_EM | ecosystem: Host-associated > Plants > Roots > Unclassified | place... | reverse complement strand
TGGACCCGGACTTCGCCGACGCGACCTCGTACAGCCTCGCGCTCTTCGGCGTGCCGTTCGCGTTGATCGCCCTGGGCGTGCTGGGGGTGCTGACCGCCTCCGGCGAATACACCACCGGCATGATCCGGTCCACCCTGGCGGCCGTGCCGCGCCGCCTGCCGGTGCTCTGGTCCAAGGCCGCCGTCTACGGAGTGCTGGCCTTCGTCACCGGGGCGGTCGGCGCGGTCATCGGCTTCCTGATCAGCAACGGGGTGCTCGCCGGCACCGCGATCTCGATGAGCCTCTCCGACGGCGGGGTGCTGCGCGGGCTGCTCGGCGTCGGGGTCTACCTGGGACTGGTCGGCGTGATCGGCGTCGCGCTCGGCACCCTGCTGCGCTCGACCGCCGGCGGCATCTCGGCGCTGGTCGGCACCTTCCTGCTGGTGCCCGGGCTGATGTCGCTGCTGCCGAAGTCCTGGCGGGCGGACATCACGCCGTACCTGCCCAGCAACGCCGGCGAGTCGATCTTCAGCCTGCACCACGCCGCCGGGACGCTGTCGGCCGGCGCCGGGCTACTGGTCCTGCTCGGCTGGACGGCGCTCGCACTCGGCGGCGCCGCGTACCGGCTGGTCCGCTCGGACGCCTGAACCGCCGTTGCCACGCGGCACCCGGCAGCGCCGGGTGCCGCACGCCGTTTTACCGGAGGATGGACCCGTGAGCAGCGAGGACAACGCGGCCGGCGTGCTGGTCGGGCACCCGGCGGTGGCCCGGCTGTTCCGGGCCGGGCGCCGCCTGCGGCAGTGGGACGCCGGGCACCGGTGGGGGCTGGACACCGCCGTGGTTCTGGTGATCTTCCTGATGTTCGGCGCGCCGGACCTGCATCACGAACGCGGCCATCCGGACGGTCCGATCGTCCTCAGCCATTTGCCGACGGCGCAGATGCTGCTCCTGCAGCTCGCGCTGGTGCTGCCGCTGTGGTGGCGGCGCCGGGCCCCGCTGGCCACGTTCTACACCGTGCTGGCGGTCTTCGTGGCGGAGTGGGCCGGGGGCGTCATCCTGCGCGCGGACGTCGCCCTGCTGGTCGCCGTCTACAGCCTGGTGCTGCACGGCCGGCTGGGCCGCCTGCTCTGGGCCGTGCCGGGGCTGGCCGTGGCGGTGGTCCTGGTCGTGGTGCGGCTGTCCGACGTCGCGTCGGTGTGGGATGTCCTGTTCTTCGTCGGCAGCGTCGGCACGGCCGCCGTCGCGCTGGGCTTCGCGGTCCGGATCCGCCGCGCCCAGCTCGCCGTCCTGCGGGAGCGGGCCGTCCAGCTCGAGTTCGAGCGCGACCAGCGCAGCCGGCTCGCGGCGGCGAACGAGCGCGCCCGGGTCGCCCGCGAGATGCACGACATCCTCGGCCACAGCCTGTCGGTGATCATCACGCTCGCCGACGGCGGCGCGTACGCGTCGGACGCCGCCCCGGAACGCGGCAAGGAGGCGCTCCGGCTGATCGGTGACGCCGGCCGCGGCTCCCTCGCCGAGCTGCGCCGCATGCTCGGCGTCCTGCGCGAGCAGACCGACGAACCCGCGCTCACCCCGCAGCCGGGCATCGCCGACCTGGACATGCTGTGCCGGCAGATCCGCGCCGCCGGGCCACGGGTCGAGTACCGCAGCGCCGGGGCGGTCGAGCAGCTGGACGTGGGCGTGCAGCTGGCCGCCTACCGCATCGCGCAGGAGGCGCTGACCAACACGCTCAAGCACGCCGGCCCGCACACCCGGGTCCAGCTGGCGCTGCGGGTCGACGGCCGGCGGCTGCTGATCACGGTCCGCGACACCGGCCCGCCCGCCGGCGAGCGGCCCGCTCCCCCGGCCGGGGAGGGGCATGGCGTCGTCGGCATGCGCGAGCGCGCCGCCCTCTACGGTGGAACGATCACCGCCGGACCGCGGCCCGGCGGTGGCTGGTCCGTGGCCGCCGAGCTCGATCTGGACAACAAACCCTCATGATCAGTGAACCCGCATGATCACCGTGCTGATCGTCGACGACCAACCGCTGCAACGCCTCGGTTTCCGGATGCTGCTGGAGAGCAACCCGGACACCGAGGTGATCGGTGAGGCCCAGAACGGCGCCGAGGCGGTACGCCAGACCACCGAGCTGCGTCCCGACGTGGTCCTGATGGACGTGCGGATGCCCGGCCTGGACGGCATCGAGGCGACCCGGCGGATCGTGGCCGAGGGCGGCCGGTCGCGCATCCTCATGCTCACCACGTTCGACCTCGACGAGTACGTGCACGCCGCGCTCCGGGCCGGCGCCAGCGGTTTCCTGCTCAAGGACGCCTACCCGGAGGAACTGCTGGCCGGCATCCGCGCCGTCGCCGCGGGCGACGCGGTGATCGCGCCCGCGCTGACCCGCCGCCTGCTCGACGCCTTCGCCCACCAGTGGGGCGGCCGGCCGGCCGCCGACCCGCGCCTCGACACGCTGACCGACCGGGAACGCGAGATCCTGATCGCGATCGGACGCGGCTGGACCAACGGCGAGATCGCCGAACGGCTGGTGCTCTCCGAGTCGACGGTCAAGACACACGTCGGCCGGGTGCTCGCCAAGATCGGCGCGCGGGACCGGATACAGGCCGTCATCCTCGCTTATGACCTGGGGCTGACCCGTCCGCAGCAGCCCGGCTGAGTTCGAGCGCCTCGACCAGCTTGTCGAGCACCCCGGGGAAGGCGGGTTCGGACATGGCCGGCAGATCGTCGCGTACGCAAGCAAGGTTTGGATATTCCGAAGCGGACAGGGTGGCGTAGGCGCCGGCGAGCGCCTCGGCCTCGGCGCGTTCCTGCTCCGGGGTCATCTCGCTGGCGTCGATCGCGGCCAGCGCCCAGACCGCCTCGATCAGGTCGCGATAGTGCCGGACCGCGTCGGACCCGGCGAAGCCCGCGCCGATCAGCAGCCCGATCCCGGTCTCGGCGGCGCGCAACTCGTTGGGGCCGGCGGTGAACCGGACCGCGCCCAGCAGCGCCAGCCGGGGGTGCCGCAGCATGGTCCGGTAGATGCCCACGGCGAGCGCGCGCAGCGAGTCCGCCCAGGACGGCCCGGGGGCGAAGCCGGCCAGCGTCTCACCGAGCAGCCGGTCCGAGACGCCGATCAGCAACGCGTCCACGTTCCGGAAATATCGGTAGATGGCCGACGGGTCGGCGCCCAGTTCGACGCCGAGCCGGCGGACGGTCAGCGCGTTGCCGCCGGGCGCCTCGATCAGCCGCAGCGCCGCATCGATGATCATCTCAGGATCGAGCACCACGCCGGCCCGGGTGGGCCGCCGCCGGACCCGTGGTGAGGTTGCTCTCGTTGTCGCCATGTCTCCCCAGGTCCTTATGTCAACGCATTGACTTAACTCTAGCGCGGCGTTTTCCTGGAGCCCTGACCAGGGAGGATCAGCATGCGGGCGGAAACACCGGCCTACGATCTCGATGTCCGGACCGACGAGAAGCGCATCCGCGCGGCACTGGCCGACGCGGCGCACACCCCGTTCTGGCTCGAGGACCCGGGCCGCCCCGCGACCGAGCCGTGGTTCACCGGCGCCACCGAGACCGACCTGCTGGTGATCGGCGGCGGCTACTGCGGGCTCTGGACCGCGCTTCAGGCCAAGGAGCGCAACCCGGACCGCGACGTCGTGCTGGTGGAGAGCGCCGAGATCGGCTGGGCGGCGAGCGGCCGCAACGGCGGTTTCGTCGAGGCCAGCCTCACCCACGGCCCGGAGAACGGCCGCCGCTACTTCGCCCAGGACCTCGACGTGCTGGGCGGCCTGGCCGGCGAGAACTTCGGTGATTTCCGCGACACCCTGCTCCGGCACGGCATCGACGCCGAGTACCAGCCGGGCGGCGGCCTGTCGGTGGCCACCGAGCCGCACCAGGTCGAGGCGCTGCGCCGATCAGCTGCGCCTCTACCCAAGCCTGGACTATCAGTCGGCGGAGCCGCGGGCGCGGTCTTCTACGACCGCGATCAGCTGACCGAGCTGGTCCGCTCCCCGCTCTACCGGGCCGGCGTCTTCCGCCAGGACGGGGTTGCGCTGGTGCATCCGGCCAAGCTGGTGTGGGGCCTCAAGGCCGCCTGCAAGAAGCTGGGCGTACGCGTCCACGAGCACACGCCGGTCACCGCGCTCACCGACCAGGGCGCGACCGTGCGGGCCCGCACCGGCAACGGCATCATCCGCGCCCGGCGGGTCGCGCTGGCCACCAACGGCTTCCCGTCGCTGCTCAAGCGCAACCGGATGCTGACCCTGCCGGTCTACGACTACGCGCTGATGACCGAGCCGCTCACCGGCTCGCAGATGGCGGAGATCGGCTGGCGGCGCCCGTTCGGCATCTCGGACACCTCGCGGCAGTTCCACTACTACCGCAAGACCGCCGACAACCGGATCCTCTGGGGCGGCTACGACGCGGTCTACCACCGCGGCGGCGCCATCGTGCCGGACAACGACCAGCGGCCCGAGACGTTCGACCGGCTCGCCGACCACTTCCTGCGGACCTTCCCGCAGCTCGGCGACGTCCGGTTCACGCACGCCTGGGGTGGGATGATCGACATGTCCAGCCAGCTGGCCGCGTTCCAGGGCGTGACGATGGGCGGCAAGGTCGCGTACAGCAGCGGCTTCACCGGCCTCGGCGTGGCGGCCACCCGCTTCGCCGGCGCCGTGATGCTCGACCTGCTGGCCGGCCGGGACACGCCCCGGACCCGGCTGCGGATGGCCAGCAAGCGCCCCCTGCCGATCCTTCCGGAGCCGTTCCGCTATCCGGCCGTGCAGCTGATCCGCCGGGCGATCGCCCGCGCCGACCGAAACGGCGGCCGCGACGGTGTGATTCTCAAGGCGGCGAACCGGTTGGGCTTTTCCTTCGATTCCTGAGGCGGCCCGCTTGGGCCAAGATGACGGGGTGGACTTCGAGGCCTATCGCGGTGAACTGGTCGCCTACTGCTACCGGATGCTGGGCTCGTTCCACGAGGCCGAGGACCTGGTGCAGGAGACGATGCTGCGGGCGTGGAAGGCCCGCGAGCGGTACGACCCGGCCCGCGCCTCGGTGCGGACCTGGCTGTACCGCATCGCCACCAACGTGTGCCTGACCGCGCTCGAGGGCGGGGCCCGGCGGCCGTTGCCCTCGGGCCTGGTCGAGGAGAGCCGGGACGTCCACGCGCCGCTGACCCCGGCGCTGGACATCCCGTGGCTGCAGCCGTTCCCGGACGCCCGGGTCGACGCCGACGCCCGCGCCGACCTGCGGCTCGCCCTGGTCGCGGCGATGCAGACGCTGCCCGCCCGGCAGCGGGCCGTGCTGGTGCTGCGCGAGGTGCTGGAGTTCAGCGCGGCCGAGGTCGCCGCCCAGCTGGCGACCACGGTGCCGGCGGTGAACAGCTCGCTGCAGCGGGCCCGGGCCGCCCTCGCCGAGGCGGACGCCCTCGACGAGGTCCCGGAGCCGGACGATCCCGAGGTACGCGCGCTGGTCGACCGCTACATCGAGGCGTTCGAGGCGGCCGACGTCCCGCGCCTGGTCCGGCTGCTGACCGACCAGGCCGTCCTCGAGATGCCGCCGGTCCCGCTCTGGTTCCGGGGCAGCGAACGCTACGGCCAGTTCATCGAGCGGGTCTTCGAGATGCGCGGGCCGGGCTGGCTGATGACCCGGCTCACCGCCAACGGGCAGCCGGCGCTGGCCGCCTACGCGCCACAGCCCGGCGGTGGGCATCGGCTGCACACGCTGCAGGTTCTCACCGTGCTCGGCGGCCTGGTCGCGCGCAACGCGGTGTTCGCCGACCCGGCCGTCTTCGCCACCTTCGACCTGCCGACGGAAATTCCGCGCCGGCGGCGATGAGTTCGCCCGGCGCCGCCGGTACGTACCGGTGAGCATCGAGCGAAAGGACCACCCATCGTGAGCGTCATCTACCTCGCCTTCACCACCCTCGACGGCATCGTCACCGACCCGGACGGGGCCCAGGGCACGCCGGCCGGCGGCTGGATGTTCCAGTTCGGCCCGGAGGCCGTGGCCGGCGACAAGTTCCGCCTCGGGCCGATCTTCGACACCGGGGTCATGCTGCTGGGCCGCAACACGTGGCAGGCGTTCGGCCGGCTCTGGCCGACCCGGGACGACGCGTTCTCCCAGCGCATGAACGCGATCCCGAAGCTGGTCGCCTCCCGCACCCTGACCGACGCGTCGGCGTGGCAGAACTCGGCCCTGGTCGAGGGCGACGTCATCGACACGGTCAAGCGGGAGAGCCGGGACATCGTGGTCACCGGCAGCCTCGGCCTGGCCCAGTTGCTGATGGCCCAAGACCTGATCGACGAGTACCGGCTGATCACCTTCCCGATCGTGCTTGGCGCCGGACGGCACCTGTTCCCGTCCGCCGAGAAGCCCACCACCCTCCGGCCCCTGGAGATCGAGCAGGTCGGGCCGGCGCTCTACGCCCGATACGCGCGGTGACGGCGGTCTCGGCCCGGTCACGGCGCGGCGTCCGAGAACCGGGCGTCCAGCAGCAGCGTTGCGTCCGACTTCTGGTCGTACGCGAGCAGCGATCCGGTGTCCGGGTCGATGACCAGCCGGGTCTCGACGGAGCTGCCGTCCGCGTTGCGGTAGGCGTAGCCGATCCCGGTCCCGGTGCGGCCCTTCGCGTCCCGGACGTTCTCGGTGACGGTCAGCCCCGGCAGGCCGGCCAGCATCCGGTAGGTCGCGGCGCGCACCGCCGCGGGCGCCGGCAACTGGCTCAGCAGCGTCCAGGACTGCGAGAACAGCATCTCGACCCGCCACGTCGCGATCTGGTCCGGCGTCCAGGCGCCGTCGCGTCCCGCCGCGTCGTCCAGTTCGATCAGGCGGGCCTTGAGCTTGTCCGGGTCGGTGGGCAGCGCCCGGATCTGGGCGTACGTGAGCGGGGTGCCGCCGAGGTCGAAGCCGCTGCCGCCGGGCTCGACGGTGACCTCGCGTGCGCCGGGCGCGGCCGGCAGGGGCCGGCCCCCGCTCTGTTTGCCGTCCGGCCCGGTCAGGGTCCACCGTGCCGGCGATCCGGCGGCCAGCCAGGCTGCCTTGTCGGCGTCGGTGGCCGGAGCGGCGCCGAGCCACCGGGTCACCGAGACGACGTGCCCGCCGGAGCGCAACGGGTACCAGGTCTGCTCCTCGGTGCGCCCGAGCACGTGGTAGCCGCCGACGTCGTAGACGTGGTCGAGTTCGGCCTCGGTGACCCAATAGGCCCCGGCCGCCGGGGCGGTGGCGGTGGCGGTCTTCTCGGCCGCGGCCAGCAGGACGCCCCGGGCGGTGACCGGCCGGGCCGGCACGGTGGACCCGGCCGTGGGCGGCGAGCCGGCCGGCGGGTTCGGCGCCGACACGACGACGGCCACCCCCACGGCCAGGGCGACGGCGACCGTGGGCAGCAGCCCGGCCAGGATTAGGCGGCGCCCGCCGATCCGGCCGGGCCGCACCGGTTCGGCCGGGCCGGGAAACAGCGGGGCGGGCCGGTCGGGCGCGTCGTCGAGCACGGCCGGTCGGGCCTCGGCAATCAGCTGCAACGCGTGACGATGGCGGTTCATCTGCGGATCTCCTCTGCGGGACGGGATGGGGCGACGACGGCGGACTGTTCGGCGAGAGCGTGCTCGAAACGCCGCCGGGCGCGGTGCAGCCGGACCAGGAAGGTGGCCGTGGCGCAGCCCACGACCTGCGCGGCCTCCCGGGCCGCCAGGCCGTGCCAGCCGACCAGCGTGAGCAGTTCCCGATCCGCGGTACCGAGCGCGTCCAGGGCGGCAAGGGTCGCCGCCCGCTCCGCCACCGCCACGGCGACGTCCCCCTCGACCGGGGCCGACGCCTGCGCCACCAGACTGAGCTGGCGGGCCGCGTCGCGGTGCCGCTCCAGCACGACTTTGCGCGCCACGCCGAGCAGCCACGGAAGGGGATCGTCGGGAACCGCGTCGAGTCGCCGCCACGCCACGAGGAAGGTATCGCTCACGATGTCGTCGGCGAGGTCGCGCCCGGCCCGGCTCACCGCGTAGGCGTACACCTGGCGATGATGCCGGCCGAAAAGCGCGGCGAAGCGTTCGTGCGCTGAAGGGTGTGTCACTGGCGCCGCTCCTTGGAAAGGTCAGCCGTCAGCCAGTAGTGACAGCGCAAGCGCGATCCTTACCGACGATCGCAAGAAATGTCGCCACGGTCCGCGACGGTTTCCAGGGCGTGGTGGGCGTGGCCGAGGCCGGCGTGGGCGCGGGCCTGCTGCTGGCCGTCGCTGATCTCGGTGGCGATGGTGAGGGCGGCGGCGTGGTGGGCCAGGGCTTCGGCGGGCCGGCCCGCGGCGCCGGCGGCTTCGCCGAGGCCGTTCAGCGCCGAGGCTTCGCCGTCCCGGACGCCGATCTCCCGGTGGATGGCCAGGGCCTGCTCGTGGTACCTGCTCGCTTCGTCGAGCCGGCCCAGATGGGTGTGGAGGCCGCCGAGGTGATCCAGCGACCAGGCCTCGCCGTTGCGGCTGCCGATCTGCCGGAACAGGGCCAGCGCCTGGTGGAGCCGCTCGCCGGCCGACCGGTGCCGGCCCAGCTGCCCTTCGGCGTGGCCGAGGTTGTTCAGCGCGGTGCCCTCGCCCGTCCGGTCGTCGGTGTCCCGGAACAGGGTCAGCGCCTGCTGGTAGTGGGCGGTGGCCTGCCGCCGGCGGCCGAGCCGCTCGTCGAGCTTGCCGAGGTTGCCCAGCGTACGGGCCTGCCCGGTCTGATCGCCGGCCTCCCGATACAGGGCGAGCGCCCGCCGGAAGTGGCGGACGGCCGGCTGATAGCGGCTCAGCCGCTGCTCGAGGTCGCCCAGGTTGTTCAGCGTACGGGCCTGGCCGATCACGTTGCCGTTCTGCCGGAACAGGCTCAGGGCCTGCCGGAGCAACGCGGTCGCCGGCCCGTACCGGCCCAGCCACAGATGGACGGCGCCGAGGTTGGTCAGGGTATGGGCGAGCCCGATCGGGTCGCCGGTGCGGTCGGCGGCGCGCCGGGCGTGGCCGTAGATGATCAGGGCGTCCTGGAAGTATCCGCCGTTGAGGTAGCGGAACAGCGTGGACGACAGCCGGATGGTGTGGGTGGGCCAGCCGTGCGCGGCGGTGTGCGCGGCGACCGCGATCAGGGTGGGGCGTTCGGTGTCCAGCCAGGTCAGGGCGGCGTCCGGGTCGGACAGGGCCGGGGTGAGCGTGCCGGTCGGGGGGATGCGGGGCCGCCGGTACGCCGCCGCGGGGTGCAGGGTGGCGGTGGCGGTCGCGGCGGCGGCCACGTAGTAGTCGAACAGGCGGGTCAGTGCGGCACGTCGTTCCCGCGGGGGCTCCTCATCACCGGCGCGGCTCCCGGCATAGGCCCGGACGAGGTCGTGGAAGGTGTACCGGCCGGGCGTGCCCGGTTGCAGCAGATGGTCGCCGCACAGGTGGTCGAGGTCGGCCTGGACGACCGCCGGTTCGCCGCCGGCCAGGGCCGCCGCGGCGTGGACGTCGAGATCCTGACCGGGGTGCAGCGCGACCAGCCGGAGCAGTCGTCGCTGGTTCGCGGGCAGCCGCTGGTAGGACAGGTCGAGGGCGAGTTCCACGCCGGAGTCCAGGCGACGGTGGTGGTGGCGTTCGTCGAGCCGGTCGGCGTGGTCGGTCAGCGTCCAGCCGGAGGTGGCGCGGATGTGCGCGGCGACCAGTCCGAGGGCCAGCGGCAAGTAGCCGCAGCGGCCGGCGATCCGGGCGGACGCCCCGGGGTCCTGGCCGGCGGGCAGGCCGGCGGTGGCCCGGGTCAGCAACGCCTCCGCGTTCTCGGGCGTGAACACGTCCATCGCCAGGTGAGTTGTGGGGTGCAGGGCGCCGAGGTCGCGCCGGCTGGTGACCAGCGCCGGGCAACCGGCCGTGTCCGGGAGCAGTTCGCGGACCTGGGCGGGGTCGGCGGCGTTGTCCAGGACCACCAGGGTGTGTGTGCCGGCGAGACGGCGGCGGTAGGCGGCGACGCGGGCCGGCAGGTCGTACGGTATCTGCTGGCCGGGCATGCCCAGCAGGCGCAGGAATCCGTCCAGCACGGCGGCCGGGTCGGCCGGTGGTTGAGCCGAGTCGGGGTGAAACCCGCGCAGGTTGACGAACAGAACCCGGTCAAAGCGTCGCTCGGCGCTGAGCGAGTGCGCGACGTGGACGGCGAGTTGGGTCTTGCCGACCCCGGCCATCCCGGTGATCGCCGCGACCGCCGCCGCGCCGCTCTCCCGATCGCCGCCGCGCAGCGCCCGCCGGATCTGGTCCAGCTCGGCGGACCGGCCGATGAACCCGGCCAGGTCCGGCGGCAACCCCTCGTGGACCCGGACCTGCGCCGCCGCCTCGGTCTGCCCGCAGACCACGCGCAGCGCCTGACGCCACTGCGTCACGTAGCCGGCGTCCGGGCGCAACGCCTGCACCACCGCCACGACGAGTTCCGGATTGAGCCGCCGCCGGCCGGCCCGGAAGCAACTGACCACGGTGGTCTTGCCGGCCAGGTCGGCGGGCGGGCGGCCGGCCGCCGCCCAGGTCGCGTTGACCCGGGCGGTGATGCTTTCGTACGACGGGTCGCCCGCCCAGACCTTCAACAACCGCAACCGCTCGACCAGCCCGTCGAGAGTGCGGGCCGGTCCGGGGTCGGGCGGCGTCGCGTATGTGTCGGCCGGCTCCTGCGTCAACGCCATCGCTCACTTCCGAGATCCGTGTCAGCTTCAGCCCGGCTTCAACGGTAGGGATCGCGACACCCGGCGTTCCGGTTCAGTCCGGATTCTGTCCCGCGGCCGGTCCGCGCCGGACAGTCGACGGCATGACGACAAGCCGCGCCTACCGGTTCCCGCTGAACGGAAGCGCTGTGGAGGCCGGCCGGCCGATCCTGGCAGTCGACGGGGTGGGGTTGCACTTCGGCGGCGTCCGGGTGCTCGACGGCATCTCGCTGACTGTCCTTCAGGGAGAGATCCACGCGATCGTCGGACCCAACGGCGCCGGCAAGTCCAGCCTGCTCAACTGCATCGGTGGCAGGTACCGGCCGCAGCGGGGAACGATCGCCCTGCACCGGGCCGACGGGCCGGCCTCGCTGATCTCGCAACGCCCACCCCGGATCGCCCGGCTGGGGGTGGCCCGGTCGTTCCAGAACATCGAGCTGTTCCGGCACCTCACCGTGCTGGAGAACCTCATGCTGGGCCGGCACATCCGGATGAGCAGGGCCGTGCTGCCGGCGCTGGTGTGGTTCGGCCCCGCCCGCCGCCAGGAGATCGCCCACCGGGAGCTGGTCGAGGAGGTCATCGACCGGCTGGAGCTGGGCTCGGTCCGCCACACGCCGGTGGCGGGGCTGTCCTACGGGTCGGCCAAGCGGGTCGAGCTGGGTCGAGCCCTGTGCCTGCAGCCGGCGGTGGTGCTGCTCGACGAGCCGATGGCCGGCATGAACGCGGAGGAGAAGGCGTCCATGGCCCGGCACGTCCTCGACGTCAACGAGGTGGACGGCGTCAGTGTGGTGCTGGTCGAGCACGACATGGACGTGGTGATGGACATCTCGCACACCGTCACCGTGCTCAACTTCGGCCGGCTCGTCACCACCGGCCCGCCCGCGCGCGTGCGGCAGGACCCGGACGTCATCGAGGCCTACCTCGGGGCCGCCGCATGAGCTCCACGTTCCCCCGGCT
>Ga0307509_10010158_pt1 | contig 11587 bp, 15 predicted proteins | sample 10_EM_MG_FD_202245 | JGI IMG/M metagenome (GOLD analysis project Ga0307509, IMG submission 202245) | Populus trichocarpa ectomycorrhiza microbial communities from riparian zone in the Pacific Northwest, United States - 10_EM | ecosystem: Host-associated > Plants > Roots > Unclassified | place... | reverse complement strand
AACCTCAAACGGAGCGAAAGAACCAAGTTGCCGACCCATTGTCGGTCGACGTACAGGTCACCCCTCTGCCACAATGCCGAGGTGCTGAGCCCCAACAAGATCAAAAGGTAAATAACAAATTGGGGCCTATTCTCTGGAAAACGGTCTATCGAAATTACAACTGCTGTAATTATAATCCAATTATAATCTCAGATTTTTTGCGACAATTTTTTGGAAGAAGGACCCCGAACCTCCACGTTAGTGAGTCGTCATTACTAACTCGTAGGTCGAGGTCACCTTGTGAACCCCCGAGGTTTGGAATTTCTGGGGCAATACTCCCGAGGGCTCGTCGCACTGGTACCGCCGTTCTGGGACCCTCCGCTCGACCTTGGACTTGGTGGCATCGATCCCAACGACGGCTATTTGGGTTTCACACAACCTTGTATAACACACTCCAGGATCGTGCCGCTGGGACGCGAAGTGGGGGCGCAGCAATTCTAATCGCAACAATGGCCCCATTACACATATAACTGCCACTACGAGGAGTTCAATCCAGCAGCGTAGAGTCGTTCTCCCCCGTTGAATAAAAGCGATCAGTACACCGGCAGTCGATGTCTCAGATACCCAGTCCGCTACTCTCCCTGAAATTACAACGCCTCGAGCTAGGCAACCCCGCCGCATACAAGGCGCCCAAGCGCGTGAAAGTAAACTACTTCTTCCCGCCTGCCTTCTTCTTGGGATTCGGGCGAACCTCGATTGACCCGCCAGCAAGTTCCGATCCATCGGTCGCGATCTTTGACTGAGCCTCCAAGTAGAACATCACGTCCTTCACCTGGTCTTGTAACTCCTCGACCCGACCCTGGAACTCTCGCTTCTGTTGTTCTGAGAGCTCCACCCTCTCCTTCAGGGTCTGCAAGTTCTGCATCAGCCCTTCACCGACCGCCCTCTCTTCCTTGAGTTCCTTTTCCAGCCTCCTAGAGAGCGTGACTAGCCTCTCCACCTTCTTCTCCGCCCTCTCCTTGTCCCTCTCCAGTTCGGCGATTCTCGCCTTCTCTTCCACCCTCTTCCTCTCAGCCTCTTCGGCCTCTCTCTTCTTTTCCTCTTCCGCCTCAGTTGAAAGGCGAGTGACCAACCCCTTCAGCTCGCTGACGGTCGACTCGAGTTCGTTGACGCGATCCTCATAGAACGAACGTTGGGAATCCAGCTGGGATGTCAACAGGTAGGAGTACTCGATTCCAATCGCCTCGATCTTCTCGGCAGTGAGAGCGTCGGAAGGTCCGGGACCCATTCCGCTTCCTTCTCTCCCGCCACCTGCCGCGGAGGATGTGGCGGCTGAGGGTAACTCCACAAGTTTCCCATCCGCTTTGTTCTGAATCAGACGGTGAACGTAACCGTCCCCAGCGTAATCCCACACCCGCTGCGTCTCCAACTCAAGCGCATATAGATGGGTCGTATTCTGGTAATGAGCCTGTGCGTGAGCTCTACCGTACCTCCCACATCCGATATTCCCACAAATGAGACAGATCCACAGGTTGCTGGTTGAACCGCAGTCTGCGCACCTGCTGAGCTGCGGAGAGGACGAAGGATTGGGATTTGAGAAAGGGACATGGACGGAAGATGGACGATTGGTGTTGGATGACGTCGGATGGGATGAAAGAAGAGTTTGAGAATATCTGCAGACTGGACATCGGCTGTCTCCCCACTTGCTAAGGCACATGCAATGGAAAGTGTGTGAACAGGGGACGGTAACGAGTCCAGTGACAGCAGAATCCATTCGTTCCAGACAAACCGGGCAAGTAGGGAGTTCGTAGGCAGTGGATCCGTAGGAGGACGCGAAACGGGCGATGGAAGTGGAACCCGCGTCCTCAGTGTCAATTGTTATGGACAAGACGCGGACAACATGGCATATCTCCGGCTAAACATACATAAGCGGGTGCAAAAACATTAACACTGGACGGTGACCCACTTCTAGGGAGTTGAACGCCTTTCCATTGTAAGCCTCGACGAATTCCTCGGAGCTCGTCGAATCGCGAAATCGTACGAACATCATTGATCGGTTAGGGGCCGAATCTCTTGAGACTCGTGGTGCTCATGAGCATCTCAGTCACGCCGAGAGAGATGGTCAAGAGACACACCTTATCATCCTCAGATGCACGATCCCTTCCGCAGCTGGTTCGACAAACGACAAGAAATCGGAAGGTGTCATCCACGATGGAACCGCCAACACTGCCAACGTATTGTCGTCAACACCAAGCTCCGTATTCGCCTCCCCATCCATGAAGCACTTGTCACTTGTCTCGTTGTCCGTTCTGGAAGGGGGTTCTCGTAAAATATGAACCACACCCTCGGGAAGGTTCGTAGACCCGTGAGGTTGGTCAGGAGAATCCACGTCGATTTTTGCTCGATCCGGGTTAGGCACAAACTTGGCTACGATTTGACCACCTGCAGGGAATGTCAGCTCAATTTTTCTGTGAGGCTGGACTCCTACCTCGCCCGCGGAGATCCTTCTCCTTCCCGCTCCCACTGGGGCCCATCGTAGGTGTGTCACCCATCGCACCACTGCTGATACCGCTCTTTGACTCCTGGGTAGATGAAGGTGGCTGGGAAGAACCCTTCAGATCCAACCAATCAATACGTATGGGGCCGTATCTGTAATCCCTCCTCTTCGAACCAAGGGTCGCGTTGATCCTCGAGGTCTTCCTCGGAGTATGTGATGGTAGGCTTTCGAATATCGATTTCGGTACGAAAGTGTCGGTCGCCCAAGCAGCACGCGCAGTCGCCGCGGTCGTAGCGGGAGTCTTTGTAATAGTGGAAGAGGATTGGGCCGTGACTCGGATTCTGATGTGGTAGCCTCGCATGATACGTGTGGAGTTCAAGACATCCTCCCGAAAACCCAAGTCCGAGAGTGCGACGGGGGATTTAGTAAAGTGACGAGCGCGATCGCCCAGACCGCTTCGACTTCCCCTTGATCTTATCTCCCACGGTCGTTGATCATCATGGTCGCGAATTCCTTGAGCAAACGCGCTTACGGGCAAATAAGTGGACAGAGTCCCCTGGTGTAATATTGTAAAAGTGTGGTACACATCTATAGGTATGGAAGGCAGAGGAAGAGAGAAAAAGGGGTACACGGCGACGGTCAATTCCCACTCACCCCTCTTGCAGGGTGCGATGGACAGTTCAAAACGTGTTTGTCCATGTGATCATACCGTCGCCGCGCCTTACAATGCGGACAACTCGGTCTCAAATCCATGTGTGTCGTCAGCACATGCCGATTCAGAGATCTGCCACCCATCGTCATCCCGCACTGCGGCCATTGACACATCTGTGGTACACTGTCTTTAACCAGACCGTGCTTTTTCGCCAGGTGTTTCCGCCAAGTGACCATGATCCCAGGTAGGGTTTCGGTACAATTGTTGGTTGGATAGGAGCACTTGATCATATTGTTCGAAGTGTCGCGTGGCGGTGGCGGGCTGTCTTTTCGGGTCATCCAGGGGTAGAGCTTGAGGTTGAGCGGGGGCTTCGAAGGCTTCGGGGGAAGGGGTTTGCCGGACGGCCCCTGGTCCGAAGGGAGGTCTCTGATATCGATATGAGGCGCGGACAACCGCCTGGAAGCCACATAGTCATTCCGCGAGACGCCTGCGGACGCGAGTGTACGCGACGGGGTACCAGCGATTGACGTTCGCCTCTGGGCGAACAGATCTGGCTGGGTGGATTGAGATTCGGGTGGTGGACTGTCGTAACGCATCGGCCAGGGGCTCATGCGGTCTGCACGGGGTGTGGGCGACCTGAACTGGGGGTTGGTGGCCGCATAGGAGACAATTTGACGACCTTACCGTCGGATGCTTGGATCACTGCTCGTTTCGTCCTCGCTATCGCAGTCGTCGGATGATTCCGGGCTGTCTTCGGACTCAAAGGAGCTGCAAAGGGCAGAACGCGTCCGGTCAGGATACGAACTTGACGAAGATCCAGATGAGACTTGCCCATCGTCGGTGGAGGCATCCATCTCGTCTTCGATTACTTCAATCCTTGGTAGAGAACTCGACCGCACGCTACCACTTTGTTCGACTTTGTGAGAATCTGACGGACCTTGAGGGTCAGAGGTACCTACCACCTGACAGATGTTTCCTTTCTTTCGCTGCGAGCGGCCCATGAGCTGGTCGCAGTGTTGTTCATATGAGTGTGACGTTCGATACGATACGAAGGCATGGTTAGTGAGTGGTGTGAAGGGTAGAGAGGGCCAATTACCAACTTCAGTAGTCCACCCGGTCCCCTTAAATATGGCCCCAGGCGTCCTGTGTTGCACGGCCAGGGTGGCCATGGCCACACGTGCAGGAACGCGCCGTAGGAGACAATGGCAATGGACATGGTCAGTGGCTCAACGGAGTCGGAAGGACAATAGGAACGGGCCGATCGGTCAAACATCCGAAGCCGCATCCGGAAAGTCAAAGAACTTCCGGTGTGGTCATGGTTTCTCGTGGCCGAGTGTCTCATAGCGGTGACTGCGCGGGCAGTGGGATGGACGGAAGACCGGCTAACCATCGACTACCACAAAGGGATCTATCAGGTTAATGAGAAGTCTCGTCCGATGTCGGTTTGGGCGAGGGGTGGTCCACGGTGTTCGCAATCGGTGAATGGAGGGCCAGCAGGGCGTAAGCAACTTTGCAGGATCCGTTTGGAGATAACCTCGTTATTTCCGGCACAAGCAATTACCCGGACCAACGGACATGGCCTCCCGGACCCTGTTTGAGTGGCGTCAGACATCAAGGTCCGAGTCTGAGATGAAGCAAGTGTGAGAAAGACGATTCCCTTCCCCCAGCGCACATCCACGTGTACTCAGGTCCGTTGAACTTCCATTTGATGGAGTCGGCCCTTCACCTTGTCGGGCTTCAAATTCCCGGGACTTAGATGTCCAGGGCCTCAGTGACTTTTTTCGCATTCCCATCTGCCAAAAACCTCATCGGAATCAGCCAAGTCAAGAAATCAAGCCGAGACTCGATCCCGTCGATTTAATCACGCGCCGTCGTTCCAAGTCGTCGCCAGTTGATACGAGTCTCCCGAACTTTTTACTGGGAATCAGGCCCAAGAATCGGGTCGATTTCCGAATTTTGACCTCCCCTATTGACAAAACTGGCACGTAACATGTTATCTATACATCCGCGGGTCAGCTGGGTGTGAAACGCAAGGCCTCAAGAACCCTCTCAAGACATCCCCAGTCATGCTCCTTCGTGATCTTCCGATCACGCAGTCGATGATTCTGTATTCCCAATTCTTCGATAAGCTGTTCGTGAGGGAACACCACCTCCCCCTCTTTCCCTCCCCAATCAAAGTCGATCAGGAAAATCCTCCGCCGGTCCTCATCCTTAGTGATGACAAAGTTTGCGAGACGCAGATCACCGTGAACCAAGCCTTGGTCATGGAACTTGCCAACCAACCCCCTGATTTCCTCTCGCCACTCCTCAGCCTCACGGGCAGACTCGGCCTTCTTCTGACCGAACCTGGTGTCGATCATCTCCATCGCCACCGCGAACCATCCTCCACTCAGCCGTTGGAAGCCCAATAACTTCGGGGCAAGCCCCTGTGAAAAGCAGAATCTGTGCAACTCCACAGAGTAGCGCTGCGAAAACTTGATGTATATGGACCTGTCCGACAAGGTTGGCGAAAGGAGGCGAGCAAGGTACAGGTGGCGGTGTTCTAGTTGGTCGTGTCGTGACTCGAGGACGAACTGGATTTTCTCCGGTTGCGGTTCTGGGAGGGTACCACTCTCGGCGTCGATCTCGGTAATGCTTGGGAAGCGGTCCACCGCGGCTGTCATCACAGGAGGCCAATCCGCCTCCGGGTCCTTGAGCACTTGCACAAGTTCATACACGTTGGTGCGGATCTTGGAGAAAATGATAGCAGCTGCCTTGAATGCTAAGAGGAGGTCCCATCGGAACCCTTCGCCGGTTGGGTCAACCATAGGAAGCAACGGCGTCAACGGGACCGCACGCATTTGTCCCATACAGATAACCCCATAAAATTGGACGTTGGGACCTATACATCCCAATAAAGAAGTGTGGACAAGGAATGCAGGGTGAACTTACCGACGTGTATCACTCCCAAGGCGGGAACTCTCCACCTGTTGAAAAGTTCTCGACGACCTTCGGCTTGGCTCTTGAACGAAGTGGCGATATAGGAGACGAGTTGGACTGCGGGCTCGCAAGATGCAGTCGACAGTTCGTTCTTGCACTCGATACAAAATATCATAGCGCCGTGTTCACCGTTGACATGGCCGTCCGATATCTTTTGACTGCCGGGGATTTTTGCGGGGTACATGGAACCGGAAGAGACGCCGAAGATACCTTCCAGGTGTTGAATGAACTTGGAACTTCGTTCCTCTTCGGACTTGTGAAATAGGGTCATCGCGGCTGTGAGAGCGTCGACTTTCTCCCGCAGTTCGTCATCACGAATATCCTCTTCACCAATGACTTTCACCCCACAACGAATGTCGTGGAAATAACCAAAGGGCTGGTAAAGGAGAGGAATGGGGGCTATGAGATCGTCTTTTTCGGGTCGGTCGTCCAAGATTCTCTTGTTGGGGTCGTTTTGAGACTTGATGTAATTTTCAAGTTTGGCGGTGACCGAGGGTGCCTCATCTGTTATGGGCAAGCGAAGGAGCCTATCCACCATACTGATGGAGGCAGACGAAGCTTGGGGTTGGACCGGGATCCCTGGGAATGGACTCGTAAACTAATTCATCGGACGATGGCGACAGACCTACCGAAAACGACGACCAGCGTCTGGCCTACCCTCCAGGTTGACAGTTTATTCCGAGGGAGAAGGACGGAACAGTTGACACCAGAAAAAGACTCTTCCTCCAATTTCAAATTTTCCAATTCGCCAGGTTGTTTGTCGTAGGCCAATTCAAACGCTTTGCTGGGCTACAGTGTATTAGCAGGTGGGCCGGGTGGGAGCTGCCTGTCGTACCTCATAAACACTGACATCATACCCGGTCTCTCCGCTATATAGTGGAATGCTCTTGATGTGTGTGCGGATAGTCTCAAGGAGGAGCCCCACGGTGTCCTCCGAGGATGCTTCGACATAATTCCGGCCAGCGAACCGATGGAACCCAGATTCAGAGTTGAACAAGACGTACGGGATCCGGAGCGCGGCTATAATTCTCGCGGCTATAATTGTTTCAGCGCAATTCGCAGAGGAGACCGAAGACTAAACTCACTAAACGTGAAGACAAGGCCTGCAGTTCCAATGTTCCCCAGTTTTTCCTCGGGATCGTGGATGGTGGCCAAAGCCCTTCTCAGTAGGCCGGGTTCCAGTCCCGTCCGCAACATCTTCTCGTGGTCCTCCTTGGTTTGCCCTTTCAACTACGAAGCGTTCACAGATGATTTGACAATGGTTCTGAACACGCCGTACCTCACGCAAACAGAGGTTCGTAACGGTGACAGCGTTTCCATCGCTCGACAACCCCCTGGTAATAAGGGCGCGCGCAGCGTCGTAAATTGTTTGTGCTGAATCCTCTGGAAATGCCGTCACACTCCCGGAACCAAAACCGTCGTAGGAGGATCTGCATGTCTGCTCAAACATTGTAAAACTGAAACGAATGATGGTTTCTAGAGTGATTGTTTAATGCTAACGTTCAGATGTACAGGTGGCCTGACCAACTTACTGGAGATGATTACGATATCGCGACCCGCTGTCTCTTCCGAGGTATCACACTCGAGAAGGAGCGAGAAATCCTCTAACACCAAGTCGCCACGCGTACGGTTCGCGGCATCAACCACCTGCTTCCGCTTCTCCAACATCCTCCCGGACAGTTCTGGACACTGGAGACCCGGCATAAGACTGTAGGAAACCTGAGCACCACACAACTGCCTCACCAAATAAATTCTGAGCTTTGCGACTTCAATCGATTTCAACTGTTGGAGGTTCGCGTGCGATTGGATGTGCGCCAGAGCAGTTTGTTCAAGGTGCTTAATGGGTTCCTTGTCTGGCACTTCCACTTGGTAATTTTCTAGACATCTGTGTGACTTAAACGAGTGTTCGTGTAACAGGAATACGAGATGGATGGTCATGGTGGATGGCGTGTTCGATCGGGGGACGCGTGATCGGTTCTCCCGGCCCGACGCCTTATTTTCGAGGATCGCCCGATTTTTCGCAACACGTCCCCCAAATCGCGACGGGCGTCTTTCAAAACAGTCAAGCTCCGTGGCGCTACGAAGTTGCGGCCCAATTCAACCGTGCATGACGTAGCACAGCCTCCTATGTGGCGTGCACGAGATACTCGGGAAACTTAGACAGATCTTCATATGCCTTCCCAACCCGCACCCTGGAAGGTTTACAGACAGTACGCTCGTCCCCTAGTTCTCGTTTCCAGTTGGTCTTATACAGCGCAGAGCCCTGGACCCGTTAAAATACGGTGATGCCCTCTGGTCGATAATCTTCCCTCTTCGATCGCTGCAAGCCCAGCTGATATCGATCGTAGGGAACCTGGTCCTATCTATAGCTACAAGCGAGTCAGACCAGGCGATGTCGGCTACACTCGTCGGGGAAGGTTCCACCTTCTTTTCTCCGCCGGAATACCGTTAGGATCGAGGGTACTCGGTACCGATGTTCCTTTCACCTTCGAGCCTTTAGATATCGGCCCGATCATTGCAGGAGAAGTTCGTCCCCCCGGCTACCTACGCACGGATACCATTCGCGAGATTGGAGCGGATGTTGGCGGCTCCGTAGCCGTTGCTTGGTTCGTCCGCCCATTTTCCAATCGAGCAACTGACCACGACCGATCGAATACTCTAGCCCTGTGGAGCCCGGGGCAAGGGTTGCCTTCACTCTCAACCACAAGCAAGGTGCCGCCCTGATCACTAAACATCCGACCTATCGGGAAGACATCGAAAGGGAACGCACCTTTGAGAGTTACACCAAGCGGCACTACGACTCCTGGGTTGACTTCGCGCGTGACCACGGGCACGGAGAGAATATGAGACCTGTTCTCGTGACCGGGGTCGACTTGACCCGAGAATTCGCGACGATCGCTTACTCGGATAACTCCACTCGCATGGAATGCGAATTCTCGGCTGGAGTTCCCGCTATGGCAACTGCGTCCGTGTCTCTGTGGGGATCATGGCGCACCCAGGGGCTGGTACACACGAACTGTGGACCACACCCTTTTCCTACCCGGGGAAACCGTAGTTCGGACGAGGGCCCCACCTTGGAGTCCTCGATCCCAGAGGAGTACAATCATTGCGTTTTCCTACGCTACTACACAATCCGCAGGAGGGTTTTCATCCCCACAGTCCTCAAGGCAGGTGCTGGGCCACACCAACTCCCAAAGGGGGACTCCGGGAATGATAACACAAACGAGGGGGCGCTGCTAGTTTCGTCCGAGGACGATCCGATGGAAGTCGATTACCAAGAGACCGGATCGCCCATCAACGCCTCCGATGAAGTGATCCACAACGTGCCTTTGGTTGGTCCAAAACACTACCCGTATCTACCATTACCCACGAGCAGAACCAAGGATGATCGTGATGGCTTTGATGTTGTCGCAGAATTCATATTTCAGGTTGGGCTCCTTCCCATACATGCTCTCGCAAAATAACGGATTCTGACAGCGGTCCAACGCGAAGTCACTGCTATTACATCACCACGACATTCAGGACCTCCTCCGGGTATGCCCTTGTATTTATCCTGATTCTTCGCTCATTCTGGTTCAGGGAGACGAAGAAGAATGGACACGACTGTTAGATGAGTCTGGGATAGCCCAGAGGGTTCAAATCGACGAGAACGGAGGTAAATCACACTTCTCGCATATTCTATTCCCGACCCTTCACGCTTAGCAGTGGGGCAGCTGGTAAGCACCGCAGCAGCTGAGTCTCCAAAGGTATCCCAGTCGGAATCCGATATCATTGTGAGTCTCCGTGCACGTCAAGGGGTCCTTTGTTGACACCTTACTCGTGGTTATTCAGACCCAAACCAGGTCAGCAGCTTCAACCGTCGACACATCCGCCACCTCACGTCCCGTCTCGTAGCACCATGGTTACAGAAACCCAGGATCGTGGCGTGCCGGAACATGAGGAAGGAGGCGAAAGTTCGGACGTCATCGGTGCGCATCACGACAAGCGGGACAACTCACTGGCGGAGGGGCCACAGCCACAGCGCAACTTTCTACACAACATCGCTGATAACCGGGAGGGGGTTCCGCCCCCAGACCCCCGTTTCGACGTGAAGACCGCTGACTCATACTCGTTCTCAAACACCCAAGGATCTGTAGGTCGCCGCTCCTCATCCTCCCAATAGATTGTGAATAATTTCTGTCGTCAGTCCTCTGGTTTGGACGCCGAACATCCCACTACCTCCGCCGATTTTATCCCGGGTACGACCACCCACGGCGTGAGTCGAAGCCCTTCCCGCTGCGAATGCCCCTTCTAAAGTATTCTCAGGAGCACGGTGGTACGGTCGAGGGAGTATTCGATCCCACCCCCCATCATGTCGAACCAAGTGGGCCAAAGTTCCAGCTGCCCCCACAGGGGGATTCGCTCGTGGTGGTACCACAACTTCAATACCCACGTGACGACAATCGAGGGAGCTGGATCCCACAGTCACCCATCCATTTCTTCACCGGGGACAGTCCTGGAGTGAAACTGCTCAACCCGTTGGACGGAGAGTTTGAGGGGCTGACGAACGGGGACAGCAACCTGTTTATTTTGGATTCCCGCGGGATAACGATCAGAATACATGTAGGTTCTCCTGACAATCGGGCTGATAATGATAGCTCATCTCATCTTTAGTTCTCGGGGTACGCTTCTAGTACCAAGGTTGAAAAGGTGCTCAAACAGAAGGCGGAGATGGATGGAAGGGCCAAGGCAAGGTCCATGCAGGTACGTGGAGGTTGGAAGTGGAGGGGATCACATCGTACTCAACAAATGTGGGACAGCTTTCCACTGGGAACCGTGGGCTTGCGGCCAATTCAATAACCAGGAGTAAGCTGGTCCAGGAAGTTGCCAAATGCGTCAAATGGCACATTGAAGATCTCGAGGCTAACAGTGATGTGAGTTTGTGGGGTCTTCTCTCGTATGGGTTCAACGTTCATTCACCGTTTTCGGTAGGTGTTCCCCTTCGACACACGGGTTGATGAGCAGTGGCGTCTTGGGCAAGGGAAGATGAGGTTCGACCACATGGTGATCATCGGCTTCGTCAATGTTTCTCCTGGCTCGTGGTCGCCCATCATATGTGTCGAGTGAAACTCCGCAGGTGATTGGAAGGGCAATTACTTCTGGCCTATTTTTTGATTCCTTCAATCTCTTTGTCGCGGGTCCTACCTGGCGTACAGCGACATACCTTCGATATTTAGATACACTGAATCCAGCTTCCATGGTTCGGCCGCGATGCGTGTGCGAAAGTCGCCATTTGCAGCTTAGACAGCCGCCGTGCCTTCGGGCGTTAGGGCCTATCGGGGGCTGAGTAAGTATATCGTTTCTGCATGTGTTCTAAATGTCCGAAGAGGGCCACAGATCTGGGGCGCCACGCGTCCGCTCTGATTTTCACCCTCGAACAAGTGGTCGCGTGGACTCCCTTCCCATCGTTCAAAGTGACCAGGGTACGCTTCCATGTCACA
>Ga0307509_10010157_pt1 | contig 11587 bp, 8 predicted proteins | sample 10_EM_MG_FD_202245 | JGI IMG/M metagenome (GOLD analysis project Ga0307509, IMG submission 202245) | Populus trichocarpa ectomycorrhiza microbial communities from riparian zone in the Pacific Northwest, United States - 10_EM | ecosystem: Host-associated > Plants > Roots > Unclassified | place... | reverse complement strand
TTTAAAATTGGGAACAGCAAAGATATGCCAGATATTCCTGATTATATTTCCAATGATGCAAAAAGTTTCATAAAGCTATGCCTGCAACGAGATCCATTAGCACGCCCTACGGCCTCACAGTTGTTGGACCACCCTTTCATTCGGGACCAATCGACAACAAGAGTTGCGAACATCAACATTACTAGGGATGCCTTTCCCAGAACTTTTGATGGAAGCCGCACACCGGTATGCCCCTTGCATACTTAGTAAACTAATATTTTAGATAGGGATTGCCCCTCCCAAATGGCAAGATAAGAGTTAAATTTTTGTTGAATATATTAAAAATGGATATTTGCATAACATGATTATTAGAAGGAATTTGTTTCATGCTTGTGGAATACATGGTAAAGCAGTGTTTATCTAGTAAAACGTGTCCGTACCAGGCTATTTAATTTCCTTTACTTAAAGCTTATGTGCTGTATGAGAAATGCAGTCCAACAAAATTTTTGTTGGACAAACACAATTTAAGATTGAATTTATCACATTTACTACTAGTATTATTCTCAAGCTTTGTTTTGCATGCACATACATGCCTTTATCTTCCACTAAACTATTCGTCTGTATGTGTGTGTGAAAGGAGCTTATAATTATAAAGTTTGGTTGCTGCTATGTCCTCTAGAATTTTAGTGTTTTGTGCTCGTAATCTCTTTTATTTTTCATCTTCAACTTGTACATCAGCTAATTGCTTAATTATTTTATTGGCTGAGCAGCCAGCCTTAGAGCTTCACTCCAACCGAACAAATGCCAATTCTTGTGATGGAGATTTTGCAATGAAGCCGGTGGTTAATAATATAAGAGCACTGAAGAATCCAAGGTAAACGACATACTGCCATTCATATATATATCTGCACTCATACTTTATAATTATTTTAAGTTTTCAACTAACTTTAAATTTGTTGTATGCAGGGATGATGGCAGAATGATCACATCTATGCCTGTATCTCCTTGTTCTAGCCCACTGCGACAACATGGGCCTGCACACAGGAGTAGTTATCTTTCTCCTCCTCACCCTGCCTTTGCCATGATGGGACAAAGCAGTTACAATTTAAGTGACTTCTCATTATATCCAATAAGACAAGGTCCATACACCCACGACCTTTTCTTCGATACCCCTCCGTTGAAATTTCAAACACCGGGTACATCACCGAGAACAAGACCCATCTGAAAGAGTGTAAATATCAACACAAATAGTCGATCTCCCCAGAATGAGGTATCGACCAGAACAACACGGGTGTAACATCTCTGGTTCCTTGATCTTTTGAAGAATCCGGCCATAAATTTTCCCTTTCGTCAGAGTGAAGTTAGTGAACTCCTCTATAAACTTCTAAAGAGGGTGCTGGGCGTGATCAGCGGAGAAGAAACTGAATTTTGATGCGTAGGGGGAGAGACGCAGAATTTCTTGATACCTAGACAACTCTTCTTTCATTATTGTAAATGGCAGATGTCAGTTTGTTTGTAACATTCTTGTTGTAATTTAGTCTGTTCTATAAGATCACTGCTTATACCAACTCTTTTAGCTAGATAATGAAAAGCATGTGGTTCAAGCTCCCCCCCAATCAGGCCGCCTCCATTGTTATTCACTGTTTCTCCTAGCTCCCATTTTCTCTTCTTACCAAATCTAGGGTGAACATGAGGTTTTATTTGAATTATGTTGATGCACCATCTATTGGCCTGTGGCGGGATCGTTAGGGGCAACCATGTCTAGCAACTGTCTCAACCTGTGTATGTGGGCTATAAATGGTCTAGAAGGATAGACAGTGACGGTAGAGGTTGCCTGTAGCACTCGGAGTTTGCAAGATAGATTGAAGTGCTACTCTATCAATGCTTCGAGAAATTCTTTTTCGATGATGTCATGAAAACTCGTTAAAAGTTATTGATGATTGAGAGTGTTCTAATAACTCCAATGATAAATTTGATGTGACCAGGTGAAGTTGGCCACTGGGGGAGGTTTTTGACTAACGATGCCAAACGTGCAATGCTGGGAGAGTGATCTCATATCTTGCCGTTCCCTTCTCAATTGTATCTCTGATTTATCTGAATTATATACCCGTAGAGATACCTCCGAGTAAACGGTGCACAGCAGTCTATTTAAGCCATGAAACATCGACTGGGTGCCTTTCTTCCAACCCTATTATTTCACAAATGATAAGAACGTACCCAGACCACCATTAATATTCCGAGATCAAATCTTCTTGGGGGAGAGCTCATTTGCATCCAGCCTAGTCGTCTTTCAGATTCTGAGCTAAACCCACCCGCCGTCTCCACCATTGTCCAGACAAAAGTTGGGTTTTCAGTACTAAAAGGGAGAGCTAAAGTTGGAGGCATCGGACAAGGGCCTCTTTAAGGTGATATTATCCAAAAATCCAGACGAGTCTCCATCTCCTATTATGATACCAGATCCAAAAATCCATTTGTCTGTTTTGCCGACCTTCCATGAATGTGAAAGATGTTGCTCGTTTCTCGATCGACAAGGCTATTTGCTAGTTTAATACAAAGCGATAGCGATAGGGATTTAATTAATGCTTCCAATTCTATTTTGGTTTTGGTTTTAATTATAAAATAATAGTTATTAAATTCAACCAGTGAAAAAATATCATTTTTCTTTGAAAATCCATCATATAGAATTTAATTATTTTTTAAAATGTTTTTCGTAAACAAATATATTAAAATAATATTTTTTTATTTTTAAAAAATATTTTTAACATTAATACATCAAAGTATTTAAAAATATAAAAAAAAAAATTTTAAAAAAATTAATTTTTTTAAAATCTTTTCAAACACTAACTTAAATTAAAAGTAATAAAATATTAATTTAGTAAAATATAATAGTCGTAATTGAATTAGATAAGTGTTAATTTTGTTTAATAAAAATAATTAATTCAAGTTTACTCAACTATTTATCTTTCAATAGTTATGACGGCATATCTCGGACTTCTTTCATTTAACTACAGTGATTGATGGCAGTGAAACTCATTGGGTGTTTTCGGACTCTAGCACGGTAAAAAATAAAATTCGGTAAACTAAGAAAATAGAGAAAATAATTTACAATAATAATAATAATAATAATTATGAAAACACACTGAAATTTTAATGATAATTTTACTAGTATTATTAAAAATATCTTGATAAATATTTTTAATAATACCAAGAAAGATAATTAACGATAAGTGAAATGGATCATCCATGTTTTTTAAAAATGCTGAAATTTATTTGTTTTTGAATTATTTATGTGTTCTACAGTAATTATTGTTAGTTGTTTTTTTAATATAATTGGATTTATTTGGTTGAAATATTTCTCTAACGAGAAGTTTCTTATTTATTTTTTATTTTTTTATTCATGACTTTCTAAATTATGTTATTATTTTAATTATTCTTTAAACAGTGTTATATTACCAATTTTGTTTTTACCATCCTATAAAAAAACAAAAACTCAAACTCATGTTCTCTATCCTTTGTTTTCTGTTCTTCTTTCTGCGGATCAACTCGAGTTAGCTTATAACCCAAATCTTGAGTCGAGTCATAGACCTCGATCGCTTTTTTATGCTCAAGTGCTTAGTTGACTTTTTTTATTAGCCATCGGATTTTGTTTTTTATTTTTTTAGTTTCTTTTCAAGTTTATATAGATTAAATAAATAGTCAGGTTGATATTTTTCAAATTTAAATTATAATATCAAGTATAATGATAATAATAATAAAAAAAAATTACATTCTAAATGTTATTGTTTTATATTCCAAAAACTTTTTGGTCCAAGCCGCAGTTATGGTGTAACTTGGGAAAAATAGAAGTTGAGAAATACAGGTAATGGGACGTGGGAGGATATTCATGAGTTGGGCCGAGCAATGCTTGCTTTATAAAGAGAGAAAAAGGACACCTACTAGGCGAGAAACTTGGGTCGGTGGGCTTGAAAGAAGAACCCAGGCCTTAGCCGAGGCCCGCGTCCTCTTATTCTTCTTCTTCTTGACAATGGCTTATATTATTTATCTTATTCATTTATTTGACTTCTTTTTTAGAGGAATTTCATTTTTCTCACACTTTTTAAAGATAAGAAATGTATAAATTGTAAATAAATGGAATATTCGTGAGAAAAAATTCTTCGGAAAAAATCATAAGAAGTTCCTAGTATAATGCTTCCTTGTATAAATGAGATAACACCAAAATAGTTTATTGGAATTAATTTGTATATGCGTAAATTACTTGATTGATAAAATAATTACTAATAATTTCTTTGATATAGATTATTATAAATAGTTTTTTGATAAAAAAAGAATTAATTTTATTATAGAAAAAAACTAGCTATTCGATTATGCTTCGCTATGAGTTGGATAATCATTTTGACCAAAAAATGAATATGCATAATTTTTCAATGTGTTTTTTTTAAATCATAATAATAAATTGAAAAGTCTATTTATGTATTTAATTAAATAAATAAAGAACCATCTATGTTAATAAATACAATAAATAAAAAATGTTAACACGTCTATTCATCTAGCCTCGTTGTGTAAAATAATTTTTTTTTTAACACAAAAGAATAAATATGTAGGTATTATTAACGTATTTTTTGATATCAAGTAAAAAAATATAATTATGAATAAAAAAACCGATACTTAGATATAATAAACTAAAGTGAAGATTATATACGTTAATAAAAATATGTAATATTTCAAGTTAATTTTTATTGTACTAGAAAAATAGAATAATATTGCAATTGCTAAGTGAAATATTATTTCCTTTTAGTCTTTATATAATAATTTTTTTTAAAAAAAATTATAGAAAAAAAAGAAAAACTACAAAAATAAATTACAAAAGAATAAAGATAAGAACAAAAATAGTTATATAAATAAGTCTAGTGTAGAGTGATAAATGTTTCAAGTGTAAAAAATAAAAAAAATAATTTTTTTCCCAAAAAATATATAGAAATAAAAAAATAAAATAAAATTATATAAAAAAATAATAACAAATAAATTAAATGTAAAATAATAAATATATCAAGTATAAAAAAAATTCTAAATAATTTTTTTTCTAAACCCGAAACACAAAAAAATTTACAAATTTGTTATGCTATAGTTTCCGCAACAGTAAGAAATTAGAAAACTTTATAATTATGCCATTTGAACATCAAAAAATCGTTGCAGGTATAATGATAACGATAAAAAAATATATGTTAGTTACTTAAAATTAAAATAAATTATTGCAAATTAAGGCGGTTGGACAGACATCCGACCTCACCATTTGCTCTTCCTTTCAGAGGAAGCTTTTAGAGGGAAAAAGTCCAAACTATCCCCTTTAAATTTCCCTCCATTTCCCTTCACTTTCTCTCCACCCAAACAACAAAAAACATGCCAATAGAACTGCCAAGAGGACTACCGTTCTCTGTAGACACATGGAGTCCAAATTCTAAGAGAAAGAGACACCATTTCTTAACACATGCCCATAAAGACCACACCTCTGGGATTTTAACACAATCTTGTTACCCAATTTACACAACCCATCTCACGAAATTACTTGTTCTTCAAAATTACCCTCAGGTTTGTGTTTTTTGTAGGTTCTTAGAATTACCCATTTGAGTTTTTTGGTCCAATTTTGAGTTTCTGGTTTTGATTTTGATTTTTTTTAATGCGTATTCGTAGCTTGAGGGTTCATTATTTGTCGGCATTGAAGTGGGAGAGTCACTGGTTATTAATGACCCAGATGGAGAATTCAAGGTTACGGCTTTTGATGCCAAGCACTGTCCTGGTAATTTTTTTTTTTATATTATGATGATGATGACTTGGTTCGTTTTATACCAATGAGTTTCTGCTCATTGGTTTTGGCTATGTGGGTTTGGTGAATGTTTCTGTTAGGATATATTATTTGATTGGTATTTGTGATGGTTCATTATGTGATTGTACTGTTCCAGGATTGCTGCTAGTATTTTTTTTAATCATTTGATTTAAGAATGGGTTTGGTTTAGGTTTAGTTTAGGTTTGGTTTAGTTTAGGGCCAGAATTGAACACAAAAAAGCAGTGTAGCTTTTTGGAAAATGATGCATTATATTTGAAATAACTAGTATGTGTTGAGATTCCTTAGTTTTGAAATACTTCCTGCTTGAAGCAAGTTCCAATAAGCAACTAGCAAGGATAAGCTTAGTAGCACATAGGTGAAGGAACTTACTGACAAAATCTCCCTAGCCTTCGAGTTTTCAGAAGTTGTATTATGCATGTCTGATTATGAAATTTCAGATCTTTATTGGCTTTTTCTTTCAACTCTACTTCCTTTTTTTTTGCTACTTTATTATTGTTTTGCGTGTCCTAGGAGAATTGGTATTGCTTGATGTATCTTTTATATGTGTGCATGACCTAAAATGATTCTTAGAGAGCTCTATTGACAGATGATATTTATCTGGCATGGATTTGTGAACTTCAGGAGCTGTAATGTTCTTGTTTGAAGGCAATTTTGGTAACATCCTGCACACAGGAGATTGCAGGCTTACCCCAGAGGGTGTAAGATGTTTACCAGAGAAGTATATCAGCAAGAAAGGAAAAGAACCTAGGTGCCAACTTGATTATGTTTTCTTAGATTGCACATTTGGAAAATTCACTCAGAAAATTCCTAGTAAGCATTCAGCAATCCAACAGGTACTCTGATTTGCCCCCTTTCATCTCAAGTTTCTTTTGAATCTTGATGGCTCTTGTTGTGTCCGACTGAATACTCCTTAATGACTTTCCTCTGTGTTCCCTTAGTGATGGCATGTCTTCTTCTTGTCTGTGTTTGTCCCCTGTTCTGTGTTAGCATAGTAGCATTTTTGTCCAAAGAATATAGCTTTGCTTATGTTTTCATTTTCAAATTAATTACTCTATGTTTGATTTTCTTGCCTCTTTCTTATAACTTGGATAAATGAGTTCCTCTTCACAATGCAACCACTTTGATGCTCTTTCTCTCTCTCCCTCTTTTCACTGGTTACTTGTTGCTTTAATTTTTGTGATATGTTAAGCCCTTCTTTTATGCTGGAATATGTTAGCAAGTTGTATAATGATTGATCTTGCATGTTCATGAGCCAGGTTCTTAATTGCATATGGAAGCACCCTGCTGCAACTGTTGTGTATCTGACCTGTGATCTTCTTGGTCAAGAGGATGTTTTGGCTGCTGTGTCTGAAACATTTGGTTCCAAGATATTTGTTGATGAGGTTGCCAACACAGAAAGTTTCCGAGCTTTGACACTTACAGTTCCTGAAATTCTCACTCAAGATCCATCTTCCCGTTTCCATATGTTTGATGGATTTCCCAAGTTATACGAACGAGCAGCTAAAAAGATTGCTGAGGCCCAGGCTAATCTTCAACCTGAGCCCCTCATTATCCGTCCTTCAGCACAATGGTATGCATGTGAGGAAGGATATTCTGAAACAGAAAGTCAAAGAAAACTGAGATTCAACGAAGCAGTTAGGGACCCAAATGGTGTTTGGCATGTCTGTTATTCTATGCATTCCTCCAGGGGAGAATTGGAGTGGGCTTTGCAACTTCTTGTTCCTAAATGGGTCGTGTCAACAACCCCCAGTTGCTTGGCTATGGAGCTCGATTATGTTAAGAAGCATTGCTCTGGCACTAAACTAACTTTAGATGACCGTTTGTGGAAGCTTTTGGACATTAATGTTGAAGCATCATCAGAAACAGAAGTAACAGCCAGAGTCCTGGATTATCCTTCTGTGGTTGAACAGCCCATTCAAATTTCTGCACAATCTCAATCATCACCAGTTAAAGTAACTTCTAGACGACTTTTGAGTTTGTCTCCTCCAAGCAAAAGGCCAGAAGTGACTTTGTTTGGTAGAGCGAGACTTGGCATCCCAGATTCTGGTTTCCCTGCTGAGGAGAAAATTGAATCTATCAAAGATTCTTCACAAGTAGTTGCTCATAAAATGGATCAAGATGTCTCATTTGAAAATGAAGTCGAAGTGAAATGTGAGAATATATTGGAGAGTAAGCTGGATACTGAATTGAAATGTGAGAATAAATTGGACACCACAAAACAATGCGGGGAGTCAGTCAAGAAAGAAGTTTTAAAGTTTTCTGTTCGTTCCCCCATTGGATCCTCACAGAATTTTAGTGAGACCTTGAGAAAGTTATACCGGTCAATGAATGTGCCTGTGCCTCGACCTCTTCCCTCCCTGTCTGAACTTATGAACTCCAAGAAAGGAACCAAGAGGAGATTTGAGTCTTAATGTTCATTATTGTTCAGAAAACACCAATACAATTCGCTCTTCTTTCAACATTATTTTTTTAGGTCCTTTGCCTTCAGACCAGCAATGCATCGTATATGCAAGAACAGTGGAGATGAAACCATAATACTCAATATCTGTAAAGTTGTTGCTGGTGGTACCAAACCTATTAGTTCAATTATTTATTATGCCTTAAAGGTAAAAAATGTATTCACAGTATCAATGGGCTTCAGAATTGTTGCCAATATGATGCATTGCCTGGGATACTGACTGACCCTTGCATCACTGTGTATCCCCTCTGTGATATCTTTTAGTGTTGAAAATAAATAAAAAAGTTACGAACCAAAGGTTTGCTAATTATATTTTTGTTATTCTGTTGTTAAAAATACATTGAGCAACCAAAAGACAGAGGATTGAGTGTGGTGTAAAAAAATAATGGAGAAAACAACTTCCCCACTAAAATGTATGAAAGCGGGACGACTCTATTGTGGGAAATTCGGCACAGGCCACAAAAATCATGGAATATGAGGCAAATTAGTCCATCACCACCACCATGCTCATCATGACCAAAGCGCAGAGTAAAGGATTCGGTGTTGAAGATTTGTGGAAATCTCCAACATAGAATGAATCACAAGGGAACAACAATGATAAAATAGATACTTGATTTTCCAGTGTAATTATATAGCCTCATTCAGCTCTGTGTATTACTCAACTTGCAAGTAATGAGGGAGAGGTGTAAAATATCTCAATATCCTTTATAATCCATTCATGTAACGAAACCAACGGGAGACTAGATGACTTAGGCAACGAGCATGAGAGCTTTCAGATCAACAAATCCAGGATTATTAGTTGGGTTTTGATTGAACTATTTACTGATATTCCATGTGCTCTGTTTTTGTCTCTCACTTCTTTGAATTTCAATCTTTAATTTTTACTCTCCTTTTTTTAGTACACTGTGATGCATTTGTTTAAGCTTTCTTAAATGATGCTGAATAATTTAAATGATTGAGTGCTGTAAATCAAATGCAGGCTGCAAAAGGATGTTACTTGAAGCCAAGGGATTTTTTTGGAAAGGAAGAAGAGGCTTCTTGCACCTTCAAGAGAAATATTTTCTGTCTCGTAGCTTTGTAGCTATATTAGATTTTCAAGTTGTGGTCAAGGTTTCAATGGCCGAAATTTGTGAACTTAACAAATTCAATTATTTGTGCTATGCTCTTATATATTTCATATTCTAATGAAATGTTTTTGATCATTCTGTTCTTGTCACATGTGAGATGACGGCGGCGGCGGCCACCTAAATGCATAGAAGTTCCAAAAACAAAAACTCAAGCCTTCTGTGCATGGCAATTTTTTTTAAACACCTTTCGTGATGAAGTTAGAAGTTATCTGAAATGGAATTATTTATATAGAAGTTGCAAATGAACCTCCTTTTATGGTGGAGTTTTTACTGGGGAATGAAGCTCTCCACTGAAAATTAATAACTCAGTGGCAAAAGGTACATTTTGCCACAAAAGCATTGGTGGCGCGGTTTCAGTGGCGACGGAGATCTTTGTCACTAATGGATTTAGTGGCGAAATTCGATTCTCTAGACCAACTGTTTTGCTGCTAAAAGTGCTCTATTAGCCAGTTCAAAATTATGTTTATTCGTGTGTTATCGATATTCAAACTTTTCGGTTCCTAATATTAGTGATTGAAAAACCCTGATTTTCCAAATTATTGACATTTAAACCTTTCAATTCAGACTTTCTTTTATTTGAGCAGTTTTCTCTAATGTAGCTGTTGATGCAGTTATGAACAAGCTTTCTAAGAATAATAAGACATGGTGCAAAGTGTTATGACAGAAACACAGATGAAGGTGTGCTGGCAGCCGGACTTCTTCTCATAGGTTCATGTGCATACGTACGAACTCCATATCCTGTTGGCTAGAAATGTCAGCCTTTCCTACGACGGAGATGGCGATCGAGGCAAACCTGAGAAAGCTTTAACACCACTTTCCCTCGTAGTTCAAAAGGTCTTTATGCCGTATTCCAAAGATGCAGGTCATCATCAAACTTCCATTCCCATCTCTTTCTTTTCTTTTCTCGGTTTTTTTTCCCTTTTCATAACTCAGAATACATTGATAAAAAGCACCAAGCTTGCAAAAAATACAGGAAGGTGAACCATGGAGGCCAGATTGGAATATAAAAAAACATATGACGTGGAGCACGTTGAGGATGCGTTGATAGACAATGCAAAGTCTGTAAAGCAATTTGAACGTGTCTAATGTAGACTGCAGAGTTTGATAAAAGTAAAATTAACTTCGTATCTAAGTTGTTGTTGTTGGATTGAACTCAAATTTAGTTAGGATGTTCTACTCTTGCTGAAACTAACTGAGGCCTAGAAAGCCTTGAAATTAGACCAAAATAATAATATTGTTTTGACATTTTATTTGATTTTGCTTTGATAACCTATTTTTTTTTTAAGTATTATTATGCTGCTTTTTACAGTAGCGTTAAAACAGTTTCGATAAACTATTTTTGATGATAGGGTGGTGTCTACATAGAAACAACAACGGTAAATCTTCAATGGACTTTTTTTTTTTTTATCTTTCCGAGTATATATTTAATTATTGTCAAATATTTTTTTATTTGCTTTATTTATACTTTTTTTTTAAATTACATTGTTAAATTAACAGAATTTATTAAATTTAGTCAATTTAATAATTTAATTTAAGTAAATTGCTTCTTTAAAAGCATTATTATTATTATTATTATTATTATTATTACATTAGGAGAAATATGACTTGACTCGCTGTATAGCTGAAAACACCTATCTATGCTAAAACAAAAAGCTTACCCTAAAATACAAATTGCGCAGCTCCTGTGGACAAATCAACAACACGAAAGAGGGAAAAACAAGAATTAGATATCATCTAACCATTGGATAATCTTGACAGGCGCATCTAACCACCAAGGAGAGATCATTGCATCTGCTGAAACTATACTCAATCAAACTTCTAGTCTTAATTTCTTCTTTTTAATCAGCAAGTTGTCCTTCAATTATCAGAGGAAGCTAGTCAAAAGAATACATGGAAAATCCTCACCCTAAGAGGGGTGCATTTATGATGATCTGAATGAATATTTCTCATCACTTCGGATAAAATATCATGAGTTCAACATGAAGCGCAGAGTTTTTATTTTTTTCTCTCTCTTCAATTGGTTGGTAATCAGTTCTAGTTTATACAATTCAGCTCACCTTTTCGTTTCTCATTGCTGTGTCTTAGCTTACTTTCCTGTTCACAAAAGCACCGAACAATTTCTGATTGCCGACATCCTTATTAATCCCTTTTGATTTAGGAAATCTGTAGTCCTTTTTTACA
>Ga0307509_10010155_pt1 | contig 11589 bp, 11 predicted proteins | sample 10_EM_MG_FD_202245 | JGI IMG/M metagenome (GOLD analysis project Ga0307509, IMG submission 202245) | Populus trichocarpa ectomycorrhiza microbial communities from riparian zone in the Pacific Northwest, United States - 10_EM | ecosystem: Host-associated > Plants > Roots > Unclassified | place... | reverse complement strand
CATAATGCACTCGACATGGAAATGATGGGCATGGCTGTTCAGATCGTGCCTCGGCCGTGTATGCTCCTCGACAAAGGAGTGGATACCTTCTCACTGAATATGTCGGGGTTACTTCCAGTCAACGGGGAAGCCACTGGACTTCACAGGTCGTTCGAAGGGGAGCACGAAGCACTGAGACACTCTCCGCCTGTTACAAGAGAGCCTCTAACGCCCGATGCCACCATGGTTGACCTCTCTTCCCTTCAGCAACCGCCTGTAGTTTCCCCGCATCCAGATGTCATGAAAACAGAAGCTCCCTCCTCTGGCTCCGAATTCGCGCCCACCGCCACAAGGGTCATGACATCTATTATGCGAAATATGGCAGACCTTCTCGATTACTCATCCGGCGGCCACGACGTGAAAGGCAAGGGTCGAATGGTCGATGACGTTGGAACGACGAAATTAACTGATGGCCTGCCGATCGTGAGTGCGCTTCTTCAAGAATTCAAAGTAATGAAGGAGGATATGCAAAAGAGTCTGGAAACGAATCGAGCAGAGATGGACTCTGTGGTGCGCTTCCACCGCATGGAAGTCAATGCTTTGAAAGATGAGTTGAGAGCATCTGAAGATAGATACCGGCGAGAGGCGGAGATTCTAAGGCAACGGCATCGGCAAGAAATTGAGTCGTTGATGGATACTTTAAGGGAAGCCCAGAAGGATAGAGAGAGCGCTTCCGCGGAGGTGGAGAGTTCTTCCCCGATGTTTGAGTTGATAGATTTGCGAAGGCGAATTTTGGCACTGGAGGGGCATACTCGATCGCTTCCCATGTCACCATCGCACCCTGGCCCATCGACCCGTCCACTCTTTGAAGACGAATCCGATGTTACCATTACCCGTCGCACGAGCTCCCATCCCCTTGGTCATCTCTTTGAAACCGATGAAGGTTTTGTTCCACCAACCCCTCTGTTTCACCGACCATCCTCTGACGGCATTGCGTCTGTCTCAAAACCTGGGACGCCAATACAGTATGACAGAGAAGCCTCCAATGCCATTGTCATCGACGACAGCATCCCACTACCCATCAAGTCTCAGAGAAAGTTTGTCCATCGTTTCTCAGTGACATGACACCCCTACTACAGTAAGTTGTCGATTCCTCTCTAAAAATTCTCGCATCACTAAAACGTCTACAGGTTAACTATAGCTATATATATGCGATGTGATCCATGTATTGCACATTTTTTGTAATTGATTGCCTTTTGATCTGGGTTGACCTGTATGTTCTATTGTCCACGATTCTGCCACCTTTTTTATTCCATGTTATGGATTCCGTCATGATCACCCTTCCTTTTCAATGAAGCCGAAGCTTGCTCGTGGACCAAAATGGTCAACAATCTGTCAGTAATTTCCATCCCTAGGCAAGGCGAACCATTCCTTGAAGTGAGGAGAGATCTGGCAATAGCATGCCACATCTTGATTGACCTTTGGTAGAACAAATCAGCCCTTTTCATTTTCGAAGGGGTCATTTTGATCCGTGGAAGGGCCAACATGTAGATCAGTATGACCATTGTCCGTCCGCCACTGCTGCTCATCCCGAGATTCTTGCCCAGCTCACCCACACCGTCTCCCCTCAATGTCCTTCCAACAGAAAGGCTGCTCCTCGGCCTTGAAACCTCAGCGTTCGAGAGACCAGGAGACCTGCCACCCTTCCATAGTTGCACAATCATGCTCTTCTACTTCCTCCTCTCGTCACTGGAGGTATACAAGCCTTCACACCTGCCACCTCGACGATGTCGATGCTTTTCCCTCTCCCCGTCCAACAACCTCGCCGCAGCCCCAGGCCTGCTAATCGTACTGTTCTTCAAAGAGGGTCTAGTAATCGACGAGGACCCAATTAAAAGTCGGGAAGGCATTTCTCTGGTATAAAGGCAAAGAATGATCTGGTGTCGTTGGGGCTGTCGTTGGCTCTGGTCATTCTGGAGAAGTTGTTGATGTTATGTTTGATAGTTAAAGAATTGCCTTTTCGGATCTGAAGACGGCCTTCCAAGACCAATGTCATTGGCCGAAGTTTTTTGGCGGCGTATGTCCAATGACGCTCAACCAAGGGTTGCTCGTGGAATGGGAGGTGAATCGTTGGCGATTCGTTCCGCCTAACACCTGTAGTCCCAAGAACAACGCGACGAAATGTTCTAGTAGGTACTCTGGGGGTGTTCGAGGCCATCTCGTCACTAGAGTACGAGCAGGATATAGAGGTCGAATGGTTCGGTGTAAACCCTCTCTCCCTGGATGCGACAGGTAAGAATTTTTGAGCAGACCAGCACAGAAGCACGGCCGTTCAAGGCGACTTCCCTTTCGCCGGGGACGCCTTCATCGCTGCGATGGCGGATGTTGGTGAGGGTGTCGCAACAGTGAAATCACGAAGCAGTAGGCAACGATGGAGGGGTCGAGGGCCGTCATATTGGTAACTAGCGCGAGGAAGGCGAGTGAAGGAATGAAGGCTGGATAAGGGATTTGCGTCTTCTTCGTAGAATTGTTCCTTGTCAGGGTATTTGTGCGACAAAATCTGCGTCTGCGGCACCCAACTTGAGCGAGGTCGAGTACGAACGTGATCTAGAGCTAAATCATCAGCATCAGACTCCGAGCTCCAGGTCCGATGGTTGAGAATAGATATCTTACTAGAGGGGGAGCACATAACAAAGGCGCCAGAACACTGGCATGTGTTTGGCAGGACACTCTTGGTGCCAATCTTCAATTTCGAAACATTCCAGAAGAAAATAATGTGGCCACTTTTTATGAGGGTCTCGCACGAAACTAAACGGATAGAAGATTCGTACTAGGCGTTTGACTGAACCGTCGGTCAATGTATTCCACAAGGCTTGTATATCACAGCTGGAAAGAGATATGCGGGGATCACTAGAAGACAGGCTTGGGATGCATTGAACGATAGAAAATTAGAAATGTGGTTGCTGAAAGGAGTCATCCAGGGTCAGAAGAGAAAGTAAAAGTTCCACATCATTCCTGCGGCCCACGGAGACAACTGACGACGCTTCATCAGGCAATCGAGCAGGTCCTCAAAGGAGGGTTGAATTTCGATGTTCAAATAGTGGTGGCCGGTCCGAAAAAAGTGGTGACCACAGCGGTGGCCGATGCCAACGTAGTGGTGGCCGGTCCCAACGTAGGCAACGTAGCGGTGGCCGGTCCGAACGTACTAGTGGTGGCCGGTCCCAACGTAGGGGTGGCCAGTCCCAACGTAGAGGTGGCCAGTCCCAACGTAGTGGTGGTCGTATCGACTCCATTTGGGGCCGTACCGACCCCATTCGGTTGCGATAGTGATGTGCGCGAGGTTTTGCTCTTCAACCCTCCAACAACACCTCCAGCGATTGCAATGACAATGGCAACAACTACCATGATGATGATGATGATACCTCTTTTGGTTCGATAAAAAGGTCGCAGTGGAGTTTTGACATGTGTTCCATTTACTGGTAGCGTGGCCATCGTTGGACCAGTATTCGAGTAGGCTCGAGCAGCTTCAAGATTGTCGGTTCGTGGGGTACTCGGATGGTCCCTCCCATCAAGTAAATGCCCAGACTGTAAAGCGACGGGTTACAAGAATCAAACTGCTTGCAAAACGTCAAATCAGACCTGAATCTGTGCTGAAGCCAGCAACCCTAAATCATATTCTGTGGTACTAGCCGGCATTATGAACTCGGGGTATAGGCAATGGGTTTTCACCCAAGTCAAGTTGGAGAAGAAGAGATAAGAGTGTAATTGGGGAACAACCTCCCTCCTGTCGCTTGCGGACGCTAGCCATCGAATGAGATTGTATGCAAGCACAACAACTTACAATAACAAGATGACAATTTATATAACACGGATTCAACCTTTTCCCCCGAATAGGATATGGCCCATCTGGCACCCGTCTCACGAATCTTTTTCACCAAGGACATATATTGAATAGGACAACATTGTGGCTTCTCCTGGTACCGACTTAAATTCTGCACCCATTTCTTTCGCATGACATTGACCGCAGAGTTATATTTACATCCCTCCCTCCACTTCAGCGAAACAGTCCAGAAGGACCGTCACAGAGACTCATATTTAGCAGCATCACAATCACACGCGTATCATCCCCAAAAATAATGTGGCCCATTTTTATGACGGTCTCGTGCAAAAACTGGACGGATAGAATTCCTAGGGATCAGCCTCTTTTGACTGAACGATTGGTCGGTGTATTCCACTAAAAGAAGGCTTGTATATCACAGTTGGAAGGCGAAAGCAGGAGGTATGCGAGTATGTGGGGATCACTAGAAGACAGGTTTGTGATGTATTAAACAGTGGAGATATGCAATCGCTGAAAGGAGTCACCAATCGCATACAGAAGAGAAAGTAGAGTTCCTGCCACCCAAGACAACTGACAATGCTTCATCAAGTAATTGCTTGTAATCGAGCAGGTCATCGAAGGAGGGTTGAAGTTCGATGTTCAATTGGCCGAGGCAAACAAGGCTGGAAGGGAGTAGTTGGAAGCGGCGCACTGTTCACTAATGTTGATGATATGGATGTGGGAGTGGCGATTAGAGACGACGGCGCAACTCCACCGGAAAACAGAATACCGTGACCTTGACTCGGAGTTGCCGATTCAATGGTGGCTGTTGTTGCCCTCACATTATCGCTCGGAACGCCTCCAACGATGACGGCGGCCGTCGTTGGACCAGCATCTGGGTAACGACTGTAGGTTTGTAGGGTATCTGCAGAGTAATTGCGAACGACTGTCATATTCACACAGGAGGCAGGCCAACGGGTGGGAGTGACAATCCATGACAAGATACGGAAAAGGCGGAATGCCATTTAGGGGGGAACAGAAGAGTCAACAGTTAGCGAGACGGCACAATGACACTTGAAGTATGCAGCAGATGTCGTGTGTGCTACTCAAATAAGGACCATAAAGTGGATTTCTCCCAGAGCGGCATCGGAAAAAGTGCTTGACAACAATGCAGTGGCTTGCAATGAATCCTCATCGCGTAGCCGAACATCATCCAATAGAGTCGTAAGGCTTTCTGGTAATGCTAAGTACTTCGTGGAAGTTAAAAAACAGCTCCACGTCGCTCGCATCCATAGAGATTAGGGACTGTACTCCATTCAGCTTGGGAGGAAATTAACGGAAACGAGACTTTACTGCCGTCACATATCGAGAAAAATACATCAACATCCACAACTGTTCTGTTGACTGTTTTGGATCCTGAGCACCGTCAGCCATGATGTAGTAAAGAGAGGAAAGCAATATGACAAACGAAGAATATTCCATGTCATCGATTTTGATGTCAATTTCATCACCGTTGAGGAGGGTCTGCCATTGTGTATGAAACCGACATCACAACTTAGGAACTCTGTAGTGCGGGCCCAAATAGTTACATCATATCCTGTAATAAAGTCAATGTCAAGGTGAAGTAAAGACCAGATTTATTTCAACATGGACCCAGTTTTCTCCTTGTGAGTGCATTGGAGATTGACCATGGGTTAAAGAGGTTGACGCCGTTCAGCACCGACCATTTTTGAAGATCACTGGATTCGAAGGGCAGTTTCTACGACGTACACGCATTAATTATCATCCACGAAGCCCAATGAACATGCATACCTTTGGTGTGTCTTCTTTGTCACGCAATCTCCTTGTCTCCTAGGGAAAGCCCTGACGGTTACTAACCATTTTCGGTTCGCCACTGCTGCTCATCCCGAGATTCTCGCCAAGCTCACCCACACCGTCTCCCCTCGATGTCCTTCTAACAGAAAGGCTGCTCCTCGGCTTTGAAACCTCAGCACTCGAGAGATCAGGAGACCTGCCACCCTTCCATAGTTGCACATTCACGTTCCTCTACTTCCGCCCCTCGTCACCGGAGGTACTAGCCTTCACACCTGCCACCTCGATGATGGCGATGCTTTTCCCTCTCCCCATCCAACAACCTTCAAGTCGTAGACGGCCCAGGCCTGCTAATCGTACTGTTCGTCAAAAGGGTCTAGTAGTCGACAAGGACTCAATTAAAAGTCGAGAAGGCGTTTCTCTGGTATAAAGGCAAAGAACGATCCGGTATCGTTGGGGCTGTCGTTGGCTCTGGTCGTTCTGGAGAAGTTGTTGATGTTGTCTTTGAAAGAATTGCCTCTTCGGATCTCTGAAGACGGCCTTCCAAGACCAATGTCATTGGCCGAAGCTTGTTGGCGGCGTATGTCCAATGACGCTCAACCAAGGGTTGCTCGTGTGGAATGGGAGGTGAAGGCGATATGGTCGCTGGCGATTCGTTCCACCTAACACCTGTAATCCCAAGAACAACGTGACGAAATGTTCTGGTAGGTACTCTGGGTGTTCGAGGCCATCTCGTCACCAGAGTTGCCGTGATACGAGTCGGAGTTGGGTGTAAACCCTCTCCCTGGGGATGGATTTTTATGCGATGAGCCGACCAGCACAGAAGCATTGCCGTTCAAGGCGACTTCCCTTTCGCTGGCGACGGCTTCATTGCTGCGGTGGCGTATGTTGCTGAGAGTGTCACAAAAGTGAAATCCCGAAGCAGTAGGCTGAGGTCGAATCATGGAAGATAGGTCGATTGCTGACGAGCGCGAGTGAAGGAATGGAGGCTAGATGAGAAATCTGTGCCTTCTTCGTAGAATTATTCCTTGTCAGGGTATTTGTGCGACAAGGTCTGTGTCTGCAGTACCCAAAGGTGTCTCGTCGTCGACTGCTCCAGGATGCATTACGAACTTGAGCTGCAAGGTGTCATGTTGAAATATCAAGAGCTGCCAGTAGATTATCAGCGTCCAGGCCCCAGGCCCGATGGTTGATTTAGAATAGGTAGGTACTTTACTGGAGGGTTGAACGTTGCGGAGCAGCATGACATTGACAAGTTGAGAGCACGTAACAAAGGGGTGACACCAAACAGGCGCCGTCAAGACGGTCAACGGTTGGGTCTAGTAGTACTCTTTTCCAATCTTCATGATTGCTGCCAAGTCAACACATATACATCCCTCCACTTTAGTCCAGAAGTACTCGTCGCACGGAGACCCATACTTCCATCTCTGAAAATGAATTGGCCCGTTTTCACGACGGTCTCGCGCAAAACTAAACGCATAGAAGATTCCTACTAGACTTTTGACTGAACCGCCGGTCATATGTATTCCACAAGAAGGCTTGTAATATTAAGCTGGAAAGAGGGATGCGGGGATGCGGGGATCGCTAGAAGACAGGTTTGTGATGCATTAAAAAAAATGGAAATGCCACGGTCGTTCATCGTATGATAAGTGAGAAGAAAAAGTAAATTCCACGTCATTCCTGCTGCCCAGCGGAGACAACTGACGACGCTTCATCAGACAATTGCTTGTAATCGAACAGGTCCTCGAAGGAGGGTTGAAGTTCGATGTTGGAATTATTCGAGGCAAACATGGGGAGAACTTGAAGGAAACACAGCACAGAATTTACGCAGGTTGAAGAGGGGCAACTCAAGGCGGGATTGGACGTGGAGAGGTGGTGGATGTTGTGGATGTTGTGGATGCCGTCGGTCCACCAGGGAATTTGCTGGTAGTCAGACTACTCGGAATTGGGCCCTGGTCAACTGATGCTGTTACCGCGACCGTCGTGCCCGCAGTGGAGGCTGTTGCCATTGGAGCGTTTCTAACTCCCTGCGATACTCCAACACCAACCCCAACGACGATGGCGACAATGACAACAAATGCCATGATAATAATGACGATACCTCTTTTGGTTCGATAAAAAGGTCGCGATGGAGCTTTGATAAGTGTTCCATCTACTGCTAGTGGTGATGTTAGCATAGCCATCGTTGGACCAGTCGAGTAGGCAGGATTGTCGGCTCGTGGGGTACCCGGATAATCCCTCCCATCAAGCAAATGCCCAGACTGTAAAGCGACGGGTTACAAGAATCAAACTGCTTGCAAAACGTCAAATCAGACCTGAATCTGGGCTGAAGCCAACAACTCTAAATCATATTCTGTGGTGTTAGCCGGCATTATGGGCTCGGGGTTGGCTCGGGGTATCAATGGGTTTTCACCCAAGTCAAGTTGGAGAAGAAGAAATAAGGGTATAGTTGGGGAACAACCTCCCTCTTGTCGCTTGCGGACGCTGGCCATCGAAATGAGATTCTATTCAAACAACTTATGTTATAAAGCATATTAACAATCACACGGATTCAACCCTTTTCCCCGAAACATGGCTTGTTCTCCAACCAGCTTGGCGCCCATCTCACGAATTTAAGTCCTGTTTCCAGTCATTGAATCACAAAGGTCATACATTGAATAGGACAACGTTGTGGCTTCTCCATAAATTCTGCACCCATTTGTTTCTCATGACATTCTTGGGGCCAAACGATTAATGTACATCCCTCCCTCCACTTCGGCGACACAGTTCAGAAGGACCGTCACAGAGATTCATAGTTAGCAGCATCCAGTAACCAGTTTGCTACGGTCGCAACCCATCGCATGATAAGATAGAAGAGAAAGTCAAGTTCCTGCTACTCAGCGGCAACTGACGACGCTTCATCAGGTAATTACTTGTAATCGAGCAGGTCATCGAAAGAGGGTTGAAGTTCAACGTCCGATCGAGGGAAACAAAGCCGGAAGGGAGTAGTTGGAAACAGATGAACATTGGGGCTGGAGGTGGGCAGATCAATGTGGGCCGCCTATCACAGATGATAGGGTCGACACGATTGAAAGCGCAGTCGACACTGCACGTGTTTTCACAAGTGATCACTCCCTCTTTAATGGAGCTGGGATCGAGTGGTTGAATTTCCCGCTGAACTTTCCTCGTCCCCCAAAGGTGAAGAATCTGAGGACGAAGAGCGATGTAGGTTGGAGCAGAGGCTGGGCTTAGATGGAGAAGGAGGGTTCATAGAACGCCGAACGGGTGGCTGTAGGACCTGACCCCTGCGGCTTCACAGCAGGTCTGGAACACATCGTGGAGATGAATCGTCCTGCCATGATGGTGTGCCAGCGGTGTATCGTGTGGTGGGAGCTTTGCGCGGGTCTGAGAACTGCTCACGCGACGCGAGTGGCCTTTCTGGATATGTGGTTGTGGTGGCCTCTTCGTGGGCCGGATCAACGACGAGACGCTACTTTACTTCTGTCTGGTATTGCTGCTTGGGGTGCTTAGGACGAGCGGCAAGGGGCAAGACCTCCTGCGATGGCCGTTTGACGACAGGGGCGGCCCGGGAGCAGAGCGGGCTGAGACATGACGGGCATTCTTATTCTTATGACAAAGCGCTTGAGTAGACCGGTGAACGACGGTTGACATGAGCACTGTCACTGAGGCATGAGTCTTAACAAATCCTTGCATACAATGACACACTTACCGGACACCTGAGGTCAAGGACGTGTGAGAGTGGAGTATGGAGCTACCCCTCCGCTAAATGGTCTACTGAGCGTAGTAACAGCGCCGTGCGATGTGGTGGTTGTTGGATCAATTCCATCCGGTTGCATGTCGTCGTAACCATGCTCGGGGTGACTGTTGAAACTTTTTTGGCCTTCAGTGATCCTCCAACACCTCCAACGATAACGGCAACAATGGCAACAAGTGCCATGATAACAACGATAATGATACCTTTTTTTCGATAAAAAGGTCGCGGTGGCGTTTGATAAGCATTCCGTCTACTGGTGATGATAGCATAGCTGTCGTTGGACCGGCATCCGAGTAAGGACCGTCGGTTAGTGGAGTACTCGAATAGTCCCTCCCATCAAGCAAATGCCCAGACTGTAAGCGATCGGTTACAAGAATAAAACTGCTTGCAAAACATCAAACCAGACCTGAATCTGTGCCGAAGCCAGCAACCCTAAATCGTATTCTGTAGCGCTAACCGGCATTATGAACTTGGGGTATCAATGGATTTTCACCGACATCACATCGGAGAAGACGAGTTAAAAGTACAGTTGGGGAACAGCCTCCGCTGCGGCTTTCAGTCGCTTGCGGATGCTGGACATCGAATGAGATTGTATCGAGCAGAACAATTGGAACAAGTTACACATACCAAATGGCATCCAATTCAATAAACGGGCTTGGCCATCAAACGGATGCAAACGTTGCCTGGCACCTATCACGGCGGCGGTTTCACTGGTGTATGCCCCATAAATGTCGACAACAATTAAACTGTCGGAGGGTCTTTTATTAATCGCCCGCCGATTTTTATTAGAAGATAAAAGCCAATGGAAGGGCACATCCAATCCGAGTGTGCATATTGACGCCATAAGTTTGGACGGTATATCCTGGGTGTTTCGCTGCGGAATCTGGCAAGCTACGCCTCCAAGGACTGCGTAAGTGACGTGGAGTTGGTCAAGGACGCCTGACAATGTGTCGACGACGGTTGACATGAGCACTGTCACCGAGGCATGAGCGCTGAGCGCCGAGCCTTAACAAGCTTGCATAGTTGTGTAATGGCAAGGCGAGAATGTCCAGGTTGAGTGGAATTATATCGGCCATTGGGTCAGGGCCTGGGGCTGGCCTTCCTTAGAACCGAACTGAATGAAGGCGAATTCAAAACTTTCAGTCCTTGAGAGTACTGTATGATGGTGGGAAGAAAGCTCGGCTTTGGGTGACCCGATCTGTTACACAGTAAATGCTGTAGCCAACACTACTTCATTTAGAGATAGCACGTTCTCATCCCGGATTGCAGATTCGAGGATGCGCGTAAAGCCTTACTAGCGGAAGGCTGTGTCGATGAACCGTTCATGTATGTTCAACGGATAGATCTTGACCCTTGCTCAGCCCTTGCTACTCAATTGCTACTAGTACCAAATGCGCGTCCGAACTTTATATCCGCCCAAGTCTGCCGTCATATTTTGCTCGAAGGTAATCCACGGCGTCCAGATCTATTCTTGACTTTTTTAATACTCGGATTGTCCGCCGTGCACCCAGTGTTCGAAGATGTTCGATATAACAGGATACAAGCAGATTGGGGGAATCGCGTTTCCCCTTTGCTTCAGTCACCCTCTCGTTGTCTTTTGTGCATGTATTCTCTCGCTCCAAGTCGGGCTTGGACCTCCGTTCATTGTTTAGATGCTGGTGTAGTTACACCAAGAACTTTGGATACAAGCCTCTTGGTTGTGACGCTATGAAAGGTCTGCCTGACGAAAAGTTGATGTCATTCTGGGAGACGATTACTTCCCACCTGTCATCGTCATGAAGCTACAAAGCAGTGCATTGTACGGGATATAAAGCTTGTTGGGACCACTCTGACAGTGACTAGGTTTGTGCCTTGCATTCAGCATTTTGTGATTGGCACGGTTTTCACTTCCGTACAGCACATTGATCGTTTGCCCTCGGGGTAGGGAGGAGACGCAGCAACATGAAGGCTTAGAGAACATATTTATTCCAACTCAGTGGTTGAATCGCTCACTGAACTTTCCTCGTTCTCCAGAGATGAAGCATCTGGGGACGAGCAGAGGCTGGGCTTGTTGATAGAATCCCGAACGGGTGGGAGGTTGTGGTGATCGCTAGGACCAATCGTCTTACGTGAACACATCGTAGAGGTGGTGGGAGCATCGTGGGCCGGGTCGATGACGAGCCACTGCTTTACTTGTGTCTGGTATTGCTGCTTAAGACGGCCCGTGTCAGAGCCAGGGTGACCTTCT
>Ga0307509_10010153_pt1 | contig 11592 bp, 7 predicted proteins | sample 10_EM_MG_FD_202245 | JGI IMG/M metagenome (GOLD analysis project Ga0307509, IMG submission 202245) | Populus trichocarpa ectomycorrhiza microbial communities from riparian zone in the Pacific Northwest, United States - 10_EM | ecosystem: Host-associated > Plants > Roots > Unclassified | place... | reverse complement strand
TTAAGCTGAAAGCTTCACTCAATAAGTTCTCTCGAGGAAAAGTTGGTTATCGAAGTAGAATGCCAAACGCTTAAACTTAAGTAGATATCAGATTTAAGCCTTTGACATTCACCACTACTCCGACCTTGTGCGAGCACCCTGTCCTGCACAGGGTTTGTCCGAGGTCTACCCTCCATCAGGAATTATCCAGCTGGAAGTGTCGGACCAACTCGGGTACACTTAACTCCGTCAATAGGATATGAGTTTCTGCCATGCATCTCCAATACAACCGCAGGTGGAAAAGCTCTTCGTATCGAAGTCATACCAGTGGCTAACTGTTATGACAACAACGGGAGTCAATACCTAGGTGGTGGACTCACTGGCCCAGTGGTAGTTTCGTCTATACAAGCTATGCAGTCCATCATTTAATCTACGCGTCTATCCAATGTGATAAATTGACATGCAAGCTCCCCCGATGAGATATAGCCGATGGTTGGCCAAGTGGGCGCTAGCCATAGCCAGCCTTTCGGGACATACTCTACCGTGATAAGACTCATACCTCTAGAGTCCAATAGCAACCCATAGTAATGCTACAAATCAAAGGGAGAAGGCCCGGGCTGGTTACTGAGGTATTTGTCTCGAAAGTACCCTGGTCATCCGAGACTACCTGAGTACCACTAGGAAGACTACCCTACTACCCGTAGGCAAGAATAGACTCCTAGGTGCCCGAGAGACCATATATGGGTGACCTCCATTTTGGCGGTTACCCATACTCCCCTTATATATCCTGCGAATGACATTCTGTCGGACCGACGGCGACCACTTATACGGTATTACGGCAGCTGCTCCAATGACCTCTTTTAACTAGTAAACGAGCAACTACACAGCCGTCTGCCTATGACGCGCCGTCCCAACGCTGGGGCCAAAGGGGGGTGTTAGCAAAACCGGCCCAAGTTTAATAGAATGTTCGGGCCACCCTCATACAGGCGTGGGGCCTCCCCGCGCAGATGCGTGTCCGCCCAAGAACATCTAAGAGCCCATAGAATGTGAGGCAATCGACCTCTAAGTTCTACGATTACTTTGCTGGTGAAGGTAGGGTAACTTGGGTTCCTCAGTAGGGTAACTGGGACCCATGGGCATAATGACCAAACTCCCAAAGTAGGGTAACTTTGCCCTCTTATGCCTTTAACCGCTCAGGAAGTCCTCCAGTCGACTACAGAAGTCGTCTCGGAGGTCCATGTAACATTCCCATAAATCACTTGACTTTATACAAATGTTTTCCCGAAAGGTTACCCTGCCTAGTGAAGTACCTCGAGGCTACTCAACTATTCCCTAGGCCTTATCCCAGGTTTACCAGCCACATGTATAATATATACGAGACCATACCACCTCTGGATACCACTTGGTATACCATTTGGGCTAAGGTGATAGTGATTGTAGCTACCTATCGTAGGGTCGTTACATTATCTCTTGTCGATTCCATCTTCGAACATCGATTCTACACATTCGCAGAACCTTTAGGAGATACACCTCATATTCTCCAAATTCTTTACCTTTTCCCGCACGGCAATACCGTTGGCATTGCACCTACAGCTGCTGAGAGGACCGAGACCCACCCCCAGCGAAAACGAGATCTGGTCGAAGAACCAGATGAATTCTGGAACACCCCATACCCTACGTCCAACAAGGACAAGGAGATCCAGCTTATCTGGCTTAACCCCAAGTCAATTCGATAAGCATGACCAGATACCCTCCGACCTAGTGCGATAAAAAGCACAAAGAAATTCCAGGTGTATCGACGACCTGACACATCACGATCACCAATCATGACAAAAGAAACTGACGATTCCGCGATGACCGGTGGGGATGTGACTATCATCTATAGCAGCAGCCGAACCCCTGCTCCACTGGACACCAGTACAACCGGAAGGTTGGATTTTGGACGGCTAGTACGAGCACGTTCTAAGACACCAACTCTTAACTATGTCTCAAAAGAAGAGTTAAACCAATTTGCGGGCCACCTTGGAGGAGTTCTCGGAAGATTTAGTCAATGAATGGCTAGAGAACAAACATCCATGTACCTGGATATCGGACGGCTATCTAGTGAAGGCCAACAACAGGCAAGAGCACTAGGAAAACTCCAGCGTAGGTTGGAGTTAGGCGAGTCCATATTGGTCGACGAATTGAACCTGTTCGAGAGGACCATCGAAACGCTGAACCAAGAGTCCAGAACTATTCAGGCGGAAATCGTGGCAAAGGTCCAAGTAGAATTCCAGGCCCAACAAGCTCGCCAAGCAGAACAGGCAGAACACAGCCAACGACACGACGAGCAGCTTCGGGACCGTATCCTCAAAGTAGAGGCAGCCCGAGCAAACGACAATGCCAACTACGTGTCGGTCATAAATCGACACAAAGAGGAACACAGGGAAGCCGCGAGAGATCAACAAAGACGATCTGAAGCAGAAATAGCCAAGCTTCATGAGATCTTGAAAGATCTGAAAGCCCAAGTAGGAGCCATATCGGCTCAAAGGTCAGCAGCCCCCACTGTAGCTACTGACAATAGGGAACAGCCCGTACGGAATACCGACGGAGCTACAAAGAAACGGTCAAATCCCACTCCTGATCAAGGAGGAAACGGAGGAGGCCAATTACCACCAACGACTATGCATGGGGCAGGAGACCCCAACCCAGACGATGGTGATGACGACGACGACGACGGGCAGGATCCGAAAGGAGGCCTGAGTCGCAGAGAAAAGGGGAAAGAACGAGAGAGTCAAGATCCTGAGAGAGAAGACAAGGAAGAGGACGTTGTAGACGTCATGGCAAGAGCAATCGCTCGAGAACGATTGCTACATACCAAACGACCCTCCGACCCACCGTGGGTATTCAAAAATAAGACCTATCAGGATATTCGAATATGGTTAATCGCAGTTCAAGATTTTTTTGAACGGAAGAGTCACCAATGGACCATGGAAACAGATCGAATTAAGTATGCCATGGGACGAATGGAAGGAGACGATGTAGCTCCTTTGACAGATACCTATCGAAAGAAGATGTCGGGGGCATTGGGATATGCAAAGGAAATCGGTTATGAAAGATGGTTCATGTTTGAACAAAAAGTAACCGAACGATTTGCGCCTACCCATGAGGCAGAAAGAACCCACAAGTTAATGAAACTTGAGAGGTATCATGGAGACAGACGACAATTCCTTTTGCGAATGGAGGACCACAGCATTAAGGTTGGACTCCAAGGGGTAGCATGGAGAGACATGCTTAAAGCTCAGATGCCGGAAGCCGGACTATTAAGACTATCATTTGAAACCTATCCCAACGACGAATTATGGCTCGCAGGATTTAAGAATGCCATGATTCAATACGAAAATCACGAGGAAGACAAACGTCTAAGACACGGAAAGGGTGAATCCTCGGGGACATCGATAGGTCAAAAAACAGAAGACCGGACTTCAACCAAGAGCAATCCAAGACCCCCCAAAAAGTATACGGCAGACAAACGGGCCGCCTATAAGGGAAAGCCTAAGGTACCCCGTACAAAAACATGGTCGAAGGAAAAAACAGCTACCGACAAGAAGGAGGTAGTACACACAGACTGGGATAAAGCTCATGACACCATCCCCAAAGATGTCAGAGACCGACGAAGGAACAACAAGTCCTGTACACGATGTGGAATGACCAACCATTTCTGGAAACATTGTCGGAAAGAGCAATCCATCGCGACATTCGGTACCAAAAAGTACGAAACAAATAAACGAAAACGCGATCAATCTCAACCCCAGAGAAAACGAGTAGCTGTCGTGGCTGAACGAAGCCAGAGAGAGAGTTCACGGTCAGTGAACAGAATAGACAGTCCAGTCGCATGGGACATGTACGACGGCGAAGAACTATAAAAGTTCTCGAGGCACCACCGGCGACGGCGGATGGGTAGTCTGGGTGTACCTCCGGGAATCGAAACTCAAAAAGAACAACGCGGCGCACACCTTATGACTGAGGTCCCAGAATGAAGAGTCCTACCGAATGAACCCCTTGGTCGGAGTACCTCGGAGAAACAACGGATAGACAAATCAGAAGAAGGGGAACCAAGTCATAAGAAGAAGGAAAAGAATCCAATCAGGCACCGAGACGACACAGCCCAATGTAATTGTTTATGGAAGTTGGCAGTTGAGTTCGATCGCGTTAAAAGTACTGAACTGGATACGGGAAGAAACCAGGGAACGGGTCGAGGAAAGATCGAGAGACGTTGAGGGCCGGGAAGGGTGCAAAAAAGCGTGATTTAACTTCCGACTTTGCATACCTGGAAGCTAGCCAATAGAGACGAGACTATTCTTCCTCAATCTAAGGGACAAGATGGTCCAAAATTACCGGAACCTAGCGAAAGCGGACGCTGCACAGTAGGGGATAGATAAAAGACACTGGAAGTGAAAAGGTAGGATACATCGGGTATTCAGACTCACTATCTAGTTTAAACTATCCCTGAGACCGAGACAGGTGCCGTTCTAGCACAAGGGTTCCGAATACGTTGAGGAAGAGCTTGGGCGAGGATAATTACCCGAGCTGTGGCTTTAGTGACTAGGACACGCTTATCTTAAGCCTCTACGCTATCCAAGGCCCAACAGGTATCTCGGTTAACATCCCAAATGGCATGGACGAAGGTACCATTCCCGATCAGTCGCCAATGATCCATGAAATAAGTCGATGATACGGACTGCGCAGGCCTAGTCGCAAGGTGGAACTATTGTGCGAGACGGTAATGCCTAGTATTTGGGAATTCCTCGGCAGGAGGTAAAGACCGCTGGTAGTGGGCTGCCCGAAATACTAATTCAAAAAGTTTATCTGAGGAGGCCTCTCTGGACGAAACTGCGCAGGCGCGGTAATAAACAACCACAGTCAACGAGACAATGCATTTTAAAAGAAAAAACGAAGAGCCGGATAGCCCTCAGAGGCCCATACCGAGTTCTCCGAAACATTATTCATGTCCAGAAGGACCTGCCCAATTAGATGTTGAGGGCAAACACATGCGCATTCATGTTTTACTAGACTCAGGATCCAGTTGTTTCCTAATAAGCGAAAAGCTAGTCGAACGACTCGACATTCCGTACAGAGTCCGAAAAAAACCCATCAGAATAGTCGGATTCGATGGGCTTTCAAATTCATCAGGCGGTCAAAGATATACCCGCCCCATCACACTCGAAATCGGAAATGAACATAGGTCTCCCATCTCCGCTGAAATAGTGCCCACAGGACGCTTTGACCTCATCATCCCCTTTGGATGGTGGTACCATGAACACCAGTTGTACTATTTGAACGACCCGAAAAAATTGAGTTTCGAACCAACGACATGTCGTGATCATGTAGAAGACGAGGCCATGAAGGATCTATTTGAGTCTGATGAGACAGTCGCATTCAATCCAAAGGCTCAGTATGTGGGAAGAATAGGAAAAATAGAAGACAAGGATCCCGTAGAGTTGGAAACCTTACCAGGGGAATATGCTCAGTTTAAGCATTTGTTTGGACCAGAAGCAGCGGAGAAAATGCCCCCTAGACAAACGTTCGACCATGCGATCAACCTTAAGAAAGGATCAGAGCCTCCCTGGGGACCCGTCTATCCTATGTCACAATACCAGTTAAATACTTTAAAAACTTACCTTGACGAAATGTTGGCACAAGGCAAAATTACGCATAGCCAGTCACTGGCTGGAGCGCCAATTTTGTTTGTACCAAAGCCAGACGGTCGCTTACGATTATGTGTGGATTACCGACAACTTAACAAACTGACGCTTCTCGATAAATATCCGCTTCCTTTGATGAGCGAATTACGAGATCGGGTTGCCGGCGCCACGATATTTACGAAGTTGGACCTCAAGGACGGTTACCACCTAATCAGAATTAAAAAGGGTGATGAATGGAAAACAGCGTTCAGAACTCGGTACGGACAATACAAATATAAAGTCATGCCGTTTGGATTAGTCAACGCTCCCGCGACTTTCCAACGCATGATGAATAAAATATTACGCGAATTTCTCGACCAACGAGTAGTGGTGTACCTAGATGACATCCTTATCTACTCTAAGACACATGCGGAACATGTCGCAATGGTCAAGAAAGTACTTTCGCCATTAATGGAACACCAGTTAGCGGTTTCTATTAAGAAGTCCGAGTTTCATGTGAAAGCTGTTGAATTCCTGGGGTATATTGTGGCGACAGACAGGGTAACAATGAGCACGAGGAAGGTGGACTCCATAAGGAAGTGGAAGGCACCTAGGTCGGTGAAGGAAGTCCAAATTTTTCTTGGCTTTCCAAACTTCTATCGAAGGTTCATTGAGAACTTCTCGAAGATATGCAAGCCAATAACGGAAACGCTGAAAGGAGACAAGAAACAATTCAGCTGGGGACGAGAACAGAACATAGCGTTTGAAAAACTCAAACAGAGGTTTACAACGGCGCCAATTCTGGCGCATTTCTACCCGGAACGGGAAACGGTAATTGAAACCGACGCAAGCGACTTCGCACTCGGAGCAATTTTATCTCAATTTCAGGATAAAAGACTCCACCCAGTGGCATTCCATTCCCGAAAACTGAACTCAGCCGAACGCAACTATGAGATTCACGATAAGGAACTCCTAGCCATATTGGAAGCGTTCATGGAATGGAAACACTACTTGTACGGAGCGGATAAACCAATTACGGTTTATACCGATCACCAAAATTTGCAACACTTTTTGACAACAAAAAAGTAGAACCAAAGGCAAATTCGTTGGGCGCAACTGCTTGCATCGTTCAATTTCAAAATTAGCTATCGACCGGGATCGCGAAGCGGTAAACCAGACGGATTAAGCACACGACCGGAGTATCGTCCTGAGGAGGGAGCTGAGCATACCGAACAGTCAATCTTAAAACCAGAACATTTCTCGATAAGTCTTGTACAAGACGAACCGGTTCAGGAAAAATTGACAAAAAGGATGCTGGTACAACAAGCCGCAGCCATTCAGGTAATGAAGATGGCGTCCAAGGCGACGCTACAAACGCGGGGCTCCAGATTCTCAGCAGGACATGACTTATACGCTCTGGAGGATGTCCTAATCCCGGCCCAAGGACAGAAGTTAGTCGGGACGGTGATCGCGATCGGAATACCCCAAGGAACTTATGCTAGAATAGCCCCACGAAGCGGCCTAGCATACAAAAAAAGTATAGGAATTGGTGGAGAAGTAATAGACGCCGACTATACAGGAGAAGTCAAAGTTATTATGATGAATCATGGCAAAAAGAGTTATCAGGTTCAGGAAGGGGACCGGATAGCGCAAATGATCATCGAAAAAATAGATAGGTCAGATATGATGGAGGTAGACAACTTACAAGCAACAGACCGAGGAAGCAAGGGATTTGGGAGCACGGACCTATCGCCTAAGCGAACCATCGGGGTAAAACAGGTACAACCGATCATGTGTCAACTATATGCAGACAGCAGGGAAAACAGATTATTTAGCGAAAACGATATTGGACGAAACCCATGGCTCCTCCAGGAAGAAGTCATGGTGTCAAGCGCTATGATATCCAAAGCTCTATTACAAGAGTACAAGTTAGACCTCTTGGAAGAAGTCCGAGAAGCGTCTAACCATGATCTCGAATGGTTAAGTAGAGATGCAACGCTAAAAGATCTAATAACCCGTGACAAAGAATTGCCTGCGAGTTGGCAATACAAGGACGGGTTCCCCTACTTCAAAAATCGGCTATACATACCTGCGAACGATGCTCTAAAGACAAAGATCGCAAAAGGATGCCACGACTCGAAGGTAGCAGGACACTTTGGGATGGAAAAGACAATAGAGATAATCACGAGAGATTTTCATTGGAAAGGACTCACCGAATGGATAAACGATTACGTTCGGTCATGCGATGAGTGCCAACACAATAAATCCCCACGACATGCACGATGGGAATTACTTGAACCTCTCGAAACACCCTACGCAGCATGGAACTCTATCTCAACAGATTTCATTACCCAACTACCGGAATCACAAGGCTACACTCAAATCATGGTAGTAGTCGACCGATTTATAAAGATGGCACACTTTATCGGTCTCCCGACAAATGCGACCGCAAAGGACGTCGCAAACGTTTTCCTACGAGAAGTTTGGAAACTTCACGGTCTACCAACGGAAATCATATCCGACATGGATGCAAAATTCTCAGGAGAATTATGGGAATCCCTATGCAAGCTGCTAGGGATTAAAAGAAAGATGTCGACAGCATACCACCCCCAGACGGACGGTCAGACTGAAAGAACCAACCAAGTGCTGGAAGGTTACTTAAGAAATTTCGTCAACTACGACCAAGACGATTGGTATCAGCAGTTACCATTAGCCGAATTCAGTACAACAATTCCGCAACGAATGCAAATGGAATGTCACCCTTCTTCGCGAATTACGGTTATCATCCACAGACAGAATGGATGTGAGAGCGACAAGCTCAAAATCCAGGAGCTGAGTTGTACAGCCACAGGATGAAGACAATTCACAAACGAGCGGTAGAAGTGCTAAATTATACCCGAGAGGCAATGAGAAGATACTACGACCGAAAAGCATTACAACAGCCAGACTATAAAGAAGGCGACCTGGTAATGTTAAATGGGAAGAATATCCGTACAAAACGACCCTCGAAGAAATTAAGTCCCAAGCTCTATGGACCCTTCAAAATCATAGAAGCAAAAGGACAACGCGCCTTCAAGCTCGCAATATCGCCTACATGGAAAATCCACCCGACCTTCCATGTTTCGCTGTTAGAACCCTATCGAACCTCGGTCAGAGAAGGAAGAGATCAGCCTCCACGAGAGCCAGAGGAGATCGATGGCGATCTCGAATGGGAAGTGGAACGGATTGTAAAGAGTGAAATAATCTCTTATACAAGAAGAGTTCGCGGCCGCAATAAGCCAATGCGCGAACTAAGGTATTTTGTTAAATGGAAAGGGTGTTCTGAGGATGAAAACACCTGGGAACCACCTGACAGTTTAGATAACGCTCAGGAATTGATAGAAGGTTTTCATGAGGAAAGCCCAGACATGCCGAGTAGGGCAGATGTTGAATAGGGAAGAAAGGTTTTCCTCGTGTGGACAAGTAAACGCATGAGGTTTTTTACCCTACTATCCGGAGTTCAAAAAGGATTTCATTTGTTTGTTGAAAGAAAGATCTTAGAAGCGTTCAAGGACGAAGCTTAGAGAGAGGGAGCTCGTGTTAGGCATACCGGAAGGCGTAGCCTTCCTTTAGTGAATGAAGACCTATAGTTACCCTACCTTAGGATTCTGAGTTCAAAAAAGGACAAGCCAACACCCCCCTCCCGCACCAGCATTGGGACGGCGCTACATCGGCAGATGCCGCCGTAGTTGCGTCCCCTCACCAAAGACATGGTCATTGGAGCCCTCCTCGTAACCCCGTATACGTCGCAGCCGTCCGTCCAACCGGATCCCGTTCGCATGGTATATGAGGGAAGACCTTTGGCGAGCTTATGCAAGTGGTTCGAGCCAAATCGGTCGACGTCGCATAAAGTTAATGAACACTAAAGATGAGAGTCGCGAAGGTGGTCACTAAGTAATGGGACGTTTTTACGGACAATGGTTAAGCAACACATTCTATACTCCACGCTCCTGCGATGAAAGTCGCAGAAGTGAATAGTGTTGTTGGATGAGGTAGTTTGAGAAATCAGACATACCCACACTCACATACGTCAATAGTATTTTCCGATACTGACGGAACCATACGATAACGATACGACTATGGAGGGATAATGGCTATTGGTGCGATTATCGTGACAAGTCTATCTTATGCCTCGCAGATGTTGGTTGCAGAATATGTCTGCAATGCTGAGAGGTTCGATAACAAAGCTGGCCCCTTTGTTGGTTCAATCATGGAGACCATTCCGCGTATGAAAATGGTAATCAAGACTCCATGCCGACGAAGATGGATTGTAACCAATGGACTGACGTGTGGGAGCACCGTCAGGTAATTTCATGGTGTTGCGATTTGGAAGTCGAAGTGAGATAACAGAATTGTCAGGGTCAAATGGTGTTCGCACTTTTAGAACAAGCTGGAGTTTGTTAGCAGGTACATAGTTAGTATAAGAATTAGATGTAGCCCGCAACCACCCAGACGCGGCATATAAATATCGAGGTGCCTCCCGTGCTATTTGAACATTATCAAGCAACAGAGAAGAGATCTTATCAATATAAGTTTTTACGATAGAAAAATCTTTATCACTTTGCCTACATCTATTTTTGAATCACTGAGCCTTCCTAGACAATCTCCGTCTACGATTAAGATTATCGGCCTGAGGTATCTCGCAAGACTTTGTGATAGACTCCCGCCTAACAGCGATGCTACAACCCCTCCTCTCCCTCAGGGGTCTACCCCCTCCTCCACGGGGTTCTTGTTCCTGTTCATCGTTGACTCCTGCTCATGATGTTCAGTCCTCCCCCTTACCCAGCACTTCCTTTGCACCTCGCTTAGGTTTTGTACTGTCTGCATTCTGACCTCTTCGGTGACGGTCGGCGCTGAGCTTTCCAAGCCCTTTGCGAAGTAGCTTTCCATCTCGGTTATGTGGTCCTATCGGGGAAGACTTCGGTTATTAACTTCAGCACCTCTTCTTCGTTTCGCATTCGGAAAAGCATCGGCCACGGTTACTCTAGTCGGTCGTCTCAAGTGTTCGGAAGTCCTTCCCCCTCCCATCCCCCTTCCCCTACCTTCTTGGTCTTCGTCCCGTTGCCCGGTTACAGCTACACCCACTCCCCCTCTTCCCACCTCCCCAGCTGGCACCTTACTGCCCCCTTTTCCGCGGTCGACCTTCCGTCCCTATACAAAAAACCCGCCGCGGTTACGCCCATCCTCCTGGCCGTCGCTAATGCCGTTTTGACACACCTACCGTGGACCCCTCAACAGAGTCTCCTCCACCCGCTTTCCCATCCTACCATCGGGCATCACTTGGTTCCCCGGCACCGCTCCCGTGTGCTAGTCCATACTCTCACTTCCTAGCTCAGGCTGATAGACGTCACTTATCAGACGTAAATTTCCTTTGTCAGGGGTTCATTCATTCCTTATGTTTTCATACTTTCATAGTAGATGTCACTAAGGGTTCTCCTTTCTTTCCTGCTTGCTTCTTTCCTTTCTACTTACTTCGGATGTACGAGTATGTTCGTAGGATTGGGTTGGGCGATAGGCGAGATGTTGTTAGGCATACCGGGAGGCTTAGCCTTCCATTAGTGAATAAAGACCTATAGTTACCCTACCTTAGGATTCTGAGTTCAAAAGGACAAGCCAACACCCCCCTCCCGCACCAGCGTTGGCACGGCGCTACATCGGCAGACACCGCCGTAGTTGCGTCCCCTCACCAAAGACATAGTCATTGGAGCCCTCCTCGTAACCCCGTATACGTCGCGGCCGCCCGTCCGACCGGATCCCGTTCGCAGGATATATGAGGGAAGACCTCTGGCGAGCTTATGCAAGTGGTTCGAGCCAAATCGGTCGACGTCGCATAAAGTTACTGAGCACTAAAGACAAGAGTCGCGAAAGTGGTCACTAAGTAACGGGACGTTTTTACGGACAATGGTTAGGC
>Ga0307509_10010152_pt1 | contig 11593 bp, 8 predicted proteins | sample 10_EM_MG_FD_202245 | JGI IMG/M metagenome (GOLD analysis project Ga0307509, IMG submission 202245) | Populus trichocarpa ectomycorrhiza microbial communities from riparian zone in the Pacific Northwest, United States - 10_EM | ecosystem: Host-associated > Plants > Roots > Unclassified | place... | reverse complement strand
TTTCCCTTTTCCTGTTCATAGTCTTTTCGCCCTCTCACCCATTGATATGTGCTGCGCGCTTGCTGTAAATCACAAATATTTTAGTGCCTGTTTCCTAAAAAGTAGATTTTTTCTAAAGTGAATTTTGAAAAAAATAAATTTTGGGAAAATATTTTTTGATATTTGGTAGTGTAATAGAAAATAAATTGGAAAACACTTTCCAGTATTTGGTTATGTCATGAAAATGAGTTAGAAAATAACTTATTAATATTTTATTTTTCTCAAGTTTATTAAAATAATGAGGAACAAATCTTACTAATTAAAAAGTTGAATGAAAATGAAATTGAAAAAAAATATAATTTCATAAATTATCTCAAATAAAATAAATAATAATCAAAATAATAGAGATCAAATCTAAAAAATTAAAAAAAATGAAAGGTGAATAAATTAAAATAATAATAATTAACATTTCATAAATTATTTCAAATAAAATAAGTAACAATCAAAAGAATGAGAACCAAATTTGATAGATAAAAAATTTCAATAAAAAAATGATAAGGAAAAAGCAAATAACAATTATAAAAATGAGGACCAAAGTTAATATAAAAATTAAATTTTAAGAGATGAAATTAAAAAATAAATATTCAAAACAATATATATATATATAGCAATTAAAAGTTTGAGGACCAAATTTGATATAATCAATAAATAATATGACATTTCTAAATTTTTCACAACTTCCGGAAAGTGTTTTTCGCCCAAATTTTCCATGAAAACACTTTCCTGGAAACCAAGCCAAATTTTCCTTTGATTGGAAAGTGTTTTCCATTGACCAACTTTCCTAATGTCAAACAAACACAGGAAAATTTGGAAAGTGGTTTCCAGGAAAGTAAATTCCGGAAAAAAAACATAGCCTAAAAGAGATGTAGCTTTTACCATACAAAATAATATTTATTATAATAATATTTTTTTAATATTTTTTAATAAAAAAATAAAAAGAGATGTTGCTTTGTAAAATACTATTCATTGCAGTGATGTTTTTTTTTAAATATATTTTTTAATTCTATTATTCCATATTTGAGTTATTAAAGATTGAACTTCATGATTTGTTATGGTTTATTTTCTATAAAGTCATCTCAATTTTATGATATGTGTCGTGGATTTAACACGTTAATCCGGTTAACTAGAGTTTTTTTTTAATTGACTTTTTTATTTTATCTTTCAAAATTGGGTTGATTAAGAATTAGACTTTATAATTTATTTCGATTTACTTGTATAACGTTATCTTGATCTCATAATGCGGGTTTTGCAAGTTAACACAGGTAAACTCGAGTTGTTTATTGTGTCTTTTTTTATACTGATTTTTTTTCAATTTCATCGTTCAATAATGAATTGATTGAGAATTGTGCTTCATAATCTGTTCTTATTTGTTTTCTATGTGTTTATCTCAATCTCATAGACTCGGGTTGCAAGTTTGATAGATTAATTTGGGTTTACCTGAGTCATTTTTATAGTTTACTTTCCATGAGATTATCCCGGTTTCCTGACCAGGGTCATAGGTTTGACGAGTTAGTCCAAGTTGACTTGGATCATTTTATTTGTGTCCTTTTTTCAATTGAATTTTTTTCAATTTCATCATGTAGCATTGAGTTGATTAGGAATTAGGTCTCATAATTTGTTTTGATATACTTTCTATAGGATTCTTCTTGTTTCATGATCCGGGTAATAGGTTTGACTAGTTAATTTGGGTCATTTTTTGTGCCTTATTTTTAAAATTATTCTTTTTCTGATTTCATCCTCACTAGGTTGATTAGGAATTGAACTTTAGAATTTATTTTAATTTACTTTATATAGGGTTATCATAGTCTAATGACCCGGGTCAATCCAGTATATTTTCATCTCAATATTCTTTTAAAAAAAAATGATGTATTGAATTTTTTTAGTCAAACTGCATTTTTACCGATTGTCTAAATTGCCTTTAAACCCGCCAAGTGGATTAGATCGACCTCCGCATGATTTAAATTTTTTTACTAGAAAAATATTAGCAACACATAAGTATTTTTTAAAAAATTAAAAAAAAAAATCAATCTGGCCCGTAGTATAGCACAAGCATATAATCTAGTTAACATAAATTAAGTCTTGTGGGAAAACTATTCTAGCTAAGTAGATAAATCATTATTCACTGGAATAGTGGAGTGTAAGTTTGCTCTTCTCATAAAAAAACATAAAAGTTTTCTATAAGGGGTAATTAGATCTTTTCACAAGGTTCATAGGTCATTATTGATTTTATTAGGGGTAGCTTTGTCTTTTTTCACTTTGTGGCACATTGAAATTACTTAAATTCCTTTAAAGACCTTACTTTAGGTTCCACTCAGGAAGCCATCATAAAAAACCAATGCTTCGAGTTCCTATAAATCATTATGAGGTGTAATCGGTCTATGTGTGTTAATAGACCCATCCAAACTACATATGACCATCACATAAAAAATGCTTCTAGTGTACCCTGTCATGATCACCATCATTTTGTGGGCATCAGACCCATGTATATAGTGTATGAAAGACCTCTATATTTCAACAAGTCTAGACAAAACTTTATAAATGTGGGCGGTGGACCCATAAAAGCTTTGTTATTCTAGGATTAAGGCAACACAAATACCTAAGATGAGGGTGAATTAGGTATGCAAGGTAAAATTATAAATTAAAAATTATTTACCTAATAACAAGGAATTCTAAATACTCAACCAAATACGAAAACAATAAACAATATAAATGTGATAACTAAAGAGTGAGAGTTTAGAGAGATTACGCCAATATTTATAAAAAGATTTAGCAAATCGTCTACTTCTCTTTTTGAACTTCTGTTCAAGAGTTTCACTATCACACACCAATCTTTTTAGCGAGTGAGATCAAACCATTACACAATCTTTTTATGGGTACAAGATTAAACATAATTTTTTTGCGGGCTTAAGATCAAATCGTTATACTTAATCTTTTTACGGGTTAAAGACTAGAAAACATTTCACCAATATTTGTTGAAGGAAAAATATTAAACCACTCATAATTTTATCTCTATAAGACTTTTCCAAGTGTTTAGAGTGTCATTACACTTTTCATTGATTGGAATAATAATTAAAATTTTTAGAAGGATTTTACCAATTCACACCTAACCTTGTTTTTGGATGATTACAAGTGAAACAAGGGTGTTATAGGTTGTTTTTTTAGAGGGAGTATACCTAGATTTTTGCCTTACGAGTTCCACACTTTTTTTTTGGAAAGTGAAAGGCTATTTATAAGCTTAGAAAATAAACTAGCAATTAGACAGTTTTCTGCCCGTTGGCAGAATTTGTTAGATTGTTTTATAATCGGCCATACCATTTTTGAAGAACTAGAATTTTTCCAGAAACAAACTGGCTATTTTGAGAAATGATAAGATATTTTTAAATTGGCTATCGCCTTGCTATTTCCAAAATGATGAGACTGTTTTGGCCACTATCCAAATTTTATTATATTTTTGTGTTTTGGTCTTTTCTTAATTTTTTTGTTCTTTTGGGTTTGTTTAGGTTGTGTGGGTATTATATGTTGTTCTAAACAATTCTAGTGCTATTTGGTAAAACCCTATTACAAAGTCTTGATAAGCAAAGTCAATAACTATTATGTTTATAAGGTCTTTGTTTTTTACCTTTACAAATCATTTCCTTGCTTGCTTAATGATTTCTTAAATGATATAAACATGTCTAAATCATCGCAAAGGTGTGTGCAATCCACACACACACACATGGCATGCATTGTGTTTTACTTGACAATTAAAACAAGATCAATGCATATGGCTCACAATCATATTACATGTAGCATATTGACATATTCTTTATTAATTCATTTAAACATTATAACATAGCGTTTAAAAGCTTTATGGAATATATCATGAGTAATCAATATGATATGCATAAATCAAAACTATATCAAATCAATGTTTTTATTATTCAATGTTTATGTCATCATCAAATATATAATTAAATCATTATCGAAGCTATAAAGCTAACAAGCTTTATAAGCCTAACTTATACTCCGTATAAAAGTTTTGTGCAGTATGGGCTTTGGACCCATCCAGACTACATAAAATCTAGCTCATAAGCTGCATATGGGCATTAATCCTAGTATGAAAATTTTTCTGAGTACAGGCATTGAACCCATCTAGACTAAACAAAGCTAATAAAAAATATATTTTTCAAAGAGAACATCATATTTAAACATTAATGAAAAGTGAATAAAATATCAAATATAACAAAATATAAATAATCATTATATAATGAAAAACCCCACAAGATTGGGGTTGTGTACAGTTCCAATGGGGTGGAGGGCTAAGGCCAAAACATCGAGGCCAGGCTTCTCTGCAAGGTAAACTCCATGTTGGACAATTGAAACTCTGGCAAGGAAGACATCAACGAAGTCAAACACGAGAACCAGATGGATTGCAACATCAAAGTCCATCTAAATTCCCCTTAACAGGTTAAAAAAATATAAATTGGATATATCAAGAGAAATTTTATCTCTAACCATCTCGGTTAATTATATAGACCATACAAACATTTCTTGGAACTCCTCATGAGAGTTCCTTATAGTCTATCCTCACACGAGATCTCTAGGCTTCCTTTCTAGTTGTAAGGAGCTCAGCCTTTAGAGCCTCATAGGATGCCCTCATTTCAATAATTCTCTGCTTCAGAAAGGCTATTTTAATATGAGTTATATGAAGCTCCCTTTTATTTCAGTTGAATGACCTGATCTCTCATGTAGTCCGTCAGCATCGTATAGGCTATCTTGAGCTTTCTCAGCTTAGCCTCCACTACAACCTTCTCACCCTCAACCTTTGAAGCAATCTGGTTTGTCTTGTGCTTGATGATGACCTCTCTCACTTGGCTCCTCTCAAATTGCTAACGCCTATTAAAATGGACGCACAACATGAAAGTCTAAAAAAGATAAATGATGATTGTTAAAAACAATAAAAATAAAATAAAATAATAAGATCAGAAAAAGTCAAAGTTTCTTACGTGGAGGGCATTTGTCTAGTAAAGGTCAAATAATGATTGTAGCTCTCATTAGACATCACTTAGACGTCTAAAGGAATAGTCAAAAACCTCTTCAGACATCTCACCACCTCTAAGCCATCAACCCCGAGTTGGACCTCCCACCAAGGATAACCTTCATGACCCACATTTCCTCTTCGACCAAGGTAGGGAAAGTGTAGAGGGCTTGATTGAGGATGAGGTTAGCAAAAACATCTTCGAGCCAAGGCTGTTCAGCTTCTAGAAGAGCACCATAGGTAGAAGTCCCAATAACAAAAAAGGTCATTGACTACAACGTCAACTTTCACAGGGGTAAAGACCTTCCATCTCTTGAAGTAGGCAACAACACCCGCGATGACTTCAGGAGGGGTCAACTATGTTGGACCCCTAAATAGGGGAGAACGAATTCCCCCACTAGTTTTCATATCCACTTTCACAAGAGTAGTTCCCCTATCATTATCACATTAGTGGTAACAAGAAGCTTATCCATATTGATAAGGTTGTTTTCCATATTCTTTTCAATCCGAACTCTAGACAAATTGAGGGATGTAGTTGCCCTCTCAAACACAAACCCTATTGAAAACTCTTTTTCATCTTCAGCTATTAACCCTGCATAAAAACAAAGTTAGAAAATAACATTTAGATGCATAAAATAAATATAAGAAGTTGTTTACTTTATAATAGGGCTTGATAAATGTCATTTGGCCATCTCATTGATCTCATACTCGGTTAAGGTTGGGCCAACATGACACATGTCTCTTTCCTAGTCGAGCTCATATGGGGATTGCTGTTCACTTTAGTAAAGGGCAATCTCTAGTAGTGGGCACAACCCCATATCTCTATCATCTCATCTTTTAGATTGACTGTCCTATAATATCTTATTATTAGCCACCTTTCCCTCTACTTCTTAACTTGGGCAGGCTTGCCTTGCAAGGTCCTATTCACGAGTCTATTGGGTCTGTTGGAAAAGGTAAAAAACTAGTAGACATCGTTGTCGTCGTCGATGGCATTAATTAAATTATAACAGATCCTAAAGATATTCACAGTAAGTTTGAGTCCAACGAGCCTAAAGAATTTGTCAAAAGCAGATAAGATGATCCATCCTTGAGATACGACTAGCTACGACCTAACTTATAATAACAAAAAACTTCCCTTACAAACTCTTGAAGAGGGGAGGAGTACCCCAACTTGTATATGCACAAGGGGGAGGTGATTTCACAGAGCCTCTGAAAGGTGGCCAAGGTTGGTTGACTAATCCTTTTAGTTATAGCAGAAAATTTAGCCACATAGTCTCCTAGTTGCCGACCATTCACATAGGTCACTTGCTCTATGTTTAGGGTGTTAAGCCTAGTGTCCTCATAGGTTTGTGGCAACCTCTCTCTCATTCGAGGTTCTTTAGAGGCAGTGAGAGAAGGACCTCTCTGGGGTTGGGAATTACCTTCCCATTTCTAAAGGTGGATGCCAAAGTTCCACCCCTTTTAGTTCTAGAACCTAGTCTAATGCACCCTTATACTTTACTGCTGCTTCTAGTTTCCAGTTGGAAGCTAAAATCACCACAAAAAAAAGTAGAATCTTTACTTCTAGGATCAAATCTAACCCTTTTAGAGTCTATGTTTTTTAAGGACCAAATAACAAAAAGGAAGAATAAAGTATTTTAAAGGTGCGGAACACCTAAAATCAAGCAGCAAAGTTTTTTCTTGCAACTGAGAAATAGTCTCGCTCAAAGCTTCTTCATCAATCCATTTTTACTAGAGAAATTTTAAAAGTGAAAGTCAAAGGAAAGAATAGGAGTGAGAGTGACTAGAGTTTATAAAAGGAATAACTCTTCATCCTCGTTATTGGATGGATAAACCTTGATGTCACCATAAATCTCTAAAAAAACAATCAACTATTGCATTGAATGCACGTTGCTGTTTTCTCTTCCCAAGAAACTTTCTTTTAATTAGAGTAAATCACTTGGTCAAAAAAATCCTAACAATTCTGTTTGAGATAATCTATCATGTGTGGAAGGTAAAAAGTCTATTATTAAAAGCTGACAACCATTCAAATCTTTGTGTATTGAATACACAAAGACTTGAGAGGCAACTGATAGATCATTATTTTTTGCACTTTATGAAAAATGAATTTTGAGCCTAAGTTCTTGTTTAGAAGGTTCAAAATTACATTTTAACCCTTATCTCCACACATAAACAAGACTCATGAGTTATAAATACCCCATAAACCCTCAAAGTTTAAGGTTCACAATCTTCATTCTCAACAAAAATATATTTTTAATTTCAAAGCATTTATCATATCAAAAGTAAGAACAAACTTTTTTGTTCTTAACAGTAAATGCTCATTCTCTTATTTATTCTAATAATTTGTTTGAATGTCATTGATTTTACTCTACATATGTCTCAAAATCCCACCAAAATAAACTGTTTTATATGTTACAAGCTTTTTCTATAACAAGTTACAAGTTTCTTAAACAATTAAACAATGAAGACTTGATTATCTTACTAAAACATGTGAATAACCCATAATCCAATCACCGAAAAACCTGCCGTTGAATTTTGTAGCCTCATTAAAGTTCAAATCGAGCGTGTTTTCAAAGTCTTCAACCGGGGGCGTCCTTCAATCCCTCGTGGACCATCATTTTCCAACCTAAACAAACCACAATGCTGCAATGGAAAGCATTTTTATTATATATGTTTATAGATTCCTCCCTATCGTTGAAAAGTCTTCTCTTTGGTCAATCTACTACGTCTCCTTCGATGCTACTATTTTGCAAGGGACTCTAGCCAAGTCTGGATTATCTTCTCAGATATATATATATATATATATTTTAATGTATAACTTAATAGTGATCGGTTGTTTTTAGTATTCGGAGGAAGAAGAAGAAGTAGATTTTAATAAGAGATTGATCTTGAGACAAGAGGCAAACTTAAGCATCGGGTTATATAAAATATAAAAAAGCTCAATTTCTCTGTATAAATTTAAGATAATTTATAACTAATTTAATAGTTAATAGTTATCTTTGATGCGTTGAATTTAAAGATAATTTTTTAAAAATATATATAAAATAATTTAAGAATAAATTATTATTGCAATCCCAAATACCACATTAAACAAAATAAACCATAGCAAAAAAATATTTATACCATGTTTAATGACTGGTTTTGTATTTATTTGACAGTGTGGTTGCGGTTACTTTTCGAATAGCTTTTCGTGCTAAAATGTATGTCAATGATTTTTTTTATTTTTTAAAAATCATTTTTGACATCAGCACATCAAAATGATTTGAAAACACTAAAAATATATTAATTTTAAGTTAATAAAAAAATAAATTTTTTTTAAATTTTATCAAAAAAGCTTTTGAAACGAAAAAAGAAACAGGCTTACTGTATAGAAGGCAGAAGCAGATCAATAAATTCAGAGTTGAGAGAAAGAGCTTATGATGCACCACACCATCTCCTGCTACAAGCCTACAACCTCCCTCAGTTTCAGGCTGCTTTGATAAAAATTAAAATTCCTGTCTTTCTTGTTCGTCAGTGATCATAAAATCCCAATCCCAATCATTCTTAGTCATCCATAAATCTCTTTCTTATGGCTCACCATTCTCACCACCATAACCATAACTCAGCAAGCGATGGCGTTTCTCAAAGAGTTAACAGCCCTCGTTTCTCAGGTCCAATGACTCGCCGTGCTCACTCTTTCAAGCGCAACAACACCAGTTCTAACAACAACAGTAATGCCGGCAACGCCAACAGCAGCAACAATGGTAGCAACAACGTTAGTAACGGTAACAGTAACAATAGTAGTCTTAGCCCCCATCTTGAGATTGATCTCCCCTTAAACTCTCCTAGATCTGAAACCGTTGATGGGTTTGAAAGGGAAAGTCACAGCAGGCAGAATCTGAGCCAAAGAGTTCATGGGGGTGTGGTTAGGATTTTGACAAATAAGAAAGGTAGTATTGGATCTGTGATTTTGGATTTTGGGTTCAAGGAAAGGAAGAAACTTGGCCACTGGATGTTCTTTTTCTTTTGCGGGCTTTGTTTGTTTCTGGGTGTTTTTAAGATTTGTTTATATGGGTGGTTTGGATCTACCCTTGAAAGAGCTGCCTCCAATCAGGTTACTCATTTGATTGTCCATACTTAATTTTCTAAAGTTTTGTTCCTTTTCAAGTCTTGATCTTTGCACCTTAAAGTAGAGTGTTTTCAGATTGTTGTCAGGCTGCGGTGCCCTTGTGTGCATAAGAAATATTTTGCTAGAATACATGTAAAGGCTACACTTGTATGGTAGTGTTTAATTCCGAACTATTTTTAGAATGTTTGCATCTACTTTGCTAAGATATCTCTTTGTAGCTAAAAGGAGATAATTGGTAGCCTGGGGTGTACATTTAGATGATAATGTGCCGACAATTGATTCCACAACCAAGCTAGAAGCTGCATTGTAGAATTTTTATGAAACTAAAACTTAATCCTGATGTGTTAAAAAAATGTGTGTGATAACTGTCTTCTAAAATCTGAAATTCGTCTCTAGTTCTACAGACTTAATTCTCCTGCTGTCAGATGAGTGTCTGTTAGGTTTAGGACTTCCTGAAAACTGAAGGCCAATATGCTGAATGGCTATGGCTGTACAGTTGTCCAGGCTTTCCATTTGCAGCCTGAATTAACTAATAGGGAAGGTAACTCACTGAACAGTGTTTTTTTTTTATTTGATTACTTTTTGATGTCTTGTTTAGATTGTTTCTTGTTACCTAACTTTTCTATTGGTATTTCATGATATGTTTGAGTATCCACATGTGTTAGTTCTCCTGCACTTCCTTCTGCTCATATTAAGTATTGATCATCTTTTATCTCATCTAACGTATTCTGCATTTACAATCAGGATGTATTCGGTTCCATCACCCGACAGGAACAAGACTCTTACCGATACATGGGATCAGAAAATGATCAGAAAAGAATGATAATAGAAGTAGGCTCGGATGTGGTTGATAGACTGAATAAGAAGGCTGAAGTAAGTCTTGAATTCATCCGGAGCACTTTAGTTCTTGATATCGCACAATTTGATTTCTCCCTAAATTAGGGAGCGGGAAGTATTAGTAAAACCTAAATCTGGTTTTATGTGTTTCTGAAATCTGCTTTTCATTCAGTTCTCAGGTATCTGGTCCAAGCCCAATAGTGAAAATTTCACCCAATGCATTGACCAGCCTGGAAATCACAAAAGTATGAAAAAGAAACAATTAATTACTTCAATATCTCTCTTTTTTACCTTATGTGTGTACGTGTTTCACTCATGATGCCTTTGTGGGATTTTTTTCTTCTCAAATTCATCTTCTCTTGGCTTGGCAGAGCTTGGTGCAAGAACAAATGGTTATATTCTCATAAATGCTAATGGTGGCTTAAATCAGATGAGATTTGGGGTCTGGCTTTTGTATTTTTGTTATTTCTTCTAGCTAATTTTGATTGACATGAGCTTTGGGCTGATGCATAAAAAATTCTAGTGTGCAGATTTGTGATATGGTAGCTGTAGCTAAAATTATGAAGGCAACGCTTGTCCTTCCCTCCCTTGATCACACCTCCTACTGGGCTGATGATAGGTTTGTTCTCTAATCATGCAATTCACTTGGACTGATAACATATGATATGAATAATTATTTTCTTCATCCAATTTAGTTGTGGAATATACCACGAATTGTGCTAAATACAGAATTGGTAACTGATACATTTACCAGAGTATATTCTGCTAGTAGGGGAGCATGTCTTTGACTGATGCATGTAAGCACATTGAATTTGAAGAGTAGGACCAGAGCTTGTAAGAGTGCTGTTTAATCATGTTTCTTTCTTTTCTTATTGAATTTGGGCTTGTAATGAGAGCAAGTTACTAATTCCATGTGATTTTTCCATGGAAGAAACCTCATCGCCCTAGCTAAGAAGGTTTTCTCTGATGTTCTTGACATTTGATACAATAGATATTGTTTAAATTGCATAAAGGCTCCCTACTGTTTTTGGATGATCCATGAGTAACTAATTTCCTCAACTGTTTCAGTGGATTTAAGGATTTGTTCAATTGGCAACATTTCATTGACACGCTGAAGGATGATGTCCATATTGTGGAGAAGTTGCCACCTGCCTATGATGGAATTGAGCCATTCAACAAAACACTGATATCTTGGTCCAAGGTGACAATATTATTAATCAACTCATTAATTTTGCTGAGAAATACTATTGGTCTGTGGGAATGGACTCAAATGTTGTTGTTGCCTTCTCTTAGGGTGTGTTTGGCTGGGCGGTTCAACCTGTTTTTTGTCAAAATTTGAATTTGTTTTTGCTTAATTTTTTTTTATGTTTTCGGGTCGTTTTGATGTGTTGGTATAAAAAATAATTTTTTAAAAATAAAAAAAATCATTATTTTTGATGCATTTCCAAGCGAAAAACACTTTGAAAAGCAACTGCTACCACACTCTCAAGCAACTGCTACCACCCTCTACAACTGATAACAATTGATTTGAAATCTTCTCTCAGGTTCATTATTACAAAACCGAGGTCCTGCCATTGTTGAAGCAGCACAAA
>Ga0307509_10010151_pt1 | contig 11593 bp, 10 predicted proteins | sample 10_EM_MG_FD_202245 | JGI IMG/M metagenome (GOLD analysis project Ga0307509, IMG submission 202245) | Populus trichocarpa ectomycorrhiza microbial communities from riparian zone in the Pacific Northwest, United States - 10_EM | ecosystem: Host-associated > Plants > Roots > Unclassified | place... | reverse complement strand
GTTGGGGAATGATCATCCGTAGCCTTTCCCTTCTTGCGGCGACGCCGGCTAGAGGGGCCAGGAGAGGGATCCATGTGGTATTCGTGTAACCTGACAGGTCACGTTACGCGGAAATCTCGAGATAGTGTACGTGGTGTTGAAAAAAGTGCAATTTGCACTTTTGAGGAAAATAGGGGAGGGGAAGCTTGCTTTTCAGTTCAAAGTATATGCAAACTCTTGTACCAGTACCTCCATTGCCGCCAAGACAGCGCCACAGTACCTGTCCTTCCGCGAAAACTTTGCGAACGGGAGTGTACATACCATAGGAGCTTCTTCCCACCTTGAAGGGCTGACGGGGGTATTCTCTCGCATAGAATGCTGCTCCACCTTTGCATCTCCGATTCTCCATCCATGCAGTAATTCCTGCGAGCTTTGGTTAATCCGGTCAACACTTTCCTGAAAGGTTTATCTCCGCATCCATCCCCCCTGCCCCCAATTCCCTACCTCGATTTCACTCTTACCTCCTTCCGTGTTTGCATACATCCTCCATGCTCACTGTGTTGGAGCACCAACCTCTCAGCTTGAATAGCCTAATTGCGTACGAGATCAGGTTTGCAATAGAAGGAGCTCTTTGTTTGAATTTCTTCGAAAAACTCTGTATGAAGGGGGGGTTCCCCATGCTCTGCCTCCACCCTCTCTCTCGCTATCAATCGAATTATCCATCCATCCAAGATAACCTTTCTACATATTTAAAACTTCTCCGTACAGAAAACCCCATTCATCATGGACACCGCTATGCTTGTCCGTTCTCCCCTCGCTTCCTACTACTTCAATGCTTCCAACACCAACCTTCGTGTCTGCTTCCAAGATGTGACTGGCGATATTAAACAAAGCGTTTTCGATGGCCAAGCTTGGTTCCCTAGCCCCCGTGGAGTAGTGGGCAAGGCAGATCTCAACAATGGGTTGGCGATCACGGGCTGGAATAGTGGGAATGAAGTACGTGAACTATCAGCACCCAAGGTTTCGTAACATACTCACATAGCTTAGGAACGCGTCTACTACATGGGAGCAGATAACAAAATTGTTGAGGTATTCCATCGCTTGCGCCTGCGGGATCTTGTTTACACGGCTAACCGATTTCTCCCCTCCAGCGGTGCTACAGCGGGGGCAAAAGCGGCTGGTATGACGGTGATATTAACGGAAGGTTCACTGCCGCCCATTACTCCAACCTTGCTGCCATGAGCTTCAATTCCAACGGTACCTGGTGTATCCGTGTCTACTACCAGGACAGTGCCAACATCATTCGTGAGCTCTGCAAAGACGGTACGAGACCCTGGGTCCCCGGCGCTAGTTTCCCCGCAGCCATCCAGGGCACCAGCATCGCTTGTGCCAACCTCACCGTGACAACCCTTGCCACCTGGATCTACTTCCAGAAGCCCGACACCCACTTTGTTGAGTATTATCGGCAAGGGCCCGGCGGCTGGAAACTTGGTAAGTTATTTGGACTCCGAAAAAACCCTAGCCTTGACACCTTTGCTAAAATTTTTGCTTCTCTTCAAAAGGCCGCTTCAAGTCAGACCTCGTGTATGATCCTGGTGCCGCCATTTCCGTCGCCATGTACGGCAAACACAGTCACCGTGTCTTCACCGTCAACCGTGATAACAAGCTTTGCGTGACCGAAGCCAACGATGGTGGAGTCTGGTCTGCGACACAGCAGCTCGTGGTCACCATTCCGTCCAGCTCCGCCGCCGCCACAGCGCTTGCAGCCCAGGCTCCGCAGGTCAGGGTCTACCTACAGATAGCCGCCGGACAGATTTGCGAGTGGGGTACCAACGACGGAATGAATTACCAGCAGTTTCAAAATCCCCTTCCGACCAACTAAATCCTGGTGAGGAGTTTATCATGGATTATTTGGTAATTGAAGGATTATTGGCCTTTTTGGAAGATCGCACTCCGTGCTCTCATGTTTCCTGCGAGTAAACGGTTCTGGGTGGGAGCTTGCTCCTAGTGCCAGTTACTTTCTTTAAAATCTCCGTTTTCTCCCGAATGAATGAATACCATCTTTTTCACCCTCCGCGCTTAGTTAACCTTCCCTTGCTTTCGAGTGATATAACATCATGTTTCATTTCCCCCAACTCTACGCCCACCAAGATGTGTTGGATGTTACAATAGCAGTAGGCTTTTGGTTTCCAAGTGAGCTATGATCCCGGGGGAATAAAATAAGATACTCTATAGCCATTCAGCTTGGGCGGTTCGTCTGGGTTCTCACACACCTACCTTATTAGCATCTGATATGATTCAGGTAGATTAAGGGGATAGTGCGGAGATCGGGATAATCCTGGAAAACCTTGAAAAAGTAAAACCCAGCAGCTGCCCCCCATTTCTCCCAGTTCTACCAACAAAGTATCTCGAATAAAGTCTCCACCAGCGAGGGCTTGGATTAGCCCATCATTCCTTACCTGCCTGGCATCAATAGCTTACACAGGCTCTTTTGTTGCCCATTTAATTTGTTTCAAGTGTGAATTTGTCGATAACACCACATATCAATCACTTCCGGCCTGTAGGGCCAGATGATTCCGTGTGGGTGCGCTGACTGCAGTGTTCCCAAGCGGCCAGTCCGTCCGGATTTGGGCACGGCCGGACTGACCCAGGCTTTTTCAGGGACGGCCGGGCCGGACTGTGGGCAAGCGGCTTTCCAAAACCAAAGCCGGGCCCGGCCTGGGTCACCTGCAGGCTTTTGGTATTTCCACCCTGACCCTAATATCAAAAAATAACTTCCCGAGTATTAGGGTCAGGGTTGAAACAGGCTATCGCTAATAGGACTTTTGACTTTACGTGTACTGGAAGCTCTTATGTCATTGGAGGATATCTTTATCATAATTCTTTCGTGTTATGTACTCTCTAAATCTTGTATAATATCAATAATATCGTACTTGGGAGATAAAATTTTGGTGAAGATGAGGCTTGAGATAGTATCTCGGCTAAGATTAAATTACGAGTACTAGAAGTAGAGATAATAAATTCAATATTAATATTCAGCTATATAGCAGAGAGCGGCACCCTCAAGCTTATCAACTCTTAATGGTAGCGCAATCCCAGGTAAGCCAGCCCAAATAATAAAATAATTGTACTAAGTGATGAGCTAAAGGATCATGGTCTCGTAGTGTGGATATGAAGACAATCGTTGTTGATTAGTACCCGCAAAGAGGACATTTACATGTCTTAAGCGAAATCTACTAATAGCGCTGTAAGTTCCATCTTCTATTTCCATCTTCTGCGTGATTAGCCGTGAAAAGCCTGCAGGCCGTTCACAGATATCTGCAGGTTGCCTGGGCATCTGGCGGCTTTGCCTAGGCATCTACGGGCTTTGCCTGGGCATCTGTGGGCTTTGGCCTGGGTTGCCTACCTCCCGACCTGGCGGTTGCCTGGGCGCCTGCAGGCTTTGGCGGCCGTTAATAATTTAAGCCGGACTGACCCAGGCTTTTCAAAACCACGGCCGGACTGGCCGTACTGCCGACCCATGGTCCGGACTGACCGCTTGGGAACACTGGCTGACTGCGACTTCCGTCGAATTTCACCGCAAAGCCGTCAAGCTACTAACCCTCATCTGGATGGAATGGAGGAGGGAGGATCGCTCGGTCGTGATACCTGGCCTAAGGTAGGATATGGAGGCGTGGGACCCTATTGGAGGCCCTAGCTAACCACTACTTAATAAGAAAAAGCTTCTATATTTTTAGCCTATAAATAAATACATCAGTTCATGCGCGAGTGTGCTCGCACACGTCTAGATCGCTACCCTCCCCTATTTGTGCTGTCCTCGGGGTCGGCGCGCCTCCCAATGCTTCTGATAGCAGGGTTCGATAAGTTTCCACCCCCAAGTTCCCGACGAAGCATGAATGGAGCATGGTTTCCACTCGCGCCTTGTTATGATACTTGGGACAGCAGAAACCCAAAGAACCTGTCGGGATCAGTGGGGGTTCCCGGGCGACAGGGTTGGTATGGTGCGCTGAAATTCCAAATTCACCCAAATTCATATCGGGCATTGAGATGATCGGATTACCGGATAGCAGGGGTGTAAGTGTACTGGAGTATCGTTTTTTGTTACATACCCGAGGATAAGTATCGAACAGAAACTTGTCGAATTGCCAAGTTCAAAATAGGTGTCTTGTCATTCATTCGTTTCTAACCGCAAGCTAGAATTCGAGGCATAACTTCCCCGTAAAGGTTCGGGGGAGAAAAAAACGTAAATTTCCTCTCAAGGTATGATAATAAGTATTTTATTAAAGTTTAAACGAAAATTCTTAGCTTAGCACATATTAACCCGCCCGCTCACATTCTCCACTCAAAAGTCGTGGCCTTGAGATCGGAGTGGAACTTGGTGGATTTAATTCTTTGCCCTAAATTTTCGACGATTAAAAAACTAACTTATCGAGAATACAGGTATGCAGCATCAAATAGCCCTGCCGCGTAACCAGTGTTCCGAACCGGCAGTGCGTCCGTCTTGGAGGTAGGATCGAAGGGACCGCCAGTGGTAGTCCGTCATTTTTCCTCTCTGTGGACGGTCGATGGCAGATGCGGGTAGGACTGGATGCCGAACCCGGACCCGGTAGGACCCTGGCGATGTTTCCAGTTTCGTGTTTTCAGCCGGTATGCTCAGACACTTCAAGTTCAAGATTTTGTGTCCCTCACTGTTACGATCTTGCAAATCTTGTGTCACATAGGTAATCCGATAGCGAGCAAGATACATTTTAAAGAAACAACGATTTATAGAGGTTTTTGAAAGAGAGATTGAAGGTCGGAGAGGAATAAATTATCTCAGTCTTATCTTAATACTCGAAGGACTTGATGATCTGTTTAACCTCCCTATCTTCCCTGCAGCAGTATCTCTTGGTCTGTTACACTGCATCATAATATATCACTCATGTTTCAACGGGGATCCCGGTTGGAAACCGCAGTTCAATGGCCCCCTTGGTGCGGGATGTGCCCGCACTCCAAGGACGCTGTGTTACACCTACGAGCTTGCCAAGGGGCGTATAAGCCTATGAAAATAAATTCGCACTATTGTTTTTCCTTCTTTCTTGTCTTCTCTCACAACAGATCTTTCTTCCTGTCCACAACTTTCCCCAAGTCTCTCCTTTCATCAATTTATCACAATCAATCAACGATCCTCATCTCCGGTGAACCGGTTCCATTCCACTACCCAACATCCTGATCATAAACCATTACCTCCGCAGCCACTATTTACAACATTCCCCCGTCCTCGGCAGCAATCCTCGGCCGTTCCCTACAGCCCAGCCCGACTTACTTTTTGTTTTCTGTTCCCGGCCGTCATCTCTAATACCTGCCGTCTGTGGCCACCCTCCACAGTCCTTTCCTACACTCCACAGTTTTCTATTACCCCCTCCAATCCCCCGAAAAATGTCGGCTGCATTCCATCTCCCCTGCCGTGGAGCCGCCCGAGCGGTGGCTGTCTAACGCATCTGATTATACTATAAAGGAATAGTGTGTCGATCCTGGCGGCCAAAGGAAAAGGTGGCAGTCTACCGGATAATTTCCCCTAAACCGAACTACCTCTAGCAGTCACTTGTCTTGGATTCTTAGCGCTTTCCCGGCAGTCCTTATGGGACCCCTGACTGTTCGGAACACTGAGCGTAATTCGAATTCTTATTCCGCTGCCCTTCCAATTAGCAGACGCCTGATGGAATGTGGGGGGTCGTGTGGACGTACTTACAGTCAACAGTTGTACAGACTCTCGTGGAAAACCTCCCTCTCATCCTACCATCACCCAATACCTATCACAACGATTATTCTATTCACCTCAATTAATATCACATACGTTTTTATCGATACCCAGGATATCTCATAACGAAAAGTCCCGGTTTGTCTAAGACATTTCCACGTTCCATACAAACCTAATTTCTAACTTGGTAATTTTTAGGCGTGGATCGATGGCGTCGACGACGGCAAACCGAATCACCAAGAGATCTCGCAACGAAAATACAATCGCGCAACTCAGGGGAGGGGAATGCCACTTCTTCTCTATCACAATTAAGAAACGATAAAGACTGGAGTATTTATCAACCACAACAAAGCCCTCCTACACTTCCATTCCAGCGTCTCTGGTGTATGTCTCCTTTCCACTTGCTCACTCCAGTGCTAACAAAGGAAAGACAAACTCCGACCTGCAATGACACAGATATATAACCCCCATGTGCCTAGCCCGTTCTCGATTCCCTTGCAGCTTCCCGGTGGATGCATCGATCCAAAACTCAAGCGCATTCCTGCAACCTAAGCGCTTTCCTAAACGCTCGTTCTCGCACAGCTAAAACACGATCCCGGCTTTGATATGGCTATAATCATGGTCATCAATGACCGTGTAAACCCCCTCCCGGTTGCAGTCAACCTCCCAGATCTTTGTGGAGGCTGCGAGTGGTGGCGATATTATTATTATCCGAGCCGGAAACCACAGGGCTCATAGAGGAGAGCCCCTACCGCCCTTGGCACTCTGACCATTCTTGGCACCTCTGCCATCCTTGGAACCCCTACCAGCCTCGACACTTCTACCGTCCTGCACACACCCACGAGCCTTGGTATCGTACTGTGGGGTGGAAAGTTGAGAAAGAAGGTCTAGTTGAATTTTCATTTATTTTATTCCTTTACAATGGAGTTGCTAGTTAGCTAGTTAGATGGGAGAACTGGTGGTCTTCGTTGCTGGTCTCTGGTAACTGATCTGTAATAGCTAGCCGGGATCGTGGGCCACTAAGCGGAGGAGCAACAGGGACAACAACCGGCGATGAGACTATGACTGCATACCTATGCATATACTCTCTACTCTTTAGTGTTCTTCAGGGAAGATTTTTTTTCTCTCCGGATTCCTTTCTTTGACAACCCTCGGCAATTCTTTTACACCTCCTACTGTGTGATCGGCGATTGCCCCCTTAGGTTTTGTTTAAAGCTTTTCTTCAGTTGATCAATTACACTCGTTTGTCCGGTTTCCTTCCATACACCGACCATATCCAACCTGGGACAAAGCTACATCCCGCCGGAAATCATCGTTTCAGTACCATTACGGTCCCCGCTATTCCGGAAGCCATGTGAACCGAGGTTTTCCAGTTCGGGACAGCCCAGGAGGGCCAAAGACAATAGCCCGCGCCATGCGAGGTGCGGCTACGACGGGTGTATGAAACGCCCACGCCACGCCTCGGTTTTCGCCAGTCCATGCCGGGTGGGTGAGTCAGTGCTCCCGGCCGGCCAGTCCGTCCGTCTTTGGCGGAGGACGGGACGGACTGACGCTCGTACTCAGTCTTTTGGGGGGTGCCAGGGCGGACTACACCCGAGAAGGTGAGGATTGGACGACTGCCGGGGATTATAGTCCTAGCCCTTTGACTCCTGGACGACTGGGAACACTGGAGTGAGTGGGCTGCAATGCCCGGGCGGGGGTTTTTGTTACATCGGAGGGCGTGTTGAGTGGGAATTAGAGGTAGTGGAGATGGGTACGGCGAGGCATGGTTGGTGACGTGGCCATGGTGATGCTGGGTAGGGAAAGTGACATCCCGGGGATGGAATGGACATGGGGCAGGTCAAGAGTTGTTTTTTTTATGAAATATTATCTAGTATACTCTACCCTGTCCATAAAAATCGGAATGATCAACGCCCTTACTTATCACGCGATGTGAGTGAGCACAAAGCAGCCAAAATTGGAAAACGACTGAGGGATTAGCAGTCTAAAAACCTGTAGTCTGTTGAAAAGAAACGGCAATGTGCTTGGATAGGATGAGGGGATCAGAAAAAACCGTGTGGCAATGAAGTGAATCCGGGAATGACCGATGTGGCAACAGATGAAACACACATCCGATAGGAGAAAGTCTTGAACAGATAGAGACAGCGATAAGAGTGGCAGTGAGTGATAGGACATGATGGATGTCACAGACTTTTGAAGAAGAAAAAAAGATTTCGAGAAATGCTTATCGGAGATATAGGTAGATGAAAAAAGTGGAATTGCAAATAACAATACAAAAATAGAATACAACCTAAACCTAACAGGGCCGCACTGGGTAGAATCAAATAGTGAGCATGATATTGTCGGTGGACAAAATTGACCGCGCATCAAGGAACATGAAAAACTCCGGCCATTACAGCAACTCTCCCCCACCAACCCCAATATCATGAGAACTAAAGAAACAAATTAAAAATGTAAAATCCATAGTAGAACGCATAGTAGAAACTGATATTTGAGCTGGAGAAATTTCTTTAGGTGGTGATGAAAAGCGGAGAGTGATGAGGAGTGTTTGGCTGCTTATGAATGGTTGGTGCGCGGTTAATTTTGTCCACTTCACTATAGTAGTAGTCAAAAGCGATGCGTAAAAGCGCAAATCCAGTTGCCATGTATGTGATAAGTTGAAGAAATTCATAACCGAGGATGGAGAGAATAAGGAAAAAGGCATGGATGGACCAAATAAAATTAGAGCTGGTTGGTTGGGAAGGGTTAAGTTAAAATGTCCAAAACGGCCAACAATCAAAAAAAAAAAAAAAAAAAGACCATCTAAACACATAATAAAAAAAGTCCACTCAGACAGAAGATACCAAAAAAAAAATCACAGAGCTGTCTGCTTCCATGAGCAAAAGAGGCACAGAACCCCTCTCTGTCCAATCCGGAAACTCTGCGTGATTCCCAATCTCGTTGTATCACCTCACCCACCCCCCCCACTTCCAATAAGGTGCTTATGATACGGTAGGTACGGTCCTTGGTTGTCTGAGCTAGGGGCGCATGGAGATGGAGGAGGAGCCCCGCGTCGCATAGCGAACGTGAGTAGCGTACAATACTGTACCGGTGCTGCGCGACCAGTGTATCTCAGTATCATGCTTACTTGGTTGTGGGTGGGGGGCGATGTGGCGGCGAGGGCTGGGTGGCTGGTAAGCAGGCAGGCTAGAAGGAAGGACAGAAAGAAGGAAGGAAGGGAGGGAGACCCGGTTCCATGAGAGAGTAAAAGTAATTTCGCATTGGTGCGTAGATGCAGCAATATTAGGACTACCTATCCGTCACAGGGCGGGAAATCGTTGCCAAAAGAGGGTGGCAAACTTGAAATACTTTTTTCTTCTCTTCTCTTCTGTTGCCTTTTCAGATAGATGTCTGTTTCATAGGGTGCATTTTCTTTGACTGAAAAAGTCTTGTTCGTTGTAGTGTACCGTAGCGGGTACGATTGCCTACCAGATTACCACCTTGTGATGGTCCTTGCGACGGCTACCGGCCCTATGCTCTTGCGAGCGAATATTGATGTTACTACTACTGGTAGGTGCCAGGCGCAGAGGGCGGGAGCGGGGGAGGGCCGCAGTAGTTGTATTGGAATTGATGTTGTTGCAGGTGGTGCTGCTGCTGCTGCTGCTGCTGCTTGTGTACATGTGGCATGTTCCAATTCTGTGTTTTTGGTGGAGGGGGTGGCGGTGGAAATTCTGGCTGCCCCCGATAATACTGGAGAATATGATGAGGAGGGGGACGGTGGTAGAGCCGGGTATCCTGATTGGTTAGGATATTGGCGCATTTCCGTAAGTGGAGGGATGTTCGGCTGAGTTTGCGACTGCTTTTTAAAGGAAGGTCTCTCTGCAGAGCTTGATCTTGATTGTGACCGGGAGCGGGAGAGAGAGAACTGGAACGGGATGGGGGACTCCTATTTGTATCTCTCTTTCTTGACCGCTGTCTCCCATCTCGAGAGCGAGACCTCGACCGAGAGTAAGACGACGCTCATCTGTTATTCTGACTCACGTCTGAAGAATAGCTACCATTCCTGAGACGGGAATCTCGCTTTTCCTTCAACGAAGCGCCTTTCTTCTGCTTCATCTTCTCGCAAATGTCCCTGCTCCATCCATAGTAACCTTCACCGCCTGAACCTCCGATCGCATCCGGATCTTCCATAAGTGCGTCGCCGCCGTTAAACATATTGTCGACAGACTTGATAAAGTCTTTGACCGCAGCTGGGAGCGACTCGTTGGGGGCAAGTGTCGAGAACTGAATCGGTTTCATCAAGCGCGGATGAATAGACGTCGGTGAGTTAGGTATGAGATGAGGGAGCATATTTACCGCCGGAAGGTGGTAGAATGGCAGCGACGGATCCCCATGAAAAGGAGGAAGCAAGAGTGGTTTCTCCACCAAGACCTTAGCCTTTGCCGAGTCCACGGACGTTGTGGGCCTGGCAGTAGGAGTGGCCGATGTAGCATCCTTGACAAATAAAATTCAAGTCCTCGATAAATGACTTTGTGTAATAACCCTTCTCTGCCCAGATATCTGCAGCTTCTCCAACTTTGCTAGCTGTTTTATCGCGCCCGGGTACATTGCCGCAACAAACAAATCGGCGAGAAAAGGATCGACCTCCTCCGCAAACACGCCGTCGGAAGGCTCATTATACGTCGTGTGATGCAATAAATCATTGACCAAGTATAACACGTTGACCCTCTTCCTCCTGGCACTATCGTTGCCTTCCCAGCAGCTGCAGTCGAAGTCGAGAGTGAAGGTGACAGAGTCGTCAGGAATTCCTCAAGAGCGGCAAACTAAGAACGCGAATTCATGTATTTCAAGATCCATCGTTTGCAATTCCGTTTGCATAGAAACATAGCCGGGAAAAAGAGAGACTAACCGGACAAAGTAATTAGCCATGCTATGCTTGGTCTTCTCAAAAAAAAAAAAAAGCTTTAAGAGATCAAAAAATCAAGGGACGGGGGGGGAAAGAGAGGAGCATTGGTCAAACAAAAATTCCCCTTTTCTCTCTCCCTCCCTCAGCAGTAAAATATCATACCTTAGAAAGTTGTTCTGCTGTTGGGTGTGCGTGCTCTTGGCAGCCCTGCTAGAAGCGATCCAACCTCCAACCTCCCACCCCACCTCCCATAGAAAACATAAATCAAAAAAAACCCACTATCTACCATGCGGTATGATACAAGTATATAATAAATAGCTCGGCGATCGTGATCATGTTGGTTTGTTTGGTTGAGTCCCTATCTATCAGACAAGCCATAAAATGCCGTTACCCTACTTACTCTTTCTAAAACCGTCAAATTTCTATATCATAGTCAGAATGCTAACTAAGTAAGGACGGTAAGATTCAGCATCAGCGTGCCAGACAGAACTTGGTCTTAAAATACTATTTTCAGCTCTTTTATTTATTTACCCAACATGGCTCATAGCGCTCTCTCTCTAGCCAATTACGATACTCTCAACAAATCACCAAGCTTCGTGTGCCTGGTTGGCTACAAACAAATTCGAGTGTTTCAGAGACACCAACAAAGGCATATATATATATAATATCGATTGTCTTTCTTCTCCCGTACTTCAAGCTCCATCTCCGCTACCACCCTGACCCCGCTTTTCACCTTCCTATTTGGGAAGGTGTTAACGAGGCAAAACACCAAAGAACCTCACGATCCTACCCTGGCCACTGAACTTGGAGCTTCATAAGTGTGCTGGGATGGCCTTCTCGTGTGAAAATCCACCTACTCAACCAACAGCTGGGACTTACGGCAATGTGTTGCTGGTATTGCACTACCTCCGGTCACACCCCCGCCGCCTAGCTTATACCAAACTACCCGGGCTAGTTCTTCCAGGCCGGCCTCGGCTACACACAATAAA
>Ga0307509_10010149_pt1 | contig 11594 bp, 18 predicted proteins | sample 10_EM_MG_FD_202245 | JGI IMG/M metagenome (GOLD analysis project Ga0307509, IMG submission 202245) | Populus trichocarpa ectomycorrhiza microbial communities from riparian zone in the Pacific Northwest, United States - 10_EM | ecosystem: Host-associated > Plants > Roots > Unclassified | place... | reverse complement strand
AGAATGTAATGGTGGGAGGGTCGTGTCGGTTGTGTCGGACGCGAAGGCGTGTCTGTCGTGGGGGGGAAGTTGTGAGAGGGGAGCGCGAGGGCGAGAGAAAAAGGGGAAAGATGAGGGAGGGGAGCATTTTTACAGAGGATGGAAGGAGAGGAGAAGGGGAGATACGCACAGAGGGGGAAGATATATGGGCAGACTTCTCGGCTGAGGACCAGCTCTACTGGCGACGACCCACCGGACGGCGACCGGACGGAGCAAGTCGGAATGAGGGCGGGAGCAGGCGTAGGGATGGGCTGTTGCCTGGCCGGGGTTGTATCTGCGAATCCAAGTAGGCGTCGTTTCCGAACACTCCGAGGTTAGACGTCCGCTCTGTCCTCCTCGTTGTTGGTTTCTGCAACGACGGGAGATGTCACGTTGCCTGTGACAACGTAACGGCAAACGTGACCAACCGCAACCGGATGTGCCACACTTTCCCCCCCAGCCTAGGAAAGCGACGGGGATACGCACACACACGCCGTATATACCACCACCAACGGAACGTACATACACACGAGGGGATCTGCAATTATGTATCAAACGCCCCCTCCGCGGGTAAATGTTCCAGCTTTCGTCCGCTTGGCCTGTGTTACTATGTATTGGCCTGATCCAGATCCCCGTTTCGAGATCATTCCATCCCCAAATTATCCCTCCCTCACTCCCCTCCATGACATCTGCCACTGTCTCCTGCCCCTTTCCTGCGAGAGCGCCCACTCCTTCGATCGCTCAACCCTCCCCCCATTCCACACGCCCCCGGCGGTCAGCAGCACACAATACTTTTCATCGCTAATCTGCCACCAGCCCGCGTAGCTCAATCGGATAGAGCGTCAGACTCTTAGCTTTACGCAGGCAATCTGAAGGCTGCGAGTTCGACCCTCGCCGTGGGCTAGCTGTTTTTTTTTCTTTTTTTTTTCCTGCCGCGTGCCACAAGGAGCGATTGCCTATTATGGTAGGTCCTTTTCCTCATTTGGGCAATGAAAAATCCTGACGTCACCGAGAATCCCTCGGTTCTGGTATAAATACTGGGCTGGTCCCCCCACCTTTCCTCTCTCCTCATCATCTCTCTTCCGCCAACTCCACAACTCTCAGTCACTACCAGCCACTCTCTTTTCTACACAATGTCTCGATATCTAGCCTTTGTCTTGTTGGCTCTCTCGGCGACCTCTGTCCTCGCTGCTCCTGCAGAACTCCCAGCGGCTACTCTCCCTGACCTGTCTTCTCTCACCGAACCCCTCGTCGGTCGCTCGAACAACAAGGTCTACTCGCCCAACGCTCTGCACAAACGCGACTGGGAGTACCCGTCGTCCACCAAAGACTGTCGCCTATCTGAGGTCCCCGAGGACTCGTCCACCCTCTCTTACACTCACGATGGCGTCGACTACTCTGAGGAATGTCTGACTCGTCTCGCCCTCTCCGTCCCCTTCGAGGATCGCAAGTCTTGCCGCACTACTGGACCCGACTCCCACGGTTACGACGAGGAGTGCCTTTTCAAGAAGGCCTTTGACGAGGACTGGAAGTTCGATATGGAGAAGGAGAAGGAGAAGGAACTCGCCTGGAGGGCCGCCCATCCCTCTGTCCCCTCCTCGGATCATTGGCGCACTCACTACCCCGAATCCGTCGGCCACTGTAAATTCAAGATCGACTTGGACGCCGAGCTCAAGATCAAGGACGGAGAGAAGGACAAGGATGAGAAGGACAAGGACGACAAGGAGGAGGACAAGAAGGAGGAGTGGAAGAGGGCCGGCGAGGGGGAGGAAGTCAAGGGGAAGAAGAAGGACGCGACCAAGACCTCGGATTCCCTGGACGGTTGGAAGCCCTACAGCGTTGCCCCCAACGGCGACAAATACGACGACGAGTGCATCGTTCGTTTGGCTATCCACCTCAAGCTCGTCATCGACATTGGGAAGTGCCCCGCCGACCACAAGTCCGACGACAAGTCTGACGACAAACCCAAGACCGACGCTCTCTCGAACGTCGGAAAGCTCCCTTTTCTCCACGAGCGATCCTCCACCGACCTTGCCACCCGCGCGGACGACAAGGATTCTCTCCACCTCAAGATCAGTGCCCTCGTAGCGCTTCGGTTGGGCTGCATCCTCGGCATCATGGTGAAGATCTCCGTGAAGATCGGCATTGACACCAAACTCGTTCACGGCCCTATGGGACACGCTACCGGCCTGGTCGGCGGCCTCGTTGGCGCTGTTTTCGGCCTCCTGTGATACGGTGCCGGCAATGTCGAGCAGTAGAATAGCTGATTCTGTGGCTTGAGAGGAGTTGTACATTCACTATTCTTGGTTTACATCACTAGGCAATATCACGGTCTTTTCAGATTTCTCTTGTCGGTGCGAGTGGCTCAACAAGACCGACACCATTAGGCACAACGCTGGCTTTGATCGTGGGTGCATCGTGAAATGGCGATCTATCCATCGATCAATACTTTAGTCTGCCACCACACGGGGACTCTGACCGTGGAGCGGCTGCACGCAGGGACCATCTCGGAAATGCGTTGTGTGGAGGAACGGCTGTCAGCATTGTACGAGCTCATAATCTAATAGCCCGTGTGTATGCATATCATAACTAATCTACGAGTGGGTGATTACTGAGATGGAAGATTCACGATACAGGGTTCACTCTGGCTTGCCAGAGTATGATGAAGAACGAGAACGTTTCCCAGACTCCACGTCCTCCATCTGAAGGCGGTCGTACTGTTGTCCGTTCTTGGTAGTTGTGGACGTTTGGGACGGTTGACTTTCCTGGTGTTTGACCCAAGTGTAGTAAACGGATCCGCCAAGGATGATTGCGATGGAGGATCCTCGCCCGCTAACACGCCGCCGATCAGGATCGCTTAAGACTGGGTGGAACGAACGGTAGACTTACGTAGTGATAACATCATTGAACAGCCACACCCCCAACATCGAAGCTGCTACGCCCCGGACGGCGGACGAGACCATGTGGGTGATGGGAGAGGTGACCTTGATCGACAACAAGCTGGCGATGCTCATCAAGAAACCGAAAACGCCCTGGATCCGTCATTAGATGGCTCATAGTTAACTCGCGGGGGGAAACGTACCGTTATTGCAGAACCCCAGAGGAAGGTATTCAAGGGGGAGATTCCGGTCGACAAAGGACTTGGCTCGTCGAGGAGAGCGGCGACCGCAGGGATTTCACCGGAGACAATGATGATCGGGACCAGGGCAATGGCGCTGTACAGGTTGGTGTACCACGACAGATGGAGAGCGCTCCCCTTCACAATGTCCAAGCTGCGCTTGATAACGACAGAGTGGATAGCGGTGATCATCGAACTCAGGACGCCAAAAGTCACGCCGATGACCGAGACTTGAGTCCCATCCAAAAAGACCCCAACGAAGAAGCCCATAGTGACCAGTAGACAGGCCAAAAGAATCCGGAAGGATGGACGGGAGTGAAGCACGAAGAAAGAGGTGCAAACGGTGAAGGGTAAGACCATTCCTCGGGCGACTTGGTAGAAGGAAGCGTCAACATATTTAAGGGTATAGTTGCTGAAACTGTGAGGGGGATAGAGCGTCGGTCAGTCGAGCCATCGCATCGTTGGTCGAACGTCCGGAGACAAACCTGAGGCCGATAACATTCAGGCCGATCATTGGAATGAGCCCTTGGACGGTCTGTTTGTCAAAGTGCAATGGGACCTTGAGCAAGCCACCGGCATGGCAGGCCAGGAAGAGTAACACGGCGATGATGAGTTGTGAGAATAAGAAGAACAGAGGTGCTTCGGTCGTGTTCAGGACCCATTTGTTGCTGGGCGGAGAGTGTTATCAGAACGTCGGGTCGGTGGTGAACCACGTCAACGTACGCCATAACCATCTGGAAACTGTCAGATCAGAAAAATCCAAGCAAGGATCAAGAACAACGCACCGCCAGCGCTGCAACCATATAGAACAATACCGTGCCCATCTGCACTCATTCGCGTTCAAAACTTTGAAGCGTGTTCTCAGGCCAGACTCACAATGGCCAGACGTGAGGGCTTTCCCCCATCTTTTGGAGACATGTCAAGAGAGAAAGTGCAGTCTAGGTCGAGAGACGAAAGGAAGGAATGCGGAAGTTTCGGCGAATTTTCTAATCGCCAGGTCGGGGGTGTAGTGTGGTCGTCGAGCACAAGAGAGCCGTCACGAGCGTGACCGACCATTCCCAGACGCGACGCGACTTGTCATTAAACTCCCCCTCCCTCCGGCAAACTGATGGACGACACTGACGATTCTGGCTTTCCTCCTACGATAAGTCCTGATGCCTGTTCGCGTCTCCGACCTGCCACTCCGTAGTGCCATCGAAGTCTAACACGAGCATCCAGCTGAGGAGAATATCATCAAGATCCTCCTTGCCACAGACAACCACATTGGGTACCTTGAGCGCGACCCTATCCGTGGCCAGGACTCTATAAACACCTTTAAAGAGATACTGGAGTTGGCCGTCAAGCATGAGGTACGAAACCACACCCCGCGCCCCCGTGCCTGTTGTGTTGCTCTTACATTATGACAATTCGTGGACGTGGTCTAGGTTGACCTAGTTCTCCTCGGCGGAGATCTGTTTCACGACAACCGCCCTTCGAGGGATACTCTGTATCAAGTCATGTCACTTTTACGAGAGTATTGTTTAGGTGACCGACCAATTCAAGTCGAACTTCTGAGTGACCCGGATGAGGGTAAAGTCCCCGGTACATCGTAAGTCCTTCCACCACTCCACCATAGAATCCACCAGAAGACCTGTGAGCGTTGAACCCGAACCCCAAGTTTCCCCGCAGTCAATTATGAGGACCCAAACCTGAATGTCTCCATGCCCGTATTTTCGATTCACGGAAACCATGACGATCCGCAAGGCGCTGGGGCCGTAAGTTGTTTCTCCTCCACGCGCAATCCCGTCGCTTTGGAAATCCATCTCGCTGAACCTCAACCGAAAGGCTGGCGCCCTCGGAGCTCTCGACCTGCTTTCAGTCAGCGGCCTGATCAACTACATGGGTAAATTTGACTTACCCTACTCCGACGCGGAGGCGAAAGAGGAAGGGATTGCCGTCAGGCCCGTGCTATTACAGAAAGGCACCTCCCGCCTGGCTATGTATGGTATAGGCAACGTTAAAGACCAACGGATGCATTTCGAACTGCGAAGCAACCGGGTCCGGATGTACATGCCCAAAGACAAGGATGACTGGTTCAACGTCTTGATCATCCATCAGAACCGGTACGTTCTTCCTCTCAAACATTCTGTGCGTTCCCGTCGACTCATCGTGCTGAATCGAAGCGTAAACCACGGTCCTCAGAAGTCCGTTCCGGAAGGCATGTTCGACGACAGCATTGATTTGGTCGTGTGGGGTCACGAACACGACTGTCGAATAATCCCCGAGACGGTGGTCGGGAAAAAATACCGAATAACCCAACCCGGATCCTCCGTAGCCACGTCATTGGCCGACGGGGAGTCCTTGGACAAGTCTGTTGATTTTCAGATCCGTTCCTTCCCCGGCTGACATTCCCTCAAGACACGTTGCTCTCATTCAGGTGCATGGGAAGGAATACTCCCTCAAACCACTCCCTCTGCGAACGGCACGACCCTTCGTCCTCGAAGAGGTTGTACTATCCGAAGTCGCTGAGGAGGAAGGGTTCGAACTCGAGGATCAGATGGAAATTGCCAAGTATCTCAGATCGCGGGTAACCGTCGTTCCTCTCTTCATCTCGTTAGCCGGGTTCCAATCCCGCGAGTTCTTGGAAGGTCGATTGCTGACTATTGAGTGAAGGTTAATGCGCTGATTGAAAAGGCGAATGCCATGTGGGACGAGCGGAACGCAGAGGCAGTGAAGCGAGGCGAAGTTGAGCTCCCCGGCATGTTGCCCTTGATCCGACTCAAGGTAATCCCTCCGAACGTTCATTTAGAACCCTGCTTCTGCCTTGGTGTGACTCATTAGTTGAGACTACGACATTCCTAGGTTGACACGACGGGCGTAAACTCGCTATCAAATCCCATCCGGTTTGGTCAAGAGTTCCAGGGCAAGATTGCGAACCCTCGTGATGTCCTCGTGTTCCACCGAGCCAAGAAGGCAGCTAGCAGGTCCAAAGTCATTGTGGAACAACCAGAACTGTCCATCGATGACCCAGAACTGTCACTTGCCGAGAAAATATCTAAACTCAGAGTGCAAACTCTGGTGCGCGAATTCTTGGGTGCTCAAGAACTCCAATTGTTGGGCGAGTCTGCCATGTCATCGGCCATTGAAACTTTTGTCGAAAAGGATGATACACATGCCATCCAAAAGTAGTGGCTGGATCTTATGTGTTCACGATCGAATCTCACGCACTCCCCCTAGTCACGTTTCAAGCTCGCTCAAGAAAATGATCAAGAATGTACAAGTCACTGGAGATACTATTGACGAGGATGATCTCGATGAAGCGGTAGGGATGCATTTCACGGTCATACCAGATCCACTCACTCACTCTCTGAAGGTTGCCAGGGCTCGCGAACAGCACGAAAAAGAATTCGCGGATGCTCCGAAGAAGGAGGTATGCCTCTCGATCACGGCAAAATGCATAACGCGCTCTCAACCTATTACAGGGTAAAGGCAAAGGCAAAGCCAGGGATGACGATGAGCGCAGCGTGGACTCTATGGAAGTGGATGTTGACTCCGACTTGGAGGAGGTGCCACCCCCAAAATCAAAAAGGGCGACAACCTCCCGAACTACCACCGCCAGGGGAAAGAAGAAGGTGCAAGACTCTGAGTCCGAGGACTACGAGGAGGAAGAACCTACACCAAAGAAGACTACCACCAGAACGAAGAAAGCACCAGCGAAGAAAGAGCCGGCGCCAAGGAAACCACCCGCAAGGAGTAGCCGCTCAAAGAAAGTCGTGGTATGTCGACTTCGCCCGTTGTTACCCTCCTCTCGCTCAATTGTTGCAGGAGGAAAGTGAAGATGAAGACGACGATCTTGAGGAGATTGAACCGCCCAAGAAAAAGGGCCGGACAGCAGTTCTCAGGTACGGCTCAAAAATCCAACCCCCGGAATGCACACCTTATCTTTCGGTGACCTAATTATATTTCTCCCAGCCAACCAGCAAAGATAACGAAGAAAACACCGGCTAAAAAGCCCCCCGCGAGCGGAAGTAAAGCGGGGACCCTGAGCTTTGCTCCAGCAGGTCGCAAAACCAGAGGCGTGGCCAAAGATTAAGATCATCTCTGGTCGGCGATTTCTCCGCACGGACGTGCGCGTACCTTGCGTGTTTGCTAACCTTCTACGTTCCTGACCGCATTGCAGTTGTAGGCTTGGCATAGTACCAACGATTGACGCATTTTTGACCCCCCCGATCCTCTCTCCCAGTCCACACACATGGTTATCACCCTCTCCGGAACTCCGCAAATTCATACACACCTTCTCATCTTTAGAACGCCGTCCTCCTCATAATCCCAGGGGGGCGAATCAGGTGTTCACTAGCGGGCAGGGGATGCCCATCGGCCCCCGTAATTTGGAGGGTACTTTCTCACCACAGTTCACATCGCACACCGATATTTCGGGGGACCCACACACATTCAACACTTCAACAATATATTCGCGGCCTTATACACACGTACGTTTATCGATTTTCCGACCTACCGGCGAGAGGCCGTGGGGCGCTGAAGGACTGTATGTTGAATCAGACTCCGGCCTTAACATCCGGACGTTTTGGCAACGTGAAGTAAGTACCCACCCTTGAACCCCGCCTGAAGTTCCCTGCACTGTCAGAATCGCGTGGATCCGGTCCGGTGATCAGTCACACTCAAGCTCCGAGTCCCGCTCGACATTTAGGGTGATTCGGCCGCCACTCTACGATGTGTCGCTCGTGCCGGGGTGTTCCTGTTCAACACCACCACCATCATCATCACCTAACCCTCCGCCGGATTGGGAAATTACCGGGTTGACCGGAAGCAGTAGAAGTCAGCGCGCGCATTTCCCGGTCGTCCTCTTCCACCCTCCGCCCCCGAACAACCCCCGACGAGGGTTGATGCGGTTTTAGCTTCGATTTGTACGCCACGGTCCGGTGTTCCGAGACCGGTGGGCCCGAAATCCGCCCCCATGTTCCTTGCGAGTTTCTGCTGATCGACACATCCCCCGTACGCCACGCCTGGGAGAGGGTTCTAAGTTAATTGGGTAGTGCATGTGGAGGATATTGAATACCAACCGCTGAATATTTCGGTGGCCATTTCAGTCCACGGGTCGACGCGTTCCCTGGCGCACGAGGAGTGATCTGCGAAAGCTCACCTGCGCGGCCCCGTATTTCCGATGCCACCCCGCGCAACTAAGGCACATACGACACCGCATCTGGTGTGGCTCCTCACCCGAAGGCGAAAACAGTCGGGTACCAACCCTCCCCACGCGTTCCCACATCTCAAGCTCCCACCGATCAGCTCGATCAATGGTCTTGTTGGTCATCATCTGGCCGGCTTTCAAGGAGCAACCGGCTTAGGCTCACCGTGCCGGTCCCCCTAAGCTTCTCCTGATACCCACCCCCACCGATCCAATGCGCCGCCACCCGGCAGAACGCATCCTTACCTCGCCTCGGTATCGCCCCCTTCGCTTAGCGTCGACCGGAGTGTCTCGGAGTGACAGATCCCCGCCATCGCGACCACCCACCGATCCCTTCAACACGGAAGAGGTCCTCCATGTCAATCGAAAGCAGATCCAACGACAGGCGTTGGGCAACCAACCCGGATGTGTGGTCCGCACAGGTGATCTTACCATCTCGGTGTTATGATGTACCTCGCCTTCTGTCCGACAGCCAAAGATCCGCTTAAAACCTTTAGATTGGCGATCTTTTTGGAGGGCCGACAATCAACCTTCCGGTCTTCAAAATAAGCGGGGTCAAGGGTAATTTCGCTGCGACAAGATGTGTGAGGGGGTGGTGGTCGGATTCGGCCGCATCGGACTTCGTTTTGGATAGGGCAACGGCGGGTCACTTGTGCGACCCCTACGACCAAGTCGGAGGACTACACACAAAAATCAGCTCAAACCGGACTTTGGCAGGATCATTTGGGTGTACCTTAATGATAACGACACCGAGCAACGCAAGGTCGCTCTCTCCCACACTAGAATACCGGAAAAACAACGAAGTCAAGGAGAATAACGAATACAGGCGTGGTTCACCGGTTTCTGATGAACCGTTCGGTTCCTACGCTGCAAATCGGATTAACTGATAATCATCCCCATCCTCGTTTCGTATGCCTGTCAAATGATCGTTAGCCACATCAATTCCTCGGGGGATTCACGTTGATCGTCGACGGATAGATAAAGGATCCACTTCCACTAACCCATCATTAAGGGATCCACGGAGAGAATGAAATGCAGACCGTGAGTCCGTAGTCAAAATGCGAGGCGCCACGAGAGGGGGTACGACAACTCACAGGGTGGGGCGAGACGCAGGCGATCCTGTCGATTGCCAGTCTGGTGGTGCGTTGTTCATGCAGTTGGCCAATAGGTGTCTGGAGTCCTTGTGGTTAGGCAGAAGACGTGGCACACCTCGGAGATAAACGGTCCCGGTGGGTATCCGGGTGGTAGTGATAGAAAAACCGCAGCTTCGAGTGCAGGGTTGGGCGCCAGTACTCCCCCTACGTGCTGGAGAGTATCAACGCCACAGTCGAACGCTCACACTTGGGGTAAGCCGGAGTATTTCCTCGCCGTACGTTCCACAAAAGGGGAGGGATCGTCTCTCTACCGACTGCGCGTCGCTTCGGTGGGTGGTTCTTCTTCCTGTCGCTCGTCAGCAGGACAAGAAATAAAGCAATCGCCCGGTCCCTCACCCTGCGTAACCGGTTCCATCAGAGTCTTGTGACTGTTAGAGGGTGAGAACACGTTCTCGGCTTCGACGTTAACATGGGTGCAACCTCATCCAGAACGGAAATGAAATCGTGCTCAACGAGTTGTATCTCTGCCTCGGTTCCGCGGGGTCATTCGGTTGCAATGGCGTGACCAGCATTGAGCCAGGAGTGCCAAAAGTGAAACCAGGTACCAAGAGTGGTTATGATTGAGGAGCATATGGGCGGGCCCCGCGGTTATGCGGTGTCGTCTCTTGGCACGGCGGAATCCGAAGAAGAACTACCCACTTTGACAACTCTAAATCCTCCCAACGCCGAGACGAAAGTTGGTCAGTGATCCACACGACCCTATTAGAGGCGCTGAAAATTGGGGTGCGGCGATCGTGATCCTCTACCTCGCTCTTGGGCGAAGGTACGTGCAGAAGAGACCTCCTCGGCGAGCACGTAAGCAGATCCAGAACAAATATACGGTAGTATCCGGAAGAACCAGTGGGAGGGAAAGTGGAACCGATTCCTCAGGACAAAGGATCTGACAAAGTCAATGCAACCTCCCAACCGCCGGCGGGTCGTTACCCTTAGACCTGAATCTGACCGGGACAGCTTCTAAGTTGGACAGAAACAGGAAAGGAATAGACGGAATGGTGAAGGTACCGCATGGGACGGTGGTGGACACCTTCGGGTCCGCCCTTCGAATTGAACGATGAGTACTTGGGTCAGACTGGATGACCACTTACTGGTCAGTGCCCTGTAGGTACCATGGAGTAACATTGACGATTGGAGGTAGAAAAACTGGCATGAAGGTTTGGGCGACGCCATCCGAGGGAGACACAGCTCTCAGCAAGCACGCGGTGGGTGGGTGCGGATCGCAATGGGGTCTGTACTAATTTTGAGGTCCAAACCAAGCCATCCGCCATATTCCGTCGGGCCGACGACGCCACAGCCTACAGGCACAGACGCCTGTTTGGGCGTGACAGACTGCGGTCCCGCATCCTGGACAGATCCCAAAACTTTCTCGTCCGATTCCTCATCTCTGGCTCTGCGCCACGTCAAAGGGTCTCGCGAATCTTTCCAGAATCTGCCTCCGCCGTTCCTTCACGGTCGTGCATCTGTTTGCCAGATCTTTGGGGAATAAGGCTGGCTCCCAGGTGTGGAACGCGGATCTTCCCCAATCGCACTCATCTTCCCTCAACCCCCTCCTAAACACCTCCCGCCCAAGTGATATGGGAATGTGACACCCTCACCTTGTCGAGGGTACTTCGAAATCTCTTTGGAAGGGGTGCCGGCGGTGTTTACAGGATCGGCGATACTCTGCGAAAGGTCCGTTCTAGACACTGAGCCTCTCCACCTGCGTGACGATATGACGGCCATCACTTTGTAACATTACACGTCTTGATGCTAAGGCCGTCCCTCCCAGTGCTCACTTGCTGCCTTTGTCCCCACGATTACGACCGGGGTTGATGTCCCAATCTTAGTCCCATCTATCCCTCCGTTTTCTGCCCTCCAACTTGGCCGTATTCTCGTCCTCTTGCGCCCTATTCCCTCGCAGATCGTGCGGGGCGGAGACAACCTTAGGTCCGCATCCGCGCGGGGGTCAAGTGATTCTCGTTCAATTCTGATTTACCATACGCGCCCAATCCCGCGGATCGATCACCAACTCAGGCATAACATTTCCGCTTGGAAATTTAGAGTCGTTTCGAGAGTCGCTGCACGATGTGGCCTCTTTTCTATCCTATTTCTCCGCTCGTAGAAACCAACTCTACGAGATTGA
>Ga0307509_10010148_pt1 | contig 11597 bp, 16 predicted proteins | sample 10_EM_MG_FD_202245 | JGI IMG/M metagenome (GOLD analysis project Ga0307509, IMG submission 202245) | Populus trichocarpa ectomycorrhiza microbial communities from riparian zone in the Pacific Northwest, United States - 10_EM | ecosystem: Host-associated > Plants > Roots > Unclassified | place... | reverse complement strand
TAAATAGTTGGAAAATCCATCGAAAACTGTCGGAATTCACATCTATTTCTGTTGAAATCAAAGGTAAATTTTTCCCACCCCTTGGGTCTCACAGTGCCTCCCTTCGAGCACCAACCACATGTCCGTATGGATGTGTGGTTGGTGTTCGGTTGTCACCACTACCCCCTTGAGCACCCGAAACACACCCGAAATGGCACGTTTTTGGTGTACGGCTTGCTTCCACCACCGAAACGTGCTGTTTCGGGCACATTTTGGTGCCCACTTTCCTTCCACCCCCCTCTCCAATGAAAATGTTCCATTTTTAGTAGTACTAATATCTAAGTGGACTGGACTGGACTGGACTCTTCTAATAGCTAAGTGGGACTGGACTGGACTCCACTGGACTCCATTTGCATTTTTGGCTGAGGTCCAGAGGAGTCCAAGCGGAAAGGGTGGGAGAGAGAAAAGTACTGGACATGTGACATTTTTAATATCTCTTCACTTCAGGGCCATGCATGACCCGTGACTGAAGAGTTGGTTGTATCAGTACAGTACCTGAGGGTGCACACAGGACACCAACAACGAAGGTTTTCAAAGTAGGACATGGAAAAAAATCAGGATAGAGTCAGAGTAGAGTACATGAATCAGGTCAGTCAACTGACAGAAGTCTGGGAGGAATTGCAATTACACAGCCATGTAGGCTACACGAAGCGATGAAACTCTGGAAACTGCCAGATTTGTTCCATGTATCCAGACAGGCAATTTGCAGGTCTGCCGGTTTGCAGAAAACAAATTTTTATGATTTGGTAGGCCTATATCAGAGCTCTCTAGAAGTAGTAAAATCATGTCATGAGATGCTATAAATAGTGAGATAAACCCAAAATACATTTTTGGAGCTGTCAATTACCATAAAAGGAAATTTTTAGAAAAAAAATTGCCATTGGAAAGCCCTATAATGGGGCTTTCATGAGTAAAATCACATAAGTAGCTGCTCTTGTTGATAAGAAAATTGATTCCATAATTTGTAATATAACTAATAATAGAACAACATGTGATATTCCATTTTTACATGCTCAGAGTCTGGAAATATGATTTTCTGGCCTCAAATAAAAACAAATAACAAATCAAGATGTGAGTCAGTGTGCTATATTTAACTACTGGTCACAACTGACAGAAAATGTTTTCAAACCCTAACCCCAATTCCTCTAACTTCTAACCCCTAACTCCTAATCCCCTAACTTTCCTAATTGAACTTAAGTCTATTTTTAGTTGGCATATGTTCTATTTTTAGTTTGTAGAAATGAGATTGACTGTCTCACACTTGCAACTGGCAGTTCATTATTATTTATATATATCAACTTCTAAAGATTTCCTTTTTAAGAATCCAGCATTTGGCTGACTGCAAACTGCCTGTCTGGATACATGGAACAAATCTGCCAGTTTCCAGAGTTTCATCAGTTCAGGTGGGCTTCTGCTGGTAGTGATCAATTGGCAGGGGTTTGGCAAACCCTCAGGGTTGGAAAAGAAGGAAACAATACATAATGGAAAACAAAGAAGTGTACCGAGAGTTTGGTGTGTGGAGCGGGCCATGGGTACCATGGGAGTGGTTTGAATCACAGGCTGGAGCGATGATGTAACGGTATGTTACATGAACTGATAGTGCAACCCATCATTCAGTTTGGAGCCTTCAATCTGACCTTTATCATGCTGTGTCAATGTCCAGATCCTCTGCTAAGCATCAGTGTAAGGATGCTGTGATTTCTAGTTCTCCTTTGGCCACATCCAATGTGCTTGAGCGTATGGAGGGAACTCTACAACTTGTAGTGGAAATGCAACACCAGCTCCTGCTATGTCATCTGACGCTTTGGCTGCTATAAAGGCATCAAACATCCTTCTGCAAGTCCTTCACTATTGGACAAGCAGAAGGCCCAGCTTTTTGAATATATATACTTTTGCAACAATCCATGGCAAGCTAGTGCTTTGCCCAATAACAAAAAGTTCCTTGAAGCAATTTTCCCTCATTTCCTCTCCAAATCAACATCCATTCATCGCTATTTTTATAATTGTTGGCTTGAGTAGACGTCAAAGAGTTAGAATCATCAAATTTGTAACTTAGGTTTTTTTTTGCAATTTGGCACTTGCAATCATCATGCTGTACCACAAGCTCTTGATGCATTTCAGTCTTTGGTTCTGTCACAAACATTTTCCAGGATAGAAAAGACAAATATTGACATTTCCTTCTTGGATTAAATATTCTCGTATGGAGACCCTAGTGTACCTACAAGCAGCAATGCTCCTCTTTTGGGCATCACCAAATGCACTGGAAAACCACCCAATGTAGCTTTTTCTTTGGAAAAACAAGAAAGAGGCAGGAGTTACACATGTGAAACATAACATGTTTAGGGCATATGGAGTTTTGCAAAAGCGTTTTGAATGGAGTGGTGGAATGGACCTTGAAGGCAGGCATTAATTCTTACTTGATCATTATACACATCTTTGAAGATAATGTGTTGTTTTGCTCTAGTGTCAGGCATTGGCATGGGGTATGATTGCTTTGGTAGCAGGTTAGAGAGTATATGTTGGATACCCTCTTTCATTTTATAATAAACGATGCCAGCAAGTGGGCTTAATAAAGATAGATAGAAAACATTGCTAGTGATATAATTCACTATTGTAAAGTATGTGCTGAGGTACCCTGGAAATGGGTGCCGGAGCATGGGAAAACGGGCCAAAGGAATACCTTGGAGCATTCTCAGGAGTTGGGTATGCATGGGACAGAGGGCTTGGCTTAACAATTTCTTGTTTTAGGTGCCAAGTTTGCATTTTGCGCCGTCAACTGGTATATATGCCTCATGGCAAGGCGAGCGATGCAAGGAATATTTCCGTAACCGTCAAGGCCACTGTTTCTTTTCACTCTCCCCATCTGAACGCGACTTAATGAGTGCTAACATGCACATTACTCAAACACCCTTAGTAAGTTTTGTTCTGTTCCTTTTTAGTCTGTGACTAACTTGCCTTTTAGACTTTCGCAATCTTTACGAGCGTGCCATAGACAACTGGTGCCAGGCCGAAATGCTTCGTATCCTGTCTTTGAGTGCGCTCCACACTGCCAAGGCCCAGCCATAGTGGCTAGATTCATGTATCATATATGGCCAGTAAGCAGGTGATCATGATGCATCCAGACAGCTCATGGGCTGGTAGCCAACTGGGAATGGCTGTACAAGCTATCAAGAGATGAGTGGGGCTTGTTTTAACCATGATTGGAGTTAAAAATAGAACAACATGTGACTTTTTGTTTGTCTATTTTTACATGCTGGGACCTCAAAACTTTGATTTTCTGGCCTCAAATAAAAACAATAACAAATAATAATATTTGCCAGTGTGCTATATTTAGGAGCTCTATGTTATTTTGTGTTATAAGCTCCTTTATTTAAATAAGGCAAGTAATTAAAAATGTTTTAAGTCCAATTGTCTATTAATAAAAGCAGCAAATTATATGATTTAACCTGATCTGGAAAGTCCTGATATGGGGCTATCCACTGGCAAAAAGTGTTCTATTTTTAGCTCCAATCACCGGCTCTGAGAATGTATTTTGCATTTTTCTTGCTATTTATACCATCTAATCACATAATTTTACCAGATACGGAAAGCCCCAACACAGGGCTACCAAATTGGAAAAATTTCCCTTTTTTGGAAATACTGCCAACTGAGAGTGACTTACATACCTGGTAGCCTGCATGCTAGTTGGTGCCAGTTGGTAGTCCTGCTGTACAAGTCACTGCTACGAACTCTCTATAGCACCTGCTTCCACTTGAGAAGAGATTACCAATACTTGCTGGGACTTGTGCAACTGGAAACTATCTTCAGGAGTTTCTGACGACGGCTGTGAGAGACTCTTGACTCTCCATAGTATCTCAAGGAGCAGATGAATAGAGGGAGAGAAACCTATAGATTATCGAGTATATGGGATTGACAATACAAAGGTAATAAATAGTAAACTGAAGATATCTACCAGATGATCTTGAGTTTATATACACTAACTAGTGTCCAATTATGGAAAGGCATAACAATGGTAAACATATGGTGCGATATGATGCAATACAACCAAAGAACAATAAAAAGGCATTCAATATGATGCAATATTGCACCATTGAAGGCTATGCATATGATGTAACCAATAATGTCATAAGAAATGATGTCATAAGAGTCCAGAACACAAAGAAAACGTAACATTATCCTCTCACTAGAACTCGAGCTTCTAGATTGAGAACACAAAACTCACTTTTCACATTTCCAAATCGTAAAAAGAATCGATGTTTCCGGCGTTGTAAAAAGCATCTCGACTTGGAATGATAATTTCCTGAAATTGTTTAAAGAAAGAAGGGAAGGGTGGTAAAATGTCGGAGCGTTTCTTGTGTCAGCGAGACCATTCAGCGCGAAGAGCAGGGACATAATATTCGTTGGGAACTTGGAGAGGAGTTCACGTGGCAAGATATTTGTCGACTTCTATCTGTAATTCTTGATCAGTATACGTTGCAACGTATTGCTCCACTGAATTCTTGAGAGCGATGAACATTACTTCAAGATGCGAGTCGTTTTGTGGCAGGGCGGATTCTTTGGCAAGGAAGGTACGCTTTTCTTTTAAGCGAGCAATAAGAGGGGCCTTTGGAACGTCAGCCATCATAATAGTTTGGTCGCTAGAGCGGAGGGGAGCCTTGCAATTGTTGGGTTTGTGTCCGCAGTTGTTCTTGCAGCGTGGGCATTCGTATCATGGACAATCATAAAGGATATGTCCAAAAAGATGACATATTCTGCACGAATAGTCGTGGTACTCGGGGCGAGGGCGATACGTGGAGTCGAAGTGTCGTTGCTCATTATTCCAGAGAGGGAGGTCTTTCCTGTCCCCCACATATTCCAGTTGGAGTCCACCTGGAGTCCAGTGGAGTCAAATTTTTTAAACAGCTTCTAAGCCAATTCTGACCCTAACCCTAACCCCTAACTCTATGAACTCCACTAAATTTATTTTCAACTCCACCTGGAGTCCACTGCTTAAATACTCCACCTGGACTCCAGTGGAGTCTGAAATGAAAATTGCCTTTTTTGGCATAAATGTTCCAATTCCCCTAACTCTAACTATTAACCCTAACCCTAACTAACCCTAACCCCTAATCCTAATCCCTAAAATAGCAATTTAGCAGACTTCACCTGGACTTCACCTGAGTCCACTGGAGTCCAGTGGAGTCCAGGTGGAGTCTGTGGGGGACAGCAAACTACTGCAGAGAGCCCATTTCAACATGTGTTGATTATAGAAGAGGGTTCGTTGTTGGTGAGGAAGTTGGTCGAAATCTTCTTTCATTTGTGGTTGAGTAGAAGTGGTCGAAGGGTTCTTGGGTAGAATTCATGGTCCAATCGTCTTGGTTCATGAAGAAGTTAGAAGCATCTCGCATAAGCCCTTGAGAGGGAAGTTTCGCTAGGAGATGACGTGAATGTGAAGTTTGGGAGTCTTCTGCTTTAGCTATCTTAGTTACAAGACTGCCGAGGCACTGTTCGATTCTTTGGCCTAATTTCTTGAATTCGTCGAACTCGTTCTTCATTATGGTGACTTCATTTCAAAGTTTCTTTGTTTCTTCGGTGTGGGTACGTTGCGAGGCGAAGGCGGCGAATTGATCGGTGATGGAAGACTCGTTCTGGACAAGTTCACCAAGAAGCTTGTCACAAGTCATAGAAGTCACCATCCATTCGGTGAAACACAACATTGGGAAAACTGGTGGATTGCTTTTTGGAATCTGTGTCTTGATTCGTTGAGGAGCAAAGAAGGATGGTTTGGTTGCGAACGAAATAGTTGGTGGAGGAATTGGAAGAGGTTTGTCAGCCATTTGCATTGGAACGGGAGGGCTAGGATCTTTTTCCTCTGTTGGAGGTGTCGGAGGGTCGAAATGACCAGGAAGAATAGAGGTCGCACCCATTGCACATTGATACGCAGCGCGTTTGGTGGTGGTGAAGCCATCATTGATGACCCCACTTGAGAGTTGTCGTTCTTTTTGGGCGCGAATCGGCGAGGGGAGGGATTGTCGCAGCTTGGATCATAGGGCGCCCGAGAGCTGTGAAACTAGCAGCTATTTGTTCAGAGGTCCAGCGAGGGAGAGAAGGGGGTTGTTGGACAGTGGGGGTTCTTTGGGGTACGATGACTTCCTTAGTTGTGGTAGTAGTCGTAGTTTGTTGGAGAGTAACATTATCTTGTTGCCAGTTTGTGACCATGTCATCTATTTGATCGTATGACCATTGAGAGTACTGGTCATCAAGAGTAGAGACAAGATCTTCTTGAAGGGATTGTCCTTCAAAAGGATCGGTGGTGATGGTGGGGCGAGGGGGAGTCATTCTGTCGTGTCGTTTAGAGTGTAAAGGAGGACTCTGGGGTATATGTTTGTGTGACTGGTTCAATAAAACCTAGTCGTTCAAGATAAGAGAGGTGATAGTGGATGGGATAGATTCATTTCTTGATGGAGAGCGTAGTCCGTTGTTGAAAGGCGATGCTTTTTGGAGTAAGAATCGGAGGATGGTAGGGATGGTAGCTGTTGTTAGAGTGAAGTGTTTTGAAATGACTTTTATGAGTTGGTTGGGACATTGTGGAAGAGAGAGGGTGAGGGCTTTTTATCGTATGATCATGACTGCGGTTGCGATGGCGTTATTTCTCTCAGGATTGCGTGCTTTGCCTATGACATAGTTTTGTCGCACATCAGACAGTCTCCAATGAATTGAGGGTGAAAGGGGTTTTGATAAGGGTGTTCGTGTTGATACATTTCAGAACATGCTTCACACATGTGTTCATGGAGAGCACCCTTGATTCGTTTGGCAGGGGTAGAGAGAATGTAAGCAGGGATCATTGTTCCTTTGTGAGGAACGCGCTTGGTTGTTATCACAGTGATCCGTTTAGATTGACGACCCCAATAATCAGAAATAAGGTCTTGCGCGTGGTCTAGGTGTTCTTCTGGTTCCCAGGTTAGGTCTTCGTAACCTTTCCATTTGACTTGGAATTCAGTTCGCCGTGTTCCTTTTTGGGCGCGAATTTTCCTATGTCGAATAATATGTTCTACTTCCCATTCTTCTTGTCCGTCAATGAGGTCTGCTGGTGGTTGAGTGTAATTGGGTCTGTGAACATTATTTTCTTTGTACGGGAATAAGAGGGAAGCGTGGAAAGTGTTTCGCTGTTTCGTCGCCTGAGCCGCACAGGAACTACGGAAGTCGTCCACCCGCTCCCTCCGATCCGCGGAGTGGTCGGAACGCGACGGCCTCCTCTACTACCGCGGTTGCATCTACGTCCCGAACACCTCTGACCTCCGCTGCAGGATAGTTTCACTCTGCCATGACACCAAAGTGGCTGGACACCCAGGCCGCTTCAAAACCTTGGAGCTCGTCTCCCGAAGCTACTGGTGGCCGAACATGTCGTGGTACATAGACATGTATGTTTCCCACTGCAACCTATGCCTCCGCACTAAGATACAGCGTCGCTTACCGAGCGGGGAACTCCAGCCACTCCCGATCCCGGAAGAACGCTGGGATGCCATCAGCGTGGACTTCATCTCAGAACTCCCGGAATCGGGCAGATACGACTCCATCATGGTAGCCGTCGACTCTGCAGGTAAACGTTCTCACTTCGTCAAAACAGTCACCATGGTCACCGCTGCCGGGGCAGCGAACCTCTACCTTCGGAACATCTGGAAACTTCATGGCCTCCCACGGAAGGTCGTCTCTGACTGCGGACCGCAATTTGTCACTGCCTTCATGAAGGAACTGTACCAACTGCTGGGAATCGAAGCCGCAACGTCTACCGCTTACCATCCGCAAACCGACAGAAGCTCCAATACTTAGTCAAATGGGAGGGCTATGGAATAGAGGGAAACACCTGGGAATACTTGGAGAACCTCGCCCATGCCCCAGAAAAGGTAACGGAATTCCACACCAGGAACCCGGGAGGCCCGCGTCGCATTCGCGCCCTAACCTTCAGCTCAATCCCTTTCCGTCCGATTCCACTCCCCTCCACATCGAGTCGATGCTTGTCTAGAGGGGGGGTGATTGTAAGGGGAACCCCTTATGCTTCCGACTCCCGCCCGTCTTCCGCTTCCGCTTCCGACTCCCGCCACCTCGTCTCTCTTCCACAATGCCTTCGGTCGCATGACATCGTACGCTACCCGCTCCCGACCCGCTTCCCTTCCAACCCGCCTTCCGCTTATGACACATTGACATGACACGTATGCCGTACCTTACACGTATTTACTAATTTCGGACTTATCTCTTATATCCATTATTTTGTATATTAGGCCGCACCTGCAGGTGGATCCTTATCCTTTCCTCTTTGGATCCCCTGCTAGGTACGTTTGTGATTAGACTAGTATTACATAATAATCTAATTCCCTTTGGATCCCCTGCTAGTATCGCGTTCCGCTCCACGTCCCGCCCGACTGCAGTAGCCCTTACAGCGAATAGATCTCCTGTTGTCTGGGGATGGCCTCTTGGTAGTGGTGTGAAATGTTTCTTGCCTTTGGTACTGCTTCCGAATAAATTCGATGTGATTGCGACTTCAGTGAACTTATTTGAGGAATAAGTTCATTAATTCCTCTTCAATTTTGTTTGTTGGTTTATCATGAACTGAGGGTTGTTCAACATATGACAGTTGTTGAACGATAGTGAGTTTACTATTTTGCTACGAACTCTCTATAGCACGTGCTTCCACTTGAGAAGAGATTACTAATACTTGCTGGGACTTGCGCAACCGGAAACTATCTTCAGGAGTTTCTGACGACGGCTGTGAGAGACTCTTGACTCTCCATAGTGTCTCAAGGAGCAGATGAATAGAGGGAGAGAAATCTATAGATTATCGAGTACGTGGGATCAACAATACAAAGGTAATAGTAAACTAAAGATATCTACCAGATGATCTTGAGTTTATATACACTAACTAGTGTCCAATTATGGAAAGGCATAACAAATATGGTGCGGTATGATGCAATACACAATAAGGACAATAAAAAGTCATTCAATATGATGTAACCAATAATGTCATAAGAAATGATGTCATAAGAGTCCAGAACACAAAGAAAACGTAACAGCTCTCACTTGTCACCGTTTCGACACCGGCCCAACCATACAAGGACGACAACACAGGAAGAGGAGGACAGCAGGCACAACAGGTGTGGCTGCCTTCTTTCTTTCTATTTCATTTTTCTGATGCAAGCTGGTAGCCAAAGGGCAGGGTTCGCCCTCTCTGCGTGTTTTCGATGTGAACATGAAGGCTCAACCTCCTGATCCCCCCCCTCTTCGCCCCCCTCTATGCCAACACAGGAGGAGGGTGACCCTCTCGACGCACCCCTCCACCTCCCTTGTTCTCCCTTTCATCCAACAAGGATCTCCCCTCTCATTTCGACACGAGAAGGGTGGTCCCCTCCTTCTCCCTCGTGCCCTGCGGTTTCAACACAAAAAGGGTGGGGGATTCTTTCTCCCTCCTCACTCGTTCATTATCCCTCTCTGCCTGCCACCAACCCTCTGTCACTTGAAATGCGAATGGAGGGGGTTCACCAACGGGAGGATTCACCCTCTCCGCATGTTTTCGATGCAAACAGGAAGGGTATGAACCCCTCCCCTCCCCCAGGTCTTTTGACACAAATGAGAAGAGCTTGACCTCTCAGTCCCTTTTCAATGTGAACGGGAGGGCTCGATAGGTTACCACAACAACGAGAGGGTGGGTGTACTAGGTACGCTGGCAATCTCTTTCAATTTCATTATATCTACTAACACACCATGGGCACTACCCTCCCAACTTGTGTTTCGAGCAACGGCAGGCACACTTGCCTGCTGTTGCTTGAAATGCAAGACAGAACCCTCCTGCACCTCTCTGATGCGCATTTCGAGCAACAGTGCCCCACATCACCCACTGTTGCTCGAAATGCAAGATGGATGCCTCAAGTTTCAAGCAACGGATGTCCACACTGCAGCAAAGACGGGGTTGCTGCCGAAATTTTGGGTTTTTTGTATATATAATATTTAATTTATATAGAATATATCACTTTTCTTTAAGAGACCTGGTCCGGACCTGGACTGGACCTGGACCGGACCTACAGGACCCGGTCTGAGGTGGACTGGGTCCAGGTCCATGTAAGGGGAACCCCTCCTGCTTCCCCTTCCGCTTCCACTTCTGCCTCCCACTCACCTTCTGCTCCCGCTCCCAGCTCACCCCTTAACATTGCACCTACTGCCTCTGACCCGCCATCGCTTCTGACCCACCTCCCACTAGTGCCACACTGGCGTGCCACATAACTTGGTACCTTACACGTACTTACACATATTTACCGATTTTGGTTTTATTTATTATATCCGCGACTCTGTATATTAGCCCATACCCGCAGGAGGATCCTTATCCTTTCCTCTTCGGATCCCCTGCTAGGTATGTTCATGTTTAGATTAGTATTACATAATAATCTAGACACCTTTGGATCTCCTGCTAGTACCGTGTCCTGCCTGACTGCAGTAGCCCTTACAGTAGGAAAGGATCCCCCTAGAGAGCTGACTTTCAAAACACAGCATACATCATAGGTCGCTTCGGGTTCCCATTGGACTCCTCTGCCTCCAAAAACACTCTGTCCGAAAATCCCCTCTCCCACTCTGCATCTGACTACCACTGGTCCCCTCCTATGTCACCCTCCAATATGATGGACGACTGACTGGTCCACATGGACTGCGTCGTCGCCATCAAAGCCACCATGGACGAGATGAAGAGTCAGCACGAAGCCACCCACCAGCTGCTGTAAGACCTCCTCACTAGGCTCGGCCCCGTACTGGCCCAAAATGTGCAGAACCCTCTTCCGACACCTCCTGCCTGCCGTTCCCCTATGCCATCTATACCCACCTCTTCCGCTGGCCGAAAGAAGCTTGCACTCAAACCTTCCTTCCCTCCTGAATTCAGCAGAGACCGAGCCGCCGGAAAAGCCTTTCTGACTTCCTGCCAAACTTACATCCGCCTCTGTCCCAAGGCATTTGAAGACGATCTGACTAAGATTGTCTGGGCCATGTCTTATATGAAGACTGGATGCACCAGCTGCTGGGCGACCCGCAAATTTGAACAAGAAGCAAAGACCGGCAGCTTCCACTTCATCAACTGGTTGGATTTTGAGGATGAATTCCGAAAGGACTTTATGCCGCTGGATTTGGAAGCCGCTCCATTAATGTCCTGGAGACAACCACCTATTTTCAAGGCAAGCAGACAGTCGACGACTACCTCGACCAGTTCCGGGATCTTATTTATGATTCCAGATACACCAAGCCGAAAACCGTTGTAGTCACGGGTAGTGTGGCTATTTTTAGAACATCATCCAACATCCCCCTTTCCAATCCAGCCCTTCCCGCCCTCCCGAGGGCCTGCTCATTGTGCAGAACAATAAATAAATATTATTACATTATTTCGGCGCTTTTTCCACGCCCAAAACGCTGCCCAGGAGGGTGCTACAGCCCAAACACCATTTTGGGCAGTGCTGGCTGCTGTTCCTGGCACTGTTTACAACTGTTTACATCAAAAGGCCATTGATGGCATCACCCACTGCCTTTAGGCTCTCCTGATTTATAAGCTT
>Ga0307509_10010147_pt1 | contig 11597 bp, 9 predicted proteins | sample 10_EM_MG_FD_202245 | JGI IMG/M metagenome (GOLD analysis project Ga0307509, IMG submission 202245) | Populus trichocarpa ectomycorrhiza microbial communities from riparian zone in the Pacific Northwest, United States - 10_EM | ecosystem: Host-associated > Plants > Roots > Unclassified | place... | reverse complement strand
AGCCAGGCTTCAAACATTCTTTTCCAGGATATTATCATGGACAACGTTAAACGCCCCATTATTATCGATCAAACCTATGGATCAAAAAGCAACTCGGTGCGTTTTCTTTGACTAAATTATTTTAACAAGGCTTATTCATCCTTCACGGCTACTTGGAAATCGATGAATAGTTTCATATTGGTTTTTTATTTTTGGCAGCCATCAAGGGTAAAGATCAGCGATGTTCGATACATAAACATCAGAGGAACCTCCGCGTCAGAGGTTGGAGTCGATCTTAAGTGTAGCGAGGCTGTTCCTTGTGAAAAACTTTACTTTTCAAACATCAATTTGAAGTACTATGGGCCAAAGAAGCTACCTTTCACTTCTACGTGTACGAATGCAAAAGTCAACTATGTTGGCAACCAATTCCCACCACCTTGTCGATAGGGACTTAATTGTAGTTGGAAATTTCGTTCTTAATTTCTTTTATATAAGGAGATGGTTCTTTTTGGGATTTGAAGAAATTAGTTTGTATCTCTTTCACATATCATGCTACTTTAATTTGCTTGTCATTGATTGATTACGCACGCACGCTGCAAATATCACCGTTCCGTCGATGATATATTACACCTTCACATTTTCTGGTGGCTTGTTTGTTGAAAAATCACTGTAGGAAAAGCTTATGGAGAGTAATTCAAAATAGCAAAGTTAAAGAAAAAGAAGAAAATTTGAGAGAAAGCACTACCAGAAATTCGTTTAATACCAACGGACTTACCGACGGAATAATTCTGTCGGTAAATTGCGGTGATAATTACCGACGGACACTATTCCGGCTGTAATTCAGTCGGTATATACCGACACATTACGGACAGAACTTTTTGCGGATGATTTTCCCGACGGAATCACCGAGGGATTCAAACCCGGATCTCCATACAGTGACGTGATCAATTCTCCGTCAGAATTGCCAATGGAATCACCAACAGAATGAGTCCGTCGGTGATTCCCTCGGCAAAAGTTAATATATCACCACTTTGTCAACCCTCTCCTCCCCCATTTCTCCTTCTTCTTCCCCATCCCAACTCTCCCCTCCCCTCCCAAACTGCAAACAACCACCCCCCAAAAATAAATCCCCCTCTTCTCAACATAAGTTATATTTCATTAAGTTTTGTGGTCACAGTATCCGTATTCTGATTTATTGTGGATTTTATCATTTTCTGTAAGTAAATCTATCTTTTTAATTTTAACATTTAAATGTTAATTTTAAATGTCAATTTTATTGTTTTTTTAGTATATGTATTTAGTTAGTGTATGTACATGTTTTATTGTTATTTCTCAAACAAACTTGTAGTATGAATGTATAATTTTGTACTTGTTATGGTTTGCTTTAAATTTTGTAAAATTGTATTTGTTTGTAAATTATTGAAATTTGTTGAATTACTGAATTACATGTGTTATGGTGAAATAATTAATAGCTTGTTTAATGTGTCCGTTTTAATTTTTATCAATACTATTGCGGAGTTGTAATTTCCGTAAATTTATATGTATAAATTTGTATGGACGTTGATAATTGATAATGAAATTTATGAGAAGTTGTAATTAGCTTGTTGGATAATCTCGAGGTAAACTAATATTTTTGCAAATTTATTTACCTAACATAGTTAATTAATACATGTTGTCATCGTAATTTTATAGAGGTTCGATAGAAGTCATGGATGATCGTTCATGGAAGTATCGAGATTCACCCCAAAGGTTGCGGAGGATGGATTATTGTAACGGGGTTCAGGGTTTTATTAATTTCGCAACATCTATTCCCAGAAATTTTACTGGAGACGGTATTAGGTGTCCATGCAAGAAGTGTGAAAATAAAACGTATCTGCATCCAGATGTTGTAATGATGCATCTTCTACAAAAGGGTTCATGGAGAATTACATGTGTTGGTATGCACACGGAGAAGTATTTGTTCGTAAAAGAGCATGAGAGAAAGGGTGGCTGGGTCAACTTCTAGTGCTAGCAATTTGCAAGGAGTTGCAAATGACAACAGTAATCCTTACAAGAATATGGTTATTGATGCAATGAGAATGAACCAAGGTAATGTCAGTCAATGTCCAATCGTAGAAGAAGAACCTAATGCAGATACAGTTAAGTTTTTTGATCTGTTAAAAGATTGTGACGAACCATTATGGGATAGCTGCACGAACCACAGTAAATTATCGGTCGTAGCACAAGTGTTCACCATTAAGTCAGATCACGGGTTGAGTGAGGCCGATTATGACAAAATTATCAAATGGATGAGAAGCATTTTACCTAAAGGGAACAGGCTGAAAGAGAACTTCTATTTTGCAAAGTCCATGATGAAACCCCTCGGTTTGGGATACTAGAAAATTGACATGTGGCTTAACTTCTGCATGTTATACTACCTTGAAAATGCTGAGCTGACCGAGTGCATGACATGTGGGCATTCCCGTTACAAACCCAGAACTAGCAGGGGAAAGACTCTCGTGGCACATAAAAAACTTAGATAATTTCCAATCACACCTAGACTACAGAGGTTATTCATGTCACCAAGGACTGTTGAGCACATGATATGGCACTAATCACATGATGTGGTTGATGGAGTGATGGTGCATCCTTCTAACGGAAAAGCATGGAAACACTTTAACAGTGTGCATCCTCACTTTTCAGCTAAATCAAGAAATGTGTGTCTTGGGTTGTGTACAAACGGATTCAACCCATTCGGGTTATTTGCTACTCCTTATTCTTATTGGTTAGTCATACTCACGGTTTATAACTTGTCATCAGAGATGTGTATGAGGCCGGAGTTCATGTTTTTATCTACTATCATACCCGGTCTAAGCAGCCCGGGCTGGAATATAGATGTTTTTCTTCGACCATTGATTGATAAGTTGACGTAGTTGTGGTCCTCCGGAGCTTTGACTTATGATATATCGAGGAAACAGAATTTTGTTATAATGGCAGCTTTGATGGGAACTATCAATGATTTTCTAGCTTATGGAATGGTTTCTAGTTGGAGCACGCATGGAAAACTAGCATGTTCATACTGCATGGAAAACAACAAGGCATTCACGCTAACAAACGGAGGTAAAGCTTCTTTTTTTTACTGTCACCGTCATTTCTTGCCACCAAATCACTGGTACAGAAAGAATAGAAAGGATTTCTTTGTTGGCAGAGTTCAAAAGGATGTTGCACCCCCGTGTCTTTCTGGTGAGAAATTGGATGATGTTGTATCAGAGTACGGTGACATTGTGTTTGGTCTCTAATCAGGTAAGCAGAAGTTTCCTGGTTTTGGTTTGACCAATAATTGGATAAAGTGAAGTATCTTTTGGGAGCTTCCTTATTTGAAGACCAATATCCTCTGCCATAACCTTGATGTTATGCACATAGAAAAGAACGTGTTTGAGAACATTTCAACACCGTCATGGATGTGAAGGGGAAGACAAAGGACAACATCAAGGCTAGATTGGATATAGCTTTGTTCTGTAACCGTAAAAATATGAAGTTGGTTTTGGGATGGGTCACGGGTCGCAAAACCAAGAGCAAGCTTCATGTTAGAGAAAAATGCACAACTACTAGTCTACAAATTGCTTAAGAGTCTGTGTTTTCTCGATGGACATGCCTCGAACATATCAAGGTTTATTAATATGGAGGAATGCAGATTATATGAAATGATGAGTCATGACTGTCACGTGTTTATGCAAACACTCATTCCATTAGCTTATCGTGATTTGTTGCTAAAAAGAATATGGGATGCACTTACGGAGATTAGTCATTTCTTTAGCGATATATACTCCAGCAAGTAGAATGTTGATCACATTGAGAGGCTTGAAACAAATATCGTCAAGACACTATGCAAACTTGAGATGATATTCCCTCCATCATTTTTTGACTCAATGGAGCATCTCCCCATACATTTATCGTTCGAGGCAAAAATTGAAGGACCGGTCTAGTATAGATGGATGTACCCATTCGAATGGTTAGATATTACAATTGCAATGTAATTCATATATAAAAGTATTTTCTTTGTTTTTCTTAATTGAAAATATTTGATTAATTCAATACAGATACTCGTTCAATCTCAAGAAAAAGGTTAAGAACAAGGCGCATGTTGAGGCTTCGATATGTGAGGCCTATATTGTTGAGGAGAATCAATCACGTTCCACGGCATGATGATGGCGGTGAAGTGCCTTTCAGTGGGAACTTGTCAATATTCTCCAATCCTGGATGACCCACACCTAAAAATGTCGTAAGGGGAAGATATTTGTTAGAAATAGAGTTCAGACAAACACACAACTATGTTCTATTTAACTGTGATGAGCTGAGACCTTTTATTCAGTAAGTATTTGTACTACAAATTAAACTTTGTTAAGAATATATTATTTATATGTTGTAATATCATAAACTCATATAAATTGGAACAACCTTGCAAGCAACATCGACAATATTTACTGTCCAATAACTCACAACTAACTGAATCCCAAATCTTTCAATTACAAGATGAACAATTTGCCACGTGGTTCAGAACACATGTAAGTACTATCACAAACTCATTATCTCTTGCAAAGTTACTGTATGTCATTACAGAATTCTCATTTACTATTTATTGTTGTACATTACATACAAGGTTTATCAAATGGAAAGGAGTGTTGCTAAGTCATTGTCTTCACTAAGCCTGGGCCCTGAAAGAAAAGTTAAGTGTTACAACTGGTATTTTGTCAATGGATTTGTGTTCCATACTGAAGAATACGGGCATGGAAGAAAGACATACAACAGTGGTGTTTGTGTTAAGGGATCAACTAGTAGTGTGTTAGAAGTTGATCCTCACTATGGTCTGGTCGAAATCAACTCAAAAGCTAGACTCTGCAACGTAAACAATGTCTTTGTTTTCGCAAAGCAATGTCAACAAGTTTATTACACATACACCCCTTCCTTTAGAAAGGATCGATCAAGAGTTGATTGGTTATCTGTTTTAAAAACGAAACCTAGGGGTTGTATCGAGGTTGTTCAAGATGAGAACGAAGACACAAGTATGCGAGATGAAGTCTTTCAAGTTAGTGAGTTGGTTGAACCATATCGAGTTACTCCTTCGATTGACTTGGAAGAAAATTCAATTTTTTGTGTTTTTGATGATAGTCTTGTTGATGTTGACGCAGAGGAGTTGAATGTTGTTTTGAGTTCTAGCGGGCAAGCAAATGTCGATGAAGATGATGATATCCATCTTGAAGATTGCGATGGAGCTGATGACTATTCAATTGACGACGACGAAAAAGAAGAAAATTATGACTAACTATAGAATAAAGGAAAGTGTAAAGCAATTTTTTATAATGTAATATATATTATAGATGATATATTGAAACACAAAATATTTATTTTATAAGTGTTAATTGTTGTTATTGTTTTGTGTGACAGACAGTTTGTAATTTAAGTGTTTGCAGGAAGGTAAATAGGCACTACAAACATAATCTTTCATGCACAGTGCACAATCACCGACGGATTACAGTCTGTCGGCATTCCACAGAGACCTTTACTAGAAATGCCACAATCACCGACGACTTTGCGGACGTATTACAGTCCGTCAGCATTTCATAGAGACTTTCACGGGAAAATGCCACAATCACTAATGATTTTGCGAACGGATTCCGTCCATTGGCATTTCACAGAGAGTGGTGGAAATGCCATAATCACCAACGACTTGGCCGACGGATTATAGTCCGTCGGCATTTGTCGTCAGTTCATAATTACAGACAAATTCATCGACGGACGATGCGAATTTCAAAGGGCAGGTATTAAATGCATCTCTAACCGTGTGCAGTTGTTGACGGACTGCAAAAAATATAGAGGGTAATTAAAAATTCTGGTGTGAAATTCAAAATTTACAAACGGATTTTTGAAACATCACCGACGAACTAATTAAAATTAATATTATTTAAATGGTCATCAGTGATTTCGTCGGGAAAACTACGCTATAAATCCCAGGGACTGCCCTTTAAGTTCATTTTTTCGTCTGCTTCATTTCAAAGTTTTGTTTTTTCCTCTCATTTCCTTCAAAAATTTTGTGTTTTTGGCTTGTATTCTTTTGTTCAATCTTCAATAAATTAAAAGGTATGTACTTCCTCTACTTCATTTGCTTTAAGATTTTATTTTTTTATTTTTCTTTGTTTGATCTATTATTATTATTGTTATGTTTTTTGTTTTGGTGTATTTTTATAATGTAGATATAAGTCTTGAAATAAACACATTATTAAGGTAAGAATTTTTCATTCCTTTAGTCTATAGTTTTTTTTTAATTTGTTCAATATATTTAGTTGTTTGTATTGCCATAATAATTGAACACTTTGTTGAATTTTAATTGTTATTGTTGAATTTACCTTGTAATTAATAATTCAATATATAGGAATAAATTTAATTATTTTCCCTCAATTTTACTCTATTATTGCATCATATGTGTTTAAGTATTTCCATTAATTTTAATTGTTATTTGTATAGATGTTAGGTTATATACAAGATTTTTGAATGGGGTCAATTGGTTGTGGCTATTGTCAATATTTGCAGGTTTGAAAACTTTGGGTAGTCTCTAGTGTAGGGGAGGTGCTGCCGAATTGTTTTTTAACAATCGAATTTAATTGTGTAATTATTCGTATAAAATTGTGTAGATGCGTAGAACAAAATCAATAGATCGTCGCTCATATAGGGTCGCAGCTAGTTCTTCTAGCAGCGAGGATGCATGTCCTTAGGTGCCAATCAAGAAGAGGCACCTGGGCCATCTATCGATGCTGCCTCTTCCAGCGCGGTTTCACAGAGAATAGGCGGTATGGCTTCACAGAGGAATCATTTCACCCACAAGTACAAGGCATAGTGGAAGGATGACCTTTCAATGTAAGTTTGTTTCGGTTTCAGTTTTTTTTTAATTATAACATAATTTATGAACAACTAATCAATATTTCATTAATTTCATTTATTTTCAGGTTCACAAACATTGAGGCCGTCCGAGTAATATCATCGGCATTTAAATCGTCAATGGAGATTCTATTATTTCAATGGAGTCAGGTATCCAGACATCCTGAATGGATACCGAATATCGATGCATGGTTTGACAAATTTGAGGTTGGTGTTAATTTCTAATTTCCAGCTTATTTTTAATAAATTATTAATGTAATTGTAAATCAATTATTATTTTTATTTTAAATAAATTACTTATACACAACACAAATTCAAGTGGGACAACGCGCATGACAATGTTGTGAGGAGGGTGTGGGAAAATCACCCGGCAACTAGGTAACATCGAAAACAATACGATATTTTTTTTAAAAAAAATATGTTTTAAAATCTAATTTGTCACTATAGAAGTAGGTTGCGTGATTTTTTGTATGAAGCACAAAAAAAGGCAAAAAACAATACGAGAGATAGAGGTTTCCAAGGCTGGAACGACGTTGCGGTTTGGAGGGATTATAAACCGCTACACATCCCGAAAGATATTTGGCCGTAATAAATTGAGCACGTGACGTCTGATCGGTTCACACGACGCTCATAGTCCGGTGCTGGCAACCAGTACCGGCAAATTCATTGTTCACTGACAACGTACACCGACGGCTCCGTTCCATTTGCTGCACATGCGAAACGGATGGTAAGATTAATTTAAATGAAATATATCGTTAAATAATTTGTTGTTACTTAATTAATTTTTTTCTTGCAGGCTACGTCTCTTGGACGTGAGCCAAGCCCAATGGAGCTGTTTGTAGAGACGAACATGCGGAGTCAAGACCGCCAAAAAGGGGTGTAACAATTCGTTGAGAACCGCGCTCAACACTTTATGGTATGTTCGTTCAACCATTTTATTTTGTAAGTTATTATTTTTATTGAATTGAATATGATGATTTCTTTTTTCATTTTCAGGAGACCTATAATAGTCGGTTGAGGGAGAGATATGGGGATGATCCTTCGACCCATCCAGATTTTGATTCGGATTTGTGGATGGAGGTAAGATCGTCCGGTGGACCCTATAAAAATCAGGTGTACGGGCTCTCCAACACTACGGACGAGAACTTGCGGGCGGTTTGTAGTGTCTCAACCGTTGGGAGCTCCCAATAAGTATCGAGCACCAAATCTAAGGAGTTTGTGACCTTACAGCAACACACGGCTCATCTCATCGAACAACATCAACAACTATCGACGAATTATGAGCAAAACACGGCTCATCTCACCGATAAATACGAGCAACTCTCGGTGAATTATGAATAATTTCGCCAAATGGTCATGAACTTGACATCACAGAGTGTTGATACTTATGCGCCCTTTTTTTGGCCGTATGATCCAGGGAACAACTAGCCTCCTCCTCCTTCTCCACTAGCTCTGCCATTGTGCTAATTTAAATTATTTTTTTTAAACACATTCAATTTGTAATTAATATTATTTAACTTTATTTTTTTATTTTTGATGTTTAATAAAATTTTATTTGCATAATTGTTTTTTTTACTATTAATTTATATAATTTTTTATTTTTTATTCTAAATAATTTTAAAAAACAAATTTAAAAATACACACCGACGAATTTGCAGATGGATACAGTCCGTCGGCATTTCATAGAGAGTGGTGGAAATGCACACTCACCGACGGATCTACAGACGAATAGAGTCTGTCGGCATTTCACAGAGAGTGGTGGAAATGCACACTCACCGACGACGTTGGAGACGGATAGAGTCCGTCGGCATATGCTACTATCACTAATGGAATAAATCTGTCGGTATATTTCAAGCGAGAATTTTTTTTTGGCGTGCATTTTTCATCTATAAAACCATTGGCAATATTTTTTTTAAGACAGATGTAGCGACGGAATGTGGTATTACCGACGAAAGGGATGCCGATGGACACTTTCCTTTGGTGATTTAGTCGGTAAAAAATTTACCGACGGAGTCTTAATCTTACACCGACGGATTAGATCCGTCGGTAAAACTGTGAAATCTTGTAGTGAAGGAATATTTCACTTGTTTGTAATGAAATCTCGTAGGTAATGAAATCTTATTTTAATGTGCTTACTTCTATCATGAAACACGTAATTCTTTGCTAAAGCAATAACTGATGAGTTATCCAAATAAATTTTTTTAGTCTTCTTTTGTGGCATTCGCAACTCTTTCAATAATTTTCTTAGCTATATGGAATGACAAACACATGTTATAGCAGTTACATATTCAACTTCACAGGTTGATAATGTGATTATAGATCACTTCTTCGAACTCCATGTGAATGTTGTGTTTCATGTGGAGAAGACGAAACCCGTAGTGCTTTTTCTATCATCCATATCTTTAGCCCATTCATTACCACTATAACCCATAAGTTAGAGTAACCATAGAATAAGCCAAAATCTATGGTACCTTTGATATATCAAAGATTTCACTTCAAAGCTTTAAGATGAGTCATAGTTGGTGTCTTCATGAACCTGCTCACAAGCCTTACTCCAAAAAGAATATATGAACGAGTGCATGTCAAATATCTCAAACTCTCAACTATGCTCTTAAATGTTGTAGAATTTATCTGCTCTCTTTCATCATTCTTTAGCAACTTCACTCTACACTCAATTGGAGTATTCACTTTTGCATAACCCTCAATCTCGCACTTCTAGAGAATCTCTTTTGAAAACTTCTCTTGACTCACAAAGATTCCTTTATCTCCATGGGTATATATCCAAATTCATCTTACTTCTCTTTTGCAGAGAATTTTTATAAGAGTGCTTGCGCACCTATGTCTTCTTGAAATTTGTTGACTCTTTTTTCCTGGACTTGTAGTTTTTCCATGAGACCTTGAATATTAAAAAAAATCCATATTCGGTGATTCCTTTATCACAACCATAACATAGTGGAATTTCTTTTGTAGTGAGCATAAGATCTTTTCTACCACACGTGTTTCTTTCTCCCCATATCTCATAAGATCTTTTCTACCACACGTGTTTCTTTCTCCCCATATCTTTTCATATGATTATATATGGCCAAAACTTTAGCAAAGTAATCTGAAATACTTTCTGATGCAAGCATATTTAATCTTTAAAATTCATCTTGTAACTTTTATAGGTGTGTCTTTCTTACATTATCAGCTCGTTAGTTTGATTGTTGCAAAAATTCACATGCTTGCTTGGCAGTGGTTGTGTTAGCCACAATCTCAAAGGTGACATCATCCAAACATTGGTGGATGATTATAAGTATTTGTTGATCCTTTCTTCCTGCCTTTTGCACTACCTCTCTTTAAGCTAAAGTCAACATTACTTCTTCTATAGGCTCCTTGAAGCCTTTTTTTTAACCATTTCCAACACATTTTGAAAACTTAGTCAAGCTTTCACGTGAATACATCAAATTTCATATTTTATCAAACGAGAACATTGAAGTGGGAAGTTTGTTTTGGTCATGTCAAACAATTAGAACAAGTTCTGATACCACTTGTTGAAAGAAAAATTATTAGAGTAAAAACTTATGGACAATAATGCAAAATAGCAAAGCTAAAGAATAAGAAGAAAATTTGAGAGGAATGAATGTTTCATTAAGTATTTTCTCTTTTATACATCTTTTTTTTATTACATTTATGCATTATGCTTCTGATTACAAGCCTATTTATAGACCTAAATTCCTAGACAATCAAGGAATTATACTCGGCAAAGAAAATCTTATTCTAAACAGGAAAAGTCATTCTGTCGACTTAACTAATCAACCGGTTCATTTAATTTAACCGGTAGATGATTCTGAACCAGTAAATCAGTTTTTTTATTTTTCAAAAAAAATCAGAAATCTAATTTATTTTTAACAATGTATAGGGTATTTGTGCGACGAATATTGTGAGCGGTTGATTCAAATTTGTTTGCATTTTGAGATCCTGTGTCTACTGTAAACATTTTAAGGAAAACTACAGGCATGATGGGATTCTTCCACGGTCTACTGCTAACACTGCAATATAATCTTTACCTAATCTGACAGCGATCAATTCGGCAGTTTATCGTGTTTTTGCTGGCTATCATGTTTTTTTTTTTTTAGAATTAAAGAATGATTGATAGGACTTTAATTAACAGATCAAGCATAGTTTTAAGATACGGTCCGGTGGTCGGCCCAGTCCAAGACTCGGGTTCCGGGTTTTGACCGGGTCACCGGGTTTTGATCGAGTCACCGGGTTACTGGGTTGGCCGGGTTAGTTCTTTTTTTAAAATCAAAACGACGTCGTTTTAGTAAAAAAAAAAAAAAAAAAGTCAACGGATTTGCAACTGGGTCTTGACCGGGTTTTGCCGGGTCAACCAAGTCGCCGGGTCACGCCAGGTTTTTTCTCCCCTCGTTTTTTTTCAACCCGGTCCAGTTCCAGCCCTGGGTCGGCCGGGTTTTAAAACTATGAGATCAAGTAATGAAAAAGATTCAAAACAGCAATCTTAATTACAAGTGTTGGAAATTTTTCATGTCATCCATTAATTAACCTCTTTTTAAGTTTATGATCTATGAGAATTCCACAAAATTCATTCAATTTCTTCAACTTGCAATCTAGAACTCGATCATTTTCTGAGTTAGCAGAGAAGATACCATAGTGTTTTCTTTAATTTAGAAATGTTAAACTATAGGATATAGGATTTCCAGTAAGGG
>Ga0307509_10010146_pt1 | contig 11597 bp, 10 predicted proteins | sample 10_EM_MG_FD_202245 | JGI IMG/M metagenome (GOLD analysis project Ga0307509, IMG submission 202245) | Populus trichocarpa ectomycorrhiza microbial communities from riparian zone in the Pacific Northwest, United States - 10_EM | ecosystem: Host-associated > Plants > Roots > Unclassified | place... | reverse complement strand
CTGTTGAGAGATTACCCACCTTTGAACGGATTACTACTGCTTTATTTGAGGAGCAAGATTGCACTGCGGCAAATGGAGATGCTAAGGGGAAAACAATTGTCAATGTTTCCAAACTTGGGGCTCAGGAGCGGCATGTGTTCATCGAGAAGCTCATCAAGCACATTGAAAATGATAATCTCCGATTGCTGCGGAGACTTAAGCAAAGGATTGACAAGTAAACATTCCTTTTACTTTTCCCTCTTCAAAGATATGCAGGTATTATCGTCATACATATTGAAGTACACTTGGAAATGTTGCTGTCTTCGATAAAGAATTTCGCTGTATCGATGGGTTTCCTTGGAGTACTGTCAGCTTTTATGTCGTGCATGGCTTATCTTTAACGCTTATTTAGCCTGATTGCATATCTATTGGATCGTTTCATTGATTTAGCTTCAATTATGTTTTCCAGAGTTGGTGTGAAGTTTCCCACTGTGGAAGTGAGATACAGAAATCTTTGTGTTGAAGCAGAATGCGAGTTAGTTCACGGAAAGCCTCTACCCACTCTGTGGAACACTGCCAAGAGCTTGCTCTCTGTAATGACCTGCGTATAACAAGAATAAGTTGTCTAATTCTCTTTTTATTCATCACTGCTCATTGGATCTTCTAAACTCTTAAAAATTCAAATGTTGTAACGTGGAAAGGATGTCTTTTTGACCTGACAGTTGAAAGTGACGACAAGTGTATGAATGTAGAACACGTGCATAATTCAAACAATTCACGTTTGGGGTCTTTTCTGCTGAAATCTAGTCATTTACCAGTCGAAGTACATACAATCAAGTAGTTTATTTCCATGTGTATATTGCTAACTCCCTTTGAGCTTTTTGTTTGTGGCAGGGGTTTGCCAGTCTCTCATGCTCAAAACGGAGAACCAAGGCAGGCATCTTAAAAGATGCCGGTGGCATTCTTAAGCCAGGAAGGTAACTGTCAAATATGCTGGTGTTTATTAAGTTCAATTAATGGTTGAACAGGCACACCTCAGCCGTTAGTCTCATCCTTTTGACATGATAAACTAGTATAAGAAAATTGGCAACCGATGAAATTGCTGTTTCTGTTCAAGATTTATTTCCTTGCAGTTGCTGAAAAAGGAACAAAGAAAATAACAGGTGGCCCAAAAACTTGAAGATTTCTCTAAGATTAAAACAGATCAGAAATGAATTTTGGGAAAAGAATATTGCATTACTCCTAAATCAACTTCCTACTTGAGCAGCATATACCAACAGGAGATTTTGCTGACAAATTTCCGTCTAAACTGTTTTTCATTGAGATAGAAAGTTTCAAATGTTGCAAATTCCAATTGGTATCTCCTCCATTCAGTAACCCATATATATTTTACTGATTTTTCAGACAGATTAGTCACTAAAGTATTTTCTAGATTTTGTAGGAATATATACTCTCAGCTGCTTCATTTTCTTGCTGCAGAGATTCTTAAGTTTCTCATTTCAACTTATCTTTGTTGCAGAATGACGTTATTGCTCGGCCCCCCAGGATGTGGCAAAACCACTTTGTTGTTGGCTCTGTCTGGGAAACTAAGCCATGCTCTCGAGGTTTCTTAGTGCTTGTCAGTTGTACAAATGAGTAAAAAATTTAACCAGAAGAAAAGAACAGAATTCTTAGAGAACTTTCCCCAAAAAATTTGAAACTTGGTCTCGTGTCGCATTTTCTAACAGCACACCGATACCAAACAGAAAGCATAAAGCTTTCCTCAAACAAATCTAAACTGAGCATTGCGTTTCAGATTATTTGCTTTTATGTTTCTCTGACCTATGTGTTCTTAAACAGGTCTCGGGAGAGATATCTTACAATGGTCACAGCTTGGAAGAGTTTGTTCCTCAGAAATCCTCAGTGTATATAAGCCAACACGATCTGCATATTCCAGAGATGACGGTGAGGGAAACAATTGATTTTTCTGCACGTTGTCAGGGCATAGGAAGCAGAGCTGGTAAGAATTCTTTAGACACACAAGTGATAATTTTGATACTCAAATCAAACTCTCAACTTAGTGCAACTGAATAAATCTTTCCTGGTAGATATCATGATGGAAGTCATTAGAAGAGAGAAGCAAGCGGGGATACTTCCAGATCCTGATGTGGATGCTTACATGAAGGTGCGTGTGAAACTTTAAGCATGTCTGAAATTTTACTTTCTACTTTCACAAGGTTCCGCGAAAGGTTGCAGAAATAGGTTTCCCTCTGCCCAGGGTCAAAACTCTTGGAAGTTAAACATGAACGACCATGTTCAAAAAGTTAATCAAATTTTACCCGAGTTTAGTTTGTTTGCCTTTATTAATGACTGCGTACGATAGCCAGTGTTTTATGGGCACAACAATAACATTCCTCGCTTTGTCACAGGCAATATCAGTTGAGGGACTGAAAAGTACACTTCAGACAGACTACATATTGAAGGTGGTTTACTAGATTTAATCTATGGCGCTGAACTGCTGAAGTATTTATGTTTTCTTCACTTCTTGTTGAAACAGGGTCTTATTTCTATGTTATCATCAACACAATTTTTTCTTTCTTTCAGATTCTAGGACTTGATATTTGTTCTGATATAATGGTTGGGGATGCCATGAGAAGAGGTATCTCAGGTGGTCAGAAGAAAAGGCTGACTACAGGTAGGGTAGGTTTGAGATAAGAATTGATATTTTAACGAATTTAGCTCTGTTCATTTGAGAACTTTTGAAGCAAAATTGAGAAGTCTTGACGTGCTGGGTTCAACCGTTCATTCGAGTACGCTGGCATCCATTAACTTTCTCTTGGTTTTCCTGCACAGGGGAGATGATTGTGGGGCCCGTGAAAGCACTCTTCATGGATGAAATATCAAATGGCTTAGACAGTTCAACCACTTTCCAGATTATGTCTTGTATGCAGCATTTGGCTCACATTACTGATGCAACTGTATTGATTTCCCTACTTCAGCCAGCACCGGAGACCTTTGATCTATTTGATGATATCATTCTAATGGCTGAAGGGAAGATTGTTTATCACGGGCCACGTTCTACTATTAGCAAATTTTTTGAAGACTGTGGATTCAGGTGCCCTGAAAGAAAAGGCATAGCGGACTTCCTCCAAGAGGTGTCTTTGAGCTTCAGGTTTTATCTTCATCCATACACATTGCCAAAACGGAGTTCTCTCTTACTTTGCTATTTTTCTGCAGGTTATCTCAAGAAAAGATCAAGGGCAATACTGGCACCGTACTGAACAACTTCACAGTTACATACCAGTTGACCAGTTTGTTAAGAAATTCAAAGAAAGCCAGTTTGGTGAGAAGCTAGACAAGGAGCTGTCAAGGCCATTTGATAAGTCTAAAAGCCACAAGAATGCCTTAACCTTCTCTAAATATTCATTAACAAAGTGGGAACTCTTCAAAGCTTGCAGTATGAGAGAATTTCTTATGATGAAGAGGAATTCTTTTATATACGTGTTAAAATCTATACAGGTATCTTCCTACATGCTTTTAAATTTTCCATGTATAATATACTTTTATGCAGCCTTGTTATATCTGAAAATATCTCTGATTCTCTCTCTGCAGCTAGTTATTGTTGCTTCAATATGTATGACAGTCTTGCTGCGTACAAGAATGGGTGTTGATGAGATCCACGCAAATTATTACATGGGTGCTTTATTCTATGCCCTTGTTATATTAGTTGTTGATGGAGTTCCAGAGTTACAGATGACTACCTCCCGACTTGCAGTTTTTTATAAGCAGAGAGAGTTATACTTTTATCCTGCTTGGGCTTATGCGATCCCAGCTGCTATTCTTAAAGTTCCACTTTCTTTAATGGAAGCTTTTGTTTGGACAGCCCTTACTTACTATGTCATTGGTTACAGCCCTGAGCTTGAAAGGTGAACATCAGATACAGAGTGAAAATTATCAGCAGATAAAATGTAGAATGGCTGCTAATTACGGTGCAAGAGAAAGAGTACTGTAGATTGAGAATCTAACTCACAGATTCTGCAGCTGTGCATATCATCATCATCATTATAATTTTAGACAAATGAAAAAAATAAATACTGTGCAAAACTTTTAACTTGGAAGAGCAAATATGTTAAAATTCTGAGATGTTTTTGAATGAGATAATTGTTCATAGGATGCAAGGAATAGAGAACCTGCTACTTGCTGAGAACAACTGAATTATGTGTCTTGCAGTTTCTTTCATTACTTGTATTTCAGAACTTATTATATCATAAATTCCTTCATTCCTGTGATAAGTTGTTGTGTTTTCAGGTTCCTCCGGCAATTTCTTATACTATTTCTGTTACATTTAGCATCATTATCCATGTTTCGTTTTGTTGCTTCAATCTTCCAAACCGCGGTTGCTTCAATGACAGCTGGAAGTATCGCTATTATGGGTTGTTTACTATTTGGTGGCTTTGTAATCCCAAAACGTACGATTTCCCATAATCTTGTTAATAGAATCTTCAGATGACTGTTCTGAACAACTTATCCTATTGCAGCCTCTATGCCTGCTTGGTTGCAATGGGGATTTTGGATTTCTCCAATAACATATGGTGAGATAGGTTTGACGACAAATGAGTTTCTTGCTCCTCGATGGGAAAAGGTATTTAACTTCTCTAGCTTTCAGTATGTAGGTTCTCTTAGGCCTCCAATAATATGTTAGAACTTAGAACTAGGGTACAAGGAAACTTTTCATGAGTGTAATATAATACTCCTACTGGACCCAAACACTCTCTATTGAGTTGCTTATATAATGATGTGGGGGGGGGGGGTGGATTTTTTCCTGCTCCTCATGTACCATCAGGTAGAGCATGAGAAAAGTTCTCGTAAAACTAGAAGTTGAGCCATACTTTTCTTGAGAATCTCATCTCAATATTTCTTTTTGAAACTTGAAAAAAGAATGGAAAGGAAAAGATACTGTTGGTGTTTGTTTAAAGGGATCGATTTCCTATTACTTGTTACTAGTGATAATTAGATGAAGAGTGAAGAGTGTTTTCTGTAATTAGTATGCACATGTGAAAATGAGAATCTAATCATACTTGAAGAAAAAGCCATTTATTTTCAATTTTATCCACAGATTGTGTCCGGTAACACAACCATAGGGCAACAAACACTAGAAAGCCGAGGGTTAAACTTCCATGGCTATTTTTATTGGATATCAGTTGGTGCCTTGATGGGGTTGGCTTTACTTTTCAACATTGGTTTTACCTTGGCTTTAACGTTCTTGAAACGTAAGTTCATCTTCTAGTTCTTAATAATATATTTTAAATACAATGTGTATTCCATGCTAACCAAATACATCAATATGGATTCAGCTCCGGGAAACTCTAGAGCTATCATTTCTTATGAGAGGTACTATCAACTACAAGGGAGAAAGGATGATGTTGATGGTTTTGACGAAGACAAAAAACTCCACAGCGCTAATGAATCTAGCCCCGGCCCTAAAAAAGGTGCTTGTTTTGTCATTATTCCGTTACTTGTAGGTTTGTCTTTTTATATAGTCTACATGGTCAGTACTGGCATAGATAAGTATCTCCCGCACCTTTTTAAGTGGTGCCATCAATAAATCTTGCAGGAAGGATGGTTTTACCTTTTGAACCCCTTGTGATGACATTTAAGGACGTGCAATATTATGTTGACACCCCCTTGGTAATTATGATAAATCTAATTTATGTTTGAGTTATGAATAGCCATAAAATACTGGGAGCAACTTATGTCTGCAAATGTCATTGTTTTTTTGCCTCAGGAAATGAGAAAACGAGGTGTTTTGCAGAAGAAGCTCCAGCTTCTATCCGACATTACTGGTGCATTCAGGCCCGGTATTCTTACAGCACTGATGGGGGTTAGTGGAGCCGGGAAAACGACTCTTATGGATGTTCTTTCTGGAAGGAAAACTGGTGGTACTACTGAAGGAGAGATTAGGATTGGCGGGTACCCAAAGGTTCAAGATACATTTGCTAGAATATCCGGTTATTGTGAGCAAGCAGACATACATTCCCCTCAAATAACTATAGAAGAATCTGTAGTTTTCTCTGCTTGGTTGCGGCTCCCATCTGTCATTGATCCGAAAACTAAATTTGTATGATATATTTTCAATTAGAGTTAATAGCTTGATCCTAGAGTTTCCCTTTAAGATTGAGTTTCACTGAACTCTGGATTTTCTCGTGACTTCCTCTCCAGGATTTTGTCAATGAAGTCCTTGAAACTATTGAGCTTGATGGGATTAAGGATTCTTTAGTAGGCATTCCAGGAATTAGTGGTTTATCAACTGAGCAGCGTAAACGACTGACTATAGCTGTGGAGCTAGTTTCCAATCCATCTATAATATTTATGGATGAGCCCACATCTGGCTTAGACGCAAGAGCAGCTGCGATTGTTATGAGAGCAGCGAAGAACATAGTTGAAACGGGAAGAACAGTTATTTGCACAATCCACCAGCCAAGTATTGATATCTTTGAGGCATTTGATGAGGTAAAAAAATATGGGCACTTTGCATAAAGGAACATGACATGGTGAAATGGATGCCACCAAGTTCTCTCAATAAACAATCTATGGATCCGATGTAAATGCATGTTAATGTTCTTAAGACATTATTTTCACTGCAGTTGATTCTAATGAAAACTGGAGGACGCCTTATCTATTCTGGACAGCTGGGTCAGCGGTCAAGCGCACTCATTGAGTATTTTGAGGTCTGTTATACTAAAATTCTTTATTTAAACGTTTCTATTAATATAGCTGTCTTCCGTATGTAATACCTCTGGTTGCTGTCAACCTTCATATATTTTGACCTTGGTTCTACTTAACTGGATATCTTGAACAGAAAATTCCTGGAGTGCCTAAGATTAAGGACAACTATAATCCGGCAACATGGATGTTAGAGGTTACTTCTCAATCTGCAGAGGCTGAACTTGGGGTAGATTTTGGACAAATTTATGAAGGGTCCACCTTGTACAAGTAAGTACCAACGCTAGGATGCTCTATATCTATGTTGTGAAAGATGAAAATTCACCACTCTCTTTGACTGTATATTGCATCAATGGATCTGAGGTGGTCTTCGTTATTAATAAAGGTTTTCTCGGTTTGTGTTTGATTCATCTCTGAATTTCGGATTTCACATTGTCTAAATATGCGTATAAATGTTTGAAAGCTATTGAATATAACTCGCGAGTGATACTATAGGAGTCTCTTTCCTGACTGCAGGGAGAACAGGAAGCTGGTTGAGCAATTGAGTTCAAAAACTCCTGGTTCAAAGGACTTGCATTTTCCTACCCAATTTTCACAGAATGGCTGGGAACAGCTCAAAGCATGCCTCTGGAAACAGAACTTGTCTTATTGGAGAAGTCCTCCGTACAATCTGTTGCGCATTTCTTTCATATCTTCTGGAGCTCTTTTGTTTGGCGTACTGTTCTGGCAGCAAGGAAAGAATATGTAAGCCAATACATAGTCCTGATATTTAGTTGGATGTGTTTTTTAAATTGAAAAACGTTGTCATGATTCTTTCTGATTTTGTAGAAACAACCAACAAGACTTGTTCAGTATGCTTGGTGCAATGTACACGGCCATAATGTTCTTTGGAATAAACAATTGTTCTACAGTTCTGCCTTATGTTTCAGCAGACCGGACAGTTCTGTACAGGGAAAGATTTGCTGGAACGTACTCTGCATGGGCCTATTCATTAGCACAGGTCAGATCTCTCATGAAAACTGGTTTAATTCATTTCCTGTCAATTTTGTCAAGAAATACTGGTTTTAAGTTTCAATTTACAAACCAGAGTTGCATCTGTTATTTTAGGTAACTTGTGTTTTATTATTTTGCAGTTGTTAGTTGAGGTTCCTTACTTGTTCGCTCAATCAGTTATTTATGTGATTGTCACATATCCTATGATCGGTTACTCCTTGTCTGCCTATAAGATATTCTGGTCTCTCTATGGGATGTTCTGCACGTTGCTTTGCTTCAACTACCTGGGGATGCTGCTCATATCAGTGACACCAAATGCTCAAGTGGCTATCATTTTATGCTCAATCGCATTCACAACAATGAACTTTTTCGCTGGATTCATTGTACCGAAAAAGGTAATTAACATCGACTCTTAAGCTAGATTCATATTTTCTCCACTGTTTTCCTAGATGAATTCAATTTGCTTCAGTACGTCAGAAAGTCAAAATGCATATCTTAACAGATCATACATATGTCTGGCTTTAGGATCGCTACAACCAGTCCAACACGTATGGAGTTAACCAACAGTTGAAATCTATGGTTATCTTTTTCTAGAGTAGGGTTGTGTTTCTACGTACAGATGTTGAAATACATAAAACTGACTCGATTATGGTGCTCTTTTGCTTCATGCAGCGTATTCCAATGTGGTGGATTTGGTTGTATTATATTTGTCCCACATCTTGGGCATTAGAGGGTATGTTCACCTCGCAATATGGAGATCTGGACAAAGAAATATCAGTCTTCGGCGAAACCAAGACTGCCTCAGCTTTTATAGAGGATTACTTCGGGTATCGTCAAGACTTTTTGGGTGTTGTTGGTCTTGTACTTATCATCATTCCCATTGTCATCGCTTCTCTTTTCACTTATTTTATTGGAAAATTGAACTTCCAGAGAAGGTAAATTCTGTATTCATATTTGTCCATTATTGTATCCTTCGAGGTTAACATTGCTTATTTTCATGGAGAGGAGGAGAATGACTTGTGGTTAGACAGTTGATGACCATGGATAGCATGTAATCCATCCAGTTTTTTACGGTTTGTTGGGGTATTTTTGTGAGTGTGGTAGAAGTTGTTTTTTAAAATATTTTTTGTTTAAAAATATATTAAAATAATATTTTTTTATTTTTTAAAATTTATTTTTTATATCGATATATTAAAATGATTCAAAAAAACTCATAAAAAATTAATTTAAAGCTAAAAAATTTTAAAAAAAAAACTCAAAAAGATAGTTATACGTACTATAACGTTAGACAGAACCTTAGAATTAGACATATAATATATTTGAAGGGGTTAATTTGTAAGGATGTAATTGAATAGACGACACAACCAGAGGGATTAAAATAGACTTTAAGAGGAGCCGAGCCATGGTCCCCTCCCGTCCTAGAGTAGCTCTGCCCCTGATGCCTGGAGTTCCCATTTTAAACATCGAATATATTTTTCCATGGTTTATCGATGAGTATTAACTCAGTAAGTATGTCCTATTGTTGGATTTAGTTTAAATTCCATTATAAACCTTAAAAAGGTATATCAAAAGGTATTGAAATAATATGTTTTTGTATTTAAAAATTGTTTTTAAAAATTTTTGAGTTTTTTTTAATTATCTTTTTGTAATTTCCGACCGTTTTGATGTTTTAATATTAAAAATAAAATTTTAAAATAAAAATATATTATTTTAATATATTTTTAAATAAAAAAAAAAACAATTATTCAACTCATCAAACTCTAACAGCCGAACTCAACACTCTTTCATCAATTACGTATGGAACTTCGTTGATTCCCTACTGGGCGTATCCACAAGTACTTTTGGTCTGGGCATTTAAGATGGGCTATACTGTTTTCCTTTCTTTTGGATACTTCTTGCCTGGCCCAATTCCCATGTATTTGTCTGGGCTTGGCTCCTCGTGACATGAAATGATACCCGCTTTTTAAGAAAAGAAAGGAAAGCAAAGGGGATTTAAAAAAAAAAAAAAAAAACAATTCCCCCTTAATAATAGGATCAAAGTTAATTTTTTAAATGTTTTTTTTAGAAAATTATTAAACATTTCGGTTGTTTAGAAATGTTTAATAATTGGTTTAACAATATAGATTTTATGTGTGCTTTCATGCATGTTTAGCGCTGCGGCTGCGACTGCATTTATAGAAAAACATTGTAGTCATGTATTTGGTTACGGTCTAAATGCATATTACTATTTGTGGGATCCATGATCATATGCAGTTAAACCACAAAACAACCAAAAGCAACTTCAAGTTGCTTTTTGTGCTGAGTTGCAAATTGTGCTTATAAACACATTAAACAGAGGCACATAAGAAGAAGAATAGATACAGAGCAGGTAAACAAAGGCGCGGAAGAAGAAGACCATAAACATAGCAGTGAACAGCACCGCCAACCACTGCTCTTCCTCTTTTCCTTCTCATTCTCCTTTCCTTCGTCTTTTGCATTCTCTACTATTCACGTTGCATGCGAACAATGGAGAGCAGCTCACCACCAGCCTCCGTCGTTTCCACCGCCAGCCACTTCTCTTCCCCTTCCCTTTCTCCTTCGTCTTTTTGCATTCTCCACTGTTCGAAGAAGAAGAACAGAAATAGAGCACAGTGGATAGCAGCTCCCTTAGCTCACCACCCACCTCCGCCATTTCCACCGCCAACCATTGCTCTTCCTTTTCCCCTACTCCTTCTCCTTCGTCTTCTGCATTCTCCATTGTTCATGTGAATAGTGGAGAGCGTATCTATTGTTCATGGCTGGACCGGGTCCGGCCCAAACCTAAATGTCAGGTGTTTGGGTCCGACCCAGTAAAATAGAAAAAATCCAAAAAAAATTCTAAAATTGTGTTTTATTTGAAAAAATAGTGTTTAATATTATTCAATGACACTACATAATTATATTAGAATTAGATCGTATGATGACGTAGCATTTGCAAAATTTGATTGCAATCTCAATTTTGTTACTGATGATATTTTACCTGATGTTGTTGCACGCTCAGGAAGTCATGAAAACTGTAGTCTTTGCCATATGGATTTCGTACGTGATGGAATTGCAAATAGTTTAATGGAACAATAAAAAATACTTTATATAAAGTATTGTTTATTTCATTGTGTAATAGCAATAGTTAAATCTATAATATTTCAATTAAAAACCATCAATATTAGTATATGTCTTTTTTAGTTATTTTATAACCTCAATTTGAAAAGCATTATTAACCAAACACATTAAACTACTTTTTGTTCAACCTCAATTTCAACCACAGTTTTAACCAAATATATATTTTTCAAAACCAACCTCAACTAAAAGTACTTTTTATAAAACAACTTTTTTCAAATCACAATAACTACCACAATACCAAACACGCCCGAATCATCCCTGAGCTTTTGGTTTAAATGTAAAACGAATATTCTTCCCTTTCAGGTGAGAGGTAACGAATTTCAATCAGACTCTTGAAGGGGACGAGAGCTGAGGGGGAATATTATTTCCCTTGTTGAAGGAATCACATGTTTTGCCTGATGTGTACACAACAAACTCTTTGTAGTAATAAGATATATTTTTTTTTATATTAAAAATATTTAAATTATTATTATTTTACTTCAAACTAATATTTTTTAATATTTTTAGATTATTTTAATGTGTTGATGTTAAAAATAATTTTTAAAAATTAAAAAAATTATTTTGATATATTTTTAAGTAAAAAATATTTTAAAAAGTAATTATAAAAAAAAACAAAATAAAGTAGAATGGGATATTTACAAGAAGATCGTGTGAACGTGGAAATGGGCGAAAAGAAAAGGGAAATTTCTAGTGGCTCGGCTTGCCAGTCGTTGCTATCTCATCATATTCCACTGTGACTGCGGGGACAAAAATGAGGTGGATCCAGGTCATCCATGACATCGCAA
>Ga0307509_10010145_pt1 | contig 11598 bp, 8 predicted proteins | sample 10_EM_MG_FD_202245 | JGI IMG/M metagenome (GOLD analysis project Ga0307509, IMG submission 202245) | Populus trichocarpa ectomycorrhiza microbial communities from riparian zone in the Pacific Northwest, United States - 10_EM | ecosystem: Host-associated > Plants > Roots > Unclassified | place... | reverse complement strand
AAGTTCTACATCATCAACGCCCCGTGGGCTTTCAGCGCCGTATGGGCCATTATCAAACCCTGGTTGGACGAAGTCACTGTTTCGAAAATCAACATCCTTGGCGGAGGATACAAGGACACGCTATTGAAGCAAATCCCAAAGGAGAACTTACCGAAGGAGTTTGGCGGTACATGTGAGTGTGTTGGAGGGTGCTCGATGAGCGATGCCGGCCCATGGAACCCCACGCCCACAGCGTAATCTCGCGATTGATAAATGGGTGCATTTGATCTTAGCTTGGTTTGGGCATAAATTAGGGCCTTGCGTGCACTCTGTTTCCCTCGTGTCCTTCTTTTTGCCTATTCGTTATTCTGTGTTGCGCTGCAATCTTTCGTTGTTGGTTGGGAATCGGAGACCATATGTACTGCGCACAGGAAATGCATAATTAGTATCGATATATTTATTACCCTTGTCAACGTATTTCCCTTCTAAAGACTAGAACTGCCCGACTGTGAGTGTTCATCATTCAGTACTCAGTATTGAAAATATTGAATGAGGTTACTCAGGAGGCTGGCACAAACTGGTCAAATGATGGGTTGACGGTTTGCAAGACTGTTTCTTTCAAAGTTCAACCACGCCCCCAATGGATCGAAATTTGGGTTGCTGACGCTTTTGAGTCTCGTCTGTAAAAGACTGGGTAATTCCCTCTAACGAACTATTAGTATGTCAACGAAGCTTTCTCGTCTTTCTTGATGGATCTAAAGAGGGGTTGCATCGACAGGCATCCGACATCGACGTCTAGTAGCCCACAAGCTCGGATATCATGATTAGGCTCATACCTCTTTCGCCTTGCGACTGATAAGGCTTCTTATCTGCGAGTTTCCCGCACATCCTGACCGGACCTTCTGCTCTGAACAACATAGTACACAATGGGAAGTTTGGTCGGTATTACTTTTCGTATTGCGCGAAAGGACTCAGCTAGAAAAATGCCCTTTTTTTTTTTTTAGGAAAGGACTAGTAGGTGACGATCCTCGAATAAAGACTAGTTACCTGACGATAATTTTGTTCAGTACTACAAATGATGCCCCAACCCTCGAAGCAGCATCTTTTAACACCATGTTCGCTGCTGGACCCGACTCGCAGCGTGCCTTTGCCATGTTATTTGAAGGGGACAGGTGGATGATCCCTCGAAATTCGATTACCAACGTGCTCTATTACGATTTTGTACGTGTACTCTAAGATGTTTCTTCGATCTTTTGGTTGTTGAATGATAGCCTCACGTCTGTTCTTGGGCGATTGATCACTTTGCCGGTTATCGATGGAGAGTAAGGCTTCAAGCTTCATGTCTGAAATGCTGCCCTCGTATTGACTGGTCCCTTTACCACAGAGCAACACACAATATCAACGTTAATTCGATCGAATTCCTGGAGTTAGGGAGGCTATGGTCGTCTTCCTCCTTGATAGATTTTGCCAGCTGTCTTACTCCAACGAGCCTGAACGCGAATGCAGAGAATCTGGTCGGTAACCGTATGTTCTGCGCGGAGGACTACATGGTGGGCACCTTTCTTGCATCGATCAAACGTTTCTTACCACGAAATTTTATCAAGGTCCATCGTGGATCGAATTGTGTGACATACCTAAATATGTTCTCGAATACGGAGTGTATCAATAGTCGAGACGTTGGTCTAAATTTGATCTTACTCGTAGGTATATAACTTATAAACCTAAACTCACGCCCCTTCAGCCCAAAGGGTTGGTGTGGTTTACACGAACTGTATCTTGTTGGGAACGAATGCTATGAAGACGCCTCAACAGCCGAAAAGTCTCATGTTCCAGCTCCTAAGCGGCGGGGTTGTGAGGAGTAGTGTTACCCAAACGTTGATTGTATTTCCTTCATATTTTTTTTACGACATTCTTGCTCTTGGCGGGTCAAATTAGCCATCTTGATACTTATATGAATTTCTTTTGAATCACTGGTATCGCACACAATATCCTTGATGAAGACCAAGAAAGACGGGAATAGCGACATTTCAAACAGACTGACTACAGTAAGCTTTTTTTTGTAAAAAGGAAGAAAGAAAAAAGCCAAGAACGTCATGTAACCACTTGGAATACAAAAGCGACCTCGAAGGGAAAGTGATCTCGAATTAGTTGCGTATTACTTTGAACGCAATGCAAGAACGGACCTGATAAAATATTGACCCCCCGATTCTTGAAAACACGAACGCTGAGCGCTCGCATGGGTGGTGACATCACGAAGATGTCAGAGGGAAAAAATTGTGGGCACGGAGAAAAGATTTCCCCGCCCAATTTTGCACCGCAGGGCCAACTTCTTCATCTCACCAGCAAAGACCACTTCCCGGAGCCCCCAGATATCCAACACACTCTCGAAGCGCAAAGGCTACCCCCGCCACGGTGCAAGCCCCGAGGACATAATACCTACGCGTTCACCTATCCTTGCTCCATGAGCCATCCCGTGTTCATTACAACTGCGGGACAACTCGCCATTCCTGCATGGCTTCCTATCGTCCACAACTGCCCGCTCAAAGAGCCACAGACGGATGTGTCAGGTAGGATCGACCCCCTGGGGCAGGTTTCGGGGTCGCTTACCAACATCTTGACCTCTCGCGGGAGCGTACAGAAGCCCACTCGCCTCGCATGATCAAGGCGAAGAACCTCATTCCGTTTTCCTGTGCGTACATGTGGCCGATATCCAACACCATGCACTCGCAAACCGTGACACCCTCATCGATGGTTACCGCCGAGTCTCAGATGACGATCCGAAGATCCACGCAGCAAGGCGACCTTTCTCGTAGTCGTTCCAAGAATATACCAACAACTACACGCGAGAACGAATCTCTGTTACAACAGGTACCTTATTAGGACACCCTTTTCCCTCAGGAGTTGCAACTGCAGCTGAGGGCAAAAAGACCAACATACGAAAGAGAACCGTGAAGAGTGTGGCTCAACAAAAGAATCAGGCGAGATGTCCGCGACTCATTGGGCACCATGACCTGCGAGGATGAGAATCGGATGGAAAACAGACCAATGGTTCAGAAAACAAAACAAAGAACACCGACCAAGAACAATACTTGGGTCTTCGCAGACCATCTGCGACAAGGGGATGCTGGGGCTATCCGTCCGTCACAACCAGGAGGTACGGGTCAACCACTGCCGACTACCGCTGAAAACAGAGTATCAAGAAAGTCAATTCAAAATGAGGAATGAGTTACTAGTGCAAGCAAGCAATCGCAGTCGACCATCTTGTATAGATGGACCGAGTTGGGGGCGTGTGGAAACCTGAGGAAGAAGTTATCCCTAAAAGAATGGGCGAAGGGAGCTGGGCCGGAACCTGCTTGCAAAACGTGAGTGTATCGCCGTACCAAAGCGCACCATGGACTCCAGTCTTATATTGACTCCAAAGGGCCGCTTTCTTGTGTGTCCTAAACCAAACGTGCGGTGTCGACGTGTCAATTCCTAGAAAGGCCCGCCACGGCGCCCTGAAAATTTCGTTGCGTTCGCCGACGCTTTTGGACTTCTCCAACAGCTCTCCCAATACGCCCACAAGAGGCCACAAGGAAAACTGAAGTAGCCCACGGCGAATGAAATTCTGCGAAAACATCGCCGGGTTTTGAGACTGACGCCTGCCATCGATGACAGCTGCTGCCCAGGGAAAGAGCCAGGGGCTCCGACCACCACCGTCCTGTGTGGGAAATCGATACAACGCGAACGATGTCTGGGGTGGCCTGCTTTATCCTGCGAAGAAGTGTGAAGGTGCGCGATGTTGGAGGACATCGCGGGTGAAATCAAGTGACTGAGTGACGATGGGCGAAGGCGATCTTGGTGAAGACCTGTGCGATACCCATGTTACGTTTGTGCCAAAGTCGTGTGCCGAGGGTGTGCGAGAGCTCCTCCATATTTTCCCATCCTCCTTGATAAGGCGACGCCTTTCTGGTGCTGTATGCGCAATCCTTGAATGTCGAAGGCCATGGTCCCATGTGTTTCCGATATTGCCTTCCCATTATCAAACATGGTGATAGCAACATCATGGAATGCATACTACTTGGTTCTCCTGCCACCCTGCGAAGGTGGGAGAATTTGCAAAGCAGCATTCTGTGCGGGTTTGATGTGATAACACGAATGCAAGAACAGGGGTCCCGAGGCTATACATACAAGAACCTGTACGGGGCCAGAACATACAAGGAGAGGTATCCGAATTCCACCACTTTCCGGAAAGGCGTTAGGGAAGGAGGCCAAAATATATCATCGAAGGTGAAAACCCCTCTTTGCGCACGAGGTAAGCGAGAACGTGTGGCATCCAGACTCCACCCCTTTGACCAAATCACACTTCCAGCGGCTGTCACTCTAGAGCCGATGGATAAATAATGCCCCTCAAAGACCGGAAGGTGGAAGATGGTGGTCATAAAAACTTTAGGGTTAGATGACACTTCAGGGTAGAAGTGGATCATGGTGGCTGAAGTGGCGGTCTTCCAGGACACGACGTGCTGCCACGAGTGGGAGGATTCCCGGAGCGTTAAAGGAATGGAAAGGCGGAAACCCGGGGTTTGTAAGGAAAGGAGGTTGGTTCATGGTGGTCGACTCATGAAAGACTCGCGACAACAAGTGGAGGCGTTGCCAAACAACGCGTACATAATTGCCAAATAGATGCAGCCGGGCCGGCTGATGACTCTATTCTAGCACAAAACCTCATGGTTGCATTAATACTGCTATCTAGCGGAACCCTATTCGACTCAAAAGCCTGGATCTTGTTTGGACAACGAGGCAAATCTGACGACTGCATGACTCTGTAGTGTCTGCATGGTGGCGGTCAGGTGTGCAAATTATGCCAGTCCCCGTCCCCACGTTTCTCGGTCCTTGATTACCTGTCAGACAGGAGTCGAGAGTCGATGCAAGGCGCGTTAATTCTTTTTTATTTTATTAAGAGCTGTGCCGGGCTAAACCAGCTCAATTCTCATATCCTATCTATTTTGCAACTTGAAACAGTGTGAACGACTCCATCGAAATTTGTTCTCGCCAGATTTATAACGTTCTCGGGGTTTCTCAACCCTGAACGTGCCAGTGTCTCGTTGCTCGGAAGCCAGAATTTCTTAAACCAAAATTAAGACCCTATCAATCTACCGAGCGTCATAATTTGGCCGGGTGTTATAGCTCTCGCCTTCTTTCATTCCTCTTTCTGGGTCCACAGCCATTCAAGATGACAACAGAGCTGCTTGAGGTTTGGATGAAACGCGATAGAACATTAGCCCGGTACATTGGTGCTTACTTGGTATGTGACCACTTGCCATTTGTTTCATGTAATTGGAATACCAATTGCTTTCTGATGTGGATCCAGTTTCAATTTTTTCTCTACGGTAAACTCTTCCGCGCCTAAATTGAACATTTTACTTAAGCATATCCGTTCTAGGATTATATACCACACTTTTCGCCATTGGCGTGTATGTGCTGTACATCACCTGTAGCGGCCCAATACGCTGGCCATTCTTGATCACTATCGTAGTCATATATTCGCTTGCAACAGCTGACGCCTTGTTCGCGCTTTATATGCTCATCCAATATTATCTGCGCGGCGGGGAGTTTCCTGTACTGGTTCCGCTTCCAAAAGTGTTAATCTTTGTAACAAGCAGGTGCGCCAGGATGCCTTCTTCCCTTACATGACCTTTAAAAAAAACTTTTTCATTCCAGCATCATTGCTGACTTCGTCATTGTACGTTTCTCAGTAGACAACCCTCTTCGACGTTGAAGTAACACCCAGCAGCTATTCAGGTGCTACGCGAGCTGGTATCGTCAGCAACGCATCTTTATAATTCCATGCATCTTATTGTTGTGTGTGTCGAGTAGGTTTGGGCCATTTTTTCCTTTTTTTTTTGCTGACAAGATTTAGTATGTGGTTACACGTTTGCTATTTCGACTTCTCCGCGCCTAAACAGACTCTTTCCCATTTATTCTTGGATGAACTTCGGTTTCAATGCCTGTCTAACCATGCTTATCTGTGAGTTCGCCAGCATGATCGAATGGATTGCGTTGACGTCTTTTGGTCTTTTGGCAGCGGGTAAATTATGGTGGTCAGCTCGCAGGACAAATTCGAGCCTCAGGCCTGAAATGAGAAGGAATTACTACTCTATAATCTCGTTGATGTTGGTGTTCTCCCTTCCAACTCATCGCTTACTCATTTCGCTTTGTGCAGCGTCGAGTCTGGCGCCATATACCCTGCCTATTTACTAGCGACGCTGACGGTTAAAGGGGTAGGTTAGGCGAACGCCATGCATTACCCATATGGCAGGCAAAAACCCTGACTGTTTCCCCTTTAGCCCTTTCTTCGCGCCGGGCGTAATCAAGTTGTAGTAAGACCGCCCCGTTTCGTTCGTCACAAACGACTGTGTACTGATGCCTTTATTTTCTTCAGGGAATAGTTCCTACCTTAATCATGCTACAAGCCAGTATCAGAATATGCAGTCAAGGAATTAATGATGCAATCGCCACACAGCGTAGATATGCGCAAAGCTCGAGCACCCCAGTTTTGGATTCGATCTTTAGTACAGTTGGCGCTAGCGCCCTGACGGCATCGCAGACACTGGAAAGCTACTCACCACGGGAAGGAGACGATCAACACGAGGAGGGCAGTGACGATGTATGAGTTAGGCGATGATGCTTATCGTTGGTCTCTTCTGAAAATGTGTATGGAGATTTCAGAGGAGCAATTCCGGATTGATGGGTCCCGTTTCCGTCTCGTTCCCGTCATTTGAATGAACTTTTGCATAGGAGAATCTCCCACAAATGGCTGGGTCGATCGCCAGTTTTAGGACAGATTTAAACTTTCGCCTGCAGGCTGATTATGGAACAAGAGGTCCGTTGAACGCATGTCTTAACGTGATTTATCTGGCATTCTGATATTTCTGGGGTCTTATTAGATTTTCGCACCGTCCATGACTTTGTTTGCAGGCTATATTCTTGGCGACATATATACTCTTTTGGATCCGGTCGGTAGAACTGCAATCGCCTCACTGCATGATGGTGTTGGGATCTATTCCCTGCCTCTCGATATCCTGGCGTTCGTAGTTTGTTCTTTATTCTCTCGTTCTTTCCTCCCTGACATTTCTTCCAGAAGAACAAGCCAGAAAATCCCTCAAACCAAGGAGTTCGAACAAAAACGGAACCTCGGCGCTTATCCTCCGGACAAAACACGCCTATTTTATCAATGTTGGGGTGAATTATCTGAGATAGCAAGGGTTACTAAAACGTTGTCTGGCACTTTAGGAACTTGGATAAAGGCAATCCCAACTCCTGGGAAAATGTCGCCTATCTGATTATCTTTCTCCCCCCAACTTGATTCAAAGTTCGTGGCCAATCACGCCTTTTGTTTGAGGGGTTTCCTATATCCCTGCTCTCGGTACTGAGTTTGGAGCACCTAATATATATAAACCTAGTCACGGCCTTCGGGGAGCAGGAAGCCGGTTGATACAATAATAACCGTCAGGCAGTCCTCGCATCCATGGACCCCTTCGTCGGCTACAGCTTTCCCTGGCGTCTTCAGATCCGACGGCCCCGGTGTGGGGATATGTAATATGTATGGCGCGACACAAGAGAACTACTGGACGTTGGCTTCGAAGCTCGGCATAACGAAAAGTGCCTAGACCTCCACTATAAATACTTAGCCATCTTCTTCTCAAGGTTGTCTGTTGGTTGTCTGTTTGTCCAGGGGTGCGATAAACGTTTCTTTTGCTCTTGCCGTTATTTGTTTGGCCTTGCGATAATCGACATTTGCCTGGTTCCACCTCCTACCCACTCTGGCACTCCCGTAAGACGGGCGACTCACTCGGGGGTGTTGGATATCTTGGGCGACCGTGGTCACCATGCGTCGTTCATTGATCCCGTTCTCGGAAAGGCCATGGAAGTCGAAATTTAAGTACCCAGCGATTCTCGTATGTGTAACATTCCTCTGCCCGATATGAGGTTCCTGATGCTTTTTTCTCTAGCTTGAAACCTTTCTATATGGTTTGTGGTCTAAATCATATTCGACTGCGTCTTGTTGACAGATGATTGATCATAGGAGTTTACCTGGTCATGTTTGGAAGCTGCGCATATTTACTCCTTCGACGGAATGTCACTCGGAGGAAGCTGCTGGCGGCTTTGTCGGTGCTTTTCCTGCTCGCCACTGCAGACATCATCATCACATTATTCTTCGTCTTCCATTTCGCTATTCCAAAGGATTTATCACGAGCCGCAATAGCACTTCAGGAGAGGGGCCACCCCAAAACATTGGGTGATCCCCTAAAGATTAAGTTTGGGTTTTACGTTGTAGCAAAGTATGTCCAAAATATTGCCGATTTTTTGGATTCTCAAGTTCCTTGCAGTGCCATTGCCAGTGGCCTTTTGGTAGGCCAAAACGCCTCGTCATGTAGTTTTTTCCTAACCTCCTACCAGGTGCATCGTTGCTATGAATTTTGGCAGAATAGGCGGATAGTCATCGCGCCCATCGCCCTGATATTGGTTGGGACTGGTATTTCAGTCTCATTTCACGATCGTTCTATGTCTGATGGATCGCTTAGTTCTCAGCTTCGTTTTGATTAGCACTAGACATCTGCGCGACAAACTCTCCGCAGCTAGCTTCATTATATCGGCTGCTGCCAACTTTTCCATGACTCTACTGATCGGCAAGATATTGACGTTTCCTGAAAAAATAAAAACTTAATAATTCTTAATACAGCAAGTCGGGTCTACTGGACCTCACGAAAAGCTAGAGCTATTCCATTAGACCTGGGAAGAATCAAGGAGGTGGTGGCAATACTGCTGTAGGTTTCTTTCCTTGCGAATTGCTACACGAGCGCCGTTTGATGTTTCTCATGAAAAAGGATCGACTCTGGAGCTATCTACAGCCTATCTGTATTCTTATATCTCGTGTTCCACACAGTGAGATTGCCCGGAGTTTTTGCTCTTATTTAGTTATTGACTTTTCCCTTTCCTTTTTATAAGCTTGTGATATCCGCTTCTTTGACACAAATAGCCGTGAGTAGATCCCACCGTAGATTCTGGAAAAATATCTAAAATAATCCCTCTAGGGAGTCTCCGTAACGGCAATGACTCTACGCAACGCAGCCTCCAATGAACCTCTTGGGGAGAACACCATAGCTAATGTCGACAATGCTTCCCAGTTGCAGTCAGACGCCCTCCCTGGTGTCCCAGTTTCAACATGTAGTACTGCTCAGGATGCGATTCGAAGTTCCATCACGTCTGAGAATGGGTGCGAAGGAGTAATAGCAGTAACTAGCCCAGGTCGACAGGGGTGAATGCAAACTGTAAAGGCAAGAGAATACTTTTCGCACGCTTTTGAATTGCCAAGTACCCTAGATTAAAAGTAGTTGATGTTTGTCTCTCACGTTATCTCACGTCACTGCGAATTCTCAGCGATGTCATTGAACGTCCTCAGGTCACATCAACGCGCATGTCTATAAGTAGAATTCAATCTATTGGGATGAGAGTTTTCGGGACACGCTGGGCTGGGCCTAAGGCCTAAACCCTGATCTCTCACTCCCCTTCACCTTCACACACCAGGTCCACAACCCCTCATTTCTTCCTCTTCTTTTGAAGAGACATCTACGAGCAACTCTGGTTCTTTAGAATTTTGGGCTTGGGGGCGTTCTGATCATGGCTAGCTACTTTCTGTACCGCTACAAGTCGAATCAACACGGCAGCGAAGCGTCGTCCACCAACCTCGTCATTCCTGATCACGACAGTCGAGTGGATGGAATTCCGACTGATTACTATTCAGTAGACAAGTATGCTGCTGCCGTTCTGGTAGGTTTTTCAGGTTTCTGTTATAAACCTGGACGACTCACAAGCCGCTTTAGTTTGAAGTGTTTCTTTACGGTAAGCCTTCCTCGAACACACTTAATAGCCCCAAGTCTCTGAGCTAGCGCCCGCAGGAATTTACTCAACATTATTTGCAATTTGCTTACGGGTTCTCCTTAAAAACGAAAGGACGAGGCAAAAAATGCTTCTGGGATGCGCCATGATCATGTTTTCGCTTGCCACGGTCGATGTTGTGCTCGAGTTAGGCTTCTTGTTCTGGTTCGTTGTGAAAAAAAATGAAGTTCCGGAAGACGACCTTCACTTTAAGTTCCTTATCTACATCACAAGCAAGTGAGTAATTGTGTTGTATTTCTCTGAATACACTTATAACTCATGTATCTCAGTGTCATTGCCGATAGTCTCGTGGTATGTCTTAAGGGCCCCCTCTTGTGGTCTAACTCCCATTTCCCCGCTCAGATCTACCGTTGTTACTCCGTCTGGAATAACAGTAAACGTGTGATAGTAATACCTTGCTTCCTTCTGTTTGGTGGAACCGGTGAATATTTCTCGTAATTGCTAATTATTCTCGCTCTAAATATCTTCTACATCAGTCTGTGGTTACACGTTTATTGGGTTATCAAGGGAAGAATACCACTTCCGCCAGATCCTTGTCGCCTTCCTGTTTGCCACCATAACACTAAATATCCTCGTTACCATATTAATGGGTATGTTTCTCACGTCCGAGCCATGTGCAGCGCTTCGTTCCTCTGTCTGACAATCCCTTTCAGCGGGTCGAATCTGGTGGATAGCACGGAAAGCCCGTTCAATCCTTGGCCCTGGCCTATCATCGAGGTACAACACTATGATTGCGATGATGTAAGTCCCCTTCATTGAAAGAATTTCCTCCACCTATTTTCGGGACTTTCCTCACCCAAATCCAAAAGAGTGGAATCAGGTGTCATCTATTCGATATATGTAGTGCTGGACGTGGTTTTTCCCAATGTACGTATTGGCCCGCTTGTCACTCACCCGCTCTTGTTGACATGTTTCCTGTGCAGCTGTTACTGGACGCTGGCTTAGCCCAGGTCGTCGTGAGTTTTCTAGCCTTTCCGTTCTTTCTGGTTGGCAATTACTGAGCATGCATATGGCAGGGGATTGTTCCAACGCTGATAATTGTACAAATCGGTCTGGGCCGAAATACGCATGATGTGGACACTGGCAGCATGGTCCAAACGGATGTGAGAGCGTTCGACATCACGAGTAACGCTTGCTATGATTCCACATCCCGGTCATCCCCCGTTTTACCTCCGCTTACCTTCTCATCTACGAACCCGCGCCTAAGTCGACTTTATGCAGTGCGGCCGCGGACGGACGATTCGGATGGCGAGTGTGGGCATCCATAATGAGAAAAGCTTGCTGAAATTAAGCAAGGAGAGCAAGTTGAAGGCTCCAATTCAAATGATACGTTCATGGCACATGGCCTTATCTTCCCTCCGTTCGTCCGCAGGGCGAGTGTATTACCGTTATTGTAATTTTTGTGTACTATAAGTAGACATGTATTATACATGGCCGGCGCATTCTTTTGCTGGCCCTTCTAGACATTCTCAAACAATTTCTTGGTTCTAACAAGTACTTTCTGGCGACAGGGACTACAGAAATAAATAATTGACAACAAGCTGGATGTTTTTGCGCTCATCTTCAAGCGGCCAAGGCCAAGAGTTGCTGGGACTGCCACTTGACTGACCGGATGCTCTCTGGACGGCAGTTGTATTTGCCTGGTTGTCCGAAACGATACTACTGGATAACTCGAGGTCT